>Ga0247611_10000066_pt1 | contig 193102 bp, 282 predicted proteins | sample 177DNAGHGhighgp2_FD_192422 | JGI IMG/M metagenome (GOLD analysis project Ga0247611, IMG submission 192422) | Sheep rumen microbial communities from Palmerston North, Manawatu-Wanganui, New Zealand - 1770 DNA GHGhigh gp2 | ecosystem: Host-associated > Mammals > Digestive system > Stomach >... | reverse complement strand
TCCGGTTTATCCTTTGTGTGCGCCATCACCTAAATCTGGCTATCGCGTAAGTATTTCTTGATATGTGTTGTGGTTCGGACACGGGTTCAATTCCCGTCAGCTCCACCAAATCGGGCAGTAACTCAGTGGTTAGAGTGGCGGTCTTATAAACCGCTGGTCGGTGGTTCGAATCCACCCTGCCCGACAGTAACTTGAAAACTTATAAAATTTTTGATATTATATTTATGGAAGATGAGGGAAGGACAAAAGTTCTTAAAGAAAATCCTTCAATTTCCAAATATGATACAAAATATGCCTCACTAACTCAACTGGCTAGAGTACCGGTCTCTTAAACCGGGGGTTCAGGGTTCGAGTCCCTGGTGGGGCACTTAGGTGGGTGACAGCGCCTTTAATGTGCGGAGCGATCGGCCGCATCTGAATTTGCGGACAGACGTATCAAGGCAGAGAGATACTGCGAATTTGTGGCAAACTCCCAAACTATGCTTGACATAGGTGGTATGGAGGAAAAGGGTGAAGATTCCGCAAATAGGTTTTCTTTTCCCCTCATGGTTGGTCATTACCGGTTCGATTCCGGTGTGGGGCGGTCTAGGTTACCAGGCCCGTTATAATAGGCTGTTTGCGGCTTAGGCTGCATTTTATCCGGGATTAGCTCAGCTGGGAGAGCGCCTGCCTTACAAGCAGGAAGTCGGCGGTTCGAGCCCGTCATCCCGGACCAGACCATAGTAGCAGTTACCGCTGAAAGGCGGTGTAGACAGGGTCTCGGAGATGTTTGTTAGGTTGAGCTCCAGAAATCAAACCTATCAGCACAGCATAACCGTTGCTACGCGGAAAATCTGTGACGTGCTTAGCGAGGTTCTATACGTGAAAGAGAACCACCTGGGACTGTAGGCTTCAAAGCAGCCATCAGCTAAGGAGTAGGATCCGCTCCAATTGAGGGGCGCAACGCAACATCTCATAGGCAACGCAAGATCAATAAGCCGACCTATGTAAATGTCCTCGTTGGGTAATGGCTAGTCTTTTTGGCGTAATAGCACACCCAGGGTACCTTATATGCGTCGGTATGCCTAGCGGCGAGGGCAGCGGACTGTAAATCCGCCACAAAGAAACACCGGTGGTTCGAGTCCACCCCGGCGCACTTTTATCCTCGTGTAGCCAAGTGGTATGGCAACGGACTTTTAATCCGTGCATCGTGGGTTCGAATCCCGCCACGGGGACCAGCAAATAAGAAAGAATGTGATGGTATATGAAGCGAAAACAATAATTTACATCGGCACGAACCTCGTCGGTCGGGGGCAGGTCTGCAAAATCTGAGTTAGTGGGTTCGACTCCCATCGTGCCATTTATTTCGGGATGTAGCTCAGTTTGGTAGACCGCTTGGTTAGGGACCAAGAAGCCGCAGGTTCGAATCCTGTCATCCCGACTTATCCGCCATAGTTAATGGTTCAAATTCTGCTAGCAAATACACAATAGACGCCCCGCACGGTGAGAGCGTTCCAATAGGGTGGTCGGCGGATTTTTGATGGCGATTGGTGTAATTGGCAACGTGTCGGACTCTGACTCCGAAGTTCCTGGTTCGAGTCCAGGATCGCCAGCCAGACGGGCGGGAAGCTCAAAGGTGCGTATGTGGCCAGTGCGGCCGTGAGAGTAAAAGCCAGCGCATAACCCGTAGGCAACCCGTCACCATAGGGGTATAGTTCAATGGTAGAATAATGGTCTCCAAAACCATAGATCGGGGTTCGAGTCCCTGTACCCTTGCTTGAGAAAAAGGAGAAAATTTATGAATATTGTAAATAGTGGAAGTAGATTCCAAGTATATGGTGAAGATGTTAAGACTTTTAGAAAACTTCCAGTAAAGTCTTACAATATTGAGTTTAATAAGTTTGTTGGCTTTTATCTTACTGAGCGTTCAGATCTTACAACGAATGGAGAAAAAATCTATGGCAACAGTAGAGATAAAGTCGAAAAAGTATTAACCTCATACAAACTGATGAATTACCGTAATTTTGGTGTACTTCTTTCTGGTCAAAAAGGTATCGGGAAAAGTTTATTTGTGCGGGTATTGGCAGAACGAGCCATTGATGAAGGCTATCCTGTGGTAGTAGTAACCCAAGCAATCCCAGGAATTGCGGATTTTATATCTTCAATAGAACAAGATTGCATCGTGGTCTTTGATGAGTTTGAAAAGACTTTTAAGGATCAAGAGGATTGGAATCCACAGGACGATATGCTATCCCTATTCGATGGTATTGATGGTGGGCACAAATTGTTCATCGTTACTTGCAATGATTTAAGTAAATTAAGCAAGTATATGATTAACAGACCTGGTCGCTTTCACTATCATATCACGATGACTACTCCTTCTCCTGAAGAAGTAGAACAGTATATGCGGGACAAGGTTGATCCCGAATATGAAGATGCAATTCACGATGTGGTCCAGCTTGCTGGCGCAGTAGGTATGCCATATGATTACCTTCGTGCAATTGCATTTGAACTTAACCAAGGATATAGTCTGAAAGAGACTATGCGTGATCTTAATATTACTAAAACTGACTGTCTTAAATTTGATATCAAAGCATATCGTAAAGATGGCATTGTATTCGAAGGTTGGAATGTTCAGTTGGATCTCACTGATCGTGATACGAGTTGGATTTCTGTATCCAATTACAATGATCAGAATGGTAAACGTGATACAGCAAATATTAAGATACGTCCATATCTCGCACATCTTGTTGGCGATGAATATATTATTAATGAACAAATTATTAGTCCTCATTATGATCCTAGTGATTTCTGGGATGAAGATGATGAAGTGGCTAAGAAGAAAGCTATTGAAGCCAATGAGAAATGGAAATTTGAGAGAATTGTTCTCAAAAGAGTTCCAGACTATGGTCCAACGAGGTATCTATGACGATTTATACATCGTATTTTTACCAGGTTAGGTTCTTTCCTCCTAACCTGGTTCCTTTATCTACGGCAGCTTTTGATCCAAAATGGTTTCATGATTTCAAAGGTAAGAACTATCAGTTCAAAGATAAGCGAGGAGTAATCAATGGTATACGGGCTGAGATATTTATGCCTGGGTCAGATCTTGGCGGTTATTGCTCACCAAGTTGTGGACAAGTGTCACCAAATTGTGATTTCCTATTGCGATACAGAGCACAACTCAACAAACTTGACTTCGCCGATGTCTGGGAAAGATTCACAGATTTGGCAAGCATGGTGCGATCTAGAGAAGGAATTGAGGATGTAAATTTTGCATTGATGGTTCATGAAGCACCTACAAATAAATGTAGTGAAAGAGTACCTATTCAAGAGTGGTTTGCCGCGCATGATTATCCAATACAAGAGTGGTCAAGAGATCTTACTTGAAAATTATAAAAAATTATTATATAATATATATGTAAGGTTGAGGGAGGGAAAAAGAGTGAGCGACATCGTAAGAACTGTCCCGGTCATCAAAGTTTGGAAGATTGCTGAAAAAGTAGCTAAAAAGCTAAATGTGGATGCAAGCGCCGTATACAATGCATACGATGAACGCTTCGACACCAATGGCAATCTTACGCGAGATTATATTCCTGACAGTGAATGGGATCTGACTGAGGATTATGAAATTGAGGTTGAACAGTTTTTCAGGTGTGTGATGGCTATCGCTGAAATATCTTGGGGAGATGAGTTCATCGCAGAGTTTGACTGATATTACAGTCACTTGAAAACTTAAAAAATTTTTGATATAATATATATGTAAGATGAAGAGAGGAAGGAAAACCTCACAAACCCCTCAAACTAAGGCAATGAGGTTAAAAAATAGTTTAAGCCTACTGCGTAAGCAGCGTTGGAGCGAGAAAGAGCGTTAGGCTTTCTCAGCCGAGTCCCACGGTCGGGATATAAATACGTGGGTGGAGTGGTTCAGGCATGGCGATTGCCTTAAAATCGCCTTTCATATGGCGCTATCGGATAATGGTTAGTCCGACTGCCTCTCAAGCAGTAGATCGTAGGTTCGAATCCTCGTAGCGTCACCATTTTCCTCGGGACGTGGAGTAACTCTCCACTATCAGCCCTGCCACACAGAAAGTCGGTATGAAGGTTCCGACGGGGTGCGCCCACTTGCTAAGTGGCAATAGAACAATAGTGGCAAGCGTGAATGAGATTATATGTCTGAACATCTCACAGAGCAACGTCAAGGCTTAAAGAAGTAGATCAGACACTGTGGCTCATGAGTAACGAGCAGTTGGAGGATCTGTTGAAATACAGATTGAATTACTAATAAAAGGCTCACTTGCGCAAGGGGTTGTAAGTCATCCTCTCTTCGGAGGAAAACTTTCTTTCATATCGCGGGATGGAGCAGTTGGTAGCTCATCAGCCTCATAAGCTGAAGGTCGCAGGTTCGAGTCCTGCTCCCGCAACTAAGGGTAGCACCACCCTAATATTGGATGCCGTGGGAAACGCCAGCGCGAATATCTGGTGAGGGCGAAAAGGTTATGAGGACTGATCGGGTTCGATTCCCGGCAATGGCGGGTGCTCAGTCCACGTAATCCTGCTGCACTTAGAGGATAGCCCAAGTTCCAGAGATAGCTAATCTGGAACTCTTCCACTCGCAAGATGCGTGAAGCCAGCGCAAATCTGGCTGAGTGGCTCCACGGAGGGCAACCGTGGCGTAAGGCAACTGAAATGCAACCACTGCGCAGATACACGACCTGCGCCGCAAGGCAGAATGTTTTAGACCTGAAATGAAAGGTGTCGCGCCCACAGACCGCAAGTTCGAAATAGTCTGGAGCCTCGGTGAGACCGAGACTAAAAAAGCGAGTCCATTCTATGAAATGGTATTGAGCCGAAGACCGCAGGCGGGAAAGCACAGTATCCCGGCCAGGTGCACCTGGATAAACCACCGTGTGCTAGTGGATGCGGCGCACCGATATGAAGTTCGGAGTAGGCTCGTTTATATGCCCTGTTAGACAATCGGTTAAGTCGACAGCCCTTCAAGCTGTAGGGCCGGGTTCAACCCCCGGACAGGGTACTCTCCATTCGTTAGTGGATGGAAACCGATAACACGGATTTAGCACTTCAACTACCACCGGCACAAAACCTGCCGCGAAAGCAACTAAGTACGCTTGATAACAAGTGGGCAGGTCAGTAGTGATATGTGGCTTGCGGAAATCGGTATATAAAGAAGCGAAGTAAAGTGCAACATTCTATGGGGTCATAGCTCAGCCTGGCTAGAGCACCTGCCTTGCAAGCAGGGGGTCGAGGGTTCGAATCCCTCTGGCTCCACCACCCCTCGATAGCTGTTATCGGATCAGCGAAGCGAGAAGAAGGGCACAAAACCGAGAACCTATCGGCACTTATTCAATTTATTGAGTATGTTGTCTGATAGACTTTGGCTCCTTAGCTCAGTTGGTAGAGCAACCGCCTGTTAAGCGGTGGGTCGCAGGTTCGAGCCCTGCAGGAGCCGCTCAGATTATCTAAGAAGGTGATCTCAGCCTGGGCAGAACGCCCAAAAGTGAGGGTAGGCTCCTCACACTTTATATGGTGGCGTGGTGCAGATGGATAGCATACCGGACTGTCACTCCGGAGGTCACGGGTTCGATCCCCGTCGTCATCGCCATTCTAAAGACCTGTCAGCAACTTTCTATTTGCTTAGGGAGCACGAGGTTCGTGGTTCGAGTCCACGGTTGGGCACATATGCCCAATTAGCTCAATTGGTAGAGCGCGTAAATGCGGGTCTTGTTTTATGCTCAGATGGTGAACTGGTGAACACTGCGGATTGAAAATCCGCCACTGGCTGGTCCGATTCCAGCTCTGAGCACTTGAGGAAATAACGAATCTGAAATTGAGGAAGAAAAAGATGACAAGAGTAAGATCCAGATGGAGGTTATTGGAAGTTATTTCCACATAACGGGTATTAGCTCAGTTGGTTAGAGCGCACGCCTGATAAGCGTGAGGTGCCTGGTTCGAATCCAGGATGCCCGACCAAGAGGAGCATGGAACCTCTCAACTCTTGCCCGTTAGCCGTGGGTGAGCTAATAACATGCGTAACGGCGGGAAACCTCTGAGGCGAGCACTGTTTCAAAGACAGCCTAGCTATGGGTGAAATAGTAAAGTGTCGATCCGGATTATATCTGCGGGTATAAACGGGGAGCTAATTCCTCTTGTGAAAGTGGATGCACAGCATTGCAATAAGCATTAGGAAGTAGGGTTGTGTTTAATGAGCACGATCTACATAGGCAAATGCCGAGATCGTATAAATGGTCTCGAACACCGGTTGCATTTGCCCATTTGTTCTCCAGTAAGAGTAAAAACTGCCACGGGCTGGGTGCAATGCCCTGGGTCCACCTTCCTTGCCTACGGTGAGTGTCCGTTCAAGGCAGAAAACATGCGGTTCAGCTGGACGCGACGATGGCTAGTTTGAGGTTTTACGCTACGCTCTTTAGGCAGCGCAACCCGCTATGACGAGATCTTAGCACGCTTGCCTATATGCGCCATTCGTATAATGGTAGTATGACTGCCCTCCAAGCAGTATGTGTGGGTTCAATTCCCATATGGCGCTCCATGCCGAGACACGTCAGCAATCTTTCTTTAAATTAACAGAGTTTGGATTTGTAAAAAGGCACCGGGTCGGCACCGGGAAGATAAGCGTGTCTAGTAATGCCTCCTTCGTTCAATGGTAGGACAATGCTTTCGTAAAGCATGAATATTGGTTCGATTCCAATAGGTGGCTCCATGCGGTAGAGTCAGAAAGCCGCAAATCTACGTATCAAGAGAAGAGGAAATGATATGAAGTATATTTCTGACGTAACTGGTAAGGTATATGAAACTGTAGAAGCCCTTGAAAAGGACGAAAAACATGTAGCTGAGGAAGAAGCTGCAAAAGAAAAGGCTTTGGCAGAAAAGAAAGCCAATCGAGAAGCGCGTGCAAAAGAAGTCGATGAAGCTCTAAAGGCTGCTGTTGAAGCTCAGAAAGTTGCTACTGAAAAGTTGGATGCTTTCTGTAAAGACTATGGTGTATTTCATACCTCCATTGAGAATGCCGATGCTATTCTCGGCAATATGAATCCTTTTGATCGGTTCTTCAGAACCTTCTGGGGATTTTAATCTCAGGCGTCATATGACGCCTTTTGGCCTCGTGGCAGAGTGGTTGAATGCGGCGCCCTGCTAAGGCGTTGACCCTTCGGGGTCCGGTGGTTCGAATCCACCCGAGGTCGCCATATGGACGCGTGGCCGAGTGGACTATGGCGGCGGTCTAGAAAACCGTTGGGTCACAAGCCCCGTAGGTTCGAATCCTACCGCGTCCGCCAAATAAAATTAAGGAGCAATAGCAATGAAAGATACAGGAACTGGGACAGTAACTAATAAACCGGTATTTATATGCTCGGCTATTGAATACCTTGATGATAATGGAATATTGCATACTGAGTATGGTAGACGTCATCATGAAATTTATCAGCAAATGAAAGATAAAGGAATACCAAAACCAATATATAAAGAAGAAGGTTTTATGGTAGATTTTGGATTTAAAAATGCAGTTTATGTGAATCGTGAAGCAGCAACAAGGCTAGCTAAAGAATGGGGTATCAAGATGATTGGATCGGTTTTAACCAGTGAAGATCTTTGGTAAGTTGATAATATCAAAAAATTATTATATAATATATATGTAAGATAAAGAAAGGGGCAAATGACAAATGGCGCAAAGATTGTTCAGATATGAAGTTGGTTATTATAATGAATATCAGAACAAAGAAGTGGCAGAAAAAGGTTTTCTAACTGCGGGTAGTTATGTTAATGCAGTCCAGCGTTTATGCCGCAAAGAGGAAGGTTATGGCCCCGATGTTACTTATATTAAAGTTTATGATATGATTGATAGTATCATAACTGATCGTGATCTGGAAGCTACCAAAAAGATATTCGATAAGTAAGCCCATGTGATGGAATTGGTAGACGTAGGGGACTTAAAATCCCCTGTCCGCAAGGACGTGCCGGTTCGAGTCCGGCCATGGGCACTAAGCTGCCGAATAAGATATCCACACGACAGCATATTATTAGGGATATTGACTTATAGGAAAGACTATACGGGGATGCGACCTCGTAACGCCATATGCGATTCGCATTATGCCCTTGTGGTGGAACTGGTAGACGCGTCCGACTCAAAATCGGATCCGAAGAGGGTGTGGGTTCGAGTCCCACCTTGGGCACGCTGGCGGGGGATCCCCTTCATACCTCCTTTCCCAAATATGAAACCTACCTCCTAATCCTTTATTCCCTGCCACTTTTATGCCTCCTTAGACCAATGGAAGAGTCAACTGGCTTAGAACCAGTGCAGTGTGGGTTCGAATCCCATGGGAGGTACCAGTGCGGATGGCATACGTATTGCTTGGGTCGCTCCCTTGAATAGGCTCTCCAAGTTCTTCCAGCTTTCTTGGTGTGAAACTAAAAAGAAGTTGGACATGTGCCCCTTTAGCTCAACGGAAAGAGTATCCGGCTACGAACCGGACGACCAGGGTTCGAATCCCTGAGGGGGTACTCACCCACGCAAGAGCACTGGCTGCGTATGCAGGAGCCCGTGGGTAAATTAATAGGGGTCTAACGACCCCATCTTATGCGGGATTGCTGGAACTGGTAGACAGGCATGACTAAGGATCATGTGCGCTAAGCGTGTGAGGGTTCGAGTCCCTCATCCCGCACTAAAGACTCACACAGCAAACACCTTATTGGTAATAACAGCATTTGACTTTTAATCAAACACGCTATTAATAATAAGGAGTCTTGTACACTTGCCGGCGTAGCTCAATGGATAGAGCACCGGTCTTCTAAACCGGAAATCAGAGTTCGATCCTCTGCGCCGGTACCATATGTGGTATGTCGTCTAACGGCAAGACAATGGATTGTGGCTCCATGAATGTAGGTTCGACTCCTATCATACCTCCCATGTGCCTATGGTGTAGTGGTAACATCGCTGCTTGCCATGCAGTGGTCACGGGTTCGAATCCCGTTAGGCACTCTTAAAGACCTGTCAGCAATACTTTTTTTGGACTGTAAATCCCGTAAAGCGTTGGTTCGAATCCAACTCCCGGCTTATGCCGGGATCGCTCAGTGGTAGAAGCGCGATTATAAACGGGTCTTGTATTTTTAGATTTAAAAAGGAGAAACAATAATGGCTGATGCAAGACTCAAGATCCTCCCGCCTTGGACTATTGTGATTCGTAAGTTCGAGGCATTATTTGACGGCGATCCGCAGATCGCATGCAACTGTAACTTTGGTGGCTCTACTCCTTCTATTGTATTTGCTTGCAATAATGGCGATAAAGTTGCTGCCCTTCAGCAGATCCTTCCTGAGGAAATTGATTTTGGTAATGTGAAGCTCAAGGTTATGGTTGATGGTACTCCTTCCAATCGTGCTTTCAAGAGCAAGGTTGAATTGTTTGATACTGCTTTTGAGAAAAATCCCGCCTATGCCTATTCTGTTTGCCCAGCTGAGGAAGGTTATCAGTGGATTGGAACGACTTATGTCGTATTTAATAACTGTGTAGTTCAGTTCCCGGCTGACAACTTGAATGATTGCCATGGTGTTATTAGCACTTTGTATGAGACTATTGCTGATGAGCTTCTCACTGGTCCTGCTGTTACAGGTGTGTTCTTCAATACCAACGTTGAGCGTGCTGGTTTGGGAATGCCGCTTGGTGAGTGGCCGTAATTGGAATCGCGGCGGTTGGCTTCGGCCTAAGCCTTTATTGGGCGGATGTGTCTGCCCTTTATGCCTGTGTAGCTCAGGTGGTTAGAGCAATGGACTCATACCCCATAGGTCGGTGGTTCGAATCCACCCGCAGGTACTATTGCCAGATCCGAGATTAACTGGATCTGGCCATTTTGTTATTTACGGAGGAATTATAATGGTTAGTACTACTGAATTTAATGATTTAATCTATAAAATTTTTCCAATTATTTTAAATGATATGAAAGAATTATCTGATTATATTTTACATGAAACTAATTTAAAAATGGAAGATGTAGAAGTGTTGATTAGAGATATATTAGAACGAGCATTATCCATAATTAAAGACTGGATTAAAAAACACTATAATGTTAAAGATTCAGCATTTAGAAATTTTTCATCTTTAGATTCATTATTATATCATGAAGATGGATGGACTTTACACAGTAGTATTAAAAATCATTTTGATGCTTATAATAAATGGCGCAATAAATCTAATTTAATAAATGCACTAACCGCGATTGTGGCAACCGAAGCACAACGTTTACCAATTACTACTTTTGATGAATTGGTTCAAAAGTTGGATTTATTTGAATTTGTAATAATATATGGCGAAGCAGCATGTGGACAAGGATGTTCACAACACTTTGGTACATATCGTGTTGGAATAGATAAATATACGCTTCCACCATATCATCCAGCACGTTGGTATATAGATGAACATGGCCATGCTCACTTCGTGCCCGCTTGTAAATGTAAAGCTACTTATTGTGATGTTGACAATTTGGATGAAGAAGAATTGGCAGATATGGAGTATGAAGATCTGGAAGAATGGGGAGGATAATCTGGTCCGATCGCAGAGGGTCGACACGCGGGAAATGATTTTGAAACTTCAGATTTTTTAGTGCGGGATGCCATTCGCGCGTCTATCTTTGTTTTTCCTGAAATTGGGTAATATATGATAATTGTCCTATTGAAAATTACAATATAATTAGGTTGACGGACTATATTTTTTTTGATATTATTTATATATAAGATAAACATAGCCCGTAGGTGTGCGGCTGCACGGGCGGTCTCTAAAACCGCGGCCTCTGAAGCAAACGGACTGGGTTCGACTCCCAGGCGGGCTGCCAAATTTAATTAAACCATGGAGGTTTATATGGTAAGTTTAAATACTCATTACAAAGAAAGAGATCCAAATCAGACGGTACAAATAGTTAAAGATTTTTTTAAAGAACATAAATTTGAATTAAGAGATGCATAGCCAGTATTAGAATCTGAAGCTGGGACTTGGTTTTGCAGAGTTGAATTATTTAAAGATGGAATATATTTCGGTGGCGCAAATGGTAAAGGCATGACAAAAGAATATGCTTTAGCTAGTGGTCATGCGGAACTTTATGAACGTTTCTGTAATAAAATTATGTTTTTAACTAATCCGCTATGGACCCGTAAGTTTATGGAAATAAACCAGACTGAACATGGTTATTATTTTTCTCCAGATGAAAGAATTTTATCTTATGAAGAATTATTCAAGAATCCAAGATCTGAAGTTTATTTCAAAAAAGTTTCTGGATATAGTCCTAAACTATTGCGATCTATGATTAAGTTCATTACTAATGGCACATATGTTGGAGTTCCGCTTTACAATATTGCAGATCATTCTGATGTTAGTTACATTGATCCACGCATGTTAATGTTAATCACAAGATCAAATGGTATGGCTGCCGGCAACACATTAAATGAAGCATTAGTTCAAGCTATTTCAGAATTAGTTGAACGTGATGCAGCTGATCGTATTCTATACCGAGATATCAAGGCACCACATTATGCTATTGATCTTGAAAAAATCGAAGATGTTCATCTCAAAGAAGTTATCAATAAGATTAAAGCACTTGGATACAAGTTCTATATGTTTGATCTTTCTTATAATTATAACATTCCTGTTATGATGTCCTTATTAATTGATAATAAAGATGGTTCAATTAGAATTAATTTTGGATCATTCCCAGTATTTGAGATTGCAGCAGAACGTGTATTAACAGAATTATATCAAGGTATTCAATCATTTAGTGGTAAGAATTGGGCTTGTCAAACACAAACTCCATACAAGAGTGTAAGTGAAGAGTTTATGCGCGGTGTATATGGAAATAGTATTAATGGCACAATTTTCCCAGCTGAATTTTTTAATAGCATCGAATATGTTGATACATATAATCATAATGGTTATATGCCGAAAGAAAGTTCAAATGAAGACTTAATTGAATATTATAAGAGATTAAGTAAATATTTAAATATTAAAATCTATTACATTAATACTTCATTAATGGATAATTTATATGCGGTAAATACTTTAATCGTACCTAATGATGATTATCATACATATTCTATCTTAAATGGTAGAAATTATGACCAAGATGATATCTCAATTCCAAAATGTATTACTGCTATCGAAGGCTTATATAATACTTTAAACAATTTATATGAACACAAACCTATAAAGTTCTCTGATTATATTAATACTATATTAGCATATAATAGTGATCAGATAGTATTTAGAACTATTGATAGCCTGTTATTGTGGCATCATATTTTTATGGAGTCTCGTGAGCAATCATTTGGTCCATTTACACAGTTATTAAATATTGATGCAGTAAACGATAATATTCCTGATGATGTATTAAATACAGAATTATATAGACCATATAAAAAATATATACAACTCGCAAGATATGTAAATTCTAATAAATATTCTTTTGATGAACTATTACATATTTTTAACGAGATATTTGATTATAAAATTACAGAAGAAGATATTGTAAAATGTCAATCTCCTGCTTATTTGTTACAAAAAATTTATATTGAACCAATGCAAGAGTATCTTAACAGTGATACTTTATATGAATTAATTAAAACGTATACTGATAATTATCATAGATAAAGTGAGGTGGAAATATGGCAATTACTGCTGGCAATGAAATATTACAAGAAGATATAGCAAGTATTTATAGCTCATTTAATACTTTCATTGCAAATTATGGTGGTTCTATAACATCTTTATCAGTTCCATCATAGAACACAACGATATATGCCACAGCACTTAATAACTTAAATACAAAAGTTAATGAGTTTAAATCTGATAAATACTTAGGAACATAGAGTGCTTGGTGGATCGCCGCAAATAACGCCGCGATTGGCGACTTAATCGAAGCTTCAGATTTAACGAATATCAAGACAACCATCGGCAATTTCTCTAAAGTTAAATGTAGAAATGATGCGTTTAATAGCCATAGCACTAATGCGCATAGCTCAAAAGCTGATGGTAAAAATAGTTATAGTAACAATAGTAATGGTAATAACAGTCATTCTCAAAAGAGTAATGGACAAAATTATAATTCTGCACAAGGCAATGGAAGCCATAGTAATGGTTCTAATGGTAATGGATCTTGTACCCATTGGGGAGATCGTAGTTTTAATGGTTGCGGATCTAATGGCTGGAATGGTAATACTCCTAAATGGAATGGCACTTGTGGTGATGGCACCAATAGTAATGGTAATCACTGGAATGTAAACCATGGTAATACTAATCACGGTAATGGTAGTTGTACATCTAATGGCGCATGTAGTGCTAATGGTGATTGCAGCGCAAATGGTTCTTGCACATCTTATGGCACTTGTAAAAATACCACATATATTGATATTACTAATGCTTACAAAAACAATACTTAAGGAGACTCTATGATTAATTTCAATAAAGAACGCGAGATAGTTATTCTGTATACGTGCGGAATATGTAATCTAAATTGTCGTTACTGCACTATTGATAAAAATCCTGCGTTAAAAGATATTGATGATGAATTGGCAAAAAGTTTTGAAGGAGATTATTACTTCAACAGAATCAAAGAATATTTTCCTCGTTTAGACCAGCTTAAATCAGTTGAAACATGGGGAGGAGAGCCTTTCCTTCATATGGAACGTGCAATACCATTAATTCATAAATTAATTGGTCATTATCCTTATTTTAAGCAAATGCACTCTTCTACAAACTTTGCATTTGATGGCTGGATAGATAAATTTATGGAATTAATGGATGTATTTGCGCAACATCCAGAAAGAGAATTTACTTATTATTTACAATTGTCTATTGATGGACCAGAATATATTAATGATGCTAATCGTGGTAAAGGTGTTACTAAAAAGTGCATTGAAAATTTTGATAAGTTAATAGATGTTATAAAAGAAGGTAAGTTCCCAAAAAATGTTGAATTAATTATGACTCCTAAACAAACTTGGGATGTTGATACAATTCACAAGTTAGATTCAAAAGAAAAAGTAATTGAATATTATAAGTTTTATGAAACGGCATACATGAGCAAAGTATTCGCACTTAATAATGATAAAATTAAAATTATTTGTACAGTGCCGAATATGGCTATGCCTTCTCCAATTACTCAAGCAGATGGTAAACATTTTGCAGAATTGATGAGAATGTGTCGTGAAATTGAACGTGAAAATCGTGTTTATAAATATTTTGATTATTATGAATTGATTACTCCATTTAGCGGAAAATCTTGTGCAACTTGCCGCACATTTACCGGTGATACCGCGCGTTGCGGAACTGGTCGACAAATGGTGGGCTTTTTGCCTTATAATATGATTTCTGCTTGTCACGAAGGTTTTACTCTATTGGTTGATAAATATAAAGACTATGCAGCCAAGCGTTCAGACGAGAACCTATTGGTTAATCTAAATAAGTTCTTTGAATTAACTCCTACTCCAATGTGTTTGACAGATGATGAGTATGCTTTGCATGAACGTCATATGGAATATTTAAATGCGGATAGACCGGTTCAAATGACAACAGCGACGATTCAGATTATGTCTCTTGCAATGGCAGGATTAATTGAACCTGAATATTTAGATGAAGAACGAGCATTATTTGCAGCCAAACAAGTTTTAACGAATGGATGTTTTTGCATAAAAGTTAATTATGCTATGTTGGGAACATTTTATATGGAACCAAACGATCTATATGTTCTATTGCTGAATGGTGCATTAAAGTATTTAGTTACGGAGGATGCCAAATAATGGGAAATATAAATAAAGATCAATATCAGTTAGAACAAGACAAACTATTGCAAACGATGTTAGATTATAGATTTTTCAATCCTTGGAAATATATTACAACTCATTTTCTTGATGATAGGTCATTAAGATTAGACTCAAATTTAGAATTATATATAACATCTACTTGTAATCAGAAGTGTGAATATTGTTATTTACAAAAACATCCTGAATTATATCCAAAAGAAGTAAACAAACCTGAGTTAATATTACATAACTTAGAATTATTATTAAAATATTTAATGATAAATAATTATCATATACCAGAAGTATCTATTTTTAGTGGAGATATTTGGCAGTCTCAATTTGGATGGGATATATTGGATATGATCTTAAAATACTTAGAAAAAGGTGTCTTGATTGATTGTATCACATTGCCATCAAATTGTAGTTTTGTAAATTCAGAAATTGCATTACAGAAAATGCAACAGTACATAGATAAATATAAATTATTTGATTGTTATCTTGGTATTTCAGTATCAGTTGATGGTAAAATTGTTGATGAAGCAGGTCGCCCTCGTAACGACAAAGAAAACAAATATACTGATGAATTTTATGATAGAGTTGGCGCATTTGCAAGAGTAAATGACTTTTTATTCCATCCAATGGTATCCTCACAAAATGTTAAGTATTGGAAAGAAAACTATCAATGGTGGATGGAATTTTTAAAGAAATATAATTATTCATCAGATTCTATTATGATGCTTGAAGTGAGAGATGGAAACTGGACAGATGAATCTATTAAAGATTATTGTGAATTTTTGAAAATGCTAATGAATAATTGGATGGTAGAAAAATGTAACAATGATCCACAAGAGTTTGCTGACTATATATCTAACGCGCACTTAAAGAGAGAATTTAATGAATCTAATGGATATTTCCCATGGTTTATTGGTACTGGTAAGTCATTCCTTGGTTGCACAATAACCGATCATTTAACAGTGCGGTTAGGCGATTTAGCAATTTGTCCTTGTCATAGAACAGCTTATAACCAATATTTATATGGTTATTTCACTGTTGAAGACGATGAAATTTCTGGAGTTAAAGCAGTTAATCCTATTTTAGCAACAAAGATTTGGATGGGCAATAATTTGACCACAACTCCAATATGTGATGCTTGTCCAATAAATGAATGTTGTTTACATGGATGTCTTGGCGCACAAACTGAATATGGTAAAGATCCATTTATGCCATTAGAAAACGTTTGCAAGTTCTTTAAAGCAAAATATTCTACAATATTTAAGTATTATAGAGAACATGGTATAATAGATTGTTTAAAAGCATATGGACCAAATAAGATCTTTAGTGATTTAGTTGGAACAATTTTGTTAATAAATGATAGATTGGGAGATAACTTAGATGAGTTGGGAGCAGTTTGAACATGATTTTCCTCGTGGAGCTGAAACTTCCGAATTTGGTTTCATGACTCCTGATCAATTACGTGCGAATCCAGATATTGGTATTATAAGTGTTTTGTTAAGAACTCCAGCCAAACATATGACAATACAAGAGCAACGTCTTATATACGATAGATATAATGATCATGCTATTTGTATTGAATATGACGTAAATGATTCTATTAAACATGCGGAACGGATTAAACCATTAAGTCCTTATGGAGCAGCCATGATGCGTGATTATTTGAATTATAATTATATACCAAAAAATTGATTTTTTAGAAAAATTATTATATAATATATATAGAAAATGAGGGAAGAAATTCCCTTATATCCGGGTGTAGTTCAGCTTGGTAGAACGCCTGATTTGGGATCAGGAGGTCGTGAGTTCGAATCTCGCCACTCGGACCAACCTGGCAAGGTGATGCACTTTATCGACACACACAGCAAAATAAGAGTAATCTTAAATTTACGGGTTCGAGTCCCGCCACATGCACCGCAAATCGCATATGTAGTTCAATGGGTTGAACATAAGAATAATGTGTCGAGTTTTTATATGGCCTTAGAGCTCGGAGGCTGAGCAGCTGCCTGTTAAGCAGTTGGCCGTAGGTTCGAATCCTACTGGGGCCGCTTTACGTAGATTCCAGATACGTGTATGCTAAACATACTGAAGTGAAAAATCTGGCGCTATTGCCCTAACAACGATAGGGCGTATTTTAGCCCTTTAGCGTAATGGTAGCGCAACGGACTTTGACTCCGTATGTGTTGGTCCGATTCCAACAAGGGCTGCTTTAAAGGAGAAATTATGGATCTTAAAGAAATTACTGTAACTCTATTAGATGTATTACTCACTGACCCCAATAATGATACTGTTAAAATGTCAAGAAAGTTATGCGAAGAAATATATCGACTTATGCTTTCTGAAACTAAATGGTATGGTCCAGATATTACACTCAAAAGACTTGAAGAGGTAAGAGATCAATGAGACAGATAATTATCGCTCGTAAAGATCTTAACATGAGTGCGGGAAAGCTATCCGCGCAAGTAGCTCACGCATCTTTAGCATTTTTATCAAATGAAATTCGTGACTGCGGAAATGTTATAGGTGGTTCACTTCCAGATTATGTTGAAGTTAATCTGATTTTGCGCAAAGATGTATATGAACAATGGTTTAATGGAATCTTTACTAAAACTGTTTGTGAAGCAAAAAATTACAATCAGCTTATGAAAGCAAAAACCATAGCTGAGGAACTTGGTTTGCGCGAAGGTGAAGATTTCTTTCTTATAAAAGACGCTTGTCTTACAGATCTTGAACCAGAAGAAGTCGATGAGAATGGTCATGGCTATACTCTAACTTGTATAGGATTTAGACCTCTTGATGATGAAACTGCGTGGAAGATCTCAAAAAAGTTTCAACTTTACAGATAAGCTGTATCATATGGTACAGCTTTATTTTTTATGAAAGGAGCGAAACAAAATGAAACGAATTTTAGCATTTCTAATGGCTTTCATTCTTGTAATTGGCACAGCAGGTATTGGTTTTGTTGAAACAATAGTAGAAGAAGTTCAATCCTCTGCATATTCAATAGTAGAAATGGTTAATATTCAAGATGAAGAGCCAGAAATCATTATTGCTCAACAAGAGACTACTACAAACGAAGAAGATCAAATTATTGCAGATGCTCCACAACAGGTATTAGGAGAAAATACCGAAGAACAAACCAATATAATCGAAGAGCCAAAAGAAGAGCAACAGGTAGTTGTTCAAGAACCTGTTCAAGAAAAAGAGCAACAGGTAATTGAAGAACAGTCTGTCCAGGTTCAGCAGGTGGTAGTCGATCAACCAATTGTTCAAGAACAAATTGATCCACCTGCACAAATTGAAGAACCTGCCTCTGCTCCGGAGGTTGCTCAGCCGGTCGAAGAACCTCAAGTAATGCGCGCAATGCTCGCAGCTCCAGCACCAATAGTAGAGAATACTGAACCAACAATTGAGATCAGTAATTATTCTCCTACTCTTGACAGTATGAACCAATTTAATATTATTGCATTAAATAATGCAAGAGTACAAAGTCATGTGCGCGGATCTATATGGGTTGGTGGCACATTAACTGGCGAAAACTGGATGTGTGTTGACGATGGATCTGTTGGAGGATCTGGCGCGCACGATAGTTATGTGTATAATAACGAATCAAGTATTCAATTTAAGGGACGTACAAGTGCGCAAAGCTCTACCGCATACTATGGCTTATCAGATGATGCAGTTTCTTCTGCTAAAAGTTATTGGCAGAGTGTATTTAATGCACTCGGAAATAACGATGAGACTTGTATATACGTTCCCGCAAATGAAAATGGTGTGGCTGTAATTCACGGTGGTAATGGATTCCCTCGTTATCAGTGTGAAGGTAGTGATGAATCTTCTGGTAGCTCTAATGTTACCTATTGGACTGATGCTGGTTCAGTAGATGTCATGGATATCTGCGGATTTATTATTGCGCCAAATTCTACTATTAATCTAAACGGAAATAATAGAGTAAGTGTTGTTGGTAATAATGTATATATGAATTGGTCAGAGGTCCATATTAATGGTGGAACTCCAACTACTGTTGGACCTACTCCAACTCCAACAGAAACAGCAACTCCGACAGAAACTCCTACACCTACTCCAACTCCGACACCTACCCCTACACCAACTCCAATTACTGTCACAAAGAAATTAAAGGGTGAAATCTGGCAAGTTCGTTGTGACACAATGGATAATACTACCTTTAAAGCCGGTGGCGGATATTGGTATGCTGATATATCTAACTATAAGAATCTTACCAGTAAAGAAGGTCACCGTTCTAATCACTGTGGCAATTGGGAAAATTGGGTATTATTTGTAGATGAAAATGGCGTCGCAGTAAGCCTTTATCAATTAAAGAGTGGCTCAACAGGTGGTACTTTACCGAGTGTAATGTATCGCGCACCCGCGGATTTGGCGACTGTTGGAGAAGGTCAATTAATTTATGATCCAACAGATCCATATGATGAAATGACTGCTCGTTTGATTAATGAAGTCTTTATTCCTTCTAATGTAATGCCGTTTAGTGACATTCATTTGCAGGAAGGCGAACGTCTATTCTGGATCAGCCAGAATGGTAATCAAGTATGGCATCACACTGGTGTTTTAAGAAAGACAGAGCCTAAGTTTACAATTGTTATTAATGGTACTCCATATCTTCTTGGTGTGGATGAAAGTGTTACTATTGAAAGACTTGAAGAAGAATTGGTTGAAGTTGAAGAAATTGCAACTGCTAATTATAAGTTACAGGAAATTCAACGTGATGATGAAGGTAATATTATCGTAATCAATGAAATTGATCCGCCTAATAAACCAACTCCAACTCCTCCTCCTGCTGTTGTGACACCAACTCCTACTCCTACACCAACTCCATCTGAGACTCCTACTGAAACACCTACACCTACTCCTACTGAAACACCTACCCCAACGCCTACTCCAACACCGACAGAGACTCCTACTCCAACTCCATCTACTCCAACCCCTACACCTATTTCTTACTGTAATTTCACAATAAGAAAAGTTGTATATAATAATGAGTATATGGATGGCAATGCAATTTTCTACTTCGAAGTTTCAGGCCATGGTTTAGAAGAAACTATGTACGTTGAAGTATCAGTAGACCAAAAAGGTGAGGGTAAACTTTTACTTGAAGATTTACCTGCGGGCAAATATACTGTCAAGGAAATTGATATTCCAGAAGGTTATGAGTTAGTTTCTGATGAATCTATTACTCAATATATTGCAGGAGAAGACATGGAATTTGTATTTGAGAATAAGTTAATTCCACCTACAACTCCTACTCCGAGTGAAGTTCCAACAGAGACTCCGACTCCTACTCCTGAGCCAACTCCTACTCCGACAGTAACTACAAGTCCTGAACCGAGTACTCCTCCACCACCGTCTCCTGAACCACCGATAAATCCGCCTAAAAAGCCAGATATCCCTCCGGATTTACCGCCAGAAATTGTCGAACATATTATTGATGTAAAAGTTGACGATGATGGCGTGGTATGGATTCGTGTGGATAATATTGGTGTTATAATTCCTGCTGATCAACCTCAACCTAAACAGCCAAGTGATTGGATCAGTATTGACGATTATCAGACTGCTTTGGGTGGAGAAATATTAATCAATCACGTAGGTGATTGTTTCGATTAATTGATTTTTATAAAAATTTTTGATATTATATTTATAGTGAAAGGGACAAACAGCAATCTCTTATTATAAGCGCCATTTGATTAATGCAATCATTTACTTGCTTTCAGTAATAGTCCCTTGTCTATGCTGTCGTGGCTCAACGGTAGAGCAGGGCACTTGTAATGCCCAGGTTGTAGGTTCGATTCCTATCGGCAGCTCTACCTTCGTCTATTTCGGGGAAAAGTAGTCTTGAGGAAGCTGGTGGAGTACCTGACCAAAAAGATCCACCCCGGGCAGACCAGGAGATAATGCAGACGTGCAAAAGTGCTCCCCAACACCCGTCGAAAGGGTGGAAAGCTGGTCTTTCTTTTATCCTTTATTTCTATTGATATTTTATAGGCAGTTACAGCAATTTTCTGGCTCTTAGCCGGAGGTAGCCGAATTGGATCAGACATTAGATTGAAAATCTGAGTATTTGGGTTCGAATCCCAACCTAAAAAACTGTCTAGCTTTTATGGCAGGGTGCCGAAGTGGTCATAACGGCACTGACTTGAAATCAGTTGTGGTCATAAGCCCCGTGGGTTCGAATCCCACCCCTGTCGCCAATTAAAACAATAGGAGTGAAATGTATGCGGGATCGTGCGGAAAGACGTAAAAATACCTGGAAAAAAATTCACAAACGGATTAATACTGAGTACGCATCAGAAGGACATTCTCACAAGAAACCCTATTTCAAAAATTTACACAAATATTCAAAAGATAAGATTATTTGTTCAAGCCCGGAATGTAAAACCAATGTTGAACCTGATCTTAAAGATCAGCGTAAACTCGATGACATGAAACAACAAAAGGAGGAGTTAATGGGTGGTTAAACGCCTCGCCGCATTTCTGTTGGCGATTATGTATGCTTTTGGTATATCATATATTAAGCCAGCATATGCGGAAGATATAACTCCAATCCCAACAGAAATAGTTGAAGTGATAGAAGAAACACCTACTCCGCAGATATTTGAAGATGTAATAAGTCTTACTGAGGAGTTGGTTGAATTTGATGATGAAGATTATGGTCATATTGAACCAGATCTTTTAAATCGTCACGTATATATTGATATGGTACAAACACCATTACATTATGGTGAAGAAGCATTATTGGTTGCGGTTTTGGTTGATTTTGCACCGACTGATAATATAATGTTTATTTGGTATCGTAGTACAGATGGTGGAGATTCTTGGGAGCGTATTCCAGAAGCAACAGATCAAATTTATTCTTTTATACTTACAAAGGAGAATATAAATTATTTTTACCAAGTCACTGTGATGTTGACAAACTAAAAATTTTTTGGTATTATATATACAAAATAAAGGGCCGAGGAGTTCAGCAAATTTTCATTCTAAAAGAAGATACTTGATAGATTAAAAAGTATTCGGCGACTGGATTAGTTATAAAAGCCGTGGCCCCTCGAAAGAGTAGGTAAGTTTATAACGAAACAGGAGAGTAATTCAGCAATTATTATTATATATAGAATTAATTAATATTGTAATAATTGATTGGATTATACTAAATTTATAAGATTTATACTCTCGTAATTCGCCACTTATAAATGATGTTTAATCCATAACTGTTTTTCCTATGTGAGCCGGATTGGTCACCCGGGTCCATGGTGTTCCTTCCTTTCTGTTTTTGTAGCCCGGACAACGCGTTGGTTGTTCGGGCAATTTTTGGTCAAGAGATAATAATTATCTTGACCATTTTTTTATTATATACGAAGAACTTTATGTAAGGAGATGAGCCTGTTGTCCTATTATACAGAGAAAAATGGCTTAGCAGAGTTCTGGAATAGAGATAATACTCGTATAGAGTGGGCTAAATGGGTATATCATCATCCGGATGAAACAGAGCAATTAATTGCGAAATTATTGGAAGAAACCGATTTAAAGCGTATCAATAAAAGAATTGATATGATGTAGGTTGCCGATGAAGATTTGCAGAGATAGATTATTGCTCTTGAAGGAAAAACTGCATCTCCATTACAGTTATCCAATGCTGATATTGATGCAATCACTGGCATAGACCCTGATAACCCGCCAGAAGTCCCATCAATAGCCAGAATAATTTATGAAGCATTGTCTGATGAAGACATTGACAACATTACGGGAGTGAATTTAAATGGCTGATAAGGTAAAGTATTTAACTGAAAATGGCGTTCGTAGACTCTGGGCAGCTATCGAACAGAAATTCATCGATAATGATGAACTTACAACTGGCGTACAGGCTATGATCGATGACAGTCTCACCGATGCAGAAGCTATGTCTAATGCTGATATCGACGCTATCACCGGTTATCAAGAGCCACAGGCAAATCCTGGCGAATAATAACAAGGTAGGTAATTAAATAATGGGTGTAAAATATATTACTCAAGCCGGCGTTGCTCGTCTTTGGGCAGCGATTGAACAGAAGTTCACCGATAATGGTGAATTAACAGCCCACGTTCAAAAGGCAATTAGCGAGATTCCGGATCTCGATGATATGACCAGCGCAGATTTGGATGCTATCACTGGTTATGTTGAAGTTATCGATGTATCTAAGAGTCAGACTCCAATTAATGATATCAAGGCTGCTTTGAACAGCAATAGTAACGTACAGGTAGCTCTTCCTTCTGATTTAACAATCGCTTCTAATGAGCGCATTTTCGTAAGCGAAGGTAAGAAGTTAACTGTTATCGTTAATGACGATGTAACTAATAATGACGCTTATCCATTTGTAGCAAATGGCGGTGAAATCGTTCTCGAAGGTACTGGTTCTATTTCTGGTGCTGGCTATGTAGCATATGCACAGAATGGCGGTACTGTTGTAGTTAACAGTGGTACCTATGAATCTACTAGTGCTGGACAGTGTATCGCTGCTTCTGGCGCAGGTTCTAAGGTAGTTATGAATGGTGGTAAGATTGAATCTCAAGAAGCTGGCATTATGGCATTTGATGGCGCTGAAATCGAGATCAATGGCGGCGAACTTGAAACTGTTGATAACTTCGCAGTTGGTACTAATGGTTCTAATGGCCGTGGTGGAAATACCATCCATATCAAGAATGCTGTAATTAACGCACATATTACCTCCCCTGGTTATATTGCTTGCGGTATTTATGCAGCTAACAACGATACTATTATCGTTGAAGAAGGCACTGTAATTAATGCAACTAATGGTTGCGGTATCTGCCAGCGTGGTGGTACCTTAATCGTTAAAGATGGCGTACAGATCAATACCACTTGGGATGAAAATGCTCAAGAAGGTGGCGTAGGCGATCGTAAGAAGAACTTTGGTGCAGATGGTATCGTATTCGATGAAGAAGGATTATATCCATTTGGTAAGCTCGAAGGTCATTACCCAATGAGCCTTACTGTTGAAAATGGTGTTGTATTTAACATTGCTGATGGTTATCAGAATGTTAATGTAATGCCTGCTGATGGCATTGTTCCTGATGTAACAATCGAAGAATAATATTATGGGGCGATCTTTGGATCGCCCTTTTTCCAAAAGAAGGTGATTCCATGGGCGTACTTGAAAACTTTATTGATAAAGTAAACGTAATAAAAAATTTAAGACCTAGATATAAGTCCGGCGGTAGTGGGACTAATGGCACTTGTGATTGTGTTGGTTTAGTCATTGGCGCGCTTCGTCGTGCGGGCATTAAATACACTGGGATCCATGGAAGTAATTATTTTGCCCGCAAAGAATTAACTTATTTGGCTAAAATAGATAATCAAGATGAATTAAAGCTCGGTGAAGTAGTATTTTAGATCTATAATCCGAGCGAAGCAGGGTATGCCCTGCCAGGTCGTTATAAAAAGGGCGGTCAATATTATAACGGCGATTTAATTGATTATATGCACATCGGTGTAGTAACCAGTTTAGATCCATTCCAAATTACTCATATGTGGCAACCTACTGTTAAAGTGGAGAATTCAATCGGAAGATATTGGAGATATCATGGTTGGATAAAAAAGATTCCAAATCCAAATCAACAGGAGGAAAAAGAGCCTGAACATGGATCTTATGCAATTGTGACCGCCCCAACTGGTAGAACTGTAAATATGCGCGTTTCGCCAAGTCTTAAAGCTAAATTAATTCATTAGATTAAGATTGGAACCCAAGTTTAGATTTTGGTTCCTGGCGAAGAATGGGCGCAAATAAAATGGAATGGTAAAACTGGCTATATGATGGCCAAGTTTTTAAAGATATAGTGATTGGGTAGGTAAATACTGCATTTTAGCTTGCCACAACAGGAGTACCAGGTTTAACATACATTTGGGCAAATCAAGGAACACCATCTATCAGTTATACTTTTTCAGTTAATGAACCAGGATATTATTTAGGTATTGCAATGCGTGGTGATAGTGGCTATACTTGTCAAAGCACTGGTATAAATACTACTTTTATCACAGGCAATGCACGACGATTAGTAGTAGCTGAATTTGAATGTATCGTTGGAAATACTTGTACTGTTGCGGCAAATAATTATAGCAGTAATACTAATTGTCGAACAGAAGCAGCATTATTTAAATTAGATAGAAAAATTACTCTTTTATCTATTTTATATAATGCTGGCGCGAATGATACTAATACTACTTATAGTTATACATTTGCCCCCGGCAAATATTTAGTTGTATATGGATAGTGCGGAAATACTAGTTCATATCATACCGCAGCGGTTAAAACCGATGTATCTCCATCTGGAACACAATTATTTTATAATATTAGTGAACAAGTATTTAACAACAGTGGTTTAAATATGCAAGTAGCATTAATAGAAGTAATATCAGGAAATCTTAAGATATCCAATGGTGGTTCAGTCGGAACCGCAGGAGGATTAAATATGGTAGTATTTTCTATTAGTTAAGGTGGTATTATGCTAGGACAAACGAATATAGAAAAAATTGATTCATTTTAGATTATTTTTCCTGAAACCAATATTGAAGGAATATGTATATTAAATGAAACAACCAATAATTATATAACTATATAGGCAATGTTTTCACCAATAAATACAAATTTAAACAATACAAGTCCCGCATTTATTATTCCTGTTAAATATCGTCCTAATACAGCAGTAAGTTCTAAATATACTGTTTATACAATAGGTTCATCGGATGGTTCTACTTATTATACATATGCTGGATATGTTCATATAAATCCAAATGGTAATATGACATAGCATATAACTGGTAGCATGAATATAGGTTATAGTGTATTTACTTATTTTATTTATAAAATATTATAAAAAATAATTAATTTTTTAAGGTAGCTTTAGCTACCTTATTTTTTTTTGACTTTTTTTAAAGATTTTTATATAATAAAAATAGAAAGTGGTGAGCATTACATGAAAATAGCAGGAAAAGAAGCTCTTTTATTTGAACTCATAAAGCAAGGAACTAATGGTGACACATATCTTGCAGAATATGACGATAAGGTTGTAATTGTAAAACAATTATATGATGCAGTATGTGATCGTTTTGAAGATAAAACATTAATGGAATCTGAGCTTGAAGGATATAATATACTAAAAACCGCAGGAATAAAAGTTCCAAACATTATTGCTTATGACGAAGAAGCATTATGTATTGTAAAAGAATATATTCAAGGACCAACTATTCTTCAAATGATTCAAAATCACGAAGATATAGATCAATATATCCCCCAAGCCCAAGCAATAGAAGAAACATTAAAGCCATTAAATTGTACAGCTGATTTTTTTCCAAATAATTTCGTAGTACGCGATGGTGAACTTTGGCTTGTAGATTATGAGATTTTCCCAATTGATCCAGATTGGGGATTCGAAAAATGGGGTAAACAATATTGGGGAGATACAGTTAAACTAAAAGCATATTTAGATTTAGATAAACCAAAAGAGGAAGAATTAGATGATTAAATTATCATTGCCAGGTTTTTATTCAAAATTCAAATTTGTAAAAATATTTCTAAATTATTATTTCAGCTATCCAGATTTTTTCTATAAAGATCGAGTAATTGATAGTTTTTATGATGCTGATCAAAATTTGATTTGGCGCGGTGGGCGTAATCCTACAATAGATGAATCGCCAAGAGATATATTACCCTTTTTTAATGAGTTACAACAGCCAATAAAATTACGTCATGTTTTTACAAATTGTCTATTGGATGAAAATATGGTAAATGATTATACTTGTAATCATTTCGTTAAAAATTTTATTCGAGAAAATGATGAAGTAATTCTTAATCATCCATTGTTAATAGAACACTTTAAAAAGAATTATCCGCATATTCCTATTATTTATAGCACCACATTAGATATTAAAGATATTGATAAAGTAAATGAAATCAGTAAAGACAATATCTATGTTATGAATTATAATTTTAACAATAACCCTGAGTACATAAAACAATTACAACACAAAGAAAATATTGAAATTTTATGCGCCGAGCCTTGTAATCCAAATTGTCCTCAGCGCATGAAACATTATCATGCAATTAGTAAAGCAGTATTATATGATAATGAAGAAATAAGTCAATTTGAATGTCCATTTGGCGCAGAAGAAAGATCTTTCTTTGAATTAATGACCTTACCGCATGCAATAACTAATACTACACTATTGCAAATGGAACAAGAAGGATTCCAATATTTCAAAATCTCTGGAAGAAGTTTATTAGTTCCACAATGGTTATATACTATTTTATACTATTTAACTCTTCCACAATACTTACCTCTTGTATATCAAGATCTACTATGTAAGATGTGGTAATTGATTTTTTTAAAAATTTTTTATATAATATATATGAAATAAGAAATGAAAGGCTTGTCCAAGCCTTGTCCAAAAATAAAAAGGAGAGAAAAAGGAATGAATACTTTACTTAATGGAATGAAGCAGGCTACCAACTTTACCCTTACGGAGAATGGTGGAATTACCCATAAGACTACCAATAGTGATCTGTTGGATATGTTTGCTATGGGCGCAGCTATGCGCAATCGCTCTGATGAGGATGTCATTTTGATGTTCCAGAAGGCATATGCTGAGAATCCTGAGCTGGCTATGAAGATGCTTTTCTATATCCGCGACGTGCGCGGAGGTCAGGGAGAGCGTCGGTTCTTCCGCGTTGTCATCCGCTATATGGCGAACAATAAGACGATGCGGGAGTCTATCCGCAAGAACATCGAGAATATTGCGGAATATGGCCGTTGGGATGATCTCTATTCTCTTTGTGATACCCCTCTTGAACGGGATGCTTTTGCATTTATCAAGAGACAGCTCGCTCTTGACTTGGAGTGTAAGACTCCTTCCCTTCTCGCAAAGTGGATGAAGTCTGAGAATGCCAGCTCTAACGAAACCAAGCGTTTGGCTGACAAGACTCGTCGTTATCTTGGTATGAGCCACAAGGAGTATCGTAAGACTCTATCCATTATGCGTGCGCGCATTAATGTACTTGAAGTACTGATGTCTGCAAATCGCTGGGATGAGATTGAGTTCGATAAGATCCCTTCCAAGGCTGGTCTTATCTATAAGAATGCTTTCGCTCGTCGCGATATGATCAAGGCGAAGTATGAAGCGTTCGCAAAGGACGAGAACACTAAGGTTAACGCAGCTGCACTCTATCCTTACGAGGTTGTTGAGAAGGCTATTAACCTCATGCATCCTTCCTGGTACTACGATCGTAATACAGTTGCGCTTGATAACACTGATCGTCTAATGATCAATAAGTACTGGGATAACCTCACCGATTATTTCAAGGGCGCCAAGCTGGATGCTCTTTGTATGATCGACACCTCTGGCTCTATGAGCGGTACTCCTATCAATGTTGCTACGGCACTTGGTCTGTACTGCGCAGAACGTAACCAGGGTCCTTGGCACAATCACTACATCAGTTTCAGTTCTCGTCCTCAGCTGATTGAGACTGCTGGTGTAGACTTCTGCGACAAGGTATATCGCATTGTTAGCACGAACCTTTGCGAAAACACCAACATCGAAGCGGCTTTCGATCTTGTATTGAATACCGCTATCCGCACCGGCGCAAAGTTACCTGAGTACATGATTGTTATCTCTGATATGGAGTTTGACCATGCTACTAATAACTATTGGCATAACACTGGTGGTATCTGTACTGCCAATGCAGAATCTGTAATGGAAACCATTGAGCGCAAGTTCAATAACTACGGATTCCAGATGCCTAAGCTGATCTATTGGAATGTTGATGCTCGCCAGGCTAACATTCCTATGATTGGTAACCACTACGTATCTTACGTATCTGGTTTCAGTCCTTCCATTTTCCAGAGTATCTTAACTGGTAAGACTGGTTGGGATCTGATGATGGATGCGATTGGTGGAGAACGCTACGAGCGGATTCACGCCTAAAAAATCTTTCAAGGGAGACATAAAGTGTCTCCCTTGATTTTTTTTTATATTTTTGATATAATAATTATAGAAAGTGAGGAGAGAATAATGGCTTGGATAAAGACAGAAGAGTTAGATAAATTTGATATTATTGAGTTAGCAGAAGCAAATATCAATATGGACAATATGTATATTGTTACTCGATATAAAACAGAAGAGCAAGGTATTATTCTTCTCGCTTCTACTGTTGAGTCATTAATTGAGATGATTGATGATACAGTGCCGGAAGATGCTATTTTTGAAGTATGGACAAAAGAGATTGAAGGAGGAGATCCGAATGAACCGAGAAGTTTTGGTTAAAGTATTTGAACACGCACAGGTTGTTGATAAATGGTGTGCGGAAAATGGCGGAGTCCGTGTTTTCACTGGATTGTTCGGATCTCAGAACTATGGTGTTGACAATGAGTATAGTGATGTTGACACTAAAAGTATCATCCTTCCCGATCATAGAGACTGGGTCTGGGGAGATCTTGAAAAATATAACAAGGTTTTGACCTCTAATGATGGTGAAAACATTGAAATGAAAAACATTGTTGATATGTTCAAACAGTTTATTAAAGGAAATATTAACTTCCTCGAAATTCTGTATACTGAATATGTCGACATCGCGCCGGGTTGGGAATGGTTATATGATGAACTGCTCCAAACCAGAGATAACATTGCTCGGCATAATCTTTATAGACAATCTTTGACCTGGCTTGGATATCTTGAACAGGCTCGCGTGCGGGCTTATGATAGGGCTGCCCGCAAGAATGAAATGAATCACAAGAGTGTCGCAAATGCTTTGCGCATTAAAGAATCTTGGATTCGTTATTTCCAGTTCAATCGTCCTTTTGATGAAGCAATCAATGTAACTGATATGAGATCTACTTTAATGCCTATCAAAAATGGTTATGTAGATTTTCAAACTGAGCTTCAAATCTGCACTGATATTGCTTTATGGCGCGCAAAGGCTCTTGAATGGACGAAAAATCATTTTGAAGATAAAGAAGTTTTTAATGCTGAGGTATATTTAAAAGAATTGGCATTAGAAGCTATGATCGCATATTTTGAGGAGGTATGTGAATAATGTGGGTAATTTGTTTTCAACCGAATGGAACCGATAAACTTGTTCCCCAAATCCTATGCTTTACTGAGCAAGAAGCAAAAGATTGGGTGAAGAAAGCTCCATTCTCTGTCGTTGGTACTTACGTCTACATGTTCGTACCTACTGCTAACCCTATGGGAGTATTCAAAAGAGAAGAGAACTATCAGTTTCCCGCACATCAATATTCTTATCCTGAATATTGTCCTCCTCAGCCAAAACAATGGCAGTATGAAGTTGGCGATTTTCCCAATGCCCTCCCGCAAATTATGTGTACTGGCGGACTATATGATTCTATGTAATTGATTTTTTATAAATTATATGATATTATATTTATGAAAGTGAGGGAAGGATATGAATGAGGAAGAGAATCTGATTGAAACAATAATGCGATCATCTGGCTATGGTGATTATGATAATTACAATAGTGAAGAAATAAGAGAGAAATGGCGAAAATTTTTAAGGAGTGATTCAAATGACTCTATGGTTCGAGAACAGTCAAGGCACCAAGAGACAGATAGCTGATTGCGCGACGTGGGATGATGTATGCTACTGTATTTATAAGTTCATCGAGCAGTGTAATGAAAATAAACCTGAGAAAAATAAGTTTAAATCTTATTATATGCGCTCGTGGAAAGAAGATGGTATGACCAAGATTGATGTTGGATCTCATACTGAATTCTTCTATTGGGAAGGAGAATATCCATGCTCCGACTAATTGGATTTACGGTTTTAGTTATCGTTTTAGTTTGGTGGTTTGCTAAGAATTATAATGATAACCATCCTGCAACATAAGAGGTAATATAAAATGACAATAGTTCATCTATGGGAGATTCCAGCAAATCCAGCTTACAATGGACGATATAATGGCTATTGGGAAGTTGAGGATTCTTGTTTCACAGAAGACAATGTCATCATTGGCGAAAAGATTAAAGTCGGTAATGGTAATGGTGGATATCATTATCATACAATCAATGACCAAGATGAATTTTATTTCAATGTTCACGATTGGCATCAGTTTGAAGTGATGTATCATAGAGATGATCTTGCTGATTATCCAGATGGATGGATTGACAGAATCGGAGAATTCTATGGTTGCAGTAGTATGGATCATAATCGGTGTTGTTATTCTTTATTCGGTATTGATGAAGGAACAGCCGAACAAACCGGATACATAAAAATATATCAAGAATCTGGGTTTATACCTTGTGAATATTGCAAGAAGCCAAATGATAAAGGATATGTGTTTTATTGCAAATTTCCTCCAAATGAAGAACAGAAAAATGCTCTTCGACGTAAAGGCTTCGATATTGATTAAAGGGAGTGAGACAAAATGGCATATTGCGGATATGTAGTAAAAGTTGAAAAACTTCGTAAACATTCAAATGCAGATCGGTTACAGATTGCTACCTTTTTCGGCAACGACACCATTGTAGGATTGGACACTAATATCGGTGATATGGGTGTTTATTTCCCTGTTGATGGTCAGCTTTCTGAACGGTTCTGCGAAGTAAATAACCTGGTGCGGAAAAAGGATCCTGAAACCGGCAAGAACATTGGCGGATATATGGAGCCTGACAAGCGGAATATTAAGGCTATTAAACTCCGTGGTGAGAAATCTGATGGTCTTTATATGCCTTTAACTGCTTTTACTGACTTTTGTAAAATCTCTGATCTCAAAGTCGGAGATACTATTGATGTGCTGAATGGCGAAGAAATTTGCCGTAAGTATATCCCGCGCTCTAACAAATCAGCCGGGCGCGGAGCAGGTAAGGGCGTAGGTCGCGCTAAGGCGAATATCGCCCCTACCTTCTATGAACATGTAGACACTGCCCAGTTAGCCTACAATTTGGCTGCCTTCAAGGTTGGAGATTTGGTTCAGCTCACCTTGAAGATGCACGGCACGTCTGGTCGTACGGGTTACCTTCCTCTTGTCCACACAAAACGGACCTGGTTGGACAAGTTGCTCAGACGGCACGGCAAGGACTACATGGAATATGGTTATATCACTGGAACCCGTCGTGTCGTGCTTGACAACAAACGCATTGGTGGATTCTATGAAAGTGACGATTTCCGCCATGCTATGGCTGCGAAGTTCGAAGGTAAGCTTCACAAAGGCGAAGTCGTTTACTACGAGATTGTTGGTTTCCAGGGTCCAAAAGGTGCGCCTATTATGAGCCAGGTTGACAACAGTAAAGTGAAAGATCCTGAGTTTACCAAGCAGTATGGTGAAATGACTACGTTCTCTTACGGATGCGATCAAGATTCTACTTATGTAGAACCTGAGCATGATACTGGTGCATGGAATCCTTGCTGTGAAGTATACGTGTATCGTATGACTATGGTAAATGAAGACGGCGATGTAGTGGAATATTCCCCTGACCAGATCAAAGAACGTTGCGAGCAGATGGGCGTAAACGTTGTGCCTGAGTTCACTCGATTCTTTGTGCCGGATCATGTGCCTGGACTCCATGGTGAATGGATTCCTTGCGATCCGCAGGAGTATGTTGTAAAACGTGTTGAAGAGTATTTCGATGGACCTGACCCTGTTGGAAAGGTTCATGTGCGCGAAGGTGTTGTTGCTCGTATTTGTAACCGTAGCAAATTCGAGGTATACAAACACAAAAATTTCAGCTTCAAGGTTCTGGAAGGAATTGCGAAGGATGAAGCAACTGCTCCCGACATAGAGGAAGCACAGGAGGTACAGGATGACAATCTTTGAGTGTCGTTATGAAACCCAAAAACACATCGAAAAGGTTCGGAAATATATTCGATTTATAACTGATAAACTAACTACCCGGGGTGTAAATCACGATGCTGTTAAGCTCGACACCCCGGAGGTTGAAGTTTTTGCTGAGTACACGGATATACTCAAAAATCTGGAATACAATTCTCCGGAATATAAAGAAAATCTGAGTAAACTCAGTGTTGCATTGGATCATCACTATGCAAATTGCCGACATCATCCAGAGCATTTCCAGAATGGAATCAATGATATGAACCTTGTTGATATTGTTGAGATGCTTTGTGATTGGAAGGCAGCGAGTGAACGCCAACACAATGGTAATCTGCTTACGTCTATTGAGCAGAATGCCAATCGTTTTAAGATGACGGATCAGTTGAAACAGATCCTGCTCAATACTGCAAAACTATTAGATGAGGCAGAATAATGAATAGAGAACAGAGACGTAAGTATGATAAAGAAGTAAAGAATGACAAGATGGCGAGTATTTGCCCAGAATGTCATAACAAATCACGTTTTTATACCTCTGCAAGAGGAGAAAAAGATACTGTTCTATACTGTGAGCGCTGTGGCGCGATTGTGCGGGAAGGTGAAGAATTAACCAAGTTAATACCTCCTGGACTTTATCTTCCCGCACCATTACATGTATTAGATGCCTGGTTGCTTGAAGAAGCATCCAGATTGGAGGATGACAATGACGAAACAGACAAGGATCAACCAGTTACAGGCGAGGGCGAAGTTACTTGAAGAGCGTGGACCGCATAATGTAAACATTGTAAACAAGATCAAGAGACAGATTAGAAAACTCGAAGGAAAGGATTAAACCCTTTCCTTTTTATTTGAAAATTTATAAATTATATGATATTATATATATAGAAAGTGAGGGATGACTATGAAAGGACAGGATATCCATCAAATCTTGGCGGATTCAGCTTATGAAATGGCTGTTCAGCGAGCTAACGAAGAAGGAGATGTTAATATTGATTATGACTATCCTTTGATGGAAAAATGGACTGAGGAGTTTTACCTTTATCTTTGTAAACAGGAAGGAATTGAACCGAGTCCATTATATTATTCAGGAGATGAATAAAATGGTTGTTTTTATTATTTTGGTTTTTTGTTTTTGCGCGTTGATAATTTTTTCTGCAATATATGCAAGTGGTAATCACAGTAGAGATGAAGAAATGGAAGAGCAAATAGCCGCAATAGAAGAGTGGAAAGAAAGACAAAAACACAGATAAGGAGTGATCAAAATGCATGATGTTTTCTACTTTACTGATGTGCATGGTCAACTTGATTTGTTTCAGACTATGCGCGATTGGTGTTTCAAACAGGATCCAGAATGTATGATTGTATTCGGTGGAGATGCCTGTGACCGTGGCGAATTCGGATATGATATTATGCAGGCTATTTTGGACGATCCGCAGATTGTATATATTCGCGGAAATCACGAGGATCTTTTCCTCAAAGCGGCACGCGATGTTATAGACCAACATCCAGAAGTTATCAATACTCCACACACTATTGCAGAAGCTGATGAAATCATTGGAGAGTGCAGGTGGTTGCATAACTTTGAACTTCATATGTATAATGGCGGACGTCCTACAATGAGAGCCTGGCTTATTGATGGAGCAAAAACTGCATTTCTTGAACGGCTTGAAAATAACACCTGTTTGACTTTCGCTCTTGATAATGGAGTATGTTTCAGCCATGCTGGTGGAACTTACGAAGCCTGGAAAGATGTATACAATGACGAACATGATGGTGTAAATCCTAATCCTTGGAACGCACAGCAAATGATTTGGGATCGTAGCTATCTTAATGCTTGGTGGCCGAAGGATAAAGTAATTGTTTTTGGACATACTCCGGTATGTTATATTCCTGAGTATGTTTTCAAAGATGACGAAATTGATGAATATCATATGAAACCATATGCATACCAGCCTACTGACCACGAAGATGGATTGGGCTGGCATATTGGAATGGACACTGGAATGACTTTCTATGGTCAAGGTTTTGTCCTTAACTGTCTGACTATGAATGTAACTGGATTCTGGGATCATGATTTTAAGTTCAAGGACAGAAAGCGCGCCGTAGAAATCGGATTTGAAAATTTTAAAATTATATGATATAATATATATAGAAAATGAAAGGGGAGATTATTATGGGTTGGGTAACATTCGTAACACTAACGGTTCTCATTTTTGGTCAGTCTTATGTACTGTATCCGATGCAGTGGAAACTGGCCTGGCGTCACATCAAGAGTAAGTTGGGTTTCTAATATGGGACGCAGAACGAACACATTTTCGATGCATGATTTTTATTGCATCAATTGTGGTCAGAAAGGTATTCCATTAACTCGTCAGCAGTCACATCAGCGCGGAGCTTTTCATCGGAAACTGATGTATTGCTGGCATTGTAAACACACAGTAAACCATATTGAGTGCCGAAATGACATTGAAAAAGAACAATTCCTTATCGACTTTGCAGAAGGGAAATACGCAGAAGAAGCAAAAGCAGAGCTTGAATATGAAGCTCAACATCCAAAATATCAAAATTATCTGAAAGGACTGAAATAAGATGGCAACGTTGTATGTGATGGTAGGCATCCCCGGATCTGGTAAGTCTACGTGGGCAAAGGCTAATCTGCACAATGCGGATTATATTTCTCGCGACGTGGTTCGTATGTCTATTGTCAAAGACAACGAAGATCTTTTTTCACATGAGGATGAAGTATATGACAAATTCATTGGGATTCTGGCTGATGGTTTGGGTAACGGGCGGAATATGGTTGCTGATGCTACTCATCTTTCTCACGGTGCTCGGCATAAGCTGGTTCGGGCTCTTTCGAAAGCGGGATTGACCGCTGATAAATATGATATCACTTTCGTGGTGATGGATACTCCGTTGGCAGAGTGCATTCGCAGGGATGCAACGCGCGAAGGTCGTGCGCACGTTACGGAGCCTGTCATCAAAAATATGAATAAGTCTCTCACTACTCCTTATATTGGAGAATTTGAGAATGTAAAGGAGGTCTGGGTAATTCGTGGGTGCTAATATCTTTTTCACATCGGATACACATTTTTACCATAATCAGGACTTCCTTTATGCGCCTCGTGGATGTAAGTCTTTTGAAGAAATGAACGAGGTAATTGTTGAACGCTGGAATAGCGTTGTGAAACCTGGAGATTTTGTTTATCATCTTGGTGACGTGCTGATGAATGATTATGATGTCAATATCATCAATCGTTTGAATGGGACGATCTTTCTTATCCGAGGGAACCACGACACAGATAATAAATTGAGCGCCATCGCTGCGACAGGTAAGTTGGCAAACTCTATATTTATACATACTAGCGAACTTATAAAGTTCGGCAAACTTTCGCTATTTGCTTGCCATTATCCTGTCTTGACTGCTAATTTTGATGATAAGCACTTCGGTAAACACGTGATCAACCTGCATGGACATACCCATCAAACTGGTAACTGGTTGTTCGCTGATAATCCTTTTGTCTACCATGTTGGATTAGATTCTCATAATAACACGCCTGTCAGTATTGAAGAAATTATTACTGATATTCGTAATAGGTGGAATCAATTAGGTCAAATACCCATTAATCCATCTGGTATTTATCATACATATCCTTCTTTCCCTACCTAATTGAATACACCATATGTCAAACCTTGCGAATTTTTTCGTAAGGTCTTTTTGTGCTACAAATTTTGCCACCATTTACGACCGTAACTCCCTATGCGATCGGGTCAGCAAATTTTTTGACCGAAATGCTTGACATATGTGAAAAATTATTTTATAATATACATATAGTAAATCAAAGGAGAAGAATTATGATTACTGACCCCAAAATTACATTTGATTATGATCCTGAACTGCACCGAACGACTTGTAAGAGAATGGTGCATAACAAGATCTATATTGGAACGGCTCAATGCCATCCACACGATTACGATTTTGAAAACAAATTAACTGGCGAACATTATGCTTATACCCGGTCTATGCTTAAAGAAATGTGCGATCGTCGTGATGAGTATAAAATTCAGCTCAAAACTCTAAAACATCTATATAATATTTTTGAGCAGAATTGTGGAGATTGCTCTTCTAGTGAATGTTACTATCTTCGGCAACAGATGAAGTATGTTCAAAGAGATATCGAAGAAATGAAATACTTGATTAAGGAGACACGTAATGACCTACGAACAACTATTGCAGAAAAAGACAGGCTCTATTCCAAACTCAGAGAAAAGCGGTCTAATACTAACAAGTAATTTTATCCGCAATGGATTATGCCATGAAGATAGATGGGAAGTATTTTTTAACAATGTTGTAAAAAATGATTGTGTCTATATTCATTGGCCCACAGTTTATGCTTGGATAAAAGATATGCCATTCAGAGGCGAAGAATATTGGATGGCTCGTGAGTTTATTACAGCTTGGGAGCTTGACAAGATTCGCGCTTTACCATCAGAACTTGATAAAGATCCTGAACTCCCAGCGATTATCAATTATAAGTTGGCGATTAATCCCGCACCACCTATTGTATGCGGGACAGTAGATGAATGGCTACAATTACGCGAGCACTTCTCTATTGATTAGCTCGCACTATAAGGAGGAGTTTATGTTAGAAGATTTAACTGCATTATTGGATACCACTTCTATTGACCCGGCAACTTACCAATATTTCACTCAACTTTTCAATAATCGCACTATTATCTTTAATCAAGAAGTAGATGAAAGAATTTTTGAAAGAGTTGTAATTCCTTTAATGGATTTTGAAAAGGACAATAGTAATGATCCTGTAACACTTATCTTAGCAACTGTTGGTGGATCATTAAGTGATGGATTCATTTTATGTAATATTATAGATCAATATAAGAAACCATTGAATGTAATAGTTCTTGGTTATGCGGCAAGTATGGGAACCATTATTCTCGCCGCAGGATCCAATAATCCTAATGTTACAAGAAAATGTTATCCATATTCATATGCTTTGCTCCATGCTGGAAGCACTGCATTTAGTGGTGAAGCTTTCTCTGTTGAAGACACAATGACTTTCAACAAGAAGATTGATGACAAAGTGCGTGACTTTATTACATCCCATACTAAGGTAACACCAGAAGAATACAAAGAACATGAGCGCAAGCAATGGTTCTTTGATGCAGACGATATGCTGAAATATGGCTTCGTTGATGAAATCATCGGTGAAAACAATAGTAAGGGTGATGAAAGCATTGGAGAAAACAGTTAAGTTTTTTGATACAAGTGCTTTATTAGCAGGATATAAATTAGATTCAGAAGATGTAAATTACATTAGCACAATAGTTTTTTCAGAATTAGAAGATATTAAAACCTCTTACTCAAAAGATGAAACAATTAAATATAAAGCACGAGTTTTAATTCGTTACTTAATGGATCATCAAGAGCTATGGAAAGATCCTCATAGTAAATGGAGAAAAATAAATAGATTACTTGATAGAACCGAAGAGTTACAAGATAAAAACGATAGTAAATTAATTTGTGAAGCTGTATTAATTGCCCGCAAGAATAAATAGAAAATTGAATTTATTACATCAGATTCTTCTTAGTTTCTTCTTGCTTGCAAATTTATAGAGGAATTAAATCCTCAATATTATAAAGATACAACTCATAAAGAAGGACTTTGGAAAGGTTTTGTAGTATTTGATTTTAAATCAGATGAACAAGCCTTGGCAAACTATTATGAACATCCCGAGACCAATTTCCTTGGCTTGGAGACGAATGAATATGCAATTTTAAAATTAAATAATGAAATTGTAGATCTAGTTAAATGGGATGGAACTAAAAATGATGTTATAAAATATAAGGACCAAAATAGTGATTATTTTGGCAAGGTAAAACCACGAAATGATCAATAGAGAATGATGTTTGATCTATTACAGAATAGAAATATTCCTGTTAAAATGATTAGAGGTCAATTTGGTTCTGGTAAAACATTCTTAGCTCTGGTACATGCAATCAATTATGTCAAATATCATCATTTTGATAGAATCGTATATGTGCGGAACAATGTTGAAGTTGCAGGCTCTTAGAAACTGGGCGCATTACCTGGTGAACAAGAAGAAAAATTGATGCCTTGGCTTATGCCACTTGCTGACCACTTGGGAGGTCAGGAAGCATTGTATCAAGCAATAGATAACGGTGAAATTGAACCGCTTCATTTAGGATATATACGTGGGCGCAATATTAAAAATAGCATTATATTTGTAGATGAAGCCGAGAATCTTACAACTGATAATGTTAAATTAATAATTGGTCGTGCGGAACAAGGTAGTGAAGTATGGTTCCTTGGCGATGAATCTCAAACAGATTCTGATATATTCCGCAAGAACAGTGGTATTGCATCACTATTGAATAGCCTTAAAGGCGATAAATTATTCGGGACGATTGAACTTCAAAAATCAGAACGAAGCGAGGTTGCTCAATTGGCAGCCAAAATTCATGGGGAGAGTTAAAACTCTCCCTTTTCCTTTACTGTTGCTAACAAGAACCTTGCAAAGTAAAAAAAATTATGATATAATATACATAGAAAAATAGAGAAAGGATGAAAAGATGGCTACTCCAAATAGTGAATATGGTGTAAAAAATATTAAAACACTTGAAGGTATGGAAGCCATCCGTACTCGTCCCGGTATGTACATCGGCGCAGTTGATGCGGAAGGTGTATGGCAGATAACGCTGGAAATAATATCTAACGCTATTGACGAGTATTTGGTAGGAGCTTGTGATAAAATATCTGTTGTGTGTGATGGGCCTCGCGTTATTGTGGCTGACAATGGCAGAGGAGTCCCCTTTGGTAAAAATGATGATGGCGAAGAGGTCCTCATTAATATCTATACTAAACTTCATACTGGCGCTAAGTTCGATAGCGATGGTAACAGTGGGTATAATACTTCTGGTGGTATGAATGGTGTTGGTGCAAAGGCGACCAATGCACTATCCAGCGTATTCAGAGTTGATAGTTACCGCGATGGTAAAGTAGCTACGGCTGCGTTCGCTCGCGGCGCACTGTTACAATTTAGCGTGCGAAAGCAGAATAAAACTGATATGCCGCATGGCACTGTTGTTCAGTTTATTCCAGACGAACAAATCTTTGAAGATAATATAAATCCTGATTATGACAGATTAAAGAAGCAACTTTGGGAACTTGCATATCTGTCTCCTGGACTTCATTTTACTTTATCTAAGCATGATGACAAAGGAGTTTTAGATAAAGTTGAAATTGAAAGTTCAAATGGTCTATTAGATTATTTGGATGTTCTTACAAAAAATAAGAATAAATTAACTTCTCCATTTTATGCGGAGAATGTTGAAAATAGAATGAGAGTGCGGGTTGCACTTCAATATACTGATCAATTTAGTGATGTATACCGTATCTTTACTAACAGTATACCGAATACAGGAGGTACTCACTTAACTGGTTTCCGCACAGCATTTACGCAAGCAATTAATGTATATGCGCGTGCAAAGGGTCTTTTGAAAGAAAAGGATGAAAATTTCAGTGGTGAGGATCTTAAAGAAGGTCTTACACTTGTACTTAGTCTTACGATGCCAGATCCGGTATTTAGTGGACAAACAAAAGGAGTATTGACAAGTGCAGAAGGTAGAACAATCGTTCAACGACTTTGCTCGCAATCCATCTCTGATTGGCTTAATGCGCATGAGAAAGACGCAAAAGCTATTATTGGAAAGGCTGTCCTCGCAAGGACTGCTCGTGAGAAGGCAAGAAAAGCCAAAGAAGTGGTTAGAAACACGACAGCTAAGGCTAGTCGCACTACACTACCTGGGAAATTGGCTGATTGCTCCAATAGGGACAGGAATAGTTGCGAAGTCTTTATCGTCGAGGGAGATAGTGCAGCAGGCTCTGCAAAAGAAGCTCGTAATAGAGACACCCAAGCAATCCTTCCTATCAGAGGTAAGATTCTTAATGTCCTTAAAGCGGATTTATCAAAAGCTATGGGGAATGAGGAAATTAAGAGTATGATTATTGCTTTTGGACTTCAAGTTCAAAACAATAAGATTATTCTTGATGAGAATAAACTTCGGTATGGAAAAATCATTATTATGGCTGATGCTGATGTCGATGGTGACCATATTCGTTGTTTGTTCCTGACATTCATCTGGAAGTTTTGTCCAGAGTTGATTGAGAAAGGATATGTGTATGCGGCTGTACCTCCCCTTTATAGAATTATCAAAGGTAAAGAATCAATCTATATTAAAGATGACGTTGCTCTTGCCGATTATCGTTCCAAGCACTCTGGCAACTACGAACTACGCCGTTTTAAAGGTTTGGGAGAACAGTCAGTCGATGAGCTTGCTGAGTCTACGATGGCTCCCGCTACGCGCACTCTTAAACTTATCACAATGGACGACGTCACAGAAGCAAGTAATACCTTCAACGCGCTTATGGGTGAAAGTGCGACATTAAGAAAGAAATTTATTGAGGAGAATGCATTCCGTGCGAACATTGACGTTTAAAAAAATGTGGAATCATTTGCGAACAATACAGACACATCGCAAATGGGTTAGACACTATTGTTTTTTAGCGGGAATTCCATGGCGTGGTTTGACTCATGACCTTAGTAAGTATAGTCCTGTCGAATTTTTTGAATCAGCACGCTATTGGATTGGCACTGGATCGCCTATCAATGAAGCGAAAAAAGAGAATGGTATCTCTTATGCTTGGATGCATCATAAGGGTAGAAATTCCCATCATTATGAATATTGGATGGATAATTTTGATGATGGTGGTATTCCTCGTTTGATGCCAGAAAAAGATTTTACAGAAATGATTTGTGATTATCTTAGTGCGGCTCGGGCTTATTTAGGTGATAAATTTTCTTATCAAGCTGAACGCAAATGGTGGGCAAATAAACGTCAGAAATGCGCAATGCACGCACAGAATAAAATAATGTTAGATATTATTTTCGCAGATTTAGACAATGCAGTTCAGCATGGCGAAGATCCAGAGCAAGTTTTAAAATCTAAATATATACAAAAAATATATCAAGCAAATAAGGATGTAGAAAATGATTGATTTATATACAGATGGCTCTGCTACTAAAAACAGAAGTGGATGGGGTGTAATAGTTCTACATAATGGTGAAGAAGTTGCTCGTCTCCATGGTACGGAGCCAAATGCAACAAATCAGCGTATGGAATTACGTGCAGCCTTAGAAGCATTAAAATTTTGGTCTGACTATGAACCATCAGAAGTTTGTACTGTACACAGTGATAGTGCTTACTTTTGTAATTGCTATTTTGATAAATGGTATATAAATTGGGAAAATAGTGGTTGGATTAATAGTAAAAAGGAACCTGTCGCAAATAAAGATATATGGGAACTTTTAATTCCATATTTCAGAAACAATTATGTCTATATCAATAAAGTAAAGGGTCATAGCGGGCATACATATAATGAGCTTGCTGATAAGCTAGCAACAGGTGCCATTACAAATGATACTCATTTGAAAATAGATGAAAAAAATGATAAAATAAATATAGAATTAAGTGAAATCCTTTTGGATTACTCTATGAAAAAGTATCCAGTAGATGAAACAATCAAAAGGATTAGAAAGGCGTGTAACTGTGGATAATATTATTCAAGCCCCAATAGTCCAAGAGGTTGAACAATCATTTCTTGATTATTCACTTTCTGTTATCACAGATCGTGCGATTCCCGCAGTAGAAGATGGTTTAAAGCCAGTTATGCGACGCATTCTCTGGTGTATGCAGGAAAGTGGATATAAGTCTGATAAACAATATGTTAAGTGCGCGAGACCTGTTGGCGATACAATGGGTAAGTATCATCCGCATGGTGATAGTTCAATATATGGCGCATTGGTAGGGTCAAGCCAACCGTGGAATATGCGGTACCCTCTCATTGAGTTCCATGGAAATAACGGCAGTCGTGATGGAGATCCTCCCGCAGCGATGAGATATACTGAATGTAGATTAAGCAAAATAAGTGAGGCAACACTTGATGGCATCAAAAAAGACACTGTTGACTGGATCCCTAACTTCGACGAAACTGGATCTGAACCGGTATATCTTCCAGGACTTTTCCCAAATCTCCTCTGCAATGGAACAACTGGGATTGCTGTCGCAATGGCATGCAATTTTGCCCCTCATAATCTTCGACAAGTCATGGATGGAATTATCGCATACATTAGGGGAACTGCGACGGACAATGTATCGCTTGCAGAGATACTTCAGGCACCAGATTTCCCCACCGGTGGTTGTATTATCAATGAAAAGGAACTTAGAAATATCTATACAAGCGGTAAAGGTCGTGTGCGAGTACGAGGACTTTATCATGTCGATGTCACTCCAGACAAACGTGATAGACTGGTATTCGATTCAATTCCCTATAAGGTGTCTAAAGAACAGTTGGTTACAACAATTGATGAACTCTGTGAAACCAAGCAATTGGATGGCATTAGAGAAATACTTGACGAATCAAATAGAGAAGGATTACGGTTCGTTGTGGAACTGGAAAAGGGTGTTAATGCAGATGTAATTGCTAATAAATTATATGCATTAACTGATCTGGAAACTACATTTAGTGTTAATATGGTAGCACTTGTGAATAAAGTGCCGAAACAATTAACATTGGTTGATATCATAAAATACTATGTAGAGCATCAAGAAGATGTATTCCGCAGAAAAAATGAATATGATCTAAAGAAATTGGAACAACGTATTCATATTCTTGATGGTCTATGTATGGCACTTGATGATATTGATAATGTCATTAAATTAATTAAAGGATCTAAGAATAAAGCAGAAGCGCACGTTCAGTTAAAAAAGAGATATTATTTCACTGATGAACAAGCAGAAGCAATTCTTGCGATGACTTTAAGTAGATTAGCCAATATGGAGAAATTGGCTATTGAACAAGAGAGAAAAGATAAAAATGCGGAAAAGGCTTTAATAGTTACTCGTTTGAGTGATGAAGAAGTCTTTAAAAAAGATCTTATTGCAGAACTTGAAGCATTTAAGAATAAGTTTGGTGACGAACGTAGAACTACTGTAACTAATATTGAAGTCACAAAAGAAGAAAAAGAGGTTGCGCAAATAGTGCCGGAAGATGTTGTGATTGTAGCAACAGAAGCTGGTAATATTAAGCGCATACCGAAAAAACAGTTCAAAGTTCAGAAACGTAATGGTAAGGGAGTAAAGACACAGGATGATATCACCTTAGCTACAATTGAGACTAATACGGTAGATGTATTACTCGCCTTCACTACACAAGGTAAAGTTTACCGAGTTGGTGTCGACACAATTCCGGAAGGAACACAAACTTCCCGTGGAACAGCGATTTCTACGTTAGTGGAGATGGCACCTGCGGAACAAGTGGTAGCAATTACCTCAGCCGAGAGGACAGAAAATGCTGGACAGTATGTGTGGTTCGTTACTAAGCGAGGTTTGGTCAAGAAGACGCTGGTATCCGAATACGTGGGTACAAAACGTAAAGGTGGAGTTCAAGCGATCAAGCTTAGAGAAGATGACTCTATTATTGGAGTATGGGTCGGATCAAACACAGACATTTTGATTTTAACTAAGGAAGGTATGGGGATTCGATTTGATGGAGCGACAGTTGGAGCAACTGGAAGATGTTCTGTTGGAGTTCAAGGAATCAGACTTGCGGATAACGATGAAGCAACCGTGGGTATCAGTCTCGGACAAGATGGGAACAGTAATAGCAAGGATGCCATCGGGCAGGTTTTCATTGGCTGTAGCGACGGAACAGGGAAGAGAGTTATGGTTAATGAATTCACTAAGCAGAATAGATCTGGTAAGGGCCTTAAAGTTAATCACTCAGGCAAGATCGTCACGGGCGTCGGTGGGCTTGAAAGCACTGGAAGCCTTCTTCTGTGCGGAAACACTGGATCTATATGTGTAAATGTGTCTGACATTTCTCTTGGATCAAGAACAAGTTCAACGATTAAGTTGATTAAAGATAATAGCTTAGTGAGTGCAGTGAGGGTATAAGATGAGTAAGCCATTTTGTATAGAACCTATGAAAATCAATAAGATTCCCGAGGGAAAAGAAGATCTCTTTCCCTCTATTTGTGCATCTGGTGATTACTTTGCACAATTAAAAAAGGATGGTTATTGGTATCAATTTGAAAAAACAGATGATGCTTCATATTTATGGAGTAGAACTGTTTCTAAGAAAACTGGTATACTTGCGGAAAAGGGCGCAAATGTTCCACATATTATGAACGTTTTGAATGTTTTGCCCGCGGGTACCATCATTATCGGTGAAATTTATTATCCGGGCAAAGAATCAAAAGATGTAACTCCTATTATGGGATCACTTCCTGATAAAGCAATAGAGCGTCAACAGCAAGGCTATGGACTATTGCACTATTATATGCATGATTGTATCTACTTTAATGGAATGTCTTTGATTGAAGTTGGTGCGTATAATAGATACAAGATTCTTGAAGCAATAGTAAAGAAATATAACTTATGCGCATATCCGTTTATGGAACTTGCAGGTTGTGTAGAAGAAAACATTCAAGATGCCTGTATCTCTGCTCTTGAGAATGGTGAAGAAGGCATGGTTCTAAAGAAAAGAACTGCGCATTATGCACCTGGTAAGCGTCCAGTTTGGGACACGATCAAAGTAAAGAAAACTGATTCTTGTGATGCAATTTGTATTGGTACCTGTGAACCTACCAAGTATTATTCTGGTAAATTAAATATTGGACCAAACTATACTGCTCTTGATGAGAATGGACGTATAGATGAAGCATTGACTGAATCTATGAGTAATCCAGCGTTGTCTTGGCCTTATTGGGTTATTGAAGAATATTCTCCATTCTCTGATAATGGTGCGCCAAGAGAGTTGATAAGCGAACGTCGAGTTCCTATTGACAAACGTGCAGTTTATAAAGATTTAGAACATGAAGTAATGCCAGTAACAAAAGCCTATTATTATGGGTGGCCAACAGCAATCCGCATTGGCGCATATGACGAAAATAATATGGTAGTTGAAATTGGTACTATATCTTCTGGCTTAACCGAAAAAATGCAAGAGGAACTTAAAGAAGAGCCATTCAAGTATATTTATAAAGTGGTTGAACTTGCGGGAATGGAGAAGCACAAAGAAGATCATACACTCAGACACTTCTACTTCAAGCGTGTTCGAGATGATAAAGATCCTAAGGAATGCACGCTAACTTCTATATTCGGTTGATGCACAGCCTAGTTGATTTTCATAAAAATTTTTTATATAATATGTATGTAAGATAAAGAAAAGGAAAAATATCTTATGACTAAGAAACAGCTTAAGCAATTAGCTAAAAAAATTGCTGATCTGGAATATACCATCCAGACAAGTACTGATCATAATGAAGTAAACGAAGCGAAGAATCGCATGATGCAAACACAGCAAGCACAAGAATTAGACTTCCAAGAGATGATAGCACTTGATGAATTGATTCAAGATTATCTAAAAGAAAAAAATATTTGATCTTGAAAAAAATTTATGGTATAATCTGTATAGATAATAACTGATAGGCAAATCCTTCAGATTATTATATACAAAAAATTATTTTAGTAAGACGCTATAAGCGCAAAGGAGAAAAAGTATTATGGCAGCAATGAAAGAAAACACAAAAAAGGTAATTACTTATCTGCAGGGTTTGAATGCAACTGACAACGTAACCGCACAGGATGTGGCAGATGCTCTCGGTCTTGAAAAGCGCAGTGTTGATGGTATCTTCACTTCTGCAATTCAGCGCAAGAAATTTGGCGTTCGTGAAGAAGCCGAAATCGAACTCGCCGATGGCACCCATAAGAAGGTTAAGTTCCTCAAGCTCACTGATGCTGGCTACGCCGTTGATGTGAATGCTGATCCGGATGCTGAGTAATTAAGTCCCAGACAGGTAAATATAAGGGGGTTGAGTAAAATCAACCCCCTTTCCTAAAATAGGTGATAATATGCCAATACTTATAATAATTAGCATAGTTATTGGTTGTCTACTTGCTGGGTTGTTTTTCTGGATAGATAACAAGGTAGCAAAAAAACGCCGAGTATTACAAGAATTAGAAATCTAGGCTGAACATACATAGACTAAAATTGAAGCATTTGAATCAACATTATAGTCTATGTAGAATCGTGTTTCAGATTTAGAAACTACAATAGCCGAAGATCAAGCGATTATTGACGGATTAAATAATCAGAAAAAAGAATTGAATAATGATATAGCGACTCGGACTGAAAATGTTGAAAAATTAAAATCTTTATATCAAACAGTTGAAGATGAATATAAGAAAAAATACATGGCTGAGCGCAAAGAATGGCTTAATGAACGTCAAGCTGAATATATCAGTATGCAAGAAGATTTTGTAGATCAATTCCGTGAAGAAAATAAGAAAAAATTAGACGTTGCGCAAGAGCTAACTGAGAGAATTACAGATTTAAGAGCTAAGGTCGCAGCGGCGACATAGGTAGCGAAAAAACATGCTGAAGAAGATGATTTTGACAGATACCACTCTATTGAACTTGGAGATTCCGCAAAAGCCGACATACGCAGAATTGAAGATGTTCTTGGATTTATTTCAGATGAGGCCGGATCTGCTATTGCAAAAGTTATCTGGAAGGTATATTACGAAAAGCTTGTATCAGACTTATGCGGTCGTGTTGTTGGCAGCAAAAGAAGGACCGGTATATATAAAATTACAAATACCAACACGCAAATGTGCTATGTAGGATAGGCTGTTGACATTGCTGAACGATGGAAATAGCACATTAAACGAGCATTAAATGCGGAACCCCGCACACAAAATAAATTATATCCAGCAATGTATAAAGAAGGTATAGAAAATTTCACATTTGAAATTATTGAAGAATGTGATCAAAGCAAATTAAATGAACGAGAGGACTTTTGGCAAGATTTTTATAAAGCCAAAGAATATGGGTATAGTATAAAATGAAATTTGAAAATACTGATGTATGGGGTTTTGAACATGCAATTCGTGGTATGCGTAACCCCAAAAATAGCTGGGCTTTAAGTGATAGTCATTGGGAAGGTAAATCCCATCATACTCCTGAAGGTATTATGTATGCTTATTCTAAAGAATTTATTATTGGTCCAAAAGATATGAAACTTATGCAGACTCTTATCAAAAGTGGACCAGAACATCGTAAATTTATGAGACAAATCTTTGTATCTGTTGATATTACTGCTCCACTATATTGGTGGAAAGAATTTGATACTTATAAAGTTGGAACAGTTGCCAATAGTACGAGCACAATGCATAAGCTAACATCTGCACCAATTACTATGGATTGTTTTGATATTGACGATTTTAATCCCGACCTTTCAGTTGATAATGTAGATCAATCTGAGCTTACCGAAGCCGGCAAAGAAAGTGGATTTGTTGCGCATTGGCATATGGATTCTTTTTGGGAACTATTGGTTACTAAGCTGGAAGATTTGCGGCAAATGGTTCTTAAAACTGAAAATCCGGAACTAAAGAAGGCATTTTGGAAAGAACTGGTCCGTATGTTGCCTGAATCTTGGTTGCAGAAACGTACAGTCACTATGAATTATGAAAACTTACTTGCTATATGCAGTAAAAGTCAACGTAGATTTCATAAACTAAATGAATGGTCCGGACAAGATAACGATGCTAATCCAAATTTTATCTCTTGGGCACGCACATTGCCATATGCTCAAGAATTGATCTTTATAGATGAAATTGACGAAAAAGAAAAAATTTGATATTATATATGTAGAAAATGAGGAAAGGATCATTACTACATGACAAAACAAGAAGAGTTCCTAGAATATTGGGACAAATTGACGGCAAATCAAGAGATCCCGTCAAATGTAAAAATGTATGTTGACGCATTGCGAAACACAGAAAGTATTGAGAAACCTCTTTTCACAGAAAACGGCGGAAAAATTTTGAGTTATCTTCAAACAGCTCCGGTTGCAATGTATAAAGCCAGAGATATTGCGGAGAATATGGGATTAACTTCAAAAGGTGTTTCTGGTGCAATGCGTAAATTGGTAACAGATGGCTATGTAGAAAAGGTTGGTAAAGACCCAGTAGTTTATATGATTACCGAAAAAGGAAAAAGTGTAAATTTTGAAGGAGAACAAGAGTAATGAAGAAAAAGTTTATTAATGAATCACACATTGAGGGCTATCTTTACGACCACAAGTTGGAAAAGAAGTTGACTGGCGCAAACTCCAAGACGCCGGGCACTGAGTACATTGCTGGCGAGATTATGATCGCCACTGATGAAAAGATGGAGAATGTAGTAAAGATCCATTATACATATGAAACTGCAGTATTCGCAAAGTCTGGCGGTGCGAATAGTCGTTTCCCGATCCTCAGTAAGATTATTGATGAAAATCCCACTGTATTGAATGTTGGGCAGGATAAGGCAATGAAACTTCGTTGTGATTCTGCTCTTGAGTTAAATGAGTGGTTCCCGCAGATCACTGACGAGAAGCCTACTTCTGTAACTCGTAATGAAGGTGGATTTATTCATATTGTGACTACTCTCAATGAAGATGAGAAACAGCGCAATACTTTCAAGACCGATATGGTTATCACCAACGTAAAAGATGTTGAAGCTGATCCTGACAAGAATATTGAAGCTCACGTTAAGGTGAAAGGTGCAATTTTCCAGGATTTCCGCAAGCAGGTTATGCCGGTTGAATTTGTTGTGCGCGGTGCCGGCGGTATGAAGTATTTCCAGAGTCTGGAAGCTTCTCCCAAGGATCCTATTTTCACGACTGTTTGGGGTCGTCAGTTGAGCAGAACTGTTGTTGTTAAGACTGTAACAGAATCTGCATTTGGTGAAGATGAAGTGCGCGAGCGTCAGAATACGACTCGTGAGTTCGTTATCACTGGTTGTTCTAAAGAGCCTTACGAATTTGATGATGAAAGCACTCTTACGAAGGCTGAACTCTCTAAGATGATGGCTGATCGTGAAATCTATCTTGCTGATCTCAAACAGCGTCGTGTTGATTATGAAAACAGCAAAGGTGGATCAAGTGCAGCCGCAGTAACTGCCAGCAAAGGCGATACCTACGACTTTTAATAGGAGGACACGATAAATGGGTGTATTGACTAGTCTCAAACCTCATGTTGTAAGTCGTGACCTTCGTGGATATAGCGTGCTGTTCTACGGCACGCCTAAATCCGGTAAGACTACGATTGCATCAAAATTTCCTGGCGCTGTGCTCTTCGCTTTTGAAAAAGGATACAGCGCTCTCCCTGGTGTTATGGCTCAGCCAATCAATAGTTGGAATGAATTTCGCAGATTATTGGTTGAGTTAAAAGAAGAAGAAACAAAGCAGGTGTTCCAGACAGTAATTATTGATACTGCGGATATTGCATATGATTATTGCACTGATTATATTTGCAATGACGAAGGTGTTGATAATATCAGCGATATTGGCTATGGTAAAGGCTATGGTCTTGTCGAGAAAGAATTTGATACCTGCCTTCGTAAAATCATTCAGCTGGATTATGGTCTTGTATTGATTTCTCATAGCACTGAACGTACTGAAAAGAACGAGCAGGGCGAAGAGTATAGTCGCATCGAGCCAACTCTCGATAAGCGTGGTCGTAAGATTTGCGAACGTACTTGTGACATTATCGGTCTTGCGCAACCTGTTGTTAGCAAAGAAACTGGTGAACTTGAAACAAGACTATTCTTGCGTGGCACCCCTAGGTTTGTCGCGGGCTCACGTTTCAAGTACATTCCATCCAGTATTGTGTTTACATATGATAACCTTGTAAATGCAATTGGCGATGCTATTGACCAGGAAGCAAAAGAACACGATAACAAGTTCGTTACTAATGAACGACAGAATGAATATAAAGAACATGAGCTGGATATGCCGAAATTCGCTGACATGAAGTCAGAAGCCGAAGTATTATTCGGAGAATTGATGGCAAAAGATCCAGGAAATAGATTAAAAATTTCCAAGATTGTTTCTGAATATCTTGGAGTTGGTAAGCAGTTCAAAGACACAACTGAAGCTGATGCAGAAAAGGTTTGGCTGATTATACAAGAACTGCGAGTTCTAAACAAGTAAGATTCAAGCGAGCCTAAAAACGGCTCGCTTGACTTTTATCTTTTATTATGATATAATAAATATGAATAAAGAATTAAATCCGAAGTTTCCGTATAGACTTGAAAAAGCACATTGGTATTTAATGTTTTTATATATGACCAATATATTAACAAAAGATGAGTTTGATATAGCAATTGAACGTCTGGAAAGGATACGTGAATGGCGAAAAAGTTAGCACCTGTAAAATGTCCATATTGTAGTAAATATTTTCACAGAGAAGCGGAAGAATATGTTCAAATAAACAAAACACGATATGCGCATAAGGCATGCTATGATCGTCATAATGCTGAACTTTCTCAAGAAGAAAGAGATAAACAGATTCTTGAGAATTATATTAAGCAATTATTCAAAATTGAAGCAATTTCCGCAAAGATAAAGAAACAAATGGACGATTATCACAATGAAAAAGGGTATACATATAGTGGTATGTATAAAACTCTTTTGTATTTTTATGGAGTAAAAGGAAATTCAATAGAAAAGGCTCGTGGCGGAATTGGTATTATCCCTTACGTATATGAAGATGCACGAAACTATTACACAGCTATGTGGATGGCTTCTCAGCAAAATAAATCTAAACCTATTGAGCAATGGAAGCCTAATGTGATTGAAATTCATATTCCACCGCCAAAACGCAAACCTATGAAAAGTAATAAATTCTCATTTATAGAAAAAGAGGATGAAAAAGTAAATGGCGTCTAAATATGTAGATAGCACATCAATAGTGCAAGTAATAGGGTGCATTTATAATGATCCAAGTATTTTGGATGCAGGTGATACATATAATATAAACGAAGAAGATTTTCCAAACGAGTTTCATAAAATAATTATTGGAACTATGTTTAAACTACATGAAGATGGAGCAACTCGGTTTACTATTGAAGCAATAAATGATTTCTTGGAAAATCATCCAAAAGTAAAGGCAATATATGATATAAATCATGGAAATGAATGGCTACAAAAAATTAGTGAAGTAGCAATACGTTCTACATTTGATTATTATTATAAGCGCATGCGGAAAATGACAATTCTACGTATGTATAATAATCTTGGAATGGATCTTTCTTGGTTGTATGATCCAGATAATATTTTGGATAGTCGTAAGAAAGAAGCACAAGAAGAATGGTTAGATCATGTTACTCCATCTGAAATTGTCAATAAAATAGATGAAAAAATTGATGCAATTAAAGCAAAATTTGTTGACAATGATGATGGTGCTGGAAGTTTCTCTGCGGGTGATGGTATTGAAGAACTTATTACTTCATTTGAAACAACTCCTGATGTTGGTGTACAACTCTATGGAAATTACATCAATACTATTACTAGAGGAGCCCGGCTTGGAAAGTTTTATTTGCGTTCTGCCCCTACTGGAGTTGGCAAAACGAGAAGTATGATTGCGGATGCCTGTTACATAGCTTGTGATTGGTTTTATGATGAGCAATTTGGTTGGCGCAAGAATGGTAGAACTTTCCCGACATTGTTTATTGGAACAGAGCAAGATAAAGCTGAGATCCAGACAATGATGTTAGCTTTCTTGTCTAATGTTAATGAAGAACATATTTTAACTGGTCGTTATGAAAATGATGAACGAGATAGGGTAATGCGGGCAGCTCAGGTTATCAAGAATAGTCCTTTGTACATTGAAGTTCTTCCAGATTTCAATTTGCAAGATGTAGAAAATACAATTAAGCGCAATTTGCGCGAAAAGGATATTCAGTATGTGTTCCACGATTATATTCATACATCTTTGAAGATTTTGGAAGAAATTAGCCGTCGCGCAGGTAAAGTTGCACTTCGTGAAGATAATATTCTGTTCCTATTGAGCGCACGTATTAAAGATATATGCGTAAAGAATAATGTATTTATTATGAGCGCAACTCAGCTTAATGGTGATTATCAAGATAGTAAAACACCAGACCAGAACCTACTTCGTGGTGCAAAAGCAATAGCGGATAAAATTGACTATGGTAGTATTCTTCTTCCTGTAAAAGAACAAGATCTTGGCAGTTTGGAATCAATTATTCAACGTAATCCACAGTTCCCAACTCCAAAGATTAAACTTTCAATCTATAAGAATAGACGAGGAAGATATAAGAGCGTTATCTTATGGTGTGATGCAGATTTGGGTACATGCAGAATTAAACCGATGTATATGACAGACTTTATGTATGAATGGATTGGAATTGATGATCTAAAAGTTATAATCAATGATTTCAGTGCATTTGAGGAAGACGAAGAATGATTTATTACGAAGGAAAACATTACATATGTGGTGAAGATGCATTAAAATTAATTGATGCAGTGGCTGCGGAAGAATTGCCAGTTGACCCACGTTGGACTGCTGGTTTAAAATATTCAAAAAGATTAATAAAAAATATGATGGGAGTAGAACAAGAAAATGGCAAAGCAGAAAAAGAACAAGGGTGTAAACAGAGGTAAGAAGATGTTTTGGGGTCGTGAACTGGAATATATTATGCCCCGTCGCACGTTTGAGGATCTGACTAAGGACGTGAAGGGTGATAAGTTCCAGTTTGCTATGGACTACATTAATCAGACTTATGGTCTGTTGGGTTATGTAACCTCCCTTGTGCTGGAAGACGAGGCTATAACAGGTCCACGCACTCCGGCAATGCTTGAAGATGTAATGACCGCATAAGGAGTTTAAAATGAAATTTGACAAAGATGAAATCAAGGAACAATTAACTACTGATATGGTTGAAGATTTAGTCCGTGATTTCGGCGGTGACCCGCAAGAAACATCATTTGGTTTTATTGCGGGCACCATTTGTCATAATCATCCAGGAGAAGGGAGCCATAAGTTATACTATTATGAAAACACAAGACTGTTTCGATGCTATACTGGCTGCGATGCTACCTTCGATATATTCGAATTGGTATGTAAAGTCCATAACCTTACAAATCCAGGATCCGAATGGGCATTGTACAACGGAGTTAGATATGTGGCCCAAAAATTCGGAATCTCTGGAGAATATATTGACACAGAAGATGACTTTGGAGGACTTCCAGACATGGGTGTCTTCGATAAGTACGCACGCATAAAAGTCCTGCCAGAAGATCAAAAGAGAATTGAGTTAAAAACATATGATTATCATATTCTTGATCGTCTTTGCTATCCTCGGATTGGTGATTGGTTGGACGAGGGAATGACCAATGAAATCCTCAAAGATGCGTGGATTGGTTTCTGTCCATCAACAGATCAGATAACTATTCCGCACTTCGATGAAAATGGTGGATTTATTGGTTTACGTGGTCGTACTCTTGGAAAAGAAGAAGCAGAACTATATGGTAAATATCGTCCAATGATATTAAATGGACAAATGTATAACCATCCTCTTGGATTAAATCTTTATAACTTAAACAATAGTAAGCAAAATATAGGAAAATTTCATAAAGCAATCGTATTTGAAGGAGAAAAATCCTGTTTGCTTTATAGAAGTTATTTCGGAAAAGATAGCGATATATCTGTTGCTTGTTGTGGTAGCGCAGTTAGCTACTGGCAAATAACTAAATTGATTGAGTGCGGAGCCAAGGAAATTATAATTGCTTTTGATAGACAGTATCAAAAGTTAGGTGATGCAGAATATGAGCATTGGACTAAGAACCTTCGTGCGATCAATCTCAAATACTCTGGATTTGTCAATATAAGTTTTATACTTGATACGAAGAACAAATTGGGATATAAAGATAGTCCGATTGATAAAGGACCAGATGTATTTAAAGAATTGTATAAGAATAGAGTGAATGTTTAATGGAGATTAAATTAAGAAAAGGCGGCGAAGGATTAGATCCTATATCCCGTGTTTTATATTTAAGAGATACTGATTGGCATTTTTTGAATCCATCAGAAAATGATCAATTAGATTGTTATGATTTAGATAACACAGAACAGGCTGCGAGACGTATGTTAAAAGCACTCGTGCGCCAAGAGACAGTTTATATACAGGTGGATAGTGATTGTGATGGATACACATCTTCAGCCCTGTTGCTCAACTATATGCACGACATCGCCCCAGCAACAGTGGAACGAAACTGGCATTATGGATTGCACAAAGCGAAGCTTCACGGTATTAACGTTGATGATATTCCCGAAGGATGCACATTGGTTATCGCTCCAGATTCTTCCAGCAATGAAAGAGAGATACATGAAAATCTTGCCGAGAGAGGAGTGGATGTCATCGTTTTGGACCACCATGAAACCGATAGAGATATTACCGGCGATCCTGCGATTATTGTCAACAATCAGCTTTCTGGGTATGCCAATAAAACCCTCTCCGGAGTTGGTGTGGTATATAAGACCTTACAATGTATGGATAGGCTACAACGAAAAGAAGGAGCCGTATCATATTACCTCGATCTCGTTGCCCTCGGTTTAACCGGTGATATGATGGATATGCGGTCACCAGAAACTAATTATTATATAACAGAAGGATTTAAGCAAGTAAACAATCCATTCTTTGTATATCTTGCGGATAAGAATGAATTTTCAATGAAAAGTAAGTTTAATCCGCATTCAGTTGCCTGGTATATTGTTCCATTTATTAATGCGGTGACCCGTATTGGTAGTGACGAAGATAAATTATTAGTATTTGAATCTATGCTCTCTTGGAAAGCTGGTCAACTCATTCCAAGTGATAAGCGTGGTGCTAAAAAAGACGATGAAGAACTTAGAGTAGTTCAAGCAGTTCGACACGCTTCTAATGTAAAACGTCATCAAGATGATGAAAAGAAGAAATTGCTTGAAGAAATGTATGATAAAATTGAGAAATATAAACTTGCTGATGAACCATTAATTATTATTCAAAACAAGGGAGTTTCTGATGATGATCCTATTAGAGGTATTACTGGGCTTGTTGCTAACAGCATTATGGCTACGTACAGTAAGCCAACCCTCATTCTTAACCAATGCGTGGATTGCGATACTGGGGAAATTAGATGGTTGGGTAGCGGAAGAGGGTTTAATACTGCTGGGGTTGGAAATTGGCGTGATTATATTGTTCAATCTGGCTGCGCCATTTTTGCTCAAGGTCATGCTATGGCATTTGGCGTCAGTTTTACTCCTGATGGGTTGGAGCGGTTTAAAAATAAGGTAAGAGAAGATTTCGGCACAACAATTTTTGAAAAAGTATACGAAGTAGATTTTATTTGGACAATGGCTGATGATTTTGATTCCACAATTATTGATATTGCGCGTTATAAAGATGTGTGGGGTCAAGGCGTTCCAGAACCAATTGTTGCAATTGAACATATAAAACTAAGTGATCCTATTGCGGTTAATTTATTGCAAAAAGGCACATTAAGAATAGATCTTAAACCAAAACAAACTTCAATTATTAAGTTTGGTAGTAATATTGAAGAATATGAAAATCTTTTGGATAAAACTATTACAGTTATTGGTACTTGCGAAATTAATGACTGGAATGGTGAATATCCGCAAATAAAGATTATTGATTATTTCTTCGAAACAGTATCATCTTGGGATTTTTGACAACATAAGAAAGTTATGGTATTATTATGGAAGATAAAAAATACATTTTATTACAGTATCCACTGTGGAAGTTTGATATAAATCAAATACGAGATATCGTTCAACAGGTTGATGAAATGACTCATGATATGGGTATAAAAATCATCGCTATTCCAGAAAGCTTTCAGTGGTTAGAATTGTCAATAGATGAATTAAAACAAATAAGAAGTATTTTAGATTGGGTATTGGAGAACAAAGAGAATGATACTTACAGCAAAGCAAGAGCAAGGATTGAAGATAGCGATCGAACGATATAACAACCACGAACCTTATACAGTAATTGCCGGTTATGCAGGGGTAGGAAAATCTACCCTTATTCGTTTTATCATTGCAGCATTAGATATAGATCCAGCGTTAGTGGCATATATTGCATACACAGGCAAAGCCGCGCAGGTACTTAGATCAAAAGGTTGTCAGAATGCAATGACTGCACATAAATTATTGTATAAATCACATCCTCGTAATGATGGCACTTTCATTCATGTTCCTGTTGAAACACTTGCTCCATATCGTCTTATTGTTGTTGATGAGATTTCTATGCTTCCTAAGAAAATGTGGGATCAATTGTTGTTCTATGGAGTCCATGTTATTGCTCTTGGCGATCCAGGTCAGTTGCCTCCGGTCGCCGCTGAAATGAATGATGCACTTGTGCACCCGCACGTATTTCTCGATGAAGTTATGCGCCAGGCTGCGGAAAGTGAAATCATTCAGCTTACAATGGATATTCGTGCCGGTAATCCGTTAAAGTATCAGATGGGTCAAGAGGTACGAATAGTAGATCGAAATGAAATTTTAAAACAGGGTTTCTTCTTTTGGGCGGATCAGATAATATGCGGGAAGAACGATACACGCCGATTGATTAACGATAAAATGCGTCGCACAATCTGGCTTGATGAATATTCGCCAGAACCTATTGTAGGCGACAGGCTTATATGTTTGCGCAATGATTGGGAAATTACCAATATGAATGGTGACGCTCTTGTTAATGGATTAACTGGAAAATTAATCGGTATTGAATATGGAGAAGGTCCAAAAGAAAATCCATGGATGAAACGTACTCCTATAATTGACTTTATGCCGGACTATGATGATGCCGATACATTCTGCGGAATTGAGGTTGACTATAAGCTATTAACCGAAGGTGAAACAACTGTAACAAGAGGATACAATAGTAATTGGAAAAAGATTCCAAAAATCTTTCATCCGCATGAGTTTGATTACGGATATGCAATTACTTGTCATAAATCACAAGGTAGTGAATTTAATAAAGTGATTGTGTTGGAAGAGTTTTTAAAAGGTGAAACCAGAGAGGATCATGCGCGATGGCTCTATACAGCGACTACACGGGCTGCGCAAAAGTTGATCATTGTTAAGAATTTTCACGTTTGATTTTTATATAAAAAAATGATATAATATATATAGAATGAAAGAAAGGAATTGTTTATCATGGCGTTTTTCAATGATCATAATCACACCATGTATAGCAACATCCGTTTGATTGATTCTATTAACAAACCCAAAGACCTAATTGACAGAGCTATTCAATTAGGTCTTTCTGGTATTGCAATCACAGATCATGAAGCGTTATGTTGTCACATTGAAGTGAATAAATATGCACAAGAGATAAAAGAAAAATATCCCGACTTCAAAGTGGCATTAGGTAATGAGATTTATCTAACAGACACAAGAGAACAGCGTCAAGTATATTATCATTTTATCTTGATTGCAAAAGATGAATTAGGACATAAGGCACTCCGCATTCTAAGTTCTAAAGCATGGTATAATAAATATGATTGGTTTCAAGAGAGAGTTCCAACATTAAAGAGCGAACTTGCGGAAGTGATGAAAGAATATAAAGGTCATGTAATTGGAACAACTGCATGTCTTGGTGGTGAATTGTCGTCGAGATTATTGCAAAAGCATTTGAGCATGACCGCAGGAATTAAGGATTCATTGAATGAAAAATCAATTGATGAGTTCTTACAATTTTGTATTGATACATTTGGCAAGGATGATTTTTATATCGAGTGCGCCCCAGCTGAATATGATGATCAGATTATTGCCAATAAAATGTTAAAAGAATGTGCAGAGCAATGGGGATTGAAAATGATTCCCGGCACAGATAGTCATTATCTAAGTAAAGATTTGCGGTTCGCGCATGAGGCTTATCTGAAATCCAAGGATGGAGACAGAGAGACTGATGCATTCTATCGTTATGCATATCTTATGAGCGAGGACGAATGTCGTGAACATTTAAGGGCTTCTTTTGAAGATGAATGGATTGACAGAATGTTCGAGTTTTCCATTGATATGAAAAATAGTATACAGGATTATTCTCTGTTGAAGAATCAGAGAATACCGACCGTAGAAATTAATCCTCCAAAGCCATTTGCATGGTGGGGAAATAATACCCAGTATGCAGATGATTTTAAGGATGGATGTTATAGTACAATCGGCAGTCTGTTCGTATCCAACGAACCTCAAGAGCGTCAATGGATTAATGATGTTTGGGACGCTCTTCAGGAGAAGATTGGGGTGTGGAACGAACATGAAGATTATGTAGATAGAATAGAGCAAGAAGCAAGAGTTATTAGACATATTGGTGACCGACTTGGTACGTGTCTTTTTGCTTATTTTAATACTTTTAAACACTATATTGACCTTTTCTGGGAATGCGGGTCTATTGTTGGTCCTGGACGCGGAAGTGCTACTGGCTTTCTTAGTAATTATCTTCTTGGTATTACGCAATTAGATCCAATAAAATGGGGACTTCCATATTGGAGATTTTTGAATATGGAACGTGCGGAATTGCCAGATATTGATATTGACTTGGCATCAAGTATTCGTCCGTTGATCTTTGAGAAGATCAGAGAAGAACGTGGCGAGTTGGGTTTGGTGCAGGTTGTTACATTCGGCACAGAAGCGACAAGAAGTGCGATTCAAACAGCTTGTCGTGGATATAGAAGTGAAGAGTTCCCGGATGGAATTGATGTTGATATTGCAAACTATATTACAACATTAATTCCGCAACCTCGTGGAATTATCTATTCTTTTGAGGATTGTATGAAGGGAAATGAAGTTTTAGGTAAACGTCCAGTTCCGGCAATGATAACAGAATTGGCGAAATATCCTGGATTAGCAGATATTATAATAAACATTGAAGGAATAGTTAAGTCAAGAGGTATCCACGCATCTGGCACAATTTTATATGATCCCGCAACTTTGTATGATACGGCTGCGATTATGAGAGGTAAAGATGGAGATTTAACAACGTGTTATGATCTTCACATGGCTGAGGCAGCCGGCGACACAAAATATGACTTCTTGGTAACAGAAGTTTGTGATAAAATCATTGAGTGTTATAAACTTTTGAAATCAAATAAAGAAATCCCAGATATGGATTTAAGATCATTTTATGATGAATATCTTCATCCGGAACATATTGACACAACAGATCAAAAGATTTGGGATCATCTTGCAAAAGGTGACGTATTGGATGTGTTCCAGTTTAACAGTGGTGTTGGATTGGCAATGGCTAAGATGATTAAAGCAACGAATCCTCTTGAAATGACAGCAGCCAATGCAATGATTCGTTTGATGTCTGAACCTGGTGTGGAGAGCCAGCAAGATAGATATGTGCGGATCAGAGATGGCGGAATTAGATTATTTGATATTGAAATGCAGAGAAGTGGATTGCCCGACAAGATGCGTGAAGCAATGCATAAGTATTGTGACACGTATTATGGATGTTGTGCAATCCAAGAGCAAATGATGCAGATTCTGATGGATCCAGATATAGCAAAGTTCTCATTGAAAGATGCGAATGATGCAAGAAAGATTGTGGCGAAAAAGCAACAAAAGAGAATCCCAGAGTTGAAGCAAAAGGTATATGATGCGGTTGGCGCAAATGCGGATTATATCTGGGAAATTGCGGTTCGCCCACAGTTAGGATATGCATTTAGTTTGAATCATAGTTTGCCTTATAGCTTCGTAGGTATTCAGACAATTATATTGGCAACACAATTTAGCCCAGTATATTGGAACTCAGCTTGTTTGATTGTCAATAGTGGAGCTGTCGATCCGGAAGAAAAAGGACAAACAAACTATGGAAAGATCGCAAAGGCAGTAAATGATATTAAAGGTCGTGGAATTAAGGTTCTGCCGATTGACATAAATGTCTCAGAATATGGATTCACACCGAATGTAAAGGAAAATGCAATTATGTTTGGTATGAAAGGATTGTTAAATGTGGGTGAGGATGTTATCGCTCAGATAATTGATAATCGTCCTTATATATCATTTGAACAGTTCTGCGGAAAAGTGCGGTTAGGCAAACAGCCAATGATATCTTTGATTAAGTCTGGCGCATTTGATAAGTTTGATGAAAGAAAACATATAATGGCGAAATATATATATGCAACGTGTGATCGTAAAAAGAGAATCACGTTACAGAATATGAATGGTTTGATTCAAAGAAATATGTTGCCAGATGAATTGAATGAACAAAGAAAGGTATTTGAATTTAATAGATATCTGAAAGATAAATGTAAACGAGGAGATTTCTTCGTATTAGATGATAGAGCATTGAACTTCATAAATGGTAGATATGATATCCCAATAGATGGAAATCTGTTGTTGAATTGCAAGACGTGGGATAAAGTATACCAGGTTGAAATGGATAAAGTGCGCGAATGGATGAAGAATAATCAGGATGAAGTTCTTTATAGATTGAATAAAGAAATCTTTGTGGCTGATTGGGATAAATACGCAAAGGGTAATTATTCAAGTTGGGAAATGGAAGTTATGTGTTTCTACGACCATGAACATGAACTTGCAAATGTAAACAAGAGGAAATATGGATTGATTGATTACAGTCAGTTGCCGGAAGAGCCTCTGGTTGAGAGTTTGTGGCGCGGTCACATTCCGATCTATAAGCTGGCGCGCATTTGCGGGACAGTTATAGCGAAGAATAAAATGAAGTCAACTGTTACCCTATTGGCATCAGATAATAGCGTTATCACAGTTAAGTTCACAAAAGAGTTTTTCGCAATGTTTGATCGACAAATTAGTCAGCGCAGAGCGGATGGAACGAAACAAATAGTTGAAAGATCTTGGTTTAAGAGAGGAAGTATGCTCGTAGTAACAGGATTACGCCGTGGTACTGAATTTGTGAGCAAAAAGTATAGTGGAACTCCTGGACATCAATTATATAAAATTGATGAGATATTTGCTAACGGTAGCATAGTTCTGAGAAGTGAAAGAGCACAAGGAGAGAGCGAAGAAGATGTCGCGTAAAATAATAGTTTGTTTAATTGGAAAAAGCGCAGCCGGCAAGGACAGTATAGCTCTCCTACTGTCCAAACAACCAGGCTGGCATAATGTGGTTTCCTGCACAACTCGTCCTAAGAGAGAGAAAGAAAGAGAAGGAGAGAGTTATTACTTCTTGACTCCGGAACAGTTTGCGGAAAAGGTTATAAATGGCGAAATGCTTGAAGCTACATATTTTAATGATTGGCATTACGGCACAATGAAATCTTCATTAGTTGATGGAATTAATGTAGGTGTATGGAATCCAGAAGGTTATGACTGTTTGAAGGAAACAGTTAAGTATGATTCAGATATTATATTGATGCCCTATTGGATTCGATGTAGAGATAAGACTCGCTTATTAAGAAGTCTTAATAGAGAAGAAGATCCTGATGTACATGAAATTGTACGTCGCTTTCAAGCTGATGAAGAAGATTTTGAATTGTTAGATGAAGATAAAGATCTAACCAGTCTTTGGAATGAATCAGACCAAGATATGGTGCGATGCTTTAAGTATATACTAAATGATGTATCCAAGGTCATGGGTGAATAATATATATAGTTTAATTTTCAAATATATTATACAACCCATAGAGGAGGTTATATTTTGATTACAAAACGTGATGGACGAAAAGTCGAGTTCGATGGTAACAAAATCCGCGTAGCTATTGCAAAAGCATACTGGGATCCAGAGTATACCCCAGATAAACCATACCCTCCTTACGTAGAAGATATTGTTACTTATATGGAAGAAGAGAATGAGGCTTATGATATTTCAGTTGAAGAAATCCAAGATAAAGTTGAAGAGTTCTTGATGAAATATGATCCTAAGACTGCCCGCAAATATGTGCGGTATCGTTACAAGAAAGAGGTTATTCGTGAACAACGTGATGATTTCTTCCTTAAACTAAAAGATAAAATTGAAGCAACCAATGTACAGAATCAGAATGCGAACGTTGACGAGTATTCATTTGGTGGACGTAAAGGTGAAACTGATTCTGCGGTTATGAAAGAATATGCACTTAACTATTGTATGAGTGATATGGCGAAAGAAAATCACGAAAATAATATGATTTATATTCACGATCTTGACGCTTATGCGGTAGGTATGCATAACTGTTTAACTATTCCTTTTGATGATTTACTTGCAAAAGGATTCAACACTCGTCAAACTGACGTTAGACCTGCACGCAGTATTAACACTGCATTTCAACTTATCGCTGTAATTTTTCAGCTTCAAAGTTTGCAACAATTCGGCGGTGTGAGCGCCAGTCATTTAGACTGGACTATGGTACCTTATGTAAGAAAAAGTTTCTGGAAGCATATGCGTGATGGCTTAATGTATATAGAAGGTGCTATTGGAAAAGATAACTATGATGTAAAATTATATGATCCTAAATATGAGGTTCCAGGAATTGATTCGCCAGATGCTAAATCATATGGTGAAAAGTGCTATAATTATGCAATGGATATGACTGAACGCGAACTTCAACAAGCAGTAGAAGGTATGTATCATAATTTAAATACTCTTCAATCAAGAAGCGGAAATCAACTTCCATTTACTTCTATCAATTATGGAACTTGCACTCTACCAGAAGGTAGAATGGTAATCAAGGCTTTGCTTGAAGGATCTATTAAAGGTGTTGGTAAACTTCACCGCACACCAATTTTCCCATGCGGAATTTTCCAAATGATGAAAGGAGTCAATCGTGAACCAGGAGATCCAAACTACGACCTTTATAAACTCGCCCTTAAATCAACTGCCAAAAGACTCTACCCCAACTACGCGAATTGCGATTGGTCCGGCAACGCTGGTTATGATCCGAAAGACCCAAAAACCTATTTCAGCACAATGGGATGCAGAACCGCAAATGGATTCGATATCAATGGATTTGGACAACTTAAAGATGGTCGAGGCAACATCTGTCCAGTAACCATTATTCTTCCTACACTTGCGATGATGGCTAAAAATGCCGTTGAGTCTGATCTGAACGGACACGCTGACGGTGATCCGGAAGCACTCTTCGAAATTTTTATGGCAATTCTTGATTCAAAGATCGATCAAGCAAAAGACATGCTAATTGAACGCTTCGAGTATATATGCAAACAAGATCCTCGTTCCGCACAGTTCATGTATGAGAACCATACTATGGCTGGTTACGTGCCGGAAGAGGGTATCCGTTCCGCACTTAAACATGGAACAGTAGTAATTGGTCAGCTCGGTTTAGCTGAAACACTTGAAATTCTTTTCAATACTAATCAATGTCATGAAGAAGGCATGAAATATGCCAAGAGGATAGAACAATTGTTTAAAGATCGGTGTGCTGAATTTAAACAAAAATATAAACTTAACTTTGGTGTTTATTACACACCTGCGGAAAACCTTTGCTACACAGCGATGAAAAAGTTCCGCAAGAAGTACGGAACTATTAAGAATGTATCTGATCATGAATACTTTACCAATAGTATCCACGTTCCGGTTTGGGAGAAAGTTGGAGTTCTTGATAAGATTGATATTGAATCACAATTAACCGGGTATAGTAGCGCAGGATGCATCACCTACGTAGAATTGGAGACAGGTATAGAAAACAATCTTGATGCAATGGAACAGATTGTAAACTATGCTATGGATCATGATATTCCTTACTTTGCTATCAATGTGCCTAATGATACCTGTTTGGATTGCGGTTATACTGGTGAGTTTAATGATATTTGTCCTATTTGTTCCAGTTCTCATATTCAGCAGTTGCGTAGAGTTACTGGATACCTTACTGGGAATTACACAACAGCCTTTAATTGGGGAAAACAAAAGGAAGTTGAAGAACGAGTAAAACACACAGGAAGGATAGAAAATTAATGCGTTACGCTGGAATCATATATGATGATACTGCGGCCGCACCAGGTTTATGCCTTTCATTTTACACTCAGGGTTGTGACATTCATTGTCCTGGATGTCACAATCCTTGTACCTGGGATTTTGACGGCGGACATGAGTTTACCGCAGAAACATTAGAACATATCATTAGTGGCATTAAAAAAAATAATATAACTCGCAATTTTGCAGTATTAGGTGGAGAACCTCTTGCACGTCCTAATTTATTCTTGACAGCAATGATTATACAGGAAGTGCGCAATGTTTATCCAAATATTAAAATTTGGCTTTGGTCTGGATATACAATGAATGAAATTATGTCAAATAAAAGTAATTCACATCTTAAATTAATCCTTCAAAATATAGATACGTTAGTAACTGGACCTTTTGTTCAAGAACTACGCGATATTACATTACCTTATCGTGGCAGTTCCAATCAAGAGGTTTGGACTCTTGACCACGAAAAAAATATTTGGTATAATAAAATAGATGATAGGAGGATTGAAAATGTCCAGACGAAAAATTAAGGTAGAAGAAAATACTGATATTGAGCCAATAGTGGAAGAAGAAACCACATTGGAGAAAACTATTCCTGCGGAAGAGCCAGAACCTATCTTTATGGAACCTGATGAATACGCGGAATATCTTAAAAATCAGGTTAAAAACTTGCCCGAAGAGCAACGTGAAGAACCTATCGCGCAAGTTACTATGTATCAGATGAATAAAGACTTAATTAATGGTCTAAAATCTATGACCAATATGGAAGTCAATAATGCTCTTGATAAAATTGTAGATTGGTTCGATGAACATACAAAAGATAAATATATGCTTCATTTTGCTTTGCTTAATCACGAAAAGCATTACTTTACTATCTTCGCTTGTAATGCGCTTAAACGTCCTGTTCGTATGACTCCTTGGCAGAGCTTCCGAGCAGAATTAAAAGATGTTTTAACGAACCATTATGGTGATCATGATCTTCGTTCTATTGAAGTAGAAATGATCGATGGTAAGCCATCTGGCGCAGTTGAAATTTGGGCAATGTGGGATGGAGAGCCTACCGTGGCTTATTTGTTCCCATACGAACAAGGAGTTGTATATTATTGAAATACGGATATTTTAATTATGATCCGGTTGGACCATCTATCTTCTTTTATTTAGATGATAATGGTCAACCGAGAGAAACTTAGTTTCATATAGCAGAAATGGATAAATTAATCGAAGCAATAAGTGCTTGTATTAATTCTGGTCATATCGACCATGTATTATGTAATTATGCTGGATTGGGTTTAAGTGATTCGATTCAGGAATATTTAATGCATCAATTTAACTATGGCGAAATTACATTTGAACTAAATTCAAAATAAGGAGAAAAATATGGCTCGTTATCTTTTAAACGTAACTGAAACCTATCGTGTGGATACTGTAAATGAAGCATTGGAACTACGTGATGAATTTAATACTGCGCCAGAATATGACTTGCAGTCATTTAAATACACCACTAAATTTAACAAGAAAACTGAAGAGGAGTACCAGGTTGTACAGGTTAAGAAAGTTATTAATAACGAAAAAGATCCTGTATCTGGTGTAAAAGTAAGCTATGACTATTGACGCAAAGTTTGAAAAAATTGAACAGTATAAAGATGATCCAGATATTAAAATTCCAGTTCGGAAAACAAAAGCATCTGCTGGTTATGACTTCTACGTTGCAGAAGATACGGTCATACCGAGTTATCTAAGTGCTATTGAAGCTGACTTTGCAAATGAGTTAGCAAAGGATCTATCTACATACTATGGATCATTTGAGGAGTTTATCAAGAGTCTTCCATATAATCTTGACACAACTGCCACTTTTGTAAAGAAATACAAAAAGAAAGTTACACTTGTTCCAACAGGAATTAAGGCTAAAATGCCAGAAGATTGGTATTTACAATTAAGTGTGCGGTCCAGCCTTTCATTAAAGCATTGGCTGATATTAGGAAATGGTGTTGGAATTATTGATGCAGATTATTATAATAATCCATCCAATGAAGGACACATCTATTTCCAAATTATTAATCTACTACCCTTTGATATTATATTGAAAAAAGGCGACTGTATCGGTCAAGGTGTCTTCCTCCAATATGGAACAACAATTGACGATGTGACAAATGGCGAACGCGAGGGTGGATTCGGTTCTACGGATGAAAATCCTAGCCCTTGATTAGGCTACCCGCACTAGCGGGTGGGCAATCTTTGAAGATGGTTAGTTGACCGACTTCGGCAAAGTAACATTTGACGATGAAGATATATTAAAAAGAATCCATAAAGTTTGTATATATTTATAGGTTATGCTCATTAAGTTCAAACCAGATAAGGTTATTATAGAAGATATTTCTTTGCAGGGACAAACTAATAATGTACAAACTTTTAAAGCATTGGCTCAATTACAAGGAGCAATTATTGAAACACTTCTATCTAAATATACTCCATTCGAGATTTGGGCACCAAATCAATGGCGTGCGGAATGTCATTTCTTAAAAGATAATGATAAAAAACGTAATGCTCAGAAAAAAATTGCTCAAGAGTGGGTTAGAGAGAAGTTTGGCAAGATCTGTACATAGGACGAAGCCGACGCGATTTGTATAGGATATGCAGCCGATCATGCATTAAATAATGAATTAAATTGGGAGTAAAATTATGGAATGGACAATAATTATTGAAGAAGTATTCCGTGTGGTTCTTATTCCTCTTCTCGCACTCTTGGTCAAGTATTTTTGCCATTTTGTGAATATCAAGGCACAAGAGTTCAAGGAAAAAGCAAAGAATGATACTTACAAAAAGTACATTGATATGCTTAACCGCACAATCCAACAGACAGTTGTCGCAACCAATCAGACTTATGTTGAAGCTTTAAAAGCGCAAGGTAAATTTGATGCAGAAGCGCAAAAGAAAGCATTTGAAATGACTTATAATGCAATTCTCAAACAGCTCGGCTCCGAGGCTCAGACCTATTTGAGCGAAGCAGTTGGAGATTTGAACGATTACATTAAGAATGCGATCGAAGCAACTGTTAACATTAGTAAACCTACACAAGGATAAAAAAAATAAGGGCGACTCAATTAAGAGTCGCCCTTATTTTTTTTTATATATGTGTTTTTGGCGGATTAGCAGGTTTTATAGCAGGAGGTACCTGTTGAATATTCCCATTAGGATCTTTATGAGGTAATTCCTCAATTAATTTATTCCAGTGATCCATATGCCCATTTCCGCCAAGTTTCTTATATGTTTCATAACGTTCTTTATATACATCATATTCATCTAATGTAATATAACCACGTCGTATATATTGCTTGCAAGTTTGTATGAGGTTTTGTAGATGTGCATCTAAAACGCCTAAGCGCAATCCATCCATTTGCTCGTCTACTCTTTCGTGATATTTACAAGCCTCTTTATGATTCTCTTCTATCTTATCGCTTAAATTTTTAATACTCTTTAAAATCTCTGAATCCTTAGCATCAGATTCAGCTTTGAGTTTATTATATGTCTGGTCGCAATAGGTCTTAGGTAGTTCAGAATTCTTCATGCATTCATCCCATTGCTGTTGCTGATTTGCTTTTGTTCCGGTTTTCCATGGCTTTACAAAACGAGAAGCCACTAAACCAACAATAGCAACACAAAGCGCTGGAATGAGCCATTTAATAGCCGTTTCTAAGACCAATGCCCAACTAACCATTTTAACTCACCCTTTCTCGAACTGTCAGCCTTGACTTTCTTCTTCATCGTCAGACTCACAGTCTTCATTATCCGCGAGTTCTGCGATTGATTTATAATTTGTGGCAATTTTCTTATAATTTTCCACACCAGCTTTTGCTGTATAACCAAGTCGCAATGATACATAAGCAGTGGTTAAATAAGCAAAAATAGTTTGTGCAAAAGCACCAAGAGTTTCAGGTTCTAGAAATAATAATATAAGTACACCAAGAGTTAACAATACATAGACAAGGATGTCTGCAATTGTTAACTTCTTGCTAAACTCAAGTGGTTGCTTTCGCTTTCGCGAGGATTTGCGCGATTGCCTTTGCTTGCTCTTCGCTGTCGCACTCGAGGCGGACATACCATACCTTATTATTTTCCGAACCCTCAACCTTTTGCAAGAACTTAGACATCATATAACCAGACTTGCCATTCCAAGTGATCGCGGACCAATCACCGCTAACACTTGTCACATCAATAATTTGTCCTATACCAATCTTAGAGATCAATGCACCATTAGAAGAAGGAGTCTTGCGCATATTAACAGTAGAACCAGAAGAAGCTGTTACCTTAGCTTGATAAGCCACTTTAATCACCTCAGGAATATCAATATCACTTTCCGAATATAACCCCTTCGGAATGCCCCAGTGAGTCCATTTATACGAAGATAACTTGTTAGGACCAATGACGCCTCTGGTGCTATCTCTTGAATCGATAAATGTTCCATCACCAAGATATATGCCGGTATGTTGCATTTTTACCGGATTAGCCTAAACCTAACGATAAAGGCAGCACACTTTATCCTTAGGTAAAGTATCAATAGTACCACGTTTGAGCCAAGTAGTTTTATTCCACTGAGACGTGGCGCCAGTGGACATACCTGGTAGACCGCCGGCACTTATAGCTTCTGAGACGAGCCCCGCACAGTCATATACTTGTACACCCTTGTCAATCCATTTCTTCACAATTGAATAATCTATATTTGATGTACCATATGATTTGATTAATGCTTGAACGCTTGATTCAGTAGCCTTTTGACCAGTAGCACCATAAACATAACCGCAACCTACTTTTGAACGAGCCCAACTAGCAACTTTTTCTGCTTTTGTCATAACTCTCTCCTCTCCATAGTTATTGCGTATCTCAGTTCCTACATAATAGAAAGCGAGAATATCTTTATATGAAAAACCTTGCGCAGCCATGTTTTTTGCGCCAGTCTGTGACATACCAACGCCATGCCCACCGGTTTTAGTTCCATTATATGGGTCTGGTTTAGAGATCAACCAAGGACGATCACTACCCCAGACTTCTTTGGCGGATTTAACGCGTCCACCATTCGCGTTTGAATATGAACTTGTTGTTATTAATTGACCGTTGTAATATAAGACTTGCCCCGCTGTTTCTTCCACAGCTTGCATTGCATTAGGATATGAAGAGGAAATACGAACTGCTTTAAAGGCTTGGTCTTTACTACTTTGATCGGTCAATTGCTTTCCCTTGCTAGCTTTTATAAAAGCAAAAGTGCGGGAAGCCACTGCCTGAGCTTTACAGGCTTCTATACGCGCATTACCTATTTCCGCAGGCACTACGCCTTTAACATATTCTTCTATATCAAGTTCTACAATTGATGTACCATAATGATCTATATTTGATTGTAGACTTAATTTAACGGTGACTTTCATTTTATCACCTACTTATTTTTTAGTATAAAAACAGATTACCCATGTCCTGCCATAAGCATAGCTACTACCGCTACGATGCATAAATGTTAATGTTCCATTATTTAAACGACAGTAAGAATAATTTCTATCTCCTCCAGAGCAATAATAATTACCAATTGTCCATACATATGGACTTTCAGAAGTGGTACTAACAATAAACTAAATTAAAACAGGCTAATCTACATTTGTAGCAACAGTATAAGCAGTTCCTTCTGAATATCCAGTAGTCATTTTTAATATTTTACAATATAAATCTTTCCCATCAATCCATTTAAATGGTGTTTTCTATTCATCAGTAGAAAATTGGAAAAAAGGATACATATTTGGTGTAATTGATGTAGTCCCAATCATTATATCACCACAATTTAACTTCTATGCTATTGCGGACCAGCATTGTATATTTCTAAAATATCCGCATCGCTTAATGCTATATCATAATATCTATAATCTGTACAATAACTTGCTCCACCAGTGTCAGATGTCCAACAGGTATCACCTAATAAATGAAAAATCGAAATAGAATTTCTAGTTGTTGAAGCAGTTACTTGGTCAACAACAATTCCATTATAATAACATTTTATTGATGATCCATTTCTAATAAAAGCCATATGACCCCATTCATTTATTTGTTGTCCTACAGCTACACTATGATAGTCATAAGATGAACCAGATGCCCATAAATAACCAACTGCATTAGTTCCAGTCAATCTAAAACGTGCTTCAAAAAAACCACTACTTGCATCTCCACAAGTAAATAAATTATTATGGTCAGTATTATCGCAACGAGCGCACCAAGCCATCATTGTAATTGAACTATAATTATGTAATGCGGTTGGAGTAATTATTATACTATTTGCACGAGCAGCAGCACTTCTTTTATAATATGTAGAAACAGATTTATTTTTAATAGTCTACATAACCAATTGATTAAAATTATTACCATTAGAAATTGTATAACTCTAATCATTTCCATGATTCATAAAATCGGTGCCATCCAGCCATATAACCAAATGATCATAATTATTTACATCTTGCTAAATAATATGATTAATACTACTTGTTGTTCCTATCATATTACTTCACCCGCAACCATAAACGTATTTTAGTAACTATTTTATATGAGCTTGAGCCCCATTCTGGGCCAGGTACTCCGCCTTCATAAGAACTATAAGAAAATAAAGCAAACCACCAGTTACTTGATGTGCCACAATAACTTTTACAATAACAAGATGAATGACTTGGCATAAAACTTAAACCATTAAAATAAACAGAAGAACTTGACCCATTCCAATCAATATGAATTGGAGTATAACCAGTAACAGCATTGTCATACATTGTAGGATTTGATGTTTGAGACCATTCATTATATGATGTGCTACTATATCCAGGATACTCTAAAATAAATTGATATATGCTTGGTTGATAAGTTAACTAATCTAATTTACTAAATAATGAATATTTGCGCGAATCAGTAGAATATAATATACTTGAAAGACTTTTTGTCCAATAACCAGCTCCAGTATCATGGTAATATACTTGGACATAAGTATTATTATCTTTATGCATATAGATTGGTTCAGTACCTATATTAAAATTACGATATGTTTCTACTGCTGACGTTATTCCAACCATATGCATCCCTCAAATCTCAAAACAAACACAAGAAGGACTTTCATTTGCACCGTTCTCAGAATAACTAATAGTCCCAGAATGTGTCTATATTTTAAAATTATATGTATAAGTTCCAGCTTCTATAATATCTAAATACTAACAACAAAATGGACGATTTGTAGATGCTCCTGGATCGTGACAAGTTACATAACATAACTCAGTAGATCCTCTATAGATATAACCTCTACACCAAGCATTATTATCAGGATTATTATTACCCATTAAACTCAAATATACAGGATGACCATGAGTTGTAATTGTAATACTTTGAGTAGAAGAATTACCGCCAGATAAACTAATTGAACCCCAACGTTTCCATCCATAAGCTAAACGAGCTTCAATATTAGTCGTACCAATCATACTTATCCCGTCCAAACCGCTACCCAATATACACCATATGTACCACTACTTGCGCCATATCCTGTACATTGGAAATATGTATTAGTTACTGCGCCATCAATTTCTGCACCAAATACACCACTTGATAAATCATTCCCTGTTAAAATGACTGTCGGTGCGCTTGGAAATGTATATCCATAATAAACTGTTGCACTACCATAATAAGTTGTACTACCTATATTTGTGCTACCAGACTGACCAAACTAAACGTACCCACGTTTTATAATAGGAACTGAAGATGATAAAGCATAAGGTGATAAATCAATTTTAGTGTTTGTATTTGTGGTGCCGACCATATCATCACCAACTTTATGCTATTCTTTTCCAAACATATGCTACAAGATAAGGAGGCATATTTGATTCGCTTGAAGTAGTTGTAGATACTTGTGTATGTGTATGCCCCTATCCTCCACCTGTATAACTAGAATAACCAGGATTATTATAGTTCCAATAATTTCTATCACCATGTGGATATGCATTTGTAGTTGCATGTCCAGCGCTATTACCGCCACCATTATAGTTAGAAGTAGCATGTCTATGAGATGGCATTTCATTAACTGTTAATATATGGCTTCCTGTAGTAGTTTCTATCGTTGTATGTGTATGTGTGGCTTTGCCGCTAATATCACCAGCAGTATAAGTATCTCCCGCTGCGAGTATAAATGTATCTTTAATCTATTGCCAAGTACCACCAATGAATGCGCTAGGATTTGTATTCTGCAATGACATATATATAGACCCAATAGGATACATAGCTAATTTGGTTTGCGCGACAGCTGTTTCAATTGCGCTATTAATTAAAGCCTAAACCTAAGATTGAGTCTAGTAAGTGTCAACGGCATTATCAATCTATATACCAGTATGGGTAGAATTATAACTTGGCATTATCTATCACGTACCAAAATTGTTCTTCCTTGAGAATCAACCATCAAATTGCCATTCTTGTCATACCACTCAATCATCAGGCAATTTGCGCCACCGACTTTTCTCCACTCTCCGTCAGTGTATACCCAAGGAGTAGCTCCCTTCCAGGAACCATTTTTATATAGTTTAACCTTATAATAATCAAAATCTGTTGTATGCCAAACGGCTACACCGCCTGATGCCATTGATATTCACTCCTTATCCTATCGTACACTTAATAGTTGGAATAGTGATTGCGGTCAAAGGGATGGAACTAGCCCATATCTCAATTCCGCCCGCAACACTATTACAAATTGGGGCAAAATAACCAGAAGTTGCATCTGTCAAATTAAATACAACTTCACAATATGTACTCGCTGTGACACGAGAATCTGAAACAATAGCTTTATATGGATAAGCAGTATAGGTGGCATCAGATGCCCAGTCCGCAATAGCAACAGTTTTATCTGTTATGATAAATACGTTTGATTTAGGAAAATATGTACTGGCAGCGTTTGTTTGTGTTAAATAGGTAGTAGAAGCATTTGCCTATGTTAAATAAGTAGAAGCCGCCTTAGCCTATGTTAAATAAGTAGTTGAAGCCTCAGATTTAGACAAGGCCGCATTGGCGGCGATAATACCATTATCAATTTGTAAACCAGTATGTTGTGAATTATATGAAGGCAATTATGCCACCCTCTTCCAAATATAAACTACTAAATATGGCGGGAGATTTGATGATGAAGATGTACCAACGGATGTTTGTGGATGTGTGTGAGAACCATCGCCACCAAATGCAAATCCGGTGTCACCATATGAATATGCACCTGAAGTTTGTCCTGTAGTTTGATACATACCATTAATAAGATTACCAGTACAATGTCCATCAATATGATAAATATGTGTACCATGTTCTTGGCCATGCCATCTTAAACTACCACTAATTTTAGGCAATTCTGATTCTGTTAAAGTATGCGCACCAGTAGTACCAGCATTAGTCGTATGTGTATGATCCGCACTTCCACCAGTCCCACCAGCCGTATATGTGCTTCCAGCACCAAGTAAAAATGTATCCTCAATTTGTGTCCAAGAGCCACCAAATAATAAAGAAGGATCGGCGCTATTTGTACTTATATAAATAGCGCCAATTGGATAAATCAAATTAACTAGTTCAGTCTTTGTCACATAATCATCATGCTAAGCTCCTGTATGACTTGACTGATAACTAGGCATATTACTTCACTCTAATCCAAACTCTTCCTTTGGTTGATACTTTATTAGCACCCCAATATTCTTCTTGCGGAATACCAGAAACAGTACCAATTATACACCAAGGATAGTTTCGAGCTTCTTCATCACTCATTACACTTACTGTACCTTGCGGACCAGAACATACAGGTCGACCAGGAGTAAATCGACTTAAATCTTCATAAGGGAACGCAAGAACACGTCCAGTAACTGCAATAGGAGTGTTACATTTTTCAGTTTGACCAATAGCAAAACCAAATGTATCGGAAACAATTTCAGCTCCTGGTTGTCTGCGGGAAGTCGATAATTCGAGCGTATCATCGCCGACTTCAACCACACAACGTCCGGCTTCAATTACTTCTTTAGTTGCACGATATTCAGCATAGTCGTTCCAAGCTGCGCCTTGAAGAACACTATTTTCAACATAGATCGCTGTATCGAACAAGATTGGATTTGTATTTTCAGTTTTAGATGCAGATCCACCAACATAGTATTTAGTTGTAGTAGTAGGTCTTAAAATACCACCCGCAGCGCCCCAAGTTACATCGCCATCAGCATTACTTGCTTTAACGAGCGCTTGACCTGTTGTACCACCTGGAGGCATATCAGATCCACCATCACTGACCTGGAAGAAAATTCTACCTTCTGCGCCATCAGCAGGAAGAACATCACCATAGTCAATTGTGGAGGTACCTTTAACTCCACGAAGAGTTAATGTACCAGTCATTGTTCCACCAGATTTAGGCAACAATCCAGATGTATCACCGCCGGACCAAGGAACGTTTACAAATAATCTACCATTGCTATCAGATTCAACAGCATAATATCTACCAGCAGTAGAACTAATAGTATTAACAGCGACTGCAGTAGCATTAGATCCTGCAGTAGGACCAGTGCTAGCAGATGTATGACTGTACCAAGGTTTTACGCCACCCAGTGTATTATATGTAGTAGTTGGTAATGAATAATTATTGAAATTAGCCCAAGTACCTTTTTTAGTTAAACACTGAGTAGCAGTTGAACCATCAAATACAGGACCTTTTGTAAGTTTACTACTATCGCTTGCATCTCCAACAATTATAAAATCATTATTAGCAATAGTAACAGCATTTGCGGTAATTGCACCAGCATTTGAAATATTGCCATGAGTATGACTTGCAGGAGTCATTGTAGATGGGAAGTCAGAAATCTGCGATTTAGTAATACTAATATTACCAAATGTAGCACTGACAACGCCATTTGTTTCACTAAACGCAGTTAAAGTCTTACCAGAACCAGCAGAACCAGTAATAGAACCATCTAATGCGCCAATGGCAGCAGATATAGCTGATGCAACTGTAGCACCTGTCGCAGCCATTGTCGAATCAGATGCACTATGAGAACTAGCTAATTGAACTAAACCTTTTTGACTGGTTGTACCACTTTGAATATCACTATATGTAATAGTAATTTCACCATTTTCATTTTGGCTCCAAGAAGTGATAGTTTTAAGCGTGGAACCTGTTCCGCTTGTACCAGTCTGTAAAACTTTATAGGCACCATTGGAAGAGTCAATCTTATCCCAAGTGGAGCCATTATATACATAAATACCATCATTAGAAGCAGTAGCATTACCAGTAACAAGAACCATATCACCTGATACACAATTGATATTATTTACTGTCGATCCAGATGGTACATTTTTTGTCGAACCTAAATATTGGAAAACTCTCGTAATACCTAAGTCAGTAAGTAATGTAGGTAAACTAAGTTCTCCACCAAGACTAATTTGTTGACTACCAAATGTCATACTTGAATTAGCCAACTTGCCATTAGCAATAGAACCTTCTAACATAGCGTTAGTAACTTTACCAGATCCAATAGTAGTGGTAATAGACCAACCTGCTTGAGAACTTGCAGAACCAGTTACAACACCTGTTAAAGCGACAGACTAACTAGAAGCAAATTTAGTCGCTGTGGCTGCATTACCAGTACAAGATCCAGATGAACCTGTTACATTACCAGAGAACTTAGTAGCAGTAAGAGTACCAGTAGAAGGATTAAAGTATAACGTACTAGCTTTCTGCAATCCTTCATTCTTCGCAGAAGTTGTGCTGGTATTAGTTACTGCAAACACAACAGGATAATTAGCATTAGTAGTTACATTTGCGCTAATAGCAACATTATTAACATTAGTATTACCAGCCATAGCTTGACTTGCGGTACTACCAATAGTTAAATAAATAGGAACTTGCCATGTGCCATCTTCACGTAAAAATTTATGTGAAGTAGTTACAACATCTGTTGATTTAACAGTTGTACCAGATTTAGCGCCACTATTAGTAATGTTTCCATGAGTATGACTTGAAGCGGCCGCACCAATTTCAGCAACCGTCCAAGAAACATCTGAAGAACCATCTACTGATCTTGTAGTATTACCAATAGTGAAAGATTTTGTGGCTGCCCACTTGGCTGCGCTTGAAGCTGTTGATGCATTACCATCTAAATCAGCAACAATATGACCATTTTCAAGGAATCTAATTTGCGCAGTTGTATTAGAACTAGAACCATTAAATAATGTATCAGTTACATATGAAAAAATTAAATCATCTTGATAATTAGCATTATCATAAGCACCGATATCCCAAGAACCATTTTTAGTTTTAATAGACGCAAAAGGAGAGTAACCACTAATTGTTGAGGTTGCGACTAAAGCATTTGATCTACCTTTATTCCAGTTGGTAGAAGCACCTTCTCTATAAATACGTCCTGTAGCTTTTCCTCCAGCCGCCGGTAAAGCACCAATAGCAGCCAAAGACCAAGTCTGTGCCGTAGAGCCATCTACTGCAATTGTTTTATTACCAATTGTTAAATTACAAGTGCTAGTCCATTTGTCAGCTGAAGCCACAGACAAACTATATAGATTAACAGTTTTACCAGTACTTCCGTCATAAACAACGGAAGTACTAGCATCTGTTTTTAACGTTAAAGAAGAAGGATTTACACTTTTATGCGTACTTGTCCCAGACAAGGGTAGTCTAATTTCCGCCAAATGAAATCACTCCTTTTTATCTATTAAATCATTCTTCTGAATGTAAATGTAAGCTGATCGCTTGTAGTAAATCCTACGTCAGCAGAGAACTCAATAACAACCTTATTATTCTGTACTCTACGTGTACGTAAGAAGATATTATGAGTCTTAGCATTCTTTCCGCAAGCATGAAGAATAACTTCATGACTATCTGTTGCGGTAGAAACATTTTCGCAAGTTTCAGAAGAGAAACTCATTACGCCACTAAACAATTCAACATTAAAGGTTGCATTATTTGTAGCAATTTGTACAATATATGTGCCTGTTGACATACCAGTTGGAGTGCCAATCGCAGTCCAGGTTCCGGCAGTAACGGCTGAGCTAAATGTTTTAGTTGCAGTGAACTTATAGAACAAATTATCTGCGCTAACTGTAAAGGCTGCACTATTTTGACTACCATCGAATGTAACAGCAGTAGAAGAAGCACCACCAACATTAGTGTAAGATAATGTTAATGCATTAGCGACTTTATCTGCAGTACCAGCAGTATTAGCTTTACCAGCTAAAGTAGCTTTAATAGTTGCAGGTAATTTTAATGTGAAGTCTGAACCACCATTGATGTTAGCAGTAGATTCAGTATTTGTTCCATCCTTGTCAGAAATTGTAATTGTGCGCGCAGTACCCCAAGTAGCAGTAACAATATTGCCAGTACCATTGAAGCCTGTGCCGTTAATTGTCTTAGTAACTGATAACTGTTGAGCAGAACCAACATCAGTAATATCACTTGTGTCTGTCCAAGTAGGGATGCCATTGTTTGCTGTCATAATCTGACCAGTAGTGCCAATAGCCAACTTAGATAAAGTGTTATTAGCACTAGCATAGATCATATCGCCCTTGGTGTATGAACTAAATCCAGTACCACCATTTGCATAACCTAACTGACCAGTAATAGAAGTAAAGCTACCAAGAGCTAAAGTGGTTACACTTAATGCAACATTACCACTACCATTGAAACTAATACTATTAGATGTAGCAACACCGCCAGTAATGGAGAAGGACTTAGCTGAAGATAATGTATCTGCAGTTGTTGCATTATCTGCATGGGCCGCACTACCTGCGCTATATGGAACGAATTTGAAGTTTGTACCAGTAATTGTATCAGAAGGAAGTGAAGTTGCACTCTTGGATACAATATAATATAAAGATTTATCCGAACCAGTGCCAGAAAGACGAACTGTGTCACCTTCCTGAGCATTAGCATCACTTAATGCCTTCATTGCTGCTTCATCAGCAACAACAATCATACGTTCTTTAACGCTGGCTGGTAAGTTATCAGCACTAATTGTACCACTAATTAAAGAAGCATCTAAACTAGTAACTGCAACTGGTAAACCTTCAGCACTAAAGAATACTGGGCGATTAGTGTCGCCGACTTTTTGAGTTAAAGCTAAGGATTCTGCTTTTGTAGCAGTACCCATTAAAGTACCATAAACAGTCCAAGATACACCATTAGTACCACTAGAACCAAGCGTGGTACCCATAACAGTAGGAACACCATTATTAAAGTAAATAGGTTGTGTTGTATCACCAACAGTATAAGCAGCCCCATTACTACTATTTACTAACTTAGTAGCATTAGTAGCAGTACCACTTAATGAAGCCTGAATTGTAGCAGGTAACTTTAAAACATAAGTTGCATTAGAACCATCAACGCTAACATCTGCGCCTTTATGAGGTGTAGTTGCACTGTCTTCAATGCGGAAAACTTTTGGAGAAGACCACTTATCAGCTGCTGTAGCGGTTGCATCAACACTGTCTACTGCAACAGGAACACCATTAGAGAAGTAAACAGGTTTTGTAGAAGAACCAATACTATATGCTGTACCACTACCATTGACTAACTGTTTAGCTTTATCAGCAGTACCAGTCAAATTACCAGTGATAGAAGCCTTAATAGTTGCTGGTAATTTTAATGTATAAGTGGCTGCGCTACCATTAACAGAAACACCACTGGCTTCTGTATTTGTGCCGTCATTATCTTGAATTTTAAATACTGAAGAAGAAGACCAAATGGCTGCGGAATCAGCTGTTCCAGCTTCTTTTGCATATAATGCGCGATAACCATCAAGGGTTTTACGAATTATACTACCAGTACCATCATCCATGTCCAACACGAATAAATTGTAAGCCGCATTATCGCCTTTTTCAGACTGCTATAAAGTTGGAGTTGCATCGACTCCAAAATATAAAGTGCCATCAATAGTAGGATAGCTTGATAAGGTACTATATGAACCCCGTTTTAATTTTACGACTGGATTACTTGGCATATGTTACCCTCCTTATACAATATCTATCCAATATAATTCTTTATTTTCAATTTTAGTTTCTAAATTTGCGGTGGCGCCAATTAAAGCGTCTAATTGATCCGCAAAAGCATCACGATATTGTTCTTCAAATTCGTCTGGATCAAGAGGTAAAGTATCAATAACGTTTGAAGTAAATGGTTTTGTGCGCAAACTATAAACCAATGGACGGTTTTCAGGGTTTCCATCTACTGAGTCGCCAACCATATAAAAACGTACATCGAAATAAACAATACCTGCGGATTTTGTCATTCCCGCGTCTATAATCCAGTCAAAAAGAATTTGATCTGGGAAAGTATCATAATCTCTCAATACTATTGGAGACACTCTTCCTTCGCCATCTGCGTTGACGTATTCAACAACAATCGTCATATTCGCAAGATCAATATCTTCATAATACCGGTCAACCTGGAATGTGATTGTCTCAGATTTGTGCTCACCGGTTATACCGATAAACTCGGTATAACCAGGTGGAGCAATAATTTCACGTGTATCCAGATCAATCTTGAACAAATTTACAGATAAAAGATTTTTCTGAGTATTTACAGCAATTGTTTTATCTTGGATCTGTCTTAAAAGAGCGTAATATGGATGCTGTTGATAATATTCATCGTATAATTCAGTATCAGCCATCTGTAGCTCCCTCCTTTAAAGATTATTCACCAACGATCTGCTGTAAATTTTCATCAAGCTGAATTTCATTAGAAGTAGAACGATCAGATGCAGAAGCTTCAGTCCGAAGAATTGGATCATCATCAAATACTACTTCACGAGCATATACATAGTAGTTACCAGGCTGTGTTGGCTCAAATTCACTCTGAGTACCAGTCAATTCATCCTTGATGATAGACTGTTCAAGAGTCTTAGGATCCAAACGATACCAAGTGTAGTGAATCTTATGTCCTGCATAAGCATGGGTTGCAGTACATACGAAATATTTACCCTGAGCGTTATAATCAAGAGTCAAGCTAGTAAGTCTCTGTGGAGCCATACGTACATCAGACTCTTGAGAGAAGGAAGCGTCAGAATCGCCAGTCTCTTCGCCATTACGTAAGTTTTTTACGTGCGCAAAGTATACACCCTCGTCTGTAGGAGTGTAAGTAGCACCAGTTACGCCAGGAATTTCTACTGCTTCACCATCAACATACTTATACCAAGTATATACAGGATTTAACTGAGAAACTGTATTGGCTACACCCGCAGTTAATACTACCTTACCAACATAGCCCTTATCAGAGATACCAGAACGGTCCATAACAACTGCTTCTGGACCAGGGATAGTAACGGTACCAGTGTAGATATAACGAACATTGTTTTTACCTTCGATCTGGTTGCCGATATAAACTGTGTAACGACCAACTTTATTTGCGTGGAATACAGACTGTTTTGCTTTTTCATCTTCATATTCTGCAGGAGCGTTACCAGTAGTAACACGAGCAGGAATTTCAGAAGCAGGAAGCTGTAAGTCATTACGATACCACTGGAAGGTTAAGGTCTGAGTCAAAGGCTCACCAGTATTAGGATTAGTTCCAATAGCAGAAGAAACAGTAGCTACAACAGGAATATCAAGATTCCATACTTCTCTTTCTCCCATAATTGGATCTTCATTTTCATCAATTGCTCCGGTGTCATATTCCTCAATTGTCTTAGTCATATCATAAATGCCAGTTTCAATACCCTTCAAGAGAATAGCAGCTGGAGATTCAATAGAGTTGATAACAGAAGAATAAATTGCGCGGTTATAAAGCAAATCTTCATAAGAGTCAATTTTCAATCCGCCATCTTTAATATCAAAATTCAAAGTTGTCTTAATTTCACAACTTGCAATCTTAGTAGAATAGTTATAAATAATCTCGTCGCCTTCGATCTCAAGGAAACGAACGGTAAACTGAATATTACCTGCTTCACCAGAAACCTTATCAGCAAGAGGCCATCCGAAATAAATGTAGTCATCATCGCAGGTCATTGCGTATGCTAAGTCTACACCCTTCTGATATTCTTCTGCTTTCGCGGAAGGATTGTACCATTCAATATAAGCGTGTGCGCCCATATGAGTAGTACCATCGAAGTTGTCATTTCTGAAACGATATAAGTCCATCATATCGAAGAAACGAGCCATTTTGAAATAAACGATTTCAGCAAGCATATCGCCCTGGATGGTCAAACCATTCTGTTTGAATACGTCTGGAATCTTAATTTCACGAGTATTAGCATCAATTACGAAGAGAGGTTCATCTGCTTCAACTGGTAATCTTAAAAGATTATAGTTGTTAGAGTCTTTACGTACATTGATTGCGGAAATGGCGTCAAGATAAGCGTGAATAGTATCAATACTACCAGTTGGCTTGCCTAATTGCACTTCAGCCGCACGGAATAACTCTTCATAGTTATTGCCATTAACTTTCGTTATCATCAACGATATCCCCTTTCTTTAATTCGTTAAGCATTAGAGTAAGTGCCTCATAATAGCGATCTAATGTGAGGCCAAGTTCGTGCGCGATTGCGGTCTAACGTGCTAATGCGTAATTATCAGTTTCAAGGATAAACGCAATGGAGTTAGTAGTACGCTGTCCTGTCTTCCCACGATCAAGTATCATTAATTTAACAAGTACCTGTTCGTCATTTATTCTAAGATTTTGATCTGGATAAATCTTATAAATAGTATGAAGTTTATCGTAAGGTTGTCCGCCAACCAATCGCACAATATCATATAAGCGAGATTTCCGACCTTGTATTATAGCATACACGTCGGTATCTTTTGTAAGAGAGTTCTCAAGGCACCATTCAACTTCTTCGATGTTGACTTGAGAACTACCATTGATTCCTATTGCCCTCATTGTGGGTTTCGCATCAACAATTACTGTTGCCATGATTATTCTCTCCTTTTACACAAAAAATGGGGCTTCCGAAGAAGCCCCAAGCTTCTAAATAATATAAAAAACGTCCTATATTATTTAGTTATTTACGCCCAAAGGAATTTCGTGCCATTTAGAGACTTCGTCTTCAGGCACTGTAATTGTCTTAACGTATTTCTCACCGTCAGTAAGTTGATTGCGGCCTTCCGCAATCAACTGTACTATACGGACATAATAAATATCCTCAAGATGCACAGGAGACTCAATTACTCCGTTTGTGCCGAGGTAACGATAAAGTGTATTCTTAATCATATTGATTCTCCTTAGCTTTGTGCAACTGTAATAACAGAAAGTTCGATTGGAGACTGTACCATTCTAGATACACCCGTGCTAGACGGACCTAATACAGAACTGTACAATCTAACCAACTCAGGGAAAGGTAAGGTATCACCATAAGGATTGCCAGTATGGAAGAATTGACCAGCGCCTGCACTAACCAAGTTATAACTTGATTTAGAAGAAGGCTTACCTTCACTACCGATTATAATCTGACGATAACCAACACCGTTAAATGCGCCAGCACCAATGTTAGTATCACCATCAATATAGATGATGTCAACATGGTCGCCAACATAAGATCCACTTTCACGGTCATAGTTAGCAGTATTAGTACAAGTGAATGCATACTGACCAATGTTTCTTACATTATTTAAGTTAGCATATCCAATGTAACCACATCTTGCGAAAGCATAAGTATCAATCTAAGTTAAGGAATCTGGAAGATCAACATACTTTAAGTACCATGCATAGAAGAATGCATACTGACCAATTGCCTGTAAATTACAGGTTCCATCATTTGCACCTTCAAAGTATACATGCTCAATCTCCAAGTTAGATTGTAAACCATTACCTTCAACCTTAGTTCTAGCCGCAGGAGATGCACCCTGAATTACTTCAGAAGTGTAACTATTTGTAGCGATCTTGTAGAAAGAACCAAGGATTTGAGTTACTGGAAGATTATTAATCATCTTAGGGATACAGATACGTCCACCGACATGGTATTTCATACCATAAATTACTACACCACCATTGACTACTGTCCAATCAAAGTAATTAGCGTCTAATGGTTCTTTATATGCATTAACTACAGAGTAGAATGGATAGAACACAACGTCCTTACGAATTGCGTAGTGTAATGAACGAGGCTTTAAGTCAGTTGAGATGCCCCAACCAAGGAACTTATGCATCTGTCCAATAGGTAATGTATCATTATGGAAATAAGGAATATGTTCTGGTGGATAAGCATCAATATAAGCATTAGAAGGAACTAATACTGATTCATAAGAATTAGGATCTGCACCTTCTGATAAATCATATGCATCCTTATCTAAGATATATCTTACTTCATATTTATGTAATGTAAAGATTGCATAATATGTTGTAGGAGTTGCGCCAAACTTCAATGAAGAAGCGTCATCAGCGTAAGTGCGCTCACGAGTTGTCATATCAATTGTAACAGCTAAATGTTCAAGGATTGGACTATCAGTTGCAACAACACCACCAGTATTGCTTAATACAACACCATTGCCATCAACTGACAAGAATGGTTTGTTAGAATCTTGATACTCTTGAATTGCTTCGTAAGTTGCCCAACCACGGAAGTCATAGTCATTACGAATCAAGTCTGTAGGAATTTCAACATCAGCATTTGCATCATTACTACGATAAGTAGCAATTGTTTTTTGAGTACCATTAGCCTTTATACCATCAGCATCAGCGTCACCAGCACCTGCTTCAATTTCAATAAACTTTGCGCGAGGGCACTCAGTTACTGTTTTTGCGCAGATTGTTAATGGAGTTGCGTCTGGGTCCATCTTAAGAACTTCTGTCGTAAATGTAAGAGCTAAATTATACAACTCATATTCACTAATAGCTTCATCATTATCAACATATATTTCACCACCGATAAGAGGTAATCTCTTAGCGAGGTTATCTGGAATATAGGTATCACGAACAAGATACAAGTTATTAGGATTTGTATTTGTACGATTTGCATTATTAAAATCAGATACAAACATCTTAAGCATCTTAAGATTTGGAATACCTTCAGCAACATTGTTAGCAGTACCATCAATACTTAAGCGATTATCAGTCTTACGATAGATGCCACCCAAGTTCTGATTTGCATATTCAAATGTTGTACTTGCTGGTAATGGTTCATAAGTTAATTTGTCAGTTCTAATGAAGTATTGATTATCGGTATAGCCGCGATCATCTTCATAAGCACTATCAATCTTTTCATATGGAGTCCAAGCTACATCTAATAAACGAAGTTTTAAGTTTGGTGTATCATTCTTAATAGCAGAATCATAACGAGCCTTAATCTTTTGCTTTAAGATATAGTCAAGAAGTTCATATGAAATAAATCCTAACTTACCACCTTCAATATTGAATGTATCAATATGAGTCATATAATCGGACTCAGAAGGAGTAGTAGAATTATAATTAGGATCGCTGGTAATATAAGAAGCAATTGCACTCTTATGAGTTTCTTCACTACCTGCGGAAGTGTAAACATCATAAATATCAGCATCTCTACTTACATTCATACGATCAGTAAGTTTTTCAATAAACAAGCCGACAGCCTGAGTAGATCCAACTTTCTTTTGCTCATAGTCACTTGCCAAGTTAGCATTTCTGATAACTTTATTAAGTTTCTGAGCCTGGATCTGTACAAAAGACTGAGTAGAAGCTGGCAAGTATAAGGTTTCGATAACGTTACCTTCTGGTACTGTAATACCACTATAATTGGTACCGCGTGCTTTCAAAGTATTCAACTTCAAGCAACCAGACAAGTCAAGACCACCGGATAAGCCACCCAAGTTACTTAAATCGATGTACTGTAACAATGCCTTAGCGTTTGGATTCAATTTCTTAGTACCATCTTCGCCGACAAATGAGCTATAATAAGAAGTATCAAGAGAGAAAGCACCAGACATACCATCGTTCTTATACAATGGATTATCATTACCAATTACCAATCTATTCAAACGAATAGCATCACCGCAGAAGAAACGGTCTAAGTATTTCAAGCTTAAATCGCCAAGATCGCGGATATATTCAGGACCATAGATATAAACCAACTGTTGAGATAACTCTAAGCCGGAATCAATAGTCTCTTGAATTGCTGGTAATGGATCAACAGTAATGAAACCGTCTTTCTTAACATTTTGCCAGTTCTTTGGATAATGCAACTTTGTAGATGCGGAAGCCACACCGCTTACATCAACAGTAGGCTCAAACTGAATATCATAACGTCCACCTTCACGAGGAAGTTCATCATAATATACAGAAATATACTGTGTTAAATAAGGCTTAATATCAAATGTTGCATTAGATTCTAACTCTGGATGTTCTGCTTTTGGAATAATGCTCGCGCCAATGCCACCTTCTCTTGCGGCTGCATCTGGATCAGAAGTCTTACCAGAGGCATTAGAGTTAGCATCATAACGCATTTCAATATTCTTACCGCCCTGGGTCTGATAAGAACCACCGAGCCATTCAGAGTCTTTATAGTTGAATCTATTGCGGAAGAAAGCGGAACGGTTTAATGTTCTATCACCCTGCGCGCAATAGAAGAAAGAAGCTGTAATTGCTTCGTCACCCTGTTTAGTAACATAACGTAAACCAGGAGCATCAATAGAAGGAGCAACATACTTATAGAAAGCATCAATGTTCTTCATAATTGGTGTCCAACGATCTGCACTCTGAGTATTATAATACTTAATACATTCATCAAGATTGAAGTGACCAGAGCTACGCATCTTACGATAGAAAGCTTTAATCTCATCAATAAAGCAAGCATAGAAGTTGTCCCACAATACTGAACCAGCACCAGAGAACAAACCATCGTCTTGAGCATTAACATCATAATCCCAGAATACTGTACCAGAGTTATTAATACCTAACTGAGTATCCATATCGTAGAAGATAGGGTACCAAATATAACTACCACCTGGCTTCTCAGGACCCCAGGTAGCGATCATCATATTCTTTTCACGAGAATCGTAAAGGATCATAAACTCGGTTAAGATGAAGTAGAATGCACAATATGCAAAATTCAAGTGTTCACTGAATTCTGCACGATACTTAGCAAGACGATATGCTTTTGTATCTTTTACATATTCTTCATAAACCTTATCAATGTCATATACTTTACCAGTCTCATCTTCGATCTTTGTTGTATAACCAACAACAGTGAACTGACCAGTGCCAACATAACCACCCTGACCATTATTAGCGTCATCATCCCAAACCTTGTTTTCAGTCGTGATTTCAACACGTTTGTACCAAGTTTCTGGAATTGGATGTTGTTCATCCGGTGCGCTATAATAAGTCTTATTTACTCTGCGCTGATCGTGATTTGCGCCAAGCCATTCAACATCTGGTTCTTCGTCACGAGTGAGGTAGAATGCAGGTGTATCAAGTGTAGCGTTAATCTCATCAACCCACAAACGGCTTGCAGGAATTGCAGTTTCTGTTACGTCTTCATTTGCATCGAGTTCATAAATGGTTACGATATATGTTGTCACATCATCTACTGTCGACTTAGTAATCTTGAACTGCTTAGGCTGTACTAAAGTACACTTAGTTCCTGCTACTGTATAGTAGTCTCTAAGTAAAGCAAATTCAGTAACTTCTTCCTCTGTCTCATTAATAATTCTATAACGAATCTGAGAAGAGTCAGATATTGCAGTCAACTTATGATGTGTTGTATCAGAAGCGTCATAAGATTCAGAGCCTTCACCATCCCAAGGATGGATATCAGTAGAATAAATCCATTTAGACAAATCGATGATATTATTAGCATATAATCTCAATTTCTGATTTGCAACTGTAATATCAGATTCTTCGTCATAAATATCTGCTGGATCGAAATCAGCGATATGTTGACGATTTTCGAAGAAGTTATAGAAGTCTAACTTACCATCTGTATCAACAGCATCAAAGTCGTTTCTGCGGAAACCAGTGAAACCGTGCTGGTTAGAAGTTAATTCCCAACATTCGCAAATATCAGCATAGGTAGGATCACCATGGATGACCTTAACTACATCAACTTTTTTACCCTTATTATTGATTTCAGTAGTCCAACCAATATAATCTACATCATGTAAATAATTATGCGGTTCTTCAACTTTGAAACCGAAAGAACTAATAGCACTCTTATCAGTATTAAAGTTATAGCGACCAACAAATTCAGGAGCAGTGCTCTATCCTTTATGATCCCAGAATACTAACATTGGGAAGCCATAAACAGTAGATCTCCAGTTACCTGGATTACCAACCTAATTCTTAATAGGATAAGTTAAATCAGCATTATATTTACACAATTCAGTTACGAAGTTTGCTAAAGAAGTATTGTGTGCGGAAGAACTGTCCATATAATCTGCCTTGAAACAGAAATTAGTTTCTTGTGTTCCATTACCAATATCAATCTTTTTTAACTTCTTGTAACCAGCGGTCATACCCTCATCAGTAGCAACTTTGGTTGCTTCTTTATAAGCTGCCCAACCTGCCTCTTCTGCTGCGGAGTAAGCCGCATCATAAGCATCCTTTTCAGCTTGTGTTGCAGTAGAAGGTAATGGATCTGGATAATTAAATGTAGGCCATACATCTTTCAAATCTTCATTACCATCCCAAGTTGTGAAATAGAATGGATACTTGTTAGCATATGCGTTCTTAGCCGCATCAGTTGCTTTCAATTTAGCTTTATAATTACGACGAGGATAACCTTGAGAAGATGTACCCTGAACAGATAATTCAAAGTCTTGTGCCTTAAAGCTCGGTACATCACCATTTGGATCCCAGAAACGAATATCAACATACTGCTTGATTGCCTTATTATAAGGTAACAAGTCAGACTTAGTATCGTTAGATAGGTGAGAAGGATAAGTAGAAATAACTGCAATTGGAAGACCCTTTTGCGCATCGGAATTACCAAGAGCAATCTGAGTCTTATAATTATCAGCCATATCCTTACTTAACTTTCTAGTTAAATCATAGTCTAATGTTACATAGCCATTGCGGCTATCAATATGAGTAATACTATTCTCTTGATAACGTTTTCTCTTTTCCTGTAAGTTAGGAGCGTCACCAACCCAGTTCTAAACAATTTCAGCAAAATTAAGTGGCTTATTATAAATACGAATTGTATAAAGGTCTAAGTCACAATAATCAGAATTGAAGATCATTCCAAGCGCGCCAGTAGAGAATACGTCTCTATCACTAAAACGCTCAACACCAGAAAGAACAGCATTAATATAGATATAAAGTAATTTAGATACTGTGTCAGCAACGACAGAAATCTTTACTTTATCATTATCAGCATAACGAACGTTTACTGTGATGTCACGAGAAGCGAAGAAAGCTTCTTGTGTACCAATACACAAACCACGTTTATTTCCGAAGAAGGTACCAACAGCATTAGCTACTTGATCAGTAGGATCGCCATTGTCATCTAAAACATAATTGATCTATTTAGTAACAGCACCATCAGCAACCATAATAGGAACCCAGTTACTTGCTTCATCTGCGCCATTAGGATCTCTCTTTACGTTTCTTGTTACTTCTTCATAAACATAAATAGGTCTAATATTTGCTGGAGCAGGAATAATTGGATTACCTTGATCATCGGCATATTGTACGTTCTTCTTGGTCCAATAAGTAACATTACCTTGCTCATCTTCCCAAGCATAATAAGTTGCCCAAATTTCTTCTCCAGTTTCTGGATCATCTCCAGTATGGATCTCATACGCTAAGTGACCACGTGCGTCAACAACCTGTACAGGAATATCTGTCTCTTGACCATGCTCGTCACGCATCATCTGAATCTTCATCTTAGGCGTTACGCCATCTTCTTCATATACAACTTCAGTTTCCCATAATAAGTTGCCATATTCATCCGTATCCTGAATAGATTTAGAAGAATAAGTTAATAACTTAGCGAAGTTAATAGCGTTACGACAACGAAATTCAGTTTCAATAGTGAAACCTCTGGATGGCATATCAACTTGTAACACTTGATCGAATGGAATGGTTACTCTCGCCCCGTTGTTTAAACGAAGTACATTATCACCATCATCGTCCAATTGCCAACCATTATTATACCAGTTAAAGCCACTGAATTGAGCATTGGTGGTCTGATTGTTTGCGTCATTCGTATAAGTCCAAGTCTGACGACTTAATGCAGATTCTGCATTAGAACGATCTTGTGCGCTTAAATATAACAATAAACCATCAGCAATACCATCTAACTTCAAATCACTTGGGGTAATCTTAACTGTAAATTCACGAATTGCAGTCTTACCACCAACATTGGCTAACATAGAGAATGTGTTAGTGAAGTTAGGAGTATACTTAGAAACAGTCCAATACTGCCAGCTATTGTAACCTTTATTTTCATAGTTAATAGGACTCGTTGCTAACTCTTGATTATTAACATACAAATGTGTAATAATCTTTTCAGTATTCTTTGCATAAATCAAATAAGGAATACTAATGATATTATAGTTTTCTTCTTCTGCATAGTCTGGATAAGCACTAATAATAATTGGTGTATCTGCGCCAGCTTCTGTTGCCCAAATAATATCATAGCTTACAGAATTAACAAAGAACTCTTCATTATTAACAACTGCATAAGCATTAAGAGTCAAAGTGTGATTTCCATGTTCAAGAGTAACAAACTCTTCTCTTAAACAAGAAATTGTTAAACTACCAATGGAGCTTCTAATCTGACCGCCGCCAGCCGCAAGAACCTGTTGATCGATCTCATTACTAAGATCCCAGAGTTCTTCTCCATCAATAGTGAAATGAATATGACCATAGATTTCATCCAAGCCAGTAAAACTATAACCAATGTTTAAAACTTTGGTTACTGCCTCATCTGTGCCGTAAGGTGCGCGATAGTTGAAATCAGTTACAGCAAATTCAGAATGGAACGCATAGAAACGCATTGTCTTTTCTTTTGTATTCTCATCAACTGTTGCAACAAATTTAACTTCATTAACACCATCTAAACGATAATAACGATGAGGGATTGTGAAATCAGCCTCTGTGCGGAGTGGGAAATCCAAATTACCTAAATTAGTAACTTCTACGTTATTGACAAATACTTGTAACATACAAGTCTGATCAGTTGTAATCATAGAATTAACTTTGATCGTACAAGTTACATCTTCCGTATCAATAGTACGGTTAGGGAAATTAGACACTGTGGTAATTGTAAGTGGATTAGTTACACCACCACCGCCGCCACCGCCGGCTATCTGCTTTGTTTTAACTACATTTGTTTCGTCATCAATGATAACTACACGGTAGATACAGTCATCTATTGCTAAGACAATATTATCAACTGCTAATTTCTTAGCTTCGATATCTGCCATAGGGAAGACATAATAACCAGTATCGCCTTCAAATGTAGGCGCACTTTTGGCTTTGATAAATGATACATCACCGCCGCCAGAAATTTCATGACGAACGCCCTGAGCGTCATAGAAGATTTTATCAGAGTCATAAGCAAAATATACACGGCCATTGACAATAGGAGTTTGATATTCGTCTTTTATCTTTGCTTCTAAACCACGATACACTTTAAAAGGATCGCTAGATGTGCTGAAAGCCATTTTAAAACTCCCTTCTCTCTGACAATAATAGGGGCGGTTTTCACCGCCCCTTTATTTTTTTTATTAGAATGAACCCCACTGCATTTCAATTGTTGTAACTCCACCAGAAGCAGAACCAAAGGTGAGAGAATTAGAACGCAAGTACAAGTCATTATTTACTGAAGTCTTACCATCTGCAACAGCAATGTTAATCTTAGCATCACCATTCTGTTCAACAGAAGTAGTAACACCAAGAGAAAGAAGCTGATTGAATTCATCGGCAATTGTAAGAGTAGTTGTTTCAACTCCTGTTACATGGCCAGTAGCAGATGTAGTAACACCGGTAATTACACTTACCGCAAATGGACCATTACCAGATACCTGAGTCTGTGCGGTACCGGTGGTATTAGTACGGGTGACATTAGCATGGCTAATTGTCATATCCTTAGTAGTATTATCACCGCTAAGCGCAATATCAGTTCCAGCAACGATAGAACTTACAGGACTAAGTGCAGAATCAACTAACTGAACCTTACCAGTGGAATTATCATATTTGAATGAATAGGTCTGAGAAATATCATCACCAGATGGAATATAAATCCAAGTAAGATCATTTGCTGGAATATATCCATCTGTCCCTTCAGTACCTTGAGCGAGGAACAAATCGCCCTTGCGGCAATCTGGATATAAGTAATTAGTGCCATCATCACCATAATCGCCATCAGAATTTACAATATATGTATCACCATTAGCGACATTAGATGTAGGTAAATCATCAGAAGACGCGCCCATACCCTGACCAATAGCACCCTTGAAGGTCATTGCATTAACAGCCCTAAGTTCATTAGAGATCTTGGTATCTACTTCACTCTTAGTATAAATATCAAGAACAGCTACGCCATTTGCGAATACTGCATCAGAAGTAACCTGACCATAACGAATAGTAGGTGTAAGAGCTGTTGCAGGAGATACAGTATTAGATCTTACTGTGTCACCAGTTGTCAATGTAACAACTGTTTCGAACTTACCATTAGAGTCAAATGCATTGTTAACACTAACAACGCCGCCTTCATTGGTGAAGGTTAAAATGCCATTATTTTCTGCTAAAGCAATGCCGTTACCTCTTAAGGTAATGAAAGATTCAGTAGAATTGTTGACTGCAGTGCCCTACGCAGTAGTACCAGTCTTGCTGTTAGTAATAATTAACTTAACATCACCAGCATTATTCTGGTCTTCAGCTGCATTAATAGAAGCACTTTCAACAATATGCTCTGGAGTAATAGTTACTGTCGCTACACCAGTCTGCGCATTTGAAGAACCTGCGACATTAATATATTCATTACCAGAAACATAATTTACAGTGCTAGTGCGTGCAGTTACACTATTCTTATCTTTATAATCAGTCTGTACTGCGGTACCTGCTCCAACATTGTTAGTACCTGCAATAGCAGTAGTAGAATTAATAACTGCGGTTAAAATGCCTGCTAAATTAGACTGAGCATTAATTTGTACCCAACCACCATCGGCACCAGCTGGATCTCCAGTATATTTACAAAGAATATTTTCCTGGGCTGCATAATAAAGAGCTGTGGTATCTAATTTAGCTGCTGGTAACGCTGCAATTTTTGCCCAAGTTGGGTATTCTCTAAAATCGCCTAAACGAATACGAGTTTCACCAACGTCAACATACATTGCGTGTTCATCGGTAGTTACATAAATAGCACCGTCTTGAACGGCTGCAGTAGCAAGGTTAGCTTTTAAACCACGCTTAAAAAACAAATTAGCCATTATATTTCCTCCTTGCTGTCATTATGATTCTAAAATAGGTTTCCATTCAAGTTCAAAGAAATCATTTGGATCAAGCCAATAACCATTAGAACCAAGAACTTTAATTCCGCTAATTCCGGAAGGTTTTGGAACTAAACCATTATTTGTACCGTCGAAAATATTAAGCTCTAATATACCATCAACTGGAGTAAGGGTTGTGCTACCTATCTTAATCTTTTCAACCAAAGATCCAACTTTCTGGACTAAACCAGTAGCTGGGGAACTACCTGTGCCGGCATGACCTACAATTGACTTTAAGTCAGCAACATCCTGCTTAAGCGCAGTAAGATCTTCAGCTTGTCCCGCACCAGTATCCGGATTCGGCATAAACCAACCTAATACTGGGCGACCATTCTCCAAGGTTACTCTTGGAGTAAGACCAGTTGGCCAAGGATGCTGATCGTCAACAGTAACCAAAACATAATTACCATCAACATAATCATAATACTTTACACCAAAATCTTTAAGTGTAAAACCAACTGTTTCATTATTTTCTTCAATTGTAGAGAAAACATCCTCATCAAGTGCGTCATAATCCATACCTGCTTCAACAGGAGTGGAACCTTCAACAACAACGTTGATTAATAATTTCCAACCTGCGTCTTCAGTATAGATATATGGAATTCTATTACCATTCTCATAGCATAAAACGAGAATATCATTAGCTACCGGAATTGCCTCATCGAGAATACGAGCTTGTGCGTGTAATACTGTTTCTTCTTTCTGTACTTCGCCTTCATAATAATGAGACTTACACATCGGTACGGAACCACGATATAACTCATTAGTATCAGTTAAAAAGTATAACGCATTATTTTGTATTTGTATCGGTGACAAGGATTCATATTCCGCTCTAGAGCCAAATTTGAACAACACTTTAGTATTGGATTCAGCCATATAATTCAACTCCTTCGGTAAATAGTTTTCTCATCTTTATACATTAAAAAAGGGTCTATGTGGATTAACCAACATAGACCCAGATATTTTATTCGTGATAAGTATAAGTTTGATTGAATATCTTCGTTCCAGAGAATGTTGATTCACCAACGGTGAGAGTTCTTGAAGCGATAGCTCTGAACTCGTCTCCATCTGCTGGGACGGGATCGGTAACGGGAACCCAACTGGAGCCCTCGTTTTTTTCGATCGAAATAGTAACACCAGACAAATCCCCAACTTGAGAAGCACTTAATATACCTGTATCTTCATTGTATGCCCAAGAAACAGAGTTCGGCATCTTCACAGTCATATCAAAATTCTTAGAGAAACTTTCTAATTGTGTAGTAATCAATTCATTAATAGCAGTAGCAGTAAGCACTGCATCAGAAGGAACTGATTTACCAATAGTATAATCACTTACGCCCAATTCATTTGCCGCAGACCAAATAGCAACTTTGCCAACATTGCCAGAAGCTAATGAACTTAATGCTTTAATCTGCGCGTCATTAGTAACATTACCTAAACCAACCTGTGTGGCTGTTACTTGATGAGGATTGCTTGTGTTACTGGTATGGTTAGTAACCTAAGTTTCAATCTCGCCAAGAGTGTCGAAGTTAGCACTCGCATTATTTACTAAGTTCGTTAAGGCTGTGCCACGATCTGTCGTCTCTTGTTTAATAGCATCCTCTAACTCTTTAAAAGTATCATAGCCATCAGAAGCACCATTTATTAAATTAGTAATTGCAATGCCACGATCAGTAACTTCTTGCTTTATTGCATCTTCTAATTCTTTTAATGTATCATAATCTGATGATGCGCCATTAATCAAATTAGTAATTGCCTGTTGACGATCAACAACTTCTGTTTCAATAGCCACCTGGTTATTATAAGCATAAGTTTGTAAAGAAGCAATAGCAGATTGTAGTGTATCTGTCGCAGCGATACTACTACGTACTTTCTTTATATGTTCTGGATTATTATCAGTAGATGCATAATATCCAAATGGTAAATCTGGTGCAATATAACCAGTTAATGCAAATGATCCAACATATGCGCGAGTAGTTGTAAATGTACCATTACTTGTATTATTGGAAGTTTGTACACTTAATCCAGTTACAATATCACCTGTTGCATTATCAACAACAGATAGCATAGGGATCTATACTGTCGTTGTACTATTTGAATATTCATATGCAGTTATATGACCTGCTTCATCAGTAGTGAAAGAAACTGCCGGAATAAGCATATTAAACGTCGCACCAAATAATGGCGTTTGCGCATCTAATGACCAACCACTTGCATGAGCACCCTATGTTAATACAGAGAGCAAATGCGCGAAGGTAATTGATTTACCTGTCGTAGTTTCGCCAGCAAATCTAATCCATTTATTGCCAGCAATAAATGTAACTGTTTCTACTTGATCGTCAGCTACAACAGATGTGTTATTCGTAGTGATATCAGTAACAGCAGTTGACAAAGCATTGTTTAAAGCGATTGTCTTATAATTATAAGGCAATGTTAATGTCTTTGTATCTTTTGCAGTTACATGACCAGCTTCATCATATACATAAGAAGGTATATCAAAAGTACCAGAACTATTTAAATCTAATGTGCTTGTAGTAGGATTAAAGTCTTTCTTATAGTGACCAATAGTGAATGAGTCATGATCGGTATCTGCATCTAAAATAATCCATTTATTTTTAGATGCAATTGATAATGTATCATGATTACTATCAGAAATCAAATCAGTTGCTTCTGACCCAGTCTCCCAATCACTAGTATATGTACCTTGCGCACCAATGCTTACAGTCTTAAAAATACGAAGATCAATAATACGATCATCAATCGTTTCAGTTCTATTGTTGAGAATTTGAGCAATACGTGTTAAAGAATGTATGCCAGTTAATCCAGAGGCTCCATCATTGTCTCCAATAGAAGCAAGATCTAATGGATCACGTCCATCTGGCAATGCTTCCAAAACCGTTGGAGAACTTGTGCCATATAAATCACGCAAGATAGCATCATAAACTTCTAACTTATAAGTTAATCTATCTTGCGGATAATTACCAATCTGTATGTCTTTTGCATGAATTAATGGGAAATCATTTCCATTAACTTGCGTCAAACCTGATGGCACTACTACTGTGCCAGCATATGTGCGCTCATTAGTTAATACACAATTTTCATCTAAACCTAGTGTCTTATTATAATCATATGGAGTGGAATATAAATTTTCTCCTTGTGGAAATTGTAAGTTATTATGATCCATTGTTTGCATTTATATTCCCTCCTTATAGTACCATTAAATCAACTTTACCAAGTTTGGTATTAGTGCTACGCCATACTTTATAATTTGTTGCATAATTAGAAGCATTAGTAAATTCAACAATGCCTAAGTAATCCATTCCACCTTCAACACAGTTCATGCGGAAAATAGGATCATCAAATGAAGCAGGTTGCATCCAATAAACATATTGATTTTCTCCTGCTATCATTGTAGGTGGATTGAACTTTTCTCTCGTAAGTTTTGAGCCACCAGTAATAGCATTGTCCAAATGAGTAATATTATCAAGAGCACTAGCGCTGTATGCAGATCCAACGCCCCAATAACATTTGTTCATATATTTAATCACTGCATTTGCTGTTGCAGTATTAGAACGTTCATCTACAACAGATATACGATACGTAATATCATGGTCTCTATTACCTATCGTACTTTCAATACCATCAGTATCGTGCTGAGTGCCAGTAGCAGTTTCAGCATATCCACTGGCTAAGTGCGCCAATGTATCACTGATAGTCGCAGAATAAATTGTACGAGGAGTTCCCGTAATATCTTGAATTGAAATAGAGTAACGAGGACCTTTATTTAATTCATAATCAAGAGTTATATCGGTAATATTTTTTCCATTTTCAACAGCAAGATAATCTGAATTAGCTTCGCCCTCTACTCTTGCGTGCGCGAAGAGCTTTGCAGTTTGTGGTTGATAATTCAAATCAGCTAATTCATTTGAAATCTTACGAATAGCTTCACCTAAAGTATCTGTTTGTTCAACAATATGCTTATTACTATTTCCATAATAGCCAGCATCAAAATAAGCTAGACCATTCTGATCGTTCATTTCAGAATAGGTATATAACTTATAATCTGGAAGCAAACGCCATTCACCCTAGCTTGTAAGACTTTCATGTCCACCAGTCACATTGTGAATTACATTGTTTTTATCTGTTACTGTTGTGCGAGTGGCCGCAAATGGGAACTCAGTATTAGTTGTAATAATCTGACCACCTTGGTCAGTAGCTAAAATTCTTTGTGGTGCGAGTTGTTTACCAATATTCTTGATTGTGTCATTCATAATATTGATAACTCCCCACAAAGATTCTGGATTGCGTTCAGTTTCAGCATTAGTTCCAATCAATTGATGCAAACGTAAAATTAACCCATATAATGAATCTTCATCTGGAGCTTCTAATTCAGTCAAAATCCATTGAGGTTGTGGAGTATAATAATGCTGATAATAAGCTGGCATTGGTGTGCCATCAGTCAATTGACTTTGATATAATGTACCTTGTACATGCTTATAAATATGGTCTTTAGGATCTAAATAATATAATCTATAATAATCAGGATGATGATCGGATGTTTCAATTACAACACGACCTTCTTCTTCTGTATTATAGTACCATTCATTATTTACACTATCATAAAATACTTCAACCCAAAGAGGATAATAAGCATAGTAATAATACTTATCCACAATTTCTTCTTCTTTTTCTAAACCTTCACTGGTTAAAGTATAATAAAGTTTATCTGCATCAGCACTATTTAAAGTAGTAGTTCCAATAGTTGTTTGCTGATCTAATTGTTGGATACCCCAACCAAGCATATCACGGATTCTATTAATACAACCAATAGCTGAAGCGGTATTATAACTTACTTTAGAATCCGGATCACTACGCTGAGATCCTAAACGAGTATATCTTGAATTAGTTTGAGTATCATATCCATATAATGTATCCCAAAGAGTACAAATAGAATTACCAAGAATCGGTAAATGAATATACCACTACATCATATCATCAGCAGTTTTACCAGAAGTCCACGCAGTACCACTTGCGTTTAAGCCCGCGCCATAACGTCTACCACTACGATTTAAATCATAGTTGATAGTATTAATCATCTTACCATCAGTAGGATCGTTTGGACGATCTGGATCAATAGCTAAAGTATAAAAGTTGCGTTGTTCTTTTTGGAAACCAGCTTTATTATAGAAAATATCACCAGGAGTATTGTACTCTTCAATAGCATAGAATTGCTGATTTAAGTTTACGTCACTACTCCAATTAATTTTTGTAAATGAAACATTTTCATCAGATACATCAAAAGCGTCTTTTGAAGGAATAATTCTGTCATTATCTCCTAAACGCCCTTGCGGATTAGCCTAACGAATACTTGATTGCCAAGCACTTTGTACGTGTAAGAAATAATTTACATTGCTAGAATCTCTATCAAAATAAGGCGCGGTTGGTGCATCACCAGGCTAGTCCGCAATAATACTAAAAGTAGGAACAATAGTATTTAATTCTGCTACCATTACATAGCGATACCGCTGATTTGTAGTATCCCATGTTTTCATCCAAGCAGTAGAATCATAACCACGTCCATAGCGAATAACGTCTGTATTAAAGCAAGCTGCGTATCCAGTTGAAACATCAAGCGCTACATATCTCTCGCCATCCCAACGATAGAAAGAAGCAACACTATTATATTTCATTAAATCTTGATAAACAACACCTTCACGAGGTTCGATTTTTGTTTCTACAACTGCCGAATTAAATGTAGGAGTTGTATAGAAATCAGTACCATTAAAATAACCTGTGATAGGTGGTTCATCATATTCAATCAAAACATAACGACCAATAAAGACACCATCGGATTGAGCCATTTCATCCATGTATTGTCTGGTCTAATAAGTTATATCAAAACTAAAAGCTGTCTTATTGGAGTTAGCTATCTTACCATAAAATCCCATTTAGCTCACTCCGTTTCATAAATATAGTCGATTATAATATATGCATTCGCATTACCATTTATCATCTATAAAGATTTATCATCAAATTGAATATCAGTAATATTAGATAAACCATCAACGTCCAATTCGTAAATACCAGTAGCTCCAACTACGACAGGAGTTGTATGGTTATTTACATAGAACTTTGTGCCCGGCATAGTTTGTATACCTAATTGAACAATAGGGTATACAGAAGTAAAGGCTGCCCCGGTGCGCAAGCGAGTTGCATTAATCGTTGCCGGATAATTTTGTTTATCTTTCTCACCGAAATAACGAATCTAACCAATTCTCTTCGCCATTCTCCGTTTCCTCCTTAATCTATTCTATCAACAACACGCGTCGCTTGAATGGACATGAACCCATCGTGAGCGAGTGGAATAGAAAATGATTTAATAAGATATTCACCGTTAATACCTGTCATATCATCCTAAACAGTTATGCGCGTGTTAGGTTCAAAATAATATATAGGTATACAACTTAAAGTAATAGATTCTTTATAATAAGTACCATCATAAATCAAACCATCTATTACTTCCTTTGCACTCTTGCCCTATTGACTAATGCGAAAATAATTAGATATTGGTGGTACTAAGTTAATATGAGCAATACAAGTTTGATCTGTTGTAATGCTTTCATATCCTAAATATTCAGACCCTTTTACTTCATCCCAATCAGAACTTACGAATAAAATATTAGGCGTCTCTCTAAAATAGATAGCTTTTACCTTATCATCATTAATTGATTTTGACCGTCTTCCGATGACAGGGACTGAGTACTCCCATAAAGATGGATCGGTATCTTGTTCAATAAATTCAATCCAAAAATATAACAATTCAGGATTTTTAAATGTAATCTCTCTTGTTTGAGGATTCCAATAAATCAAATCAGGATTCCAATATCCATTGTCACACCATTTTTTCCATTTCTTTGACGGAATGCTTGATGAAGAATAAATTGGATCACCATTATCATCAAGCGAAATATTGCCATCTTCATCATATACAAATTGAATTACATTTGTAGTTCTATACATATAAGGCCAGAACTAAAGCATATCCGCATAATAAGCATCATAACCAGTATTGAACGTCTTTGACCATGCATCAATTTCATGCAATAGATCATCAATAACATTATTACGATTATAATAATCTAATAGATCTTGTTCTCTTTCTTTTAATTCTAATAGATCATTAAGTAATACTTGCTTTTGTTCTATTGTGTAATCTGCGGAATAATATATATTTAAGAACTAAGTCTAATAATCATTTACACCATACACATAGTCTTCAATTACTTTATCATATTTCGTAACTTTTTCGTAAGTATCATGTTGTTCATCATAAATATAATATACACCAAAACGTATATCATTTTCCAATTGTTCAATAGTAGAATCAGTTATATACCATTCTGCCATTGACATATCTGGACCAAATAAATATACACCATTTTCTTTACACTCTTCATAAGCAGCCAAACCTGGTTGAGCTTCATATTCTTCTTCTTCAAGTCCTGATTTATCTTGTTCTTTTAATGCTTCAAACTTTTCGGTTACAGTATTAAATTTATAATAATGTAAATAATCCTATTGTTTATCCATTTTATATTCAGAATAATGATAAAATTTTTCTTGAAGCGCATAATTAAATGCTTTAATCTTTGTATCGGCTGCGAGATTATCTCGCGCCATTTGATAAATCAATTCACGCCAGTCATAATTACCAGATACAATTGTATACTCTGGAATCGGCTAACCAATAGAGTCATATATATAATTGCCAGAATCATCTTTCTTATATCCAGAAATAGCTTTAAAGCTATAAAAATCTGCCATATAAGTTTTTCTATCCAATAGGCTGTAATATATTGTTGGTCGCACATCAAAGGCTTCGCGCAAATGAATAGGAAGTTCATCACCGGACGCACTTGTGCGCTTACCCCATACTGAATAGTCATTACGAATTGCACCGATATTTGGTTTATTCTAGAATGAGTTTACTAAATAACCAGATTGAAAATTATAAACACTTGCTGAACTATTAGCTACAGAATCATAATATGTTTGATTCTCATAAGTAATTGCATTATTCCAGGATGAATTATAATAAATCTTTTTACGTTGAAAAATAAATCTACCATTTACATCATAAAAATATTCAAACTCACCAAGCATCTTAATAATCTCATCTAACATCTAAGTTATATTACCACCAATGTTAACAATTAAATCATTTGGATAAATAAGATCTGTTGCCCGATAACCTGCGGTAGTATCAGGATCTTCATTCGGATCAATACATTTTAATAAATGATATTCATAATAGCCAGTTTCACTATCACCAATAGTCATATAAATATCTTGCTTTAAACCATTATGAGCTTCTATCTCTGCATCCCAAAGATCAGCAATATAAGACCCTTCAAATGTAATCTGTTGTGTATATGGGTCCATTGTATCTTGTGCTTTGAGTTCAAAAATATACATCTTAGCATCGTCGCCAATATAATCAATTAATTCAACGCCGCAAGATTCTAAATCATTAATAATAATATTAAAGTATGGTTCTTGTCCATAGGTATGAACAGCTTCGCGCACAATAGTAGAAATAGGTATTTTTGTTTTAGTTATCGTACCATCCTTTTGTTCAGTATATATCGTACTGAATTCATGCGCCGCAAATAACTAACCGCCCACTTCGCCATTAAGTAAACACATCTTATCTTTACCAGATATATTAATTGTATATCCTTTATCATTTAATGTAGAACTAAATGAAGTAATTACAAATGTTCCTTGTGGGAACCAAATAACATCATCATAATTTGGATCAACTGTGTTCTACACGCCAATCATAGCTCTAAACTTTGTGCGCAAAGTCCAATCAACTTCATTAATACGAACGCTATTTGTAACAAGAGTGAGAGAACATGACCGGCGGACAGATGAAGACCCATCAACATTGATACTACCACCAGTAATATTGCCAGTAATTTCTGCTATTGGATCTTCATCAAAGTTCAAGGAAATAATTTTTGCATAGAGAGTCTTATGCCGATTAGCGTCAAGCTTCTGTAAAAAATCTTTATCAAGTAAAGCATCAGTTGCCATCTAAGTTCAACTCCCTCTCCTCTTCCGCAAGTTTCTCAATTAATTGTTGGTCATATTGCCGAATTGCATGTGGATAATAATTTCCAGGACCGTCTGTTGGCTGTTCCACAGAGTTATAATCAACCACTGGATTAGTAGGTACATAATAACTCGCGCCAGAAATTATTTCTCCATCAGCATATTCCCACTCATCGTTCGCATCAAATTTCCATCCAGTGCATGGAATCCATACTTCTTCGCCAGTAAAAGATAAACGTTCTTCATCTTCTAAGCGATAGAATCTATCCCAAGGCTTCCAAACATAGAATGTCATATTTGGATCACTATTTAAGTTTCTAACTAAGTTAATAATATTAATATTACCAGGCCATCTATCATATCTTAAAATAGACGCATCATAATATTTATGTAATTCATCTATATAATCATAGAGATCTTTCATTGAATATGATTTACCAACAATGACTTTTTCGTTAAACTCTGGACCATAATCAATAGTAAGTCTCTGGTAGCAGATTTCCGCACGAACTGCTTCACCCCAACGAACAACTTCTGGGATTTTTTCAGTCATTGGAAGATAAGCATCTTTTGTTAGTGAAATATCAATTACATCATTATCAATAATAACTTGACTTGGTGCTACGCCTTCTTCATCAATTTCAAGTTTTGTCATAATACCAGCGATACCAAAATGTTCTGCATTAGTATAATAACCGCCACCGTGTAATGGGTCAGGCGCATAATAATCAAAATCACTCTTTAAAGTATATCTATAAATATCACCATTCGCCATGCGAATTAATGTATTATCTACATAAAGATCTCCCGCGCCACGTTGAATATATTCATAATAAAACGTATTAGTTTGTTCATTATATACTTTATGATAATATTCATCTAAATAATGATATTCTTCAGAAATTGGTTCAACGCCTCTTAAATGACAAATTAATATACCATTTTGATCTGTCTCATCACCAATGTTTTCTTCATGCTAAATCTGCATATACATGCCATACATATTCTAAAAATGCTCAAGAGATTCAAAGTCATAAATTAAATCATTAAGATAAAAGTGCATAAAGTAAATCTTGTTAATACGTGATTTCTGGAATGTATTCTCTTCAATAAAATTAGATCCACCTTGATAATCTAAAAATTGAAATACATCAGACTGAGTTAAACTTACGACTGTATCAAATTGATTATTGACAGAAGTAAGTACACCATAGGTAATGATACCTTGCATGTGCCGACGAGGATTCTTTAAATAAAGTCCATATGGCTTATCAGTAAATGACGCTTCATATTGACCAGTAGATCCAATATAAAAATTATTGCCATCAAGTTCAAACTCTGTATGCGGCCAGCATTCTTCTATTTTTAAATATTGACATGCCCAACCATTCAATAGGTCTTGAGTTTTAACCATTTCCAAAGCATCAGCTACTGTATAATATTCATCACTGTTATTGCGTCTTTGATGAGTAATCTTTTCAATTATCTCTTCAATAAACTCATCTAAAACAATAGTACCAAAACGTAACTACATTGGTATTGTTGGATCAGCTTTTAAGAATCCATATTTAGATAAGTTAGATGCGTTACAATCATCTACTTCTGTCGCTTGGCATTGAAAGGTATGGATCATGCGGGAAAGTGAATCATTTGGTGTAAGCTAAACATTCATTAACCGCACAAGATAATTGCCCTCACCAGGTGATCTAAATAGTTTAATCTAACCATCATTTAACCAATCTAATACAGCTAACTTAAACTTACGTTCATATGTTAAGTTTTCATCTGTTATATCAGTTATATCTGTCCAGTCTATTGGCATATTAAGATCATTAACTCGATCTAAGAAATATTCATTATCATCGATCATGTATGAAATTAAACCAGAGATTGGAAATTCTTTAAATTGTGTAATACCATTTCTAAAGAAGAACGGATATTTACTTCCTATTGTTGTTTTCTTACTTTCAGATAATGTTGTTTTAAAAGAAGATACTTTAGGATTAAAGCGAATACGTAATTGTTTCTCTCCATCATATAAGAACATATCTTCAAATGTAGCAACTATTTCTGTTTTCTCACTTGGTACTAAATCACCGAACTCATCATATTCTCTATATGAAGCATAAATACGACTTGAGAATATTCCATGTTCATTATACTATTGAATAGCATACTTATATGTTTGACCTTGTTCAATAGTATGATCAGTGAATAAAGCACCATCCGGCAATCTGCCGGTAAGGGTAAACGCATATAAACGAGTCCAAATTGCAAAATTTTCTTCTGAAGAAGATCTTGTTAAAACAAATGATCCACTTAATTTAGCAACTAATTTTTCGCCTGTTGTTTTATCACGACCCATAGATTTGGGTTGTAGTGTAAGATTTATACATCCATTTTCATAATCAGGATCGGCGATTAAGAAAGCATCTAATTCAGGAAGAATAGATGTTGAACCAACTATTTGATAGCGTGGACTATCAATACGAAGTTTATTTGTTGTTAATACACTATATTGCATAGTATATTTATCATCTGGAGTAATTGCGTGCATTAAAGTATATAAGTCTTGAGATTGACCTTGCTCAGTGTCAGTGTTAGAGTTATGAGTTAGCCAGCCAGAATTTTCAAGAATAGTTCCATTAGAATCACGCAATGTAAACATATATTGATATGCTTTTTCACTTGTATCTGAATTACTATATACTCCAGTATAATCAATTACATCTGTATTAGTCATATAGCGATTCAAGTGCGCGAGATATACTTTTGGTTTATTTGTAAATTTAACAATACAAATAGTTGAAAAATATCCTGCGTGATGAAGCATTGAAGAATCAATATATGCAATCTATATTTTATAATAATATCCAACATTTAATTTTCCAGCAATACTTGTCTTAGAACTTGCATTGCCTAAATCAAATACTACTTCTGGACTATTAATATCATTATTCCAATTATATGTGGTTATATTGCCCAATGAGGCATTTGTATTAGCATCTTTTATACGAAGCTAAAAACCACCAACTTCCAATGTGCTTACGGTACGATTCATCGTAAAAGGGACTGTCAATTTGACAGTCCCTTTGATTGTATCTTCATAAAATGGAGGAATAGTACCAGAAACACTTGGTGGTGGCAATTTTGTAGGAGATAAAGCCACGATTATTCCTCCTCAATAATAATTTCTAAAGCCCCCACTTGTGCTGGTGTAAGTTCGAGATTTTCAATCAAACTTACTGGAATTGTACGAAGATCTACCTCAGTTGTGAATGCATCGAGAGTTTTACGAGCTTCATTGCACTCTTCTTCTTTACCTTCAATAATCTTGAAGACGCCTTCAGATTCCTGAATAAACATTCCTGTCTCAGGGTCTTTCTGAAGATACTTGTTTGCAAATTCACGCTCTTGTTCGATATAAAATTCGATCTCTTTTGCAAGAAGAGCAAGATCTTTTGCAATAATAAGACTGAGCTTAAATGGAAGTTGTTTATCTTTCAATGCCATTAAAGCTTCATTTAAACCTGTAATTTTACTAAAATTAAGTTCCATAATTTTATTCTCCTTTTACTCTATATTAGAATGTTATAGTATAGCCTACTGCTGAAGATGGAATTGTGTATCCACTAGTAATAGGAATTGTACTATCACCTTTAACCAATGAAACAGATACACTTGACGTTGGATATGATTTACTGTCTAAAGCTGATCCGCCTTCAGAATATGCAATTGCTTTTCCATCAGAAAAGCCAACATAGACACCAGATAATGCTGCATTTGATGCTTCAACTTTAGCAGTCTAAATCTAATCATCATACCAGCGAGTCGCGGCCACGTTGAACGTTTTAGGTCCCGACGTGGCCGAATTAAAATTTGCATCACCTATAGTTAATGATACAACACCACCACTAAAATCAAAATTAAAATCATGTGAATGATTAAGAGACTATTCAGCAGCATCACCACAAGTACCATTTGCATTACCTAATTGCAATTTTATATTTTTGCCATTCATTGTAAGTGTATCAATTTTTGTTACACTTTTACTTGACGCTGTTATTAAAGTACCAAGTGAAGATTTTATGGAGTCTGTTGAAGAAACAGATGAACCATCAGCAACTTTACCAGAAGCGCCTCCATCAAATCCATTAATTATAACTTCTCCGCCTAAAGACTGTTTCTCTAATGTTGTATTTCTTACATTTATACTAGCAGTATTTCCACCATCAGCTATTGCTCCAAAATTAAATGTACTATAAGTTCTCCATAATACTAATTTTTCTCCAGAGCCAATATTAGTACCAAAACTGTAAGAATGAATAAAATAAGGTCCATCAAAAGCACCTGCTAATTTATTCCAAACATTGTGCACACCATTCTAAGCTTTTTCTGCTGTTTCACCAGCATCACTATTTGCATTAGATAATACATTATCAACTAAATCTTTTAACTTATTGATAACCCATTCTTGAGTTGCAGCTTTTTCACCACCAAGATACAATTCATCTTGGTCTAGATATAATGAATTTAATCTTGCATTGCCACCCTAAATAGAATTAGCATATAAATTCCATGGTGATCCAGGAGTACCTAAAGTTGCATAACCATTTGTTACATTATGTGGATATAATATTGCACCAATAATTGTTGAATCTAATTTACCAGTAACTAAATTAACACCAGCATTATTCAAGCCTTGTTCCCAAATAGAAAAAATATTTGGCTCTGATAATGTTCCAATAGTGGATGATGATTCACCAGTTATCGCAGTCGCTGTGTTCCAAGTATAAGTGTAAGACTAACCACTATGAACACCGCTATAATGCCAATTAACATCAAAACTAGTAATATTACCATCTCCACCACCACCAGAACTGCCAGTAGAAATCGCGGATAATACTTGTAAATTACTTGCACTATGAGTTGTAGTATCCGCACTTAATTGATAATCAGCTAATTCAATACAAGCTCGTGCGGTATTGCCATTATCATCACTATTAATTAACTTAATCTTACCATTACCATATAAAATGGTACGACCCATACCAAGCACAATCTATGAATTATTTGAGTCCAAAATAATATTATCATCATAACTACTCAAACTCATATTAGAAATTTTCCATTTACCAATTTCGCCTTGAGTAGAATATAATGTACCATCTGGACGCACACCAAATTTTATTTTTCCAGTATTTACCCATTCTCTGGTCCAAGTATTTGTGCTTGGATTCCAATTGCGCTCATAACCAGGACCACCGGCATAAATAGCAAATCGTCCTCTTGTTGGAGCATTTGGTAAATCAGATGCACCCCAAACCAGCGGACTATCATCCTCATTATGATTTGGCAATAAAGTTAATTGATCTGTGTCACCTGCAAGGTCAGTCCAATCAGCTTTATTAGCAGGAGCATCTGGATTCCCTAAGAATATTGTACTATAAATTTTTCTAATTAGCAAATTTGAATTATCTCTTTGTTCATATTCACTTGTCTATGTAAGACCGTGATCTGTAATATACCAAGGTGCAGAATCACCAATTTTACCCGCACGTGCGGTCATATATCCACGCCAGTTTACACTAAATAGTGGGTCATGGTCATATTGATATCCCGCAAATATTGCATATCTATTTTCATAAGAAGCATCTAAGAACTCTTGAATATCTTTATTCTTCGCAGTATCAAAAGCAGACTTATAAGAATTATAAATAGGATCAACTACATTTTTAATATACAATTGCAATTGTCTTTCATTCTCTGCTTTTGCCGCATCATAAATAGCACGTTGTTCTGCGGTAAGATCTTTTAATCCTTCCGCAATCATCATATCCAATTGATCAAGGTATGCTTCCAAATGATAATTATAATAAGCTGTCAACCAATCAAGAGTCTCTTGATATACTTCAACATTATTATATTGTTCACCTAAATTAGTATTTAAGCGTGAACATGTTGCAGTCTTTGCGCCATACTCTGTATAGCAATTAGCCCATTGATGTGCAGTAACTTCCGCACTTGTGTAATAAGGTGGATTTTGAGATGCACCCTATGAACCAGGAGTACCAAAGAAGTTATTGTATCTACTCATTAAACTTGTATTATTTGTGCTTGAAGTCCAAAATACTGCGAAATGATGTCCTTCTGGTTGTCTATTTGTATTAGCAACTATCTATAATGTTTGACCACTGTATGAATCATTAGTAACAGACAAATTAGTTATACAATATCCATAAACACTAGTACCACCAGTATAAGGTGTACCGTTTTCCATTACACCATGACTATAATGTCTATGATAACCAGAATAAGTTTGCTCATAAATGTAATAGCCTACTCGTTCTTTTAAAGTATTAATTAGTTCATTTGTAGTATACTCAGGATTATCATCAACCCAATCAAGAGTATCCTACAATGCTTGAATAATGTCATATACTGGCCATGCGTAATTAAAGAAATGAATTGGGTCAACATTAAAGATATCTTTCTTATACTAACCAATTACTTTAAACTCTTCCATGCGGAACTTGGATCGCGCGCTTCGAATCATCATACTATAACGATTTTCAAGGTTCGCATACTTAGTTCCATATTTAGCATCAATAATTGCTTGCTCTTCATCAGTAAGTGCGGAAAAGCCTAAATACATATAACGATTATCAGTATAAGTCAAACCATCTGATTTCTTTTGGTATAAACCAAGATTAGAAATCATCCAGTTGCCAATCTTACCATATCGCGCAATTATTCCACCAGTAGTTAAAATACCATTATTAGGATCAACAATGAAGTAATCATTTGTTGTATCCTACATAAAATCATATGCCCAAGAGGTAGAAGCCTCTAATTTATCTTCACCCAAATAATTTCCATTACTTGTTTTCTTAGTTTGCGCATATAAGAAATATTGAGAAAAACCAGAATAATTATTTAATCTCGCAACTTGATTATTTGTATCAAGAGTGTAGATAATTGGATCTAAGTTAATGTAACAAGTTCTATCATTATTACTAATTAAAGACTTATTACCATCAAACTCAATACGTCCCTTACCAGAAGCACCTATAAATCCAGTACCATCAGTCTTAAATCCAAATACTTGTTCTCCATATTTTAATCCATATAATCCAGGTACATCTAATGAGTTATCAGCTTTCTCTGCCCAATCACCCATCATAACACCTGTAAAACGATTCTTACTGTCTTTTGCGCCAGCGCTAATCATTGTTGCCAAGACAGCACCATTTTGTTCATCAAGAGTTAAAGAACCATTCCAAGAATTAACCAATGAAGAACTATATACATTACGAGTAAATGGAATGGCTTGTTTATAATAAGCCTAACCATTTAAATTATCTGTGTTAGTAAAATATAAAATTGTATAATAATCGTCTTCAAGCGAATCATCCCACTGCCAAGGGACGTCACGTCCTGGTGTATATCCAATATAAGGATCAAGAGCATATTCAGTATATTGGGGAATAAGATTCTATACAATACGATTCAGTTCACGAATACGATTATTCTTAGTGATTAATAATGCTGATTCTGCGTCAAGATCAACTGTATCCTAATCATATAGTTCACTAATCTTATCTGCATAATCTTGGTTAATAGCATTCTTTACATTCGTATAAAAATATGCAACTGTATGTATGCCATCATTTTCTAAGCTAAAAGATGAATCAAAATCAATTTCATCATTCATAACATAACAATAAATAACTGGGTTGTTATTTGTTACTATTGATTCATCTTGATATGTAGTTTGTTTCAATCCTACACATCTTATATCACTATCTTGTACTTGAACATATACGTCGTCATCTAAAACATATTGTTCAAGTCCCCAATCACAATGCTCAATCTTAGTATAACCATCTGCAATACGAATAATTTCGAAAGGACTGGTAATTGTAATTGGTACTTTACCATCGCTCTTAAATTCAATCTTATTAGGGCAATTAACTATGAAATCACAAGAATCTACATAGACTTGATTTACTAAGCTAAAACCAACAGTTTGAGTTAAAGGATAATCTGCCGCATTACGAATAGTAACTCTAAATACTGGAGGATATTCATTACGAATAAATCCGGTAATTACATTATTATGATTGCCCGCAGTGTCTGACCCATACTGAATCTATTCAAATAATTCTTGTGCAGTAGATTCTTCGTAAGGATTATTTTTACCAGGCGTAATCTTAGTTGGTGAGAGCAATTCCCAAGAGAAAACAAAGTTTGAGTTGTTCACTCTATTCCCTCTACTATCATAAACAACTGCTCTTACCCTGAATTCTTCTCCCTGAATCATATAATCACGTTCAGGAAGATCTTGCACAATAGCGACAGAATATTCACTACCCATTGTGCCGGACTGACCAAATTCAAATTTCTTTTGAATATTATAAGAACGTCCATTCCGCACAATGCGTGCCGCGATTGTATTATCTGTGTATCTTAAATTCCAATGATCTCTAATCTAGAACTTACGTGTACTTAAACGAATAGCTGTTCTAAAACCTTCTGAAATATTCTCAGTAGTCGGCGCAAGTTCAGCGTTCGCTAAATCTTGATCGGTTGGTTCAAGTATATTATATAACATACTATTTATGCCTGGCAATAACCACTCAATTGAAGTCGTATATGTATCCCAATTATCTTCATCTATTGACAAAGCAATTGGAGTATATCCGCCATCTTCATTATTACGAATCCAAACCTGTATATAGAACCAAATTTGAGACCATTTTAAATTATCATCATTTTTTAAACAATTACCATTTTCATCATAAACAAGAAATTGATCTAAAGAATTATCTTCTTTAAGCATCTTTTTTCCAGTTTTTTCATCAATGGTTTCCCGTAAAATTCTAAATACAACTTCATTAACAGATTCAAGTTCAGCTTGTTCAACTGTCTAGTCATAATTGTAGAATATAAGCGGTTCAGAAATATAAGGAACTCCACCAACAGAAACAATAACTTTCCATTTTTCTTTTGCTTTTGCAATATCTGGAGTTACATCAATAGCAAACTTAGTATATGCGTGATATGGAACTTCTACTGTTTCTGGTTCATCATTAACCCAAACAGTTTCTTCTTTAACATCATCTACATATTCATAGGCTAGATATTCCCAGTTAACTCCACCTTGACGTTGCTCTATGATAGTAGTATCTTGCGGAATTTCAAACACATAATGATACCAATGAATTTCTGCATCATAGCATTCAAGTGCCGCATTATCATGCTCATTTCGTTTTTTCGCATGATCTACTAACACCATAGATCCATCTTTCATTTTGTGAATCCAAGAAATCTGAATAGTTCTTTTATCTACTTGATCTCTTGAATTTTCATTAAATGGATCTTCGCCATATTGAGTAGAATCATATGTATATAACAAAACTCTATCAGTATTACATTGAGAAGTAGTTAAACCTAAAAATACTTGTAAATTATCTACATAAATATTTTTAGGTAATAATCTATGATCATCATCATCATAAGGAATAAGCTAATGCTATTCATCCATAAAATTATCCAAAAGGAAATGATCGGCAATGTCATTTACATAATGACTATCATCTTGATAGAAATAAATATCAATACCGGTTAAAGACAAGAAATTAGATACATCAAGAACTTTTTGTTGAGTATATGGTGTAGCATATGCATATGTATTACCATACATCTCTTCATTATTCCAAATAATTTCTTCTGTATGATAAGAAGGCTGATTCTCTTCTGGCTAACGTAAAATACCAGAAATTAAAATTCTTAAACCATATAAACCTCTAATAGGTCGATAAGATCCAATTAATGTTTGGAAATCTGCGGAAATCCCTAACATAGTTTCTACAAGAGGAGTAGATGATGTATTGCGCCAAGACCATAATAAATTATAATTGCCTTCAGCGAAATTATCAGTTATTTCTTGTGCTTGCTTTACATAAATATCACGATCTGCTTGATAAGCAGTCTATAATAATACTGTTTCTTTTTCACAAGCTAAATTAATATATTTAATTAAATCATCATAATCTGTTTGACCAATTTCCGCAGAAATATCTTTAGCTACTGATCCTTGTAATGAGGCATAATTTTGTAAATAATCTCTAAAATTTTCTATAGATTTTGCTTCAACGCTTTCTACTAATACATCATAGAAAGTTTTTGTACTTTCCGCAATTACATTTCTAATACGGGAACCGCCAACTAACTTTATATTATATGTATTCAATAGATTATCAGTATTTAACTCATCTAAGAATTGTAAATATAAATAATTTAAACCATTTAAATTAGAATAAAATTGACGATCACACGTAGATATCTAAGCGCTTATTTCAGCAACAGCATCTAAATAATCTTGATCAAATATATAGTTATTACCATGTTTAGGATAGTTAGCTAAATATCCTCTCTTACCAAATATGTAAGGAGTTTGTTCAGTTAACTTTTCAATCCCAACAAAATCATCAAAAGGCATCCTTAAATTAAAAGTGCGGTTTGGTGCTTTTTCTATATCCACTTTACGTCCAACGATATGTTTCTATTTACTAAAATCGCCATTTGGAATATGGACATAGACAATCTCATTTTTGTAGTAGCTGTCATTTGAATATGCGTCCATTATAGCATTTTCAAATTCTACCTTATAGATGCCCTAATCTTTTTTGTCATCAGAAACAATCTTAGCTTCAATAGTCTTATCATATTGATATTTCTATACAATACTATTAGCAACAAGACTTACAGCATCAAATAATTTCTCGGTACTATTAGACAAACTACTCACTCCTTTTTCTCATATTCTACCAATTTTTAAAAATCTTGTCAAATTTATTAATGTATATTACCCAAATAAAAATAAGAGGGTGGCAAAGCCACCCTCTTATTTACGTCCCGCATACTGTGCGGCTAGATTAACAATATCTTCAAATGCCTGTTCGATTTCACTATGGTCAGTAGCGTTAGGGAACTCAGCAGTGATTGTAACATGTTGTTGTAATTCAGTTGCAAATGGATTAATAGATTGGCTATTAAGTAATCCATTAAGTGGATACATCATTCCAAGAGCAGACTGGTTAATTGATTCATAAAGTAATCTCAATGCTTCAAGATCAATATCATGAATTAAATTAGCCATGCGGACCATATTTGCTGTATCACCAGCGTTTAAGATTGATTCTGGGGAACTAGTTGAGCCATCAACCCAGGCAGGACCTGTAAAATCAATCATACCGCCATGAAGGAACGTTGCAACTTGCGTAGATGGAGCACTACGTGTACCTAAAGCTGCATTGATTAATGATTCATATGTAGCCTTATTGGCAGCTGTTTCAGCATCATCCTCGCCAGCAGTTAAGTAAGAAGAATAGAATGATTTAATATTCTATTCAGCACCTTCCATAGCAGAGCTATAACTATCATAAGACCATTCACCAGGATGCATAATACCATATTCATCAACCCAGGTATAAGTATATACATTCTTTGGTTTAGTCTTTACTTCTTCGCCACCTACACCAGTATTAACTACATTCTAACCAAGCTCACCAATCTTATTGCCGGAAGTCTAAGCCAATTTTTCATATGCATCAATAGCATCTTGAATGGATCCAGTTAATTCTTCCCATGCAATTGTTTGCGCATTAATGTTCTTTAATGTATCATCTAATGTATCAGCGATGTTACGAATTGCTTCATCAGCCGCTTCATTAGCTTCAGTCAAATCATCAATACTATTAGTCATGTTTTGTACTGCTTGTTGACGATTACCCAGTCCCGCGGAAATATTTGTTTCATCAAGCTATTGCTTATAAGTTTCAAGAGCTTCATAAATTTCTCCACCAGGCTGTAACTGAGTGCTTAAATAAGCTGACCAATCATTAGTCTTATTAATCATTGCGGTAATTGCACTATTCATCTGATCTTGAATCATTCCGGTATTTTCCATAATACTTGTACCATAACGCTTATATACATATTCTTGATTGGTCAAGAGCGCATTAGTAGCGTTATTGTATTGCTCTTGATTAAATTGCATCGTTTCCGCATAACGTTGAGTTAACTCTTCGATGCGGGCTTGACGTTCTTCAATACTTAAGCTAGTATCATTAGAAATTTGCTCTAAGTTATCATAATAATTACGTTGCGCAGAAATAGCTGCCTGCTCAATTTCGGCAGTGCGATTGGCTGCGAGTTCATTGATCTATTGCAATACATCATCGACCTGCTGCGCGGCTTTATCAATCTCTTCGCTATCTGCGGTATACTGATAACCATAATTACCATTTTCATCACGAGTTAACCGCACAATAGACTTAGCATTTTTCTTATCTTCAAGATCTTCAAGAGCAAGAGCATACTTGTATTGTAACTCTAACATTTGAACATCATATTCAGTCAAGCGATTCTTTTCAGAAAGAGATTTAATTTCTTCTTGCAATTCGCGCAATCTAGTTTTTGTGAGCTGACTAGTTACTTCATCTAAAGATCCATTAATTTCTCTATTTAATTTAGCAACTTCGTATAACTCTTTAGAAGTAGAAAGATATCTTTCTTGTTCCTCTTGATAGTACTGGTAATCGGCTTCTAACTTAGAAAGCCCGCCCCGCACTCCAAATACGAATTCATCAAACTTTTCAATTGCAGCTTTGATCGCATTAGCAAAAGCATTTTGTGCAGTTGTTAATGTTTGATTTGTTTTTTCAGCTAATTCATCTTCACCATCGCGAATACGTTCTTGTAAATCTTCCCATTGTTGTTTTAAAACTTCAGTCCAACCATAAGCATTAATTTGTCTTTGTAATACTTCTTCTTCATCCTTTAAAGTGTCTAAATAAATTTTTGCAGCTTCAACACTAGCCAAGCTAGATTTGTACTAGAACTCGTACATAGCTTTAAGACCAGTATAATCGGTTCCCATACCAATCAATTGCTGTATCTGAATATATTTTTCCATCATAGAATAAGAATGTTCTAATACAGCAGTATGCTTTTCAAGTTCGTCATTTGCTGTTTCTAATGCATTACCATATGCTTCTTTAATAGACTTTTTGATTGTGATTAAATTCTCAAGCATTTCAAGACTCTTATCATTAATTTCTTTTAGACCTTCAGCGAAATCGGCCGCAGTTAAATTACCTTCATTATATTGTTTATACAATTCATCATTCGCAATTTGTAATACATCTAAATTATCCTTATACTCTTTTGCTTCATTGATCATTTGTTCCATTGATTCATCTGCTTTATCTAACACGTCTTCCCATTTGTTTCTAAGATATTGCATATATTTAACATCGCGGTCATTGATATCAAACTTAACTTCAATCTTATACTCAATAGCTTCAAGAGTCTTTGCGGAAATCTGGTTTACAATATCAAGAAGATTTTCTTCAGCATCTTGTACTTTCTCCATATCTTCTTCATAATCTTCTAATGCTTCTTTTGCTTTATCATATCTTTCTTTTGCATAATCTAAATCTATTTTTGCTTTCTTCTGGTCTTCTGCGTCTGTGTCATTATACTTCTCAACGGCAGCATTATACTCACGAGTAATTTTGTTCATAAACTCATCATAATTTACTGTACCATCTGAATTAAACGTTGCACCAAATCCGACAAGAGCAGATCTATTAGTTGCAAGATTACTATTTGCTTCTGTCGCTAATTCATCATATAAAACTTTTTCTTTCTTTAATGCTGTAATTTCATCGTTAATAGCTTTAATATGATTTGCACCAAAAGCTGCGGATTTAATTTTGTCTAATTTATTTAATTCTTTGCTTTGTTCATCAATGCGCTTTGTTATTTCATGATAGCGTTCTTTTTCATCTTCTTGCATTTTTTCAAGCGACTTCTTGGTTTTATTACCACCGCCACCACCAGAAGATTCAGTAGGAGCAACATCATTTTTAACATTAGAAGCGCCACCGCCTCCGCCGCCTTTGGTATTAGCGGTTTTAGCTAATGCTAAAGCCTGTTTTATTTTTCCAATATTATTAACTAATCCACTTAAAGCAGTTACTCCAGTTCCAGTTACCGCACTTTTAACTGAACTTGCTAAATTTACTAAATTAATTAATACACTTTGTATTTTTGATGTATCTACATCAAGATTAGGAATTACATTGCCCCAATTGATTTCATTGACATCTCCACTATGCTATTTCAATTCAGCCATAAAATTATCATAAACTTGATTCATTTCTACAACTGAAATATCACAAAGTGCAGCTGATTGAGTTACCATGTCATTAAAATCTCTTGCTAATTCTGCATTAACATCTGCTGCCATATCAGTTTTAAAATCTTCGCCAGTAAAATAGTCTGCAGCTTCAGCTAAAGCATTTTTTGTTTCTTGTCCAACATTACTTAAAGCTTTTTTAACAAAATCAGAAGTATCTTCAGCATCTATTAATGAATCAACATAATCATCTAATTCTTCAGGTTTTACGCCTAATTCTTTTCCTAAATCTTCAAATCCGTTGATCATGTTATTAGTTGCTTTTAATAAATCTTTTTCTTCATCAGATGCATCGTTTAATTTATCTACATAATCATCAAATGATTCATTTGCTTCATTTAATTTTTTACGTAAATCTTTAACTGAATCTGAGGCATAATCAGTATTATTAGTATATGTTTTAACTTTAGTATTTAAATCTTGTACTATGCTCTTTAAACTTAATGTTTCTCTTGCTAAACGAATTGCCATTAATGTATTATAATTTAAAGCATTACCACTTTTATCAGTAACTTTATATAATTCAGCAAATTGCTAAAGCATTAAGCTTAAAGATTCAGTATCAGTAAGCATTACATCGCCTTGCTGAAGAATTGAAGCAGTCATTCCATCAATAGCAGCCTATAATTTGTCACTATCATCGCCAGCCTGTTGCATCTATTGATAATAATAAGCAATCTTTTCGTTAGTTAAATCAAGAGTGCTAGCTAATGCTTCCCAATCATTAACAAGTTTAGCAGGTTTTACATCAGGATTATTTAAATCAATTTGTAAAGCATCTAATTTTTCAAGTTCTTTACTACGATTAGATAGCCAATCTTCTTGAGCCTATTTATTAGCTTGATCAAGAGCAGATTCTGATTCACCCGCAACATTTGATTTTGCTGTAGAAGTATATTTACCTTCTTCTACCTATGATTCTTCAACATTATCAAGTATATAATATTTTCCATCATTACCTTTAACAACTTTTGTGTTTTCGATATTTACTTCGCCAGATTTTTTCATTGCTAACCAATCTTGTCTAGCAAGTTTTTCTGTATCATATCCTGCTTCAGAACCATATTTTGTAATTGGCTAATCTGTTTCAAATAAAATATGACCATCCTTTGTATAATTTGAAACTTTTTTACCATCAAAATCACCGGCGGCGATTGCTTGATTTAATATATTAAATTCATCCGCAGTTTTATCAATTTGTATACCAAGTTCTTTATATTTTTCTTGTATTTGTTCATATGATAATTTCTTTAAATCTTCTAATGGCATATTTAATGCATCAGCTAATTCCTATAATTTCTGTTCATTTTTTGCTTCATTTTTATCTAAACGATTTTGCCATGGAGTATCTACTTTACCAGTAATAATAGACTCCAATAATTCTCTTGCTGTACTTTGTTGTTCAGTAATTTCCTATTGTTGAATTTCAACATCAGAAAGTAATTGATCTCTTTCAGTACCTTGCGCCATGCCATCAGCTACTTTATTCATAGCATTAGCAGCTTCTTGCATAACTTCAACTGAGCCATGCATATATTGATCTACTAGATCATTAATTTCTGTCTCTGTTTTACTATCTCCATAGTAACTTTGTAATAATGTCTTTGCATTTTGTCTTACATATGTTTCTGCTAATTTTCTTTCATTACTACTTGCCCACATGGAATTAACTGCATATTCAGGTAAATTAGTATATTTACGACTAAATTTAGCTCTTTCCGCAGACATCTATGCTTCTGCAGATATGTACATTCCATCGCGTCCAACTGTTTGACTAGTTAATCCAAAATTCTTTTTAAGTCTTTCTGTATAATCTTTAAAGTCTTTTTGCTGTAAATTTAATGTATCATCATTTAATAAAACTTTTTTATTAAATTCTTCATAACTTTCTTCGCCACTGGCAAGATAAGCATCTCTGTATTTAGTCCAATCACCAAATACATCTTTAGCAATGCTTTCACCTTTTAATAACTTTTCTCTTAGCACAGCAATATTAGAGAACGCAGTTTCCCATTCTTCTACCGAACTCTTTGCAGCCGTAGCCGCCTCAGACGCTGCAGCTTCCCAAGTTGAAGTTAATGTATCAATACCAGTTGCTTTAATAGTCTAAAACGCATTATTATTTTCTGTAATAACAGTATCAATATATTCCTATAATGCAGGAAGCATTTCTTTAACTGACATGTCAGCAATAGATGCGACTCCTTTTTTAGAAGCCACTGTTTGCATTGCAGACAATAATAATCCTTTTGTTGGCTCACTTACATTACCAAAATAATCTTTAATAAATTGTGTTGAGTCAGTAATTTTATCAGTACTTTCTTTTTGTTCATCTGTCATTTTGTTTATATTACTATTAATTTCTTGGTATAATTTATTCTATTCAGTTAAATATTCTTGCTATTGAAGTAAATATTGACTATATGCTTGAGTAGCAATATTTAAACGTTCTTGCTCAGTCGTTACAGTTTGATAATCTTGAACTAATTTTCCTAAGCCACTTTGACTTAATGTATTTAAAGCAACATTATCTAATTTTCCTGTTTGATAATTATTTAATAAAGTATTCGCTCCGGACTACATTTTAGTTAATTCAGTTTGCTATTCTTGTAATGCTGTTTTGGTTGCCTCATAAGCAGCTTCATAATTAGCTTTATCTGGAGCGTTTTCACGTTCTTGTATTAATTGAGTTAATATAGCTAATATCTATTTATCTTCTAAACTAATTTCTTCATCTTCAGCATAAGAATTTTCAAGTTTAGTCTTATTTTCTTTTAAAGCTTGAGTAATAAAATTTTCCTAACTTTGTGTATCTAATTTATGGAAATCTAATACCTATTGTTCATCTAAATTTAATAATGCTTGTATTTGAGGAGTAATAACATCTAATTTTTTTAAATTAATATCTTTTAAGCTAGTAATATCAGTCTTAATCTTATCTCGTTGAGCTTGTTTAGCTCGTTCCTCAGCTTCTCGTTTAGCATTTTCCGCATCAGATTTTGCTTTTTGTCTTTCTTGTTCAGCTGCCATAGCTTCTTCCTAAGTATGGATAGTTTTAGAAGAAGTAATAGATGTAGATGCACCATATCTTATTTCTGGTAAATTATTTAATGTTGTATTTAATTGTTGCCCTTTCTATATACTATCAGCTGTATAATACTATTGAGCAACACCTATTACATATTTAAGTTTTTCATCAGTTAACGCGGAAAAATATGTTGGTCTACCACTATCAGTATATCCATTAATTAAAGATTCATTTGACACCCAATTTAGTCCAGTATCCATGTCAGCAAGTTGCTCTAACATAAATTTTTTAAAAGAAGGGCTGTTATCAATTAAAGCTCGTAAAACTTTTGAAACTTCTTCTTTTTCTTCTTGATTAGCTAAATCTTTTTTATCAGCATCATAAATTTTTTGCCCATTTTCTAAATATTCACTTAAAGTTTCTTCATCTATAGTCGGTTTTCCTATACGTGTTTTCCAATTATTTCGAATATCAGCTACCTATTTTGTAATGCTAGCCTATAAAACTGTCGCAGGATCTAAAATTGCATCATAATATAGCATTATATTAGCTGTTAAATCATTTAAAATAGTATTTAAAACTTTTGTTTTATCTACAAGACCATTATCTAATGCAGACTAAAGAGAACTAACAGTACTGTACTAATTATCAAATATTCTTGAAATATCTTCATCATTTAATAAACCTAAAATATCTGGTAAATCTGCAGACGTAAGATCATTTCTAGTAGTATAATTTAATAATGTCTCATATTTATTTGTAGCTTTATTATATTCAGATAAGCCCTGAAGATTTGGAATAATATCTTCTATTTCAGTATTTTCTAAAGAACCCCAATCAAATTCATATGGGTTCTTCATATTTGCAAATATATCTTTAAAAATATTATCCCAATTTTGTTTTATATAGTCTTTAATTTCAGATGCTTTTTCTGGAGATAAAATATTATCTAAAATTTTATAAATCTAATCTCGCATTGCGGCAGCATCTTTTTCAGTTGCAGTCTCAAATGATAAATCAGAAAATCCATCTAAAAATGCATCAACAAATTGTTGAGCTAAAATTTTAGCATCTTCTTCTCCATATTCACTAATATCAATATTTTTACTATCCCAAACATTTAATACCTATTGAATTAGTGCATCTCTACCAAACTATTCCTAATTTGATTTATAATTAGATACAAATGTATTTCTATTAATAGTATTCAAATATTCTGATGCAAATGATTTCATAGATACAGCCTATAATTTTTTTACTGGATCTACTGCACTATTTACGTATGATTCTAAATTCTAAAAAGGAATAGAACTAATAATTGCTCCATAAATACTGCGCATTGGATCAGTCACATCAGAAGCTTTTTCTCTTAACTCTTTAAATCGATCAGATAATTGTTTTAATGTTTCAATATCAGATTCAAAATATAAATCATCTGCGAATCCACCACCAAGAATTCCGTCTTGTCCACGTGAAACTCCTGTAATACCACCAAACATTAAATTAAAAATTTCTTCAACAGAATCTGTTTGACTAAATCGTTTTAAATTAGCCTTATATTCACCACTATTTAACATTTGTTCTAAAAAATCAATTGATTCAACAGCAGTATTAGACTAATTTTGAAATTTCTTTAAATCAATATAGCTATTAGAATCTTGCTCTTTTGCAGATAATAACAATGTCTAACTTGAATCTCTGGCATTACTATATTCTATAAACGCTTCTTTTGAATTAGAAGCTAATCTTTCTGCTGTAGCATTTTTAATAGCAGTTTCTAATTCACGATAATTCCCTGTTAATTCTGCAACATGTGTTCCTTCAATATCTAAAGAATTAGTTATATTAGTTAAACCAGCTACATATTCATTTCTCGATATTTCATTTTCTTCAAACTAAGACTTTAATTTTTCATATTCTTTTAATGCTTCAACAGCTTTTTCAGTATCTTCAACTAGTTTATTAGTATTTTCATTTATTTCATCAGAAATTTGTTTACGTGATGCTTGATTATTTTTTTCTAACTATTCCTAACGAGCTATTAATAATCCAAGCCCAGCAGATATAGTAGCAGTAAGACCACTAATAAGACCTTGAGACCAAGCATTAGTTAAATTACCAACAGTACTTAATATAGAAGTTACTTTCTAAGAAAAATTAGCTGATTTATCACTCATTATCGAAAAAGTATTTTCCATTGCGCTAAAAGAAGACATCGCAGTCATTGCTGCAGATGCAACTTTAGCCATTCCTTGAGCAAATTTAGTAGTTTGATATTTTTCTTCTAAACTTTGTTCTGCGCTTTCTCGTGATCGTTCTGTATTTGCAAACTAATTTCCTATTTCTTGAATACTTTCTCTTCTTTCCTATACCTCTTGTTGAGCTTCATTTAAAGCTGCAGTACCTTCATCTCCTAGTTTGCTTAATGCTGCCTCTGCTTCTTCAGCGCCCTTAGCTCCTTCAGTACCTAAACGCTTCATCTCTTCAATAAGTTCTTTAACGTGTGACTTTACACTAGATAAATCATCACCATTATCATGCAATTTTCCAATTTTATTATATAATTCCTATAATTTATTACCTTCATCACCGCTAACAGCTTCAATCATTTGTCCAACTCTAGTCCCTAAAGTATTACGATAATAAGCATTCCAATTTTTATCAGCATTTTGCCAATCTTTCATTTCTAATTTTTCTTCGCCGTTAACAGACATATCTTGCCAAACTTGGTCTACCGTTGCATTTTGAACATATTTATCAAGATTTTGCTATATATCTGACACATTCATTTTTTTAGCTTTACTTTTTTTGCCACCCTTTTTATTACCTTTACTTAAATATAAACTACTGGCTTGTTCACTATGATGCTTTCTCTATTGTTTTTCTAATTCTTCAGATTTAGAAATTAATTCAACTAATTTTTCTGACTCTTTTCCATAAGCACTAATTGCCTCCTAGGCAACTTTCTACTACGCTGCGCTTAACTTATATTCAGTATTTAATAATTTTTCTTTTAATGTTAATAAATTCTAAGCAGAAGTCTAAGCAATTCCTTCCGCATTAGTTCCTGGTTCTGAAATAGAAGCATTAATCTATGCTTTACTTTCCTATATAGCCGCTCTTTGTTGACGCATTTCATAATTACCCTATTGTTTTATAGCACCAATAAAACGACCTAATCTAGTTTTTGCATCAACTCCTAATCCAGTTTCAGCATTTACAATAGTCTTTCTTTCTCTACCTTTTTCATCATATACTGGATGGCCAGTAGCATCTCTTACAGTACGTTCATTTCCATGTTTTTTACTAATAACTCTAGCCTAACCAAGCATAGCTCCAAAACTTTTAATTCTAGTTAAAGCAGAATCTATACCTGTAGCAATCTAACTATTAAATACTTTCATTGCTACGGCGCCTAAAGTTAATAAAATACCTTGAACTCCACCAAATCCTTTGACAATATCTCCAATACGATCTATTACAGTTGTTAAACTATTTGTAACTTTAATAATAGCTTCATCATTAATAACCTAAGTAAATACATTTTGCAATGCAGCTTTCTAGCGCTTAGAAGCTGCTTCCCAAGATTGAGCATAAATTTCAGCCTGTTTATTTAATGCACCTTCAGAATTATTTGCAGTCTATAAATTTTTCTAATATTTATCAAAATTATCAAAAAATGCTAAGATCTATGTATATTGACGAGTACCACCAATGGTTTGTGCTAATGCAGACTATTGCGCGCGAGTCATTGTATCCCATTTTGCACCAATTTCATCAACAACTCCACCCATATCTTTTAAGTTACCAGTCGCGTCTAATACTTGCACACCAATAGATGCTAATGCTTTAGAATACTTATTAAGATCAACGCCATCTTCAAGTGTTTCCCCTAATTTTAAACCACCTAAACGACTTAAAATTGTATTCCAAGCAGTACCAATAACCTGCGGAGCTTGTCTTGTAACAGAAGCAGATGTAGCAACAATAGCAGACATCTATTCCATAGATACACCAACATTATTCGCCGTAGCAGCAACTTTCTGCATGGCTGTTGCCATTTCTTCCATGCTTGATGCAGTAGTTGCACCTAAATGAGCCATAACATCAACAGCATGTTCGAGTTGATCTTCGCCCATTTGATAAGAATTCCAAACAGCAGTTAACATTTCTGACATTTCTTGCGCAGACGCGGTAAATGCTACATTTGCTGCTTTTGTTGTAATTGCAGCTTTTTTCGCAGCCATTTCCGCACTATCACCCTGTTGATAGTAGATCAAAGATGCTTTAGCAATTTCTTGTGTTGTTGCAGATAATTCTTTTGCCATTCTGTTTGCTTGATCAGCAAATTTACCCATATCCGCAATAGAAGCACCTGTAACAATACGAATATCATTAAGTGTACCATTTAAATCTTTTGCATAATTAATTGCACCAGATAAAAAACTTTCTACACCATGGACTAATTTAGAAGAAATTTCCCATTTAACTGTATTTTTTAAAGTAGTTGCAAAATTTGCAAGTGTACTATTCATATGCTTAATAGGAACTTCTGCTCCAGCAATAGACGAAGCTAATTGAACAAAAGCTGTTGAACCACTAGAACCAGCTTGTAATAAACTAGAAGTTAATTCTTCTAAAGAAACGCCAGCTTGATGTAATTCTTGATTAAATTTAGATAAATTTAATTTTCCTGTATCAATATTAGTTGCTTTTTGTAAAGATTGCTATAAAACTCTAGCAGACTCTGCGGCTCTATCCATTTTTAAATCTAATGTAACTTTACTTGCAGCCTATTTCTATATCTTATCAAGAGTTGAACTTAATTTAGCCAATTGCGCGTCAGCCTATTTAGTATCAGCATTTACACCTATTGTGTACTGCACTCTGTTATTTCCTGCCACTTATTGTCAACTCCTTTCTCTCATAAAAAAAAGAGCCTTTCGGCTCTTAGGTCATATTTTCCATTACTTCTTTTACCGTTTCAAAATTTTCAGTATTTTGTAATTCACTTACAATTTTCTGTAAATCCATTTCTGCCAATGCTTTATCATTCGCTGTTGTTTTAATCCAACCAATAAAAGAAGTATTATATTCTTGAATCTTTTTCATAGTATCCCACATAATGTTTTCAATACGACAAATTTCGTCATCTGGAATACTATCTAATACTTGATTAATAATATTATTCAAAACTAATAAATCATAAGTCTTTTCAATATTATCAATCATTGTATCTGTAATATTTATATTAGTAAAATATTTAACAATATACATTTTACTATAAATTTCATATCTAAGTGGACTTACAAATCCATCATTGTCAAATGTAAAATTCATTACATCTACAATTAATGCGGTTAATTCATCTGTAGGAAGATATTGCTTTACTATAATCTTCTCGCCATTAATTTCTAATTCTTTAATCTCTCCAGATTTAATTGGAGTAATTTTATTAAAACTAACTTTAGCCATCTTTCTGGCCTCCTTTTTCTCTTATTATACCAAAAAATTTTTAAATTGACTAATTTCCACCACTAACAAGTTGTTTAGATAAACTAGCGCCCCATTCCATTTTACTATTATTCCAATCAATTACTTCATTAATAGCTTTTTCAGCTTCCATAATTAATTCAGCACTACTTTTTACATAAATATTTAATGAAGCAGGGTCATTATAAATAAGATATTTAGCACCTAATGCCCCATTTTCCGCCATCCATTTTCTATAAATGTCATCAACATATTTTTGTCCAACACCAGTTAATTCATACATAAAACGTAATTTACTTAAAGCAACTTGTACATCAACATTTTGACTATTTTGAATAACAATTTGATAACTTAAAGCAACTTTAATCGGTACTCTTCCTGTCAAAGTATCCATAATAATACGTTTAGAATATGTAGAACCTAAATGAATAACTTTAATTGTTGCATTTAAATAATGACGAATTCCATTTTCATCTATCCAATTACCCGATCTTTGCTTAGATGCATAAGATTTTGCAGTAATTGTAGCTTTTTGAAGTAATTCAGCAATTGTCACTAGTTTACTTTTTGGTTCAGCAGAAAAATTATATTCACATTTCATACCAGCAATATCTACTTTACCATTAACTTCAACTTGTATCATATCTTTTATAAGAGGATTAATTTCAGCATTTGAAAAACGTTTATCTAAATATTTGCCAGCATCTTTAATAGCTTCTTGGCCAACTTTTCTTGCCAACTCTTTTAATATATCTTTTTTTGCTCCACCAATATCAACTTGCTAAGTGCCCCAAACATAATCGGAACCATCGCTTTTAAATTTACCTCCGCTAGCAACCTCAAATGTTCCAGCAAAAACCTAACCTAATTCCTGTTCAAAAACAGCTCCTCGTTGTTGAGGTCCATACTATATCCATTGTTGCATAAAATACTTACCAGCATTAGAAGTCTAAAGCACAGATTGTAATATTTCTTTACTAATTCCAGATATTAAATTATCTGCTTTTTCCCCAGATCCAGTCATTTCATTAGCAACCTTTTTCAAATCTTGTAAATAATCTTGTAACATTTTGGCCTCAGCTGGAGTACCTTCGCCAGATTGTTTCGTTTTTCCCCATGCAACGTTTTTATATTTATTATATAATTCTTGATGAACCATCTATAAAATTTGTTGCGGAGGTACATTGCCATACTAACTTCTATATTTAGCTTCAACATGAAAATAACTTAAATTAGTAACATGTTGTCTCATTAGCATCACCTTTTCCGCGTAATAAAAAAAATGGGGAGATACTTATTCGTATCTCCCCTATTGTCATTCAATTATAATTTTGGTTCTTCTTCCTGACTTCCACCAGCAACAGCACCAAACAATTCCTTATCTTCAACGATCTGAAGAGCAGCAATTACTTTCTTGGTCTTGTCGAACTTAGTGTAATCTGGGAAAGCGTCCATCGTAAAGGTGAAGGTAGAAGGATCACCAGTAGGAGCCATTGTGAAGGTAAAGTTAGACTGTACCTTACAATTAGGAATAATGAATTCTGCTGGATAATCTTCACCAGTTGCCTGATCACGGAACAATGTAGATGCTTCAAGATAGTAAGATCCACCAAACTTAGAAGCTTCAATATCAATCTGTTTTGCGCCAGACTTTGCTTCTACATAATAATCTACATAGATAACAGAACCCTGGTCATCAGTTGCTTCGGTACCACCGATAATATAGTCACCATCACCAGCATGGAGAGCAGCTTCAGTTCTTACACCAACAGGTGCAGAAACTTCGCTCAAAACGCCAGCCTGACGAAGTTCAACGTGACGAGTATCAGTGTTGTATTCAGTTTCCCAAGCCTGGAATGCAGTAGAGAGACTTAAACTAAGATCATCACCAATACCTGCAACAGTAGCAGTAGGTAACTTCATAGGAAGCTTGCTTGTATTAATAGAACCATCTTCGGTCATAAGTAACAAGTACATTTCACCTTTGGTTGCAGGCTTCTTAGAAAGAGTAATAGTATTATTCTTGATTTCAACCTGTTCAGTTGTATGAACATAGATTGGAGCGCCATCTTCTGCATCAATGAAGCCAGCACCAGAAAGAATAGAGAAGCTTTCTGGAGAAATCAAGGCATCTTCCATTGTGAATGTAACAGTTCTGTCACCTTCCCATGCAACCAAGCGTGGATTACCTTTACCACCCTGTGCATAAACGGTGGCTGCCTGACCCTCTAAGCTAGAGGTCTTTAAGGTATCAAAATAGAGAACTGGCATGTTCTTATCGAGATACAACTTGCCGAAATAACCAGCTGCTTTTCTCTTAAGAACGACGTCGCAAATCTCACGTACACCAAATTTCATAGGTTATTTCCTCCTTATTTAATGTAAATCTTTCATCCAGTCGTCTGGTTTATTATCCGGACTACCGCCAGCCAGACGTGACCGTATATCTAAATCCCACCCAATGTATAAGCCATACCGTTCAATAAGATCGTACAACTGATACGTTGTTAAGTTTAGACAATCAGCTAAACTCATGGACGATAGCCCGACAGTGAGAATAGAAACATATCTACCGAGTACGCCATCACCATTATAGCCTTTATCGGCTGCAGCTCGTGCGCGTCCTCGCATTATCTTAGCCGCAATTGCGGCCGCTTTCTTGCTTCGTGGATTAAAACCGGAATTCTCGCCACCTACGCTATTGCGTATATCAGTGACTTCCATCAATGATTTCTTAAATATATCAAAATTTGTATCATTAATAACTAAGTTATGTTTTTTTTCAGGATTATTCAGCATAATTCCTAATCCATTCGGCATAATCTAAGGAACATATCCAGGAAATAAAATTGTCAAAACATCAACAAGATTACCCTAAATCCGTGATCTTTCTTTTACGTCTGGATTGTTTATCAATGTCATAAATATCTGAAAATCAGTCATATTAGATAAACTAGAAGCGCCCTCTGGGTTAGAGGCTATTATAGTATTTTTCTCAAAACACAATATCTATAATGTAGAAAAATAATTCAATTCACCCATATAAGAAATTTCTCGAATTGTTGGCTAATGCAAAGTTAACTATAACAATGGTATTGGAACATCAACACCAGTTAATAACATTAACTTATTCAAACTGGTAACGTATCCTCTGTGCTTTGTACAGATCTATACAATAATGTAAGACCCATCAATTGATCATTAAGTACTAAATTATTAGCACCCATGAACTATAATGTTCCTATACCAGTCATCTTTGTATTATTAAACATAGCATCTAATTCGCCCGCAATTTTATAAGGACGTAACTAAAAGTTACCCAAATTCCAATGATCAGGATGACAAAAAATATCAAAACTTAAAGTACAATCTCTAAATTTATCATTATTCACATTCGGCGTAAAATTATCAAAAGTGATAATCACATAAATAGGACATTCTTTTTCAATGTCAATCTTTGGAACAATTTTTATTTCATGGTTTATTAATGCTAATTTTTCAGCTTGTGTTAAACTAGGCTTGTCTAATGCATTCGCCTCACGGTAATGCAATAATTTTAAAAGCCGTTGATTTTTCAGCATTTTATTAGCAATCTTTTCTAAATCCTTTTCAATAATTAAAAAACTTGATTCAGGATTGAAAAATTCCTCTCCGACTTTCATACTCCATTTTCTCCTTAAAATAATGATTCAACATTTACAGTTTTTTCATATTCACCATAATGAAGTATAAATGATCCAGACCGCAACATTGTCCAAGTAACAAAGATTTTATCACCATCAATAGTGTAGTCCATTACATCATCTATCTCTTTATTCTTAGTTGCCGGTAATGTAATTGTCCATTCACCTACGGCAGGTAGCTTCATCATATAGCAATGTTTCTCACTTGGTTTAATTGAAGCGTCACCTAAAATCTCATTTACCTCTGCCGGCACTGGTTCTGGTTTCTCAACTTGTAAATATTGTTCATGATTATGACATTCATAATCCTCTTCAGCTACAATTTCATACACGCCAGGTGTACTTATAAAATCCACAGCCTATACTTTCCAAAATCTTTCATCAAACTCAAAATTCACATATCTCTCAAATGTACGTCTATTTCTTTCAGTATCAGCCATATATATATCAAGAGTCAAATTCGGCACATCTGCAACAATACCAGCCTTTTGAATAGTATTTATTTTAGTTTCAACTGGACCACGTATTACACACCACTAACTAAACATTTCTTTATTTATCGGATCAAAAGCAGATAGTTTCTAACATCTGCGGCAATTGGCTCTTAAATAAGCCAACTCTGTATCCTCAGTTTTTAATACCATCCAATGGCTTCCTGTGCCCTTGCCCCATTCAAAGGTATCTCCAGGTCTAAAATTATGTTCCCAATCTATTGAAATAATTTTCTCATCATAGTCAAACTTAACTTTATCCGGATTCATTAAAGCTCTAACCCAATCAGCTGAAGAATCATTATCTTTTTTAACCCAAGCTGCTTGATAGGAATATAATAATGCGCGATGCAAACTACGTTGCTTATCGATTATCATGCGGTTATGTTGACGATCATTACCCGCAGCACGTGCGCGCATTTTCATTAATTCAAGATTTTCCAGCATCTATTGAATTAGCGAGTTCAGTTAATAATGAAATCATACTAAAAACTGTAACTCGATATATCATAAAGTCTTCAACTTCATGCAATCCTTCTAACTTACTTAATAAAATAAGAAAATCGAGTTGGTCGCCAAACATCACATGAAGTCCTCTAAGTTCTACTAAAACAGAATCTAACTATTTTTGCCAATCCTCATTATTTTCCCGCATTGGCAATAACTTCCAAATCTGATTGACTAATCTCCGCAAATCTTGTGTAATTGTGGCATTAGAAAAATTAACATTATAATATTTCATTAATTGCCACCACCAATCTGCTCCCAGTAATAATCATCATCATTATCGCTATTGGTATTAACCGGAGTAACGATTTCTTGAATTGGGGTCCAATTGTCTCCATTATCATTCTCAGATGAAGATTGCGCAGGAACATTTTGTGGTCTGCTTTGAGTATCAAGAGCGCTTTGATTTAAGATCATCCAATTGGACATAACAGATCCATCATTTCTAAATCTGCGACGTTTATATAAACGTTGTGCATGAATGTTCTCACGATGATTTTCTGCTTTTAATGCTAATAACTTTTGTAAATGGTTTGCCTGAGAAGTAAATTTAAAATCAGAACCAGAATACTTCATACGAGTATTCTCCACTGAATTAATTTGCCGATCAAGCCAAGCCTATTTCATAAGTATAGCAAAAATGTTGATCTCTTCCTATGTGAGATCAACATTGTATACGCCCGCGGATGCATCATAATCATATAACGCAAATCTTGGAAATTCAAAATAAGGAATGGCATCAAGTAAATACTATTTCGAATCACGAATCGTGTCTTCCATAGTAAGTTCCAAGTACATATCATCTGTAATCTTACTAAGGAAAGCATTAATGATAGTATTAAATGACGTCATTTAACATCCTCCTTAGTCTTTCTTTACGACATTATACTTAGGAGTTGTTCTGCGTCCAGATGGTGCTTCTGCCTATTCAGTCTTTTTAATTCTACGTTCAACAGTCATACCACTTTCAGTTTGCTCACCAGCTTCAGCCATTTCTGCTTCGAGTTCAGCTTTATGTTTTAAAGATAAAGCTACATCAAAACCAGTCTTATCTTTAATAGCCTTAATCTTACGAGTGTCAGTTACTGGTAATTCAATAGCATACTTCTGTACTAAATCAAGTACGCCAGCAGGTGCGAAATCAAGACAATCGAGTAAAGCATCTACTGAGCCATTAGTTAGAAGATCAATAACTCCCTTGTCATCCAAATAATACTCAGGTTCTACATTCATTGACATCTCTTCCACCGCGGCGGGGCTTTCAATAAACAGATAATTAGCAACAATCTCGGCGCCACCAGGTTGCTGAGTTAACGCATAAATTTCTTCAAGCGGAACACTCTTTACTGCACCCGGCATAAATTCACGACGAACACGCAAATCATCAACGTTATAAACAACGACTGAATTACTTCTATTGCGCACGTTAATTTTCATATCACTTTTCATATTCACTTTTTCTCCTTTTTCTCATATAGTAGAATAAGCGGGCGGCGTGTCTATCACGCACGCCCGCGATTAATCTTTATTAAGGATTGCTTGGATTTTGAGCTGGAGTCTCAGGAGTGCTATTGCTATTGTTGTTAGGAACAACCTTGTCACCCTGATATACGCCATACTGTCCAGCAAGTTCGGTATCCTTGTATACGCAAATGTCAGGAGTCATTACGACGCCAACGCCGACTTTCTTATATACCTGGATTTCACGGCTACGATCCTTGTTAGTATACTCGTCAACAATTGTCTGACCTTCCATAACAACCTTTACAGGCTTTACATTACCTGGAAGGATATAGCAGAAACCAGGATCGATAACCTTAGTGGTATGAGTAGCATCAGTGAATCCCTGTGGAAGAATGTTGATGACGTGATTCTTATAAGAAGCAAAACGTCCATTGTTCCAGATGGTATCCTTCATGCTATCAGACCAAGAAGCATAAGTACCATTGCCATTGCTTGGAAGAATCTTCTGAGCAAATTCTTCTGTACAATAGATAGTAGGAGTGCCGTAAGCTGCAGAAATAGCGAGCAAACGATCAAATGCCTTCTCATCAAAACCGTTGGTTACAACAGTGTTGAGAGCAGGAAGCTGAGTAAGACCTTCCTTAAGGGCAGCACCGATTTCCCAATGAATGAGTTCGTCAATACCTTCCATAACGATCTGAGTTACTTCAGCAAAATCAGCACGGCCGTCGAGGAACTCTTCAAGACCGATCTGAGCAGCTCCACCGATAGCGCTGGTCTGAACTTCAATTGGTGTATCTTTACCAAGCTTAAATACTTCGTAAATACCAGCCAAACCAACTTTGGTGATGAACTGCTTTGCACGCTGACGATCATGCTTGCGCCAGAACATAGTAGAGTTACCCTGCTGGATAGTCTTTACTTCTGCAAACTGTTCATACTTTTCTTCGACTTTCTTAGGAAGAACGTCGTCCATAGTCTCTTCAATAATAGAGAAGATGGTATTCTTATTCTCGCGATAAAGAGCAAATGTACCAGCGAGTTCATTTAATTCTTTACGAAGAGTCTCATTAAGAGCTTCGTAGCTAAGATTCTAGCCATTGAATGAATAAGCAACAGGAGCAGAGCGGTCAGCTTTAGCAGTTGCCTTCATCAATTTTAAAAGTTCATTTCTTTCTAACATTGACTTTTCTCTCCTTTCCTTATTACTTAATTCTCATAACTTTAACAGCCTTCTGCATATCGCCGAGGTTGTAGATCTTAACGACCTGCCACTGGAATGCAGCGTTGTTAGCGCCAGTTGCGCTGAGATAACCTTTAGCATTTGGAGTAAGAACAGACCCAAGTGTTACGGTTGCGTCAGCAATAGTATTAGTAGTGAAGATGTCACCTTCGTGAGTCTTAAATACACGAGGAACCATCAAACCAGCTCTATTATTAGGATTGTATCCTTCTGCGCCTGGAATCTTGCCAGTGCGATCTGGTTGTGCATATTCAGCCATCTGAGGGATGTTGAGCTTTTCAACTTCGTAGCTGTTACCAATAGCATAATGGTTGCGGCCATAGTCTGGAGCCTGTCCAGCAGGATTGTTATGAGCATCCTCATAAATTTCAACCTGTTCCTGGATCTTCTTCATCATGTCCCAATCAGCGGAACTTCCATAACCATTAATCTTAACACCATTGATGCCCTGAGCGGAACCCCACATACCAGCTGCGGCACCAACGCCAACTGGGCTGTAAACACGACCATTATAGTCACGACGGATCATAGCGAAATCCTGATCGGTTTCGTGATCACGATATACTTTAACTTCGTTGAATACGAGCATCCATTCGCCAGGACCAGTAAAGTTTACTTCACCATTAGCGTAGTCGTACTTAACGAACTGACCATTCTCAAGAATATCAATGCTTGCTGCTGCAGGCAACTGAGCATAGATTTCAGCTGTTCTCTGAGCACTGAGATGGTTTGGCTCGACCTGACCGAAGCCGTAAGTAACGAATTTAGCTTCTGGAGATAATCTTGTAAAAGCCATACGTAGCTTCCTCCTTTATAAAATTAGTTCAATTCTTTGGCGGTTTCGCGCACAGCCTTAATCCAAGCAGGTGCGTTGTCCTCACCATCAGTACCATCCAAACTATAGATGGTAGGCTCTTTCTTGGAAGTATTATCTTCCTTCTTATCGTCATCAAGGTTGAAAGACACCTTGTTACGAACACAAATAATAGATAACTTAGCTTCAATATCATTGAGACTATAAGTATCAATATTATCAATGCAATCCTTCTTATCAGCGTCGGAAAGCATATAGAAGCTATCAATCATATCCTGCTTTGCTTTACGATCAGCGTCAACTTTGAACTGACGTAATGGTTCAACTTCGCTTCTTAAAGCTTCAAACTGCTTCTGAAGTTCTGTGAACTGAACTGCAAGATTTTTATAGAGTTCAGAATCGGCGATTTCATCATCAGTAAGCTCATGCTTTGTTGGAGCCTTCTTCTTCTTATCTTCGTCGTCTTCTTCTTTCTTGTCTTCACCTTCGGCTGGCTTCTTTTCGTCGCCACCCTCATCATCCTTCTTTGGAGGAAATGGATTTTCTTTCTTTTCTCCCTGATTGTCTTCTTCCTTCTTCTTGTAATCAACTTCAGGGGTTTCCAAAGTAGGATCATTTACATTCTTGTTCTCTTCCATAGAAGTAAATCCTCCTTTGCTTAAAGCAGATTTAATATCCTCCATCAAGGAGAATAATTGATTCTTGAAGTCACCGTCGTATGAGAATTGTGCTGCAATACCCGCGCCTTCAAAACAAGGCTCAACATCTTCTCCAAGAATACAAAGCTTTTGTATCATTGCTTCATCAATTATGAAAAATTTAGGAAGACCTTTATCATCAAATGTCCAAGAGCCTTTCAAATTTTCTTCATTAAGTTCCATAGATTGGTTATTTCCATTTTCCAAAATCCGTTTAGTTTCTGGATAAAGAGTAGACCAAAGATAACCTTCAGTCAACAAATAAGTACGTCTTACTTGATTATCATCAATAAAATCTTGGAACCAAATCTTAGAACTTGAATCAACAAAGCCATAAGCCTTAGTTCTGTCTATAATGCGGAACTTGCCATCGCCAACCTCTATACTACGATTATGACCGGAAAAGTCTTCCTGCTTCTCGTCGTAAAATCCAGCAATTGGGCATCCGTGTAAAGTCTTTGCCATTTTAATAGCGGATTCTTTGTCAATCACACTATGATTACGGTTTTCACCCAAATAACAGACTTTAATATCACAATGACTCAATAATGGATTATCAGCGATTGGAGCTACATTAAGTAACTCAACAGTTCCTTCAATAGGAACACTGATGTGCTTAGGCACTTAACTCACTCCTTTCCCGCAGCTTCACGGTTCGCTATAGTTTTATCAGATTTCTATTCATTCTCTTTTTCTGGTCTGCCCATTTTCTTATCTCCAGATGCGGCTTGCTGTACTTGCTGTGCAGCCTTATTTGCACCAGACTGAGCATTACTACCTTCCTTAGAACCAGGTAATACATCCTATCCGCGTAAGGTAGAACTCATAAGAGGCGGAATCATTATTTCTTGTAATTTCATTACATTGTTTTCAAAATGAGCAGTAGCATAAATAGAACTTTGTGAATGTCCAAGAGCAATCTATGGTAAAATCTTGGAAAAACCAAGCTGTGTATGCTCTTTGTACATTTTAGACACTTCTTTATAATTATTAATTGTAGTCTCTAATAAAAAGAAATGCAAACACCATTTTTTATTTCCCGGATATTTATTCCGCAAAATCCGAGTAAATAATTCATCAAACTCAAATATCAAATCCCGCACACTGGCTTCATCGACTGCGCTAGCTTTTTCAAGAGCGAGATTACTATTAGAGTTAAATAGGTTTTGAGAAACGCCAGCTTCATTATAAACAGTGCGCTCAACCTTTTCAAGTTCATCTCTTGTTGTAGTAGTATTTTTGTCGGCAAGATCGGCAACATCTACTTCCGCAAATGTTGTCATAACATCTACACCAACCGCACGCTACAACATCTACACTGTATTATTATGAATATCTCTTGCTTCATCAACGTCAAATATTAAGTCGCCATTTTTATCGAGTGGCAATTTTTGAATAATAACTTTCAATAACTGCTACAACATCTTGCGGCGATCAAGATCTTGGGCTTCATCTAATTCCAATATTTTAGGAGTGATGCTTACCAATAATGGATAATCTCTATTATTAAGATTAATTTTAAAGGCAAGGTCTGGGTCTAAAAGCCACCAGCCACGGCTACCATCGTTCATCTTTTGATTCAAAGAGTTTTTCTTATAAGCGATATAAGCCTTCGCAAACTCCTCTGGATACATTTTGAGAACTCTCATTCTCAACTCTACATCCGGGAACATATCATCAAAAAACTTTGGATTAAACTCAACCGCAGGTTTGTTACCTACTTTAAAGCGACTACGGCAATAATTAATAGGTAATTCCTAAAAAGTAAAGCCTTTAGAGGTTTCAATTATATAACCATAATAACAACCATCAACAATAACTTTTAAAGCCATGTCATTACAAAGTTTTTTGATCCCACTCTCATCAAAGTAATCAAGTGCTTCAGCAAACTACTCAAGAATTTTTTCATTATTCTTTTCATTCTCTTTAATTACGTAAGGCATGATATACCAGTCATAACGATACAGTCCTGCAAAATATTTACATAATCTTTCGTACAAACCACTTACTTCAAAAAAGTAATTTGATATATCACGAAGTTTAGGATAGTCCTTGCGCGCAAGTGCCTGCAAGATAGACAGTTTTCCATATGTACGTCTGTCAATCTTTTGAAAAGATCCAAGATCAACAACTGCATCATCTAATGTCTAAAATCCTACTTTTACCTTACCATAATCTACTATATTACCATAGATATCGTGGAGTTCTGGACGTTGAACGATTGAAAAGCCCTTGCTGTGGATGTTCTCTTGGCGATCACCCAATTCAATCCCTCCTTAATATCCAGCTTTTTCCATAATATAATCATAAGTGATTAAATTCTCATCCGTATAAGGGATCTCAACTAGATTATATTCATTAAGCGCACAAAAACGACGCTTATTTTTATCGTTGAACTATTGGCGATAAAATCCTTGCTTTCCGCCATATTTACTCGATGGTTCAAAATGTTGTTTACCTTGATACTCAATCAAAAAATCAACATTTCCATCATCATCAAATACACAAAAATCGAAACGCAATGGTCTGCCATTTGGACTATTTAGTCCTTCGAATGATTGCTCCATAGTGAAGTTCATACCGGCTTCGCGCAATATTTCTTCGATCTTTATTTCTCCTCTTGAAGCACGCAATTTTGACACCTCAATTCATAAATAACATATCGCTAAATCTTTTCTTATTACGTTTACGTTTTTTATCTTCTTCTAATTTTATCCAATATAATCCGTATTCAAATGCACTAAATTTATCCTTTTTAATACCTTTATTTGCTTGCTTCAAAATGATATTTACACCTTCGTTTTCCTCACGAAGATTCATCATTTCTTCTTTTAATATGGAAGTTAAAGTAAATGGTTTAAGATATTCTGCCCGTTCCTCAGGTTTCATATCCTGACCTCTTTTAGTCGCCATCAATTTAATTTTAGCAACACGTTCATCAATTAACATCTTAACTCTTCCGGCTTGCATCATACTTTGCACATTACCATGTACTTCAGTATTAATCGGTGCATTTGCTTTAATTACCCAAAGCGCATTTTCTTCACAGATCTCAGTACGATATTTCTTATATTCACCATCTTCGTCATTATCTACACCAAAGTCTGCAATTACATCGCCAGTGTCTGGATCAGTTTGACCTTTAACGAAATAGTCAACTAAACCAATACCGAGACCATTACCATCAATGACTACCTTCTTAGCTTTATATTTATAATATAACTTCTTAATAAATATACATTGATCTTCAAAATGTGCATCACTTAATGTATAAATATTGACCAAACTAATTAAAGCATTTCCCGCAGTTTGCGGATTAACTTTAAACACGCAAACAACAGTATCACATCCACGCCGACCAACATCGACAGAAAGCACATAATAAGCATTTTTTGTGCTTCGACCGGAATACTCATATTCAGGCTATTTTAAAATTCTATTATGATCGAATTGTTCTGCATTAAAGAACGCATCTTCAATAGTGCCAGACCAAACTGATTCATATTCACGCTCAAAGGAAGATTCATTAAATGTACCGTCCATTTTAAGATCTCTAATAAAGGTCTTATCAAGCAAATCCATTAAAACCGGAATTCTCCATGTACCGCCCATTACCATTGCACGTTCAGGCTTTACAATCTCCCAGCACAAAATCTGAATTAGTTTGTCATAAGCAAATGTATTCTTCCATCCAGCTGTAGTAACATAAATTTGTGATTTATTAAGAACTTCATTGTCATCTTTTCCACCACATGCCGCGCGTCTAGAAACGTTCATTGTCGGAATAATAACTTCGTTAAGGATTGTACCGTCGATACCAACACACTCTTCCATGAGCCCGCCATGTCGACGCTGACCTCTTGAAGTTTCGCGAGCTGCTATATTGTCCAGCACTGACCCGTTCTTAAATATGTATCTAACATAATCTTTTCCCTCCATTGTCTTACCACGACGCCAATCAATCTCGTCGTGCAACGCAGGGATTAGATGACATAATTCTTGTACTTTAGCTTTAATAATACTAGATGCCTGTTCCTTACCGCCAGAAGTAACAAATAGCTTTGCTCCTGGATACAGTATACAACGTATAATTAAAATTAATGCGGCTAAAAACGATTTTGAATAAGCACGTGGGAATACTGCATACGTGTACTTATAACGCATTGCCGCACGTAAAAATACACGCTGATAAAAGAATAATTCAAAGTTCATTGGATTATTTTTTTGAAGTAAAAAATCCACAAATAAATCTGGATATTCTCTCCAAAAAGATACCCATTGTCGTGCTTTTGGAATACATGCCCGCACTCGCTCTTCTGATAAGCCAATTTTGTCAACATCAGTTTTAAGATTTAATAAATCCTAAAGCGCCATTATTCATCATCCTCTCCGAGGAGGTCACGAATAGTGGCTTCATCATCAGCCTATTCTTCTTCAATAAATTCATAGTGTTTTAAGAAATCATTATCACTAAGAACTTCTTCTTCAAGCTCATGTAGATCAACATCATCAATCTCAGTAGTTTCGGAATCTTCTTCTTTTGCTTCTTCTCGCGCCATAGTGCGCACAGCATTTTCAATAAGATTACCAAGATTCATTTCTTCAGTTACTAACCTATGCGTATAACCACGAAGATCAGCCAAAGTCTCATCAACCTTGTCTTGTGGCTTATCCACATAATATCTTGGTATAAAATCTTCTTTTTCGCACAACACTATAAATTCATCAATCGCGGATACAAATTCACCACTTTCGGCCTTATTTTGTGCCGCAGTAAACTTAGCGGATTTCATTAATGTATCATAAACTTTAGACATTTTTTGGAATCCTTCAATATCACCAAGATCGACCAACTAATGACACTTCAAAGAAGTCTTACAAATCAATTTAAGATAATCTTCATGAGCCGGGGTAACAATATCAAATGCCGCCATCATTTCTTGATATAATTTCTCTAACTAAACCCACTCATATGGACGATAAGCTTTACCCCACTTTAAAGTAAGATACTTCTTATCTTCGTCAGTTAAATCATCATCAAAGAAATCTGGAGCATTTAAATCTATAGGCTCAGCCGCAACTGTAGCCTATTGCTATTCTGCCTCAACAAAATCTTGAGGCTTTTCTGGCATTGTGCCAGTTTGAATAGCCTATTCAATTTCCTCGCCGCTGTATCCTTGTCGCGCCATAACTTCCGCTTTCTTAGCGTCAGCCTCTTGGCGCAATCTTTCTGTATCAGCCCAAGAATACATACTAAACTGCTTCATACGCATCTTAGACAAATAACGTCCGAGAATTGTCATGCCAGTAGTTTTACGAGGATCTTTCGCATATCTATTTAATAATGTAGTCCATTCCTCTTCAATATAAGGAACGTCTATATCTTCAAGAATCCATAAATAAGTTTTTGGATCCCAATTATCAACGTGTCGAGTTAAACATTTTTTACATTCGGGCAAATATCCATCTGGAAACTTGTCTAAGCGTTTAGTTTGATAAAACTAATTTTCGTCCATTGTACGGTTACACGTCTTACAGTACAAAGTCTTTCCATCTGCCATTAGTCATAGCACTCCTTTTTCTTGCTATTGCGGCACTTCTTGCAAATACTATAAAATCCATCTTTTGACGTTTTATTAATACTGAAGAATTTAGAATGTGCTAATTTAACCTCTCCGCATCGAGAGCACTTCTTCCACTTACCTTTTTCTATATAAGTAAAATACCACATAAGCCATTCGTCTTGTGCCTTTTGCGCAATTAGCTTAGGAATCTTATTTCTCCATAAGCTACTAATATATTCTATTGAGTGCGTAAATTGGAACTCTTCTTCAAGCAATGCTTGTATCTCTACATTCTGTAATTTATCTTGTTTATACTCAACAATGCGTTTATACATCGGATAATCCGCAAGTGCTCTTTCAACGAGCGGCTAGAAATCCTGAATCATATACCAAGTATCACCATCGAAATTACCTTCAGATCGACCCTTTAAAATAGGATACAATTGAAGTATTTCATTAATAACTCGATAATCACAGAAAGATATGCCATCATATCGGATTATAGCATTATCTTGATCGTCATATTCTATCCATTCATTCCAAGGTAATGGTGGGAACGTTTTCATACCTCGTGACAACTTTGTGAATACAATGGGACGTTTATAAGCATTTTTGATAATATATTGATCTTTGCGCATTTCAATCAAAGTACGTTTGATTATAAATGCTTCACGTCCGGATGCAGTCTTTTGTAACTTTTCCCAGCGCTCTATGCTTTCGCGCAATTGCGCCAGTTGCGGTATCTCTTCTATGTCTTGTTTTGTAATAGTAACTTTCGGCTAAAAAATTGTATTCTTTCCATTATCAGTAATTAAATTATATATTCCATCTTCACCGTTTTCAAGTTGACTGACCAGACCTTCATAAGAAATCTCTCGCTTATTGATTGTAGCTAGACGATTTTCAGTAAGTATTTTTTTCTCCTTTTTCTCTTGCTTCTCCATACAAAGAACCAAGTAATCGCCGAGGATCTCTAGGTATTGCTCGCTTGGGTCGGGCACTTCCCGCAAGATCTATTCTACTAGTTTTCGTCTTTCTTCTGGAGAATCAATAGTATAATCTAATTGAATTATACCAATCAACTCCTTATAAATGATCTGTTGTCCCCACTTACTACACTCATTATACTAAAAATTTTCGTATAAGTCAACGACGTTTTTTGCCCAAACTTGAAAACATTAAAAAATTATAATATAATAATAATGTAATAGGAGGTGTATAACTATGATAGCAGAAGCCTTTATGGAAGAAGTAAGATTCACCTGCCCGCAATGTGGAAAAGAATGGTATGAGATGCAAAGTCCGGAAGAAGATTGGTTCAAGCTCGCTACAAACGCAGTATTTTGTGATAAATGTTCCAAAGAGATTATGAAAGGTTTAAAGGAGAAATGGGCAAATGAAGATTTACTTGGCGGGTCCAGTAATAACTGATGACAAAGAAATAAAGAAACAAATGGGAAATCTCGAAAGAGCAATCGAATGTATGCGAATCTGGAATGCAGATTGTGAGCGAGATTGGGTTTATGTGTATAGACCTGGTGCGCACAAAGTTCCTAATGCTTGGGGCATAGATATACAGACCTGGGCACAATGTGTATTTACAATGGATGTCGTCGCTATTGATGAATGTGATTGGTTAGTGCTAGCTGACTATGGTCGGCACTCTACTGCAGGAACTGCGTGGGAAGCTGGATATGCTTTTGCCAAAGGCGTAAATATACTTGTAGTTCAAATGCCTGGTGTTGAAGAGTCTAGTCTCATGACGCAAGGCTGTGCCGCAAACATTTGTAAATATGAAGATTTTATTGAGGGCATTAATGAAATGAATGCCGATAAATATGATGAAATGCGGGATAATAAATTTGATAAGTTTTTTTATCAGAGAGGACGACGCCCGCAAGAAAAGGTGTTGAATTAAAATGTAGTCATGTCTTGAATGTTACCACAGCTTATTTGATTCTTGTCCAGCCGGATATAGTAAAGATAATGCTGCATGTTTAACATTGAGTAAATCAATAATGGATATGGATCCAAAATTTTTACGTCGACGTGTCGAGCAGATGTATAAAGAAGGTATTATTAAATCTGCGAATGAGCGTCGCGCACGTTTAATGTATATTGATTGTTTATTTGGAAAACAAGAGGAGACAGATGAATGAAAGCATTAACTAGTACATTAGTTATTTTGTTACTTTTTATTTTTATTGGTCCTTGGATTGTAATGCACGCATGGACGCTTATCGCAGTTAATATGTTTGGGGCTCCTGCTATGGGATACTGGACCGCATTTTGGGGCACATTAGCTATACATATTTTATTTGGTAAGAATTCTACTAAATGGAATGATTAAGGAGTTATTAAGGTGAGCGATTTTCAAACTGATGTTGCCATTAGATTAGGCATTGGTATATTGACTGGATGTACGTTAGTAGCATTATTATATCTTGGACCGCTGTTTATGATTATGACAGGAGCAATAGGAGTGACTCTTGGTCTACAATGGTGGAGAGCACAAGGCAAGTTCAACAATCTAAAACTTGCGGATCAGCGCACTATAATAGAATGGAAAAAGCTATTAGGTGAGTGGATTAAATGGTTTGAGATTGAGCGTAAGTATATTCATGCCAAGATGCTGTATTTGGGTGATAGTGCCGATGGGACGATAAGATATTGGTATGATAGTGGATACTATGTGCCGCAAGCTGTTGATAATGGCGAATTCTATTGGGAGCGAAAAGTTTGGATTGAAAATGCGACGTTGCGCGAAAAACTTAATGGATTCCAAGAGATGGGCAATGAGTGGCCCGCTTACTATCAAGAGGTAGTGCTAGCAAATAAACGGAAAAAGAAAATCAAAGAACAAGAGGTAAAGGCGAGAAAAGAAAATCGGCAAATTAATCAGAAAAGTGCAGCGAGCGCCTTTATGGATAGTCATCCGGACACACTATTGGATATGAAGCAAACGGTAGAAGAGTTGCGCAAAGAGATTGAGGGTTATTGCCCGGTTATTAATTTTGAGGAGATCCAATGATTATTTTTTTATGTTGCATTGTATTTGGGATCATTGCAATGACTGTCTCTTGGTATGTTGAATGGCAGTGGGAGAATCTTTATGTTGGGAAGAAGGTTCTTGCGCATATTGATTATGGATTTAACTTTAAGAGATTGATGTATTTAGGAGATGCGGACGAATATGGCGGTATATTCTATGATGGCATTGATGGCATTATGTTTTATAGTAAAGGACTATGGCTCTACTATAAACATGTTAAGGATGATGTAACACTATTACATTTGAAGGCATGTTATCATTTTGGTCCATGGAATTGGAAAATTAAATATGCTAGTTGGTGCGAAATAAATGGACATTTAGATCCAAAGAAGGATTTAAATGAAGCTGTTGAGCTCGCATTACGGCATGTCGCAGACACGCCAGCATATTTATATAATAGATATGAAAAATTTAGGAATTCAGACTATCACCCGGAAGCCCAAGATATTTGTGATGCTGTTTTATGGGTAAGAAATTTTATACAGTTCGATATGCGGGACTGGAATAAATTTATACCGTATTCCAAAATTTAAAAAAGATTTAGAGTGGGAAAGGTCCAGGCAAAAAGGAAATAACAGATTTAAAAAAATTTTCTCCCGAAATAGATCCCCGGGTGCTTTTAGGTTGACTAAAAATACACAGGGTAGTCTGGGGTTCGAGAGAACGTCGCCCGGGCGTGCAGGAACGGCACGCCCGGTATTTTTGTAATTTTTTGCAATCAGCAAAATTTCGGTTACATGACCGCGGTTACACGGTTACATGACCCATCCCGCATGTAACCAGCCCCATGTAACCATGTAACTGGATCCATGTAACTGTTGATTTGTGCTACTTGCTCAATTGTTACAAAAATGTTACAAACATTTAACAGAAAAAAAATATTTTTTTTCTGCAAAAAAGTGTTGACATTAGCGGCCACCTGTGCTATACTAACAATGTCGAAAGGGACAGGAAACACTGAGGAGGACGAAAACAATGGATTGCTACGAAGTCTACTTCACCACCTGCGGGTCTTACGAACTGGTTGACATCTTCGCCACCGAAGCTGAAGCCGTTGCTTACATCGAAGCCGAAACCGACGGCGCTGGCTGGTACGATGCCGATGCTGAAGAAGGCTATGAAATCTGGCTGGGCGATGAACTGTATCGTGATGCCTAAGCCTTAAAAAAACTTTGAAAAAAGTTTCAAAAAGGCTTGACAATAACAGCCTAATGTAGTATACTAACAGTGTCAAGAGGGACACCAAATAAGAGGAGGAAGAAAACAATGACTAAGATCTGGATCGTGAACGTGATGAACCGCTTCGAAAATGACGCTACTGAGCCCCACTACTTCACCACTGAAGAGAAAGCCCGGGCTTACGCTGATCGGATCAACACCAAATACGAACGGGCTGAGAAAGCCAAAGAGTATGGCAGGATGGTCTATCACGTCGCTGACTGGGGCATCAAGGCAGTCGAAGCTGATGAGGATGATTAATCCTCATCAGCTCAGAAAAGAGCTTGACAGGATCAGAAAAAGTGTGCTATAATAAGCCATCAAAAGAAAGGGGACAACCACCATGAAGAAACTGATTGTTATCGCCACCGCCATCACCTGCGCCATCATCATCGCTTGCGCCTGCGCCATCCCTGCATCAGCTGAGAGTAAAACCTATGAGATTGACGCAGTAGTCACTGAGATGCGGATTGCCTTCCCCGGCTGTTGGGAAGTGACAGCTGTTGATGCTGATGGCGAGATGTGGGCATGGTTCGAAGATAATGGAAACGGCGAGTACTGGCACATTGGTGACCTTGCCCGGCTGACAATGCTTGACCTCAGCGGGGAGAGAGAAGAAGAAGATGAGGTCATGGATGTGCGCTTGATGGGAGAACTGACGCCGGCGGGTGTAGCTGACTGGATGGGCTGGGAATGGTGATCCCAGCCCAGCGAAAAAAATATAAAAAAATTTGCAAAAAGTGTTGACATTAAGGGGCCAATGTGTTATACTAACAGTGTCAAGAGGGACACTAACTAAGAGGAGGACAAACCAATGAAGACTTACGAGATCTACACCAACTACGAAGGAATGAAGCCTACCGAACTGGAATTCACCACCACGAGCATCGAGGAGCTGACCTCTTGGGTGGAAGAGTTCGAAGCTCGCGCCACCTGCGAAGAGAGCTACATCATCCGGTGCGAAGGTAAAGAGATCTACCTGTGACACCAAGGGCGAAAGCCCTTTTTTTATTGGCGGCTCGCGCACGGCCATTCTGGCAGTGCGAGAGCCGTATTCGCGCTAATGAGTAGTTACACACTTTTTACAGTTACATGACCACAGCTAAACAGTTACACAGCTGATCCCACATGTAACTATACTACAGCTGTGATGTAACTGTGCAATTAGCACAACTGCTCAATTGTTACAGCTTTGTTAACAAAACTTAATAGAAAAAAAATATTATTTTTTTAGCAAAAGGGCTTGCAATGTGACCCTTTTTGTGGTATACTCTTATCAGATCAAGAGAGGAGGACGCCACGATGACTTACTACTGGGACATGGACGGAGTGCTCACGAACTTCCACAAGGCATACGCGAATGACCACGCTGTCGCTCTCAAGCGCGAAGCCATGGCGAACCTTGAGCCATTCGTGGACAACGTCAACACTCTCCGCAAGCTGATCCGTGACGGTCACACCTGCTACATCCTCACGAAGGCCGCCAACGCCGATGGCGCGCAGGGCAAGGTTGAATGGCTCGCAAAGTTTGTTCCGGAAATGGACGAAGCGCACATCATCATTATCAACAAGGGTCGCAAGGTTGACAACATCCGCGAAGCCGGAATCCTGATTGATGATGATACAGCCAACACCCGGCAATGGATCAAGGCAGGTTACGAAGCCATCACCTTGACCACGAAGGGCGAAGCGGTGCGGATCTGATCCGCACCGAACGGCGAAAAAAAATTAAAAAAGTTTTCAAAAAAAGGGTTGACAAACAAAAGGGCATCTGGTATAATGACTACAGTAAGAAACAGGAGGTAACTAAGATGGCTAGCTACAAGGTTCGGGAGATCGCGGGTGGACGGTTCGGAGTGTATGCGTGCACGGAGTGGCGCGAGGTCCTCATCAAGACCTTTAAGACCCGCACCGGGGCTGAGACCTGGGTCAGCAAGCACTGATCCGGGTCTTTTCCTTTTGATCGGCGGTGCGCTGTCGGTCATTGCGGCCGACAGCGCACCGAGTTTATGTAAGTGGGCAGTCGTGTAAAATTTTCAGTTACATGGCCGCCATGTAACAGTTACATCCCGGATCCCGCATGTAACTAAACTGATGTAACCATGTAACTAAGCTGATGTAACTGTAAATTTTACTAAAAAAATCAATTGTTACAAAAATGTTAAAATTGTTACAAAATTCTAAAATCGACAAAAAAGTGCTTGACGGATGCGGGTACATCTGGTATAATTAAGCCATCAAGAGAGGGAGGTAAGAAACAATGACGAGCTACAAGGTACGTGAACTGGCGGGCGGACGCTATGGCGTGTATGCCTGCACGGAGTGGCGGGAAGTGTTGGTGAAAACCTTCAAGTCCCGCACGGGTGCGGAAAACTGGATCAGCAAACACTGATCCAGTTCCGCAAAAAGTGTTGACAATCCGGAAAAGATGTGCTAATATATAATCATCGAAATGGAGAAAGGGAGGAACGAACGATGATGTATACAGAGGAAGAAATCAAAATGTATTTTGATACTATGATGAAAAAATATCCGAATTGCCCGATGACAGACCATCTGAAAATGGTCAAGTTTATGATGTTTAACGACACTTTAGAAAGCAACTTGTTGAAAAATGTTGTGAAAAAAAGTGTTGACAAATGATCCGGGATCTGGTATAATAAAGCCATCAAGAGAGGGAGGTAACAGCAATGAACTTCAGCGTTTGGTACACAGTAGATCGGGGCTTCATCACCGGAAGCATCTGCTTCGACTCTTATGAGGACGCCGAGCTATACTGCTTGGCGATGATGATCGCCACCGGAGAGACCTGGTGGGTGCGGGATCACTACGGGTTTGCCCGGTGATCCCGCCCTTTTCTTTTTGGCGGTTCGTGCGCGGGCGCCTTGCCAGCGCACGAACCGAGTTTGCGCTATCAGCCATTGACCAGATTTTACATCTTGAGAGGCCGCCAAATTGTAAAAATCTATCGGATCCCAAATGTTACAACTTTGTTAACAATTGTTACAAAATTCTTAAACCTGCTCACAACCCCTTGCAAAATGGGTTGACCTATGGTATATTATAGACACGGAAAGGAAGGTGACCCACTGATGAAGATCTGGTTTGACATGGACGGCACAATCGCCGACCTCTACGGAGTAGCTGATTGGCTTCCTGCCCTGCGGGCTATGGACACTCGCCCCTACACCGAAGCCAAAGGGATCGGAAACCTGTCCTTGATTGCTCGGTACCTGAATAAGGTTCAGGCTTGCGGGCATGAGATCGGAATCATCTCTTGGACGGCTAAAACCGGAACTGCCGAATACAACGAGCGGGTTGCCGAAGCCAAAAAGGCTTGGCTCGGAGAACACTTCCGGTCGGTCACTTGGAACGAAATCAAGGTTGTTGCCTACGGCACTGATAAGCGGGTTGCAACTGGTGGCGGGATCCTCTTTGACGATGAAGAACCAAACCGGATCAACTGGGGAGCCGGTGCTTACGAGCCGGAAAAAATTGTGGAAATTCTGAAAAAGATTGCGGAAAGGGGTTGACAACCCCTCCCCAATCTGGTATAATGACTACAGTAAGAAACAGGAGGTACTGAGAATGAAACTGATCGCCACCGTCAACAACCTGCCCGCCAACGTTACTGATTACGCTTGGATTACCGCCAACCCCTATGAAGGAGAGCTGTGGTTCTATGGTGCTTGGTACACCGAAGATGAAGCCCGGGCGCAGGCTCGGGAGATCGGCGGGATCGCCCTCCGGGTTGAGGGCTGATCCCCCCAAAAATTGACGTAGCCCCCTCCCGCTTTTCCTCCTCCTCTCGGCGGGAGGGTTTCTTTTTGGCTGGCCTTTGACGGCCGCTGCGCAGTCGTCAAAGGCCAGTGTTTGGCTTGTGTGTGGGATCAGGAAAAAAAAGTTTTAGAAAAATGTGCTCAAAGTGGTTGACAAGCTGTCCCTAATGTGCTATACTTACTACAGTAAGAGACAGGAGGTCAACCCCATGAAGTACGAAATCAAAAGCTACAGCTTCTTCAAGGTCAACGGCGGTTATGAAACCATCAGCAATGGTCAGCACTGCGTGTTCTCCGCTGAAATGTTTGAGTGCATGAAGCGTCAATATGTGCTGATGGGGTTCAAAGTCTTTTGGGAAACCGACCTGTTTATCAGCTTTAGCAAGGCAGTAAACGAAATCAAGGCTTGAAAAATAATTTTCAAAAACCCTTGACAATTATGTCCGGATCTGGTATAGTATAGTCAAGGAAAGCAAGGAGGTAACTACCATGATCAACATCCGGAGCATTACGAAGCTGAGCGAAAACGATGGCCTCACCCTGAAAGCTGGACGCAAAATCACCTATAAGACCGGATGGCAAGTCGCAACTGAAGGTGTTGAGTGCCATACGGCGCGGGAAGCCATTGAAGCTGTCAAGGCTTATGATGGCAACTGCGGGATCTGGTACGCGGGCGGGATCTACTACATCGACAAGAGCCACCGCGTCAACACCAAACGCGAAGCGATGGAAGTTGGCCGCGCTTGCAATCAGATCAGCGTTCTGCGGTGGCGGGATATGGCGCTTGCCTACTGCTGAAAAAAGTTGTTGACAATCAGACAATGATTTGATATAATACTTACAGATCAAGAGATTAGGAGGAAATGACTGATGAAACTCTATCGGATCACTTGGGAAGCTGATGACGGCTTTGAGCTGTACCGGCATTACGAATACCTATGGGGCAATCGTGCCCTTGGTAAAGCTGTGGCATGGGGCGTAAAGGATGGCGATACCTTGGTTGATGTTGTACGCTTACAGCCTACTTGGGAAGCCATCAAAGTTTGCGCTCAGCATAGGCATAGCTCCTTTGCAAATCAGTGCGTTATAAATGGTCGGTGTTTTTAACCGACCATTTTGGCTGGGCGCTGACGGCCGCTTTGCAGCAGTCAGCGCCCAGAGTTTAGATCAGCTGAGGGATTGCATAATTATTCATGCGAATTGCATAAAAAAAGTGCTTGACAGCTGATCCCGTTTGTGATACACTATCCGTGGAGGTGGGAACCATGGAAATTCGTAAGGCTGATGCTTTTGACTTCGCTCGGATCGTGCGTTGCATCCAAAATAAACACATTAGTTACATCACTACAGAGCACGTGCGTTGGGATGTAATTTTTGGTAGACAATACATCATGGAAAATGACAAGGGTAAAATTGTTGCAATGCTTTCCCTTGTTTGGGACGATTCCAACAATTATTGGGCAATGAAACGGCTTTGCGTTCCCAACAAAAGGAATCAGGGCAAAGGATACGCCCAAGAAATGCTCAAGTATGTTTCGGCGCAAGTTCCCGGGGAAAAAGTCGGTTGCACTCCGTGGGTTGATAATGGGGCAATGCGCCACACTCTTGAAAAACTGGGCTTTCAGCTTGAATACATCTTTTCTGAAAAATGGTGCTTTTACTCAAAAAATACTTGACGGCTGATCCGTCATTTGGTATAATACTTGTAGAAAGGAAGGTGCTTGATGATGACTCAGCTGACTGCAATCCGTAACTTCGTGGAACTGGTGACAGGTGTTCGCCCCGTGATCCCGCGTAAGCGTGATGATTGGGCTGTTGAGTCTGAAGAGGACACTATGCGCCTGTCCGTGCCTGCTGATCTGTTCGCCAAAAAGGACACTGACCACATCTTCCGCGCTGACTTCGTTGCCCGTTGTCCTCTCGCCCGGGGCTTCGCTGATGTGACTATCAGCATCCTGCATGAGTGCGGACACTTCGCCACCCGGGACAACTTTAACGGCACTGTCTACGCCGAACAAGTCGCCAAAGCCGGTTCTGACCAGTACGCCTATCAGCTGATTCCCTATGAAATGCTCGCTACCTGTTGGGCAATCTGTTGGCTGATGGATCCCGACCACCGGAAACAAGCAAAAGCGTTTGAAAGGGATTTTTTCGGAAGGGATTGACAATCCCCTCCGGGTCTGGTATAATAATGACAAGATCAAGAGAGGAGCGAAACGCAATGCCTGAAATCATCTTCACCACCGTCACCGAAATCGAGACCCGGACAACCCACTACTACCGCACCGACATGAACCCGCACGGAACTTGGGACTCTGAAGGGCGGGTTGACTCACGAGTTCGCACCGAGGAACTCGACCGGGAAACCTGGCTTGTCGAGCGGGAACTGTACAATCTGATGCGGGGCTGATGCCCCGCTTTTTCATTTGGCGGGTCATTCGCGGTCACCAGTGACCGCGAATGACCCGTTTTCACGCTACCACAGGGATCCAGAAAAAAAGTTTTGAAAATTAGCGTAAAAACCACTTGACAGCTACGCCCGTATGTGGTATAGTATAGTCACAGAGAGGAGTTGATCCAATGACCACCACTTACGAAGCTCGCGCCCTCCGGTTCGCCCATCGGCTTGCAACCCTGTTCTATGGTTGCGTGACTCTTGACGACTTCCAGTATGCTGTTGACTACTATAACACCTATCACATTTTGAAACTCCGCACTGCCCATGGCGTGTCCCGCTTCGCCGTGATCCGTGCCGACTACGTTATCAAGTTCGACATGATGCCCGAAGGCGCATGGTCGGACGGTCAGGCGGGTAACAATGAATCTGAAGCCCGTGTGTATGCAAGAGCCGAAGCCGAAGGTATGGCTCACCTGTTGGCGAAAGTGACTCAGGGTGAATATAACGGCATCAAGTTCTCTATCATGCCCCGGGTAGACCACGTTGGTGATGAGAGCCGGAGTTGGGATAACTACTGCACCGACGAGGAACGGAAATGGCTCTGGTACAATGTCAATGACCTGCACAGTTCCAATGTGGGATACCGCAATGGCAAGGTATGCGTGATTGACTACGCCTGGGATGCCGGCGAGGATGAGGTTTGGCGGTGAGCCAAACCTCTGAGCCGAGCGTTTGCGGTCGCTGCGTGGCCGCAAACGCTCGGAATTTAGAGATTTTAAGAGATTTCAGCAGAAAAACAGCGAAAATAGGGCATAAAAGGGCTTGACAAATGATCCTGTATCTGGTATAGTATAGTCACAGAGAGAAAGGAGCTGATCCGAATGACTCGCACCACCACGAAGGGCGCTTGCAAGCCCGCTTCCACCAACCTGACCCGGCACACCAACTCCCGCAAGCTCCGCAAGCGCATGGATCGGATTGACCGCCGGCGTCTGAACCGCTTTGCAAAATCTTTCGCATAAGGCTTGACAAGCGGTCGAAAGTATGGTAAGATAATCACACAGGGGCGAGGTAAATCAATCAAACCCTGTCCTCGCTGAAACAGGGCAACCCTGTGTTATCAAAAGAAAGGAAGGTAAACCCTATGGCACTGAATGTCACGTATCTGAACACCTATGCAGTAAATGATCGGCAGATTGAGGACTTTCTTGATTCCTACTGTACGGATCTGGAAGAACTGCCGAACGACAGCGACATCATTGAAAGCTTCGATGAATACGTCCTGTCCGCCTGTATGATCTCAGAAATGGAAACCGACTACAACGAAGCTGAGTATGACACCATTTGCGACATGGTCAAAGAACGGGTAAACCCGGAACTGGTCAAGCGCAAGAAAGAAAAAATCAAGAATCTGAAAAACCGGATCGACAAACTGGTGAAGGAACTGGACGATGCCCGGGATCAACTGAAAGAAATGGAGGGATAAAAAATGATGTTTCCTGCGCTGTATGGTCTGTATAAATGGTCACTGCAAATTGCGGAAATCTGGATTTGGTGCGGGGCGGTGCCAGCGCTGACCTATCTGTTCGGTCCGATGATTTGCAATCAGATTGACAAGGCTTTGGCTCGCCATTAGGCGAGCCTTTTTCTGAGCCGATCTTTCACGGCCGCTATGCAGTCGTGAAAGATCGGGATTTGCGTTAGGGGTAGGTCTACAGGTTTTTGGATCCAAAATTGTTACAAAAAGTTCATAAAGTTATGTCCTAAATGTGATACTTCTGTTATTGATCTGTAACATAATTATGGTATTATAATCTCACCGAAAGGGGAGCGCTCCCCTGAGGAAGGCGCCCGGGCGATGGAGTAGCGCACCAAAAGCCGAAGGCCAAGGCTAATCGCCCGGGATCCGAAAAAAGGGGTTGACAAGCCCCACAACCTGTGGTATAATAACCACGTAATCAAGAGGAGCCGAACCTCACAAACGGAGAAAGGGTTGATACCATGACCAAGATGACTTATGTTTCTGCTCTGTCCTATGTTCTGGAAAACGTGACCGACCTGCCCGCTGATGTTGCCGAAAAGCTGACCGCTCTCAAGGCGCAGACCGAGAAGCGGAACTCCGCTGACCGCAAGCCCACCGCCAAGCAGGTGGCTAATGAGGGCTTGAAGGCTCGGGTTCTGGAAGTCCTGACCTCTGAACCCGCCACGGTCACCGAACTGATGGGTCGGGACCCGGAGCTGTCCGTCCTGTCCAATCAGAAGGTGAGTGCCCTGGTCAATGCCCTTGTGGATGAGGGCAGGGCAGTCAAGACCCCGGTGAAGCGGGTCAACAAGTTCTCCCGGGCGTAAGCCCGGGGGACACCCCGCACAGACCAGCCGAAGAACTCGGCTGGTCTTTTACGGCCGCTGCGTGACCGTAAAAGACCAGAATTTTGGATCGGAGAGACGATTTAACATTTTCGTAACAAATTGTTCAAAATTTTGTAATTGACTTCTTTTCCCGTTTTTGGTATTATAATGGTGTCAAAAGGACAGCCCCTCAGTGGAGGGGCGGGCGATGTCAAGGGGAGAGAGGGCACACTCCTGCTCCACAAGAACCAGTCAAGAGCCCGAGAAATTTTTCAAAAAGATTTCAAAACCCCTTGACAAATAGCCCAAGGTATGATACACTTAATACATCAAAGGGGAGCTGATAAACCCCACAAACAGAGAAAGAGGTAATGACCATGGAAAAACTGACTTACGTGAACGCCATCAACTTCGCCCTGCGTGCTATCAACGGCGAGACCCTGACCGAAGCCGAAAAGGTTGCGGTTGCTGAAAAGCTGATTGCCCTGGGGCAGTCGCTTGAGAAGCGGAACGCTTCCAAGTCCGGCAAGCCGACCGCCAAGCAGGTGGCGAACGGCAACACCAAAGCGGAGATCCTGCGAATTCTCGCCGACACTCCGGATCTGAAGTGCGGTGAGATCGCCGAAAAGCTCGGCATCTCCGGTCAGAAGTGTTCCGCCCTGCTGACCCAGCTTGTGAACACCGAGCAGGTGACCAAGTGGCAGGACAAGCGGGTGACCTACTTCGCCCTTGCGGATCATGGGGTGGAAGCCCTGCCGGGTGAGATCACTGTGTGATCCCACCCCAACCCCGAACGGCTCAGCTAAACAGCTGAGCCGTTCGCTTGCGGTCATTCTGGCCGCAAGCGAACGGTGTTTAGGATCTTTGTAGGATCTGGTAATTTTCGCAACCAAAAGTCACATGTGTGATCCTGTTGACAAAATCCTAAAATTATGATATTATAATTACACAAAGGAGGGGTATGGAAATGAGTTGTACATACAAGAAAGGGTCTGAACTGTCTGCTTGGGATTTGAACCCCGGTTGTCGTGGAATCATCAATCAAGATTCAAGAGCAAACCGCAAGCTCAAGAAAAAAATCCTGCGGAGCGAGCGCAAAAAACTTGACAGACGAGTCAAGCAGGAGTATAATACTGAGTGTAAGGAGGACTGATTATGGAGGAATTTGCTGAACTGACTGCCCTGCTGAACGAGGTTGCACAAAAGTATGATCCGGAATATACTGTTGAAGTGTCCGGTGACTTTATGGCTCTGCTTGATAAGAACAAGATTTGCTATTCTCCAATCATTTCCGAAAAGGGCGGAGAAGAGTTCAAACAGTTCATTGTCAAACAGCGTCCAGTCTGTGAAATCTTCTCTGTGTTCCTGCTCTCCTTCATGCACGAGCTTGGACACCTTGAAACAGAAATGTGGATTAAAGATGACACAGACAAAAGAAATGAAATCACTGACCCGGAAGAGTATTTCAATCTCTACAATGAACGGATTGCAACTAATTGGGCGATTGTGGAAGTTACTGACCATTTGGTTGAGTTCTGTGAACTGGATCGCAAAATCATGCGGATTCTGAAAGAAACCTGGGATAAGATCCCGGATTAAAAGGAGGAAGGAAAAATGATTAAGGTAATCTGTCACGGCGAGGCTTATAAACAAGAGAAAGCAAAACAAGAAACGCACACCTACGAATGCGGGTATTCCCGCAGTACTGGAAAAGTATTCGGCGGTTGCGGTTGTGTATTCAAAGCAACTCTCAATGATTTTGCTTATACTCTTGTGGGACATGGCGAAATGGATTACAGATTGCTGTGCCCCGAGTGCGGGAGAGCAATTTACGATTCCATGAACCGGGTCGACTGACCCGGTTTTTGGCGGTTCATTTGCGGTCCTCATGGCCGCAAATGAACCGAGTTTGCGTTAGCACCGGATCACAGGAAAAAAACTTTTGAAAATAAGGCTAAAAACCTCTTGACAAAAAATCCTGTTAGGTGTATTATAATGGTACAGAAGGAGGGATTCACTGATGACTAAGGCTATCTGGTTCGACATGGACGGGACGCTCGCTAACCTTTACGCCGTAGAGGGATGGCTTGCCGATATCCGCTCCGAAAACGTTCGCCCCTATGCGATGGCGAAACCGATGCTCAATTTCTCTCTGCTCGCCCGGTTGCTGAACCGCTTGCAGGCTGATGGTTGGAAGCTCGGTATCATTTCGTGGACTGCCAAAAACGGCTCTGAGGTTTACAACCTCGCCGTAGAGATGGCAAAACGTGCATGGCTTGCTCAGCACTTGCCTTCCGTAGAGTGGGACGAAATCCGGGTTGTCCGGTACGGAACGGACAAGCTGACCGCAACCGGGGGCGGTATCCTCTTCGATGACGAAGAACCGAACCGCAATACCTGGGGTGATGGCGCTTATGATCCACAGTATATTGTGGAAATTCTGAAAGGATTGAGGTAATAAAAATGGTAGTTCTGAAAGGCTTTAACCGTTTCCCGCAACAATGGCAAGAAAATTGCCACGCTTGCCCCTTTTGGCAAGATGCCACTATGAACGGACCTGGGTACTGCGTCGCAAAATACGCAGTTCATGGGTTTGATGCCGTAACACACAACGGCTCTTTCCCCTGTCCTTTTGGGGACTGTGCCCCATACAAGGAAGATCTCGACCGGCTCAAAACCTGAGCCGGTTGTTTTCGGCCGCACAGCAGCCGAAAACAACCGGAGTTTACGCAATAGGCACAGATTCCAGTTTTTGCCACTCAAAACGCCATGTCGGATCTGGTCAAAAATTTTCCCAAATCTGCTATGTACAGATCTGCGGTTTTGTGGTATTCTATACATGATCCCGCAAGGGACAGAAGAAATGAGAGAGGTGCTACCTGTGAAAAATCGTCTGCTTGTACTGGATACCGAAACCTGCAACATCCAAAAACTGGAAAAAGTCCTGCCCGGCAATAACCTGACCTATGATGTTGGTTACTCTGTGATTGAACCCGCCACCGGCTCTGTGATTTGCGAAAAGTCCTACATCGTGCGGGAAATCTTCTTCGGCGAAATGGATCGGATGAAGTCCTGCTATTACGCCGAAAAGCTCCCCCACTACTTTAAGGACATCGCCGAAGGCAAGCGGGAAATCAAGGCTTTCTGTGATGTACTGATGGACATTATCACCACCGCCCGCAAGGAAAACGTGATTGCAATTGTTGCTCATAATGCCCGCTTCGACATTGACGCTCTCAACACTACTTTTGAATGGCTGTACGGTCACAAGTGTCGTGTGCTTGACTCCTTCGAAATCTGGGATTCAATGAAGATGGCAAAAACCTTCGCCGACCGCCCGACCTACCGCAAGTTTTGCGAAGAAAACGGCTACATGACAAAGCACGCCACGCCCCGCCCCCGCATGACCGCCGAAATCCTGTACCGCTTCATTACTGGCAACATGAATTTTGTGGAAAGTCACACCGCCTTTGAAGATACCACCATTGAACGGGAAATCATTTTCAAGGCTTACCGCACCCATTACAAGATGGAACGGGTGCTCTATGAGAAAAGGGGTTGACAACCCCTTTTCTAATGTGGTACAATACCATTGAAAGGAGATGATCCAATGACTGAAATCCGCTATCCCACCGAAAAGTGGTTGACTGAATACCAGAGCAAGCACGAGTGCGACCGAGAGAACGCAGAACTGGCTTGGTGGGACAATGAAATCGACCATGACCGCCCCACCCCTTATGATCTGGACGGAACCGCAGAAGAAATCGCCAAAGAAATGCGGAAGGGCGCCCGGGCAGTCAACGCTTACGGAAAAGCGGTCAAGCGTGAGCGCAAGCCGGATGATGAGAAGCGGGAGCTGATCCGGCGGTTGGTTGAGGCTCTTGCCGACCTCGCCCCCGAAGTGGTCAACCCCGAGCGGGAAATCCGGTTCGGTTCCTACTCTGTGACCCTCACCCGCCACCGCACCCCGAAGGGCTAAGCCCTTCGGGGCTTCCTTTTGGGCTGGTCTTTCACGGCCGCTACGCAGTCGTGAAAGACCAGATTTTCGCATCAGCAGGCATCTCCGCATTTTTGTATCCAAAATACTAACAATTTGTTCAGGAAGTTATGTCCTAAATGTGATCCTTTCGTAACACTTTTGAAACAAGTTTATGAGATAATACTTGTGCGGAAGGGAAGGGGCTCACCCACCGCCACCCCACTGGCAAGCCCGATCCGGCAAGTGAAATTTCTCCTTGACAGATCGCTGAAAGTGTAGTATAATGAGTCCGTAATAAGGGAGAGCCGATACTCCTAAAAACGGAGAAAGAGGTAATACCTATGGAAAAACTCACCTACGTTGTCGCTCTGTCCACTGCCATCTCCGCCCTGTCCGCTGATCCGGCTATGACTGAGGTAGTCGCTAAGCTGTCCGCCCTGCGTGACCAGCAGGTCAAGCGGAACTCCGGTGAGCGCAAGCCCACCGCCAAACAGCTCGAAAATGCCGAGCTGAAAGAGGTGGTGCTGTCCGTTCTCACCGCTGAACCGTCCACTGTGACTGAGATCATGGGGCGTGATCCCCGGCTCTCTGTACTGTCTAATCAGAAAGTGTCCGCTTTGGTGAACGCTCTGGTGGACGAGGGACGGGCTACCAAAGTGCCGGTTAAACGGGTGAACAAGTTCGCCCGTGCCTAATCGGCACAGCCCCAGGGCAACCGGCTCAGCTAACAGCTGAGCCGGTCTTTTTCGGCCGCTACGCAGCCGAAAAAGACCGGTATTTTGCATGATGTCGGATCTGGGAAAAAATTTTACCAAAATTCGCATGAAAAAATGCTTGACGGATTTTCCCATAAGGTGTATTATAATAGGCGAAAGGAGTGATCTGTATGTTCGGGTTGTTCGTACTTTTGGGTGGCCTCGGTATCCTCGGTTTACTGGTCGGCATTTTCTTTCTCAAGTTGGGGTTGACGATCTTGCTGATTAGTGCTATAATCATGTTGGTGATTTACTGGTTTGTATTTGATGAAATGAATTAAGGAGGAATGACAAAATGACAAAGGTTGATGTTTTCCAAAAGTTTAAGGACACGGACACAAAGCGGTTGCAGGTTGTCTATCTTGACTCCTGCGGTTTTACCCCTGCGGAAATCCGCAAATGGGTTGAGTACGCAGAAAGCACAATCAAAGGTTACATCAAAAAGTTTGCTGATCTGCTTGAGAAGGCAAAAAAGTTTTTCTATCATGTAACCAAAAAGGTCAAGGCGGTTCTGCGTGGTGGAAAGCAGTTGGTTTACCTGTTCAAATTCTATGATTCGGACGGCAAGCTGATTTGTTCCAAAGTCGGCACGACTACCCGGTTACCGGAGCAGAGATTGCAAGAGGAGGTTAAATACTACCAAAAGCACGGGATCCCTGTTGGGTCAACGGAAATCTGCTCTGTGATTGACTGCGGAACAATCCCTTGCGAAGGTGCGGAAAGTCAAGCCCGGGCGTTCTTTATCCGCAAATATCCGGACGCCTTTTGCAAAAATGATCGGTTCTTCGGAGTTGATCTGTCAACGATAGTGTTCAACCGAGTTGTACGTACTTATCTGGAAGCAGAAACTGCCTGTTGACAAAATAAAAAAAATTTGATAAAATAATTACAGGAAATCAAAGGAGGGAAGCCAAATGACCAAAGAGCAGTTCATTGACCAGTATCTGGACAAGTACGAGCAGGAGCACCCGGACGAGCGGATCGACTACACCGAACTCCGGGAACAGGCTGATTGCGCTTGGTACGATCAGGAAGTAGACCACGGCACTGCTACCGAATACGCCTTGACCGCAGAGCAGGAGCAGGTGAGCAAGGACTTGCGCAAAGGTCGTGCGGTGGATGCCTACGGCAAGGAACGCAAACGGGAGCGCAAAGAGAACCCGGACAAGCGGTTGCTTATACAGGCAATGGCTAATTGCTTCGGAGCTGATAACTCGCCCTGTGAAGCGGTTGAGGTTGTCAACCCGGAACGGCAGGTTGACTTTGTGCTGAACGGCGTTCACTACTCCGCAACCCTCACCGCCCACCGCCCCAAAAAGGCATGACCAAAGCCCGGCGAAAGCCGGGTTTTTCTATTGGACTGGCCGCTGCTGGGCGCAGCGGCCAGTTTTCGCGATTGTATACAGTATTCAGAATCCAATTTTCGATTTCATAGTTTTGTAACAGTTCTGTAATTTTCCCGTAATGCCGACGGCCCGGTCGCGGGCGACTCGGGCCGAAATTCCGCGATCTATATGGCCCAACATATGTTCGAAAGTGCATGGCAACTCATCATATGCGCCTAAATTTTCCCGAAAATGCGGTCTAGCACCGATCGGGATACTGTATACAGTATTTTGGATACAAAATACGATTTTTATCCAATTTTTGCGTGTTTTTGCTAGCAATTTGCAAGAAAAAACAAGAAAAATGACCATTTTATTGACTTTTTATCAATTTTTTGATAAAATATACTCGGGGGAAGCTTCTTTTGCGACCGGAAGCTTGATTTCTTAAAAAAATTTTGATATTATAACAATAGGATAAGAGAATATCCATAAAATATAAACAATAGGAGACATACGTATGGATCAAAAGACGATTATCGAAGCACTTCAGAAGGCTCTCGCAGATGGAACCGGTTCATTTGACGACCTTTATAACCTTCTTGAACATGCCCAAGAGGACATCGCAGAAGCTAAGGCAGCCGAAGCAAAAGCAAAAGAAGAAGCTGAAAGAAAGCGCGCTCAGTATGGAGTCAAGGTTGCGGAACTTGCCAACCGCATGATCGATGATGAACTCACCGATGATGACTGCGCGATGGTACTGAATGCCTGGTTTAAGGCACACGGCATCAAGAACGCTGGCTTCACTGGGGATCAGTTGAAGGAGATCTTCATTGTAGGTGAGAAGCAGGCTAAGGATATCACGAAGTTCGCTCAGGATATCTGCACGGTTGTTGATACCCTCAATAAGAACTGGAAGGTTCAGGCTACTCCGAAGACCGAGAAGAAGAAGGAAACCGATCCTAGTGATGTGATCGACAACTTCTTGAAGTCCTTTGGACTCAGATAAAAAGAAATAAGCCAGGCTGTAAAGCCTGGCTCTTTTTTTTTGTATACAGTATCCAGTATACAGTATTTTGTATACAGTATACAATGCGCAATAACGATAACGGAGACGAGAAAAGTGTATATAGGTACCTAGCACCGATCGGCTGACCCACTTCTCCTTCACCTACAATTTTATTCAGTTTTAAGTAGAATTAATCAATAGTCCCTTTCTGTTTGGTCATAGTCCTTCCATTCTGCTTATATAATACCATAATTTTCCCCATTCGTCAACCATAGGGGAGAAATATCGACCGTAGGGAGATATTTCTCCCCTTCTATTTCTATTCTCTATTCTATTATTCTCAATACTATTTTTTGTACAACTCATGGAAAATTTTGTACATCCTATATACAAAAATTGTACACCTATATACAAAAAATGTACACTCATTCAGGCAATACATTAGTTACTTTCTATATCTATATATTACATCTCGTTGCATCAGTCTATATAATTATATAATCTATCAATCCTAATGTTTGTAATGTCTTTAATATATCACTAACAACTACATTATTTGAAGACGTTGCAGTAGAAATACCAATATACTTCTTTAACTCATTATATGTAATGAAATAAGGATTCTCCATATTCGCAAAATATCTCACCAAAAGATAAGAAAATATACTAACACTATTTCGATGCAATGAATTCATAATCTATCGCAATGTTGGACAAGGTACAAGAGTCGCTACATTCTTCTCTAAAAGTTTCAATAGTGTACGATCTCCTTTATCTTCCAATAGTCCAGCATCATACAAATGTTTCACATATTTTCCTGCGGTGCGCCGATCCATTCCTACTTCACGACCAATACCACTTATATTAATCCTATTATTCATAATATAACGTTGGCCGCTATCATCCATTTCAGATGCACACTAAAACCACGAATAAACTAAATCACAATAATTTTTATTTCCAACAATCTCATTTGATCTCGGAATTTGACGTGAATTTTTCTAAATTTGCATTTCAAAATCACAATCCTTTCTTTTAATTTGATTTTTTGAAATGACTCCCTATACTTTTTTGACCAATTTTGTACAAATAGTTTATACCCCGATCTAAAATTTGTACACGGAATAGAAAAATTTGTACATCTCATAGAAAATTTTGTATACAATTTTTGTATATAACTTATATACATTTTTTGTACACTCGATGGCTGTTAAAATTTCCACTTATATACAAAAATTGTACAAAGTATGGTAGATTTTTTACCTAAAAATTTTACTCACATAAATAAAAACCTGCGCGAACGCAGGTTCAAAGTCACTTCGGATCTCATTCCGCGCTCTTCGGCGCAGTCGTCTTCCGTTCATCAAGGATGCTTTGAAGATCCTTCTCAAACTTATTACTCACTGGAAAGATCCAACAGAGAAACTCAGGTTTACTTGGATTAGGTGTTGTGCCACTCGGAATGTTCCCCATCTCGATCAGCTTCATCGCAATGCGGCGTGTGTAAATAATCTTATTAGTCATCTTTAGTCTCCTTTTTTCTAATTATCTGTACAGATAAGCTATAATCTCTTATCTTTTCTCTATACTACCATAATTTTTTTTCGAAATCAAGTTTCCGTTTCCTCGTGACGAAACGATTTTTCCCTGTGACGGAATTTTTGACTCCCCAGCTTGATTTTTTAAGAAATTTTTGATAATATAACAATAGAAAATAAGAAAGGAGATTTCTACATGGCTAAAATTGATATGACAAACTGCAAAGAGTGTCCTTTCGTAGATCGGCAGGATATCTGCGACGAATGTCAGAGATGGGTCCATACACACGATTTCATCTGTGACGGTGTAGAAGACGAGTAATATATGAGTATATCAAAAGTACAAAGCTGGAATGGATCCGTTTGCACATCTGTCTCAACCGGCACATATAGCAATGCGAATGATATGTATCCATATCCATATACAGCATCAGATTACACTATTGAAATACCATCAAACAATGGAACTGCTATTGGTTTAAATCTTAACAGTAATAATGTATCAATAGATGGAGAATCTTTATATGATTACATAAATAATTTTATTGATAAAGAATCTAAAATAAAAGAAAAAATAAATAAGGAGAAAGACAACATGAAAATGCTGAATCTTGATTTTGGTCCTGCGGGCGATGCTATTGCACTCTCTATGCGCGGAATGGCTGTGCGCAACGAAACCGGCAAATACGTTCTATACGACTTCGACAATGATGAAATCGTAGATGTAGATCCATTCACAATCAACACGAAAACCTCTCTATTCTATAAGATGCCTGTCGCCATTAAAGACGTCGAAATGGGTGATATTGTTATCCACAATAAGCATTATTGCTTCGTAATTGATACCAGTGATAGTAACACTCTTGATGTTGTAGATATCACAAATGGTTCCCGTCAGGTTATTTATCCTACCAAGAGCCCATTCGGTTTCAATTTTGTAACCAAAATCATCTCCTTGGTAGACTATAAAAACGCAAGTGCGGACAGTCCTTTCGGCAATATGCTCCCATTCCTTCTTATGCAGGACGGAAAGATGGATGATATGCTCCCTTTTGTGCTGATGAACGGCAGTCTGAAAGATATGGATCCAATGATGCTGATGTATCTAATGGGATCCGACAAGAACGAAAATTTCCTCCCTTTCATTATGATGGCCCAAAACTTAAAAAAATAAGTCTGGGCGACATTACAATTGACCTCTAAGTGATTAGAGGTCTTTTGATTTTTTATAAAAAATTTGATAATATATTTATAGTGAAGGAGGGATATAAAATGGCTACACACGAAAGAATCGCTGAAACAATGAATGCGGTAATGGATGAATTCAATGATATCTTTTGGACTATTCGGGAGTATTACGATATGGATATTACTCCTGATCTCTTTGCGCAAGAGGTATTTGCGCAGTTCCAGACTGGACTGGATAAACTGAAAGAGGATCTGAACGATGAAGTTTATGACGATGAGGTAGATGAATACACTCATTGTGATGACTGCTATCATCCTGGCGCATGTGCAATGTGCGAATATCATAAAAAGGAGTGATCTGAATGGCAGAATTCAACTACAAGAACGCATACCGTCTTGCAGTTCAGACTAACAGGGAACTTCATGCAACCATAAATGAATACAAAGCACTGTTGGATGCGGCCAAGGCTGAATTGGTCAAATGTCATGAGCAGATTCATCAGCTTGAGCATGAAAAAGAGGATCTTCAAATCGAAGTAAAAAACTATGAAGAAAGGAAAGCCTGGACCCCGCCTGCGGGAATGACTAACATTGATGGCTTTTATGGTAACTTCGGATGATTATGACACCGCAAGAGAAAATTGATCTGCTGGAAAATATGAAAGAGATCCAGAAATTGAATGAACAAAAGACTGACGTTGTGCTGGAAACCATTATGATAGCAAAACAGCTGGCTGCAGAGAACCTTGCCCTGATCCAAGAGAATGCACAACTAAAGCGAGCTTTGGAGATCGCGGAAAAGGAGATCCTACGTGACTCCAAGGGTCGTGGAACATGGGATGAACAGCGCGGTGTTTGGGATCCCGCACGATCTGTCGTAGAAAATATCAAAAATGGCTAGTCTGGCGCATAACACATTATCGAGTCACTTTGTGGCTCGATTGATTTTTTTTTAAAAATTTGATAATATATTTATAGTGAAAGGGGAGATACGGGAAATGGAAAAAATGAACGGCAAGTACCGTAAACTCAGCAACAAAGCACACAAATTGCATCGTGAAAATCCGGCACAATATCCTTCAATATGGCTCGAAGAGTATCTTAACCAGTTAAAATGCGCGACTGATATTAATGATAAACGCTGGATCACAGAATTAGAACAAGAGCTGATACTATTATGAGAAAGATCTAAACGAACCCAGTAGTCATTTGAAAGTTTAAAAAAATTTTGATATTATATCTATAGTGAAAGGGGAAAGAAAACCATGATGGATGATACACAGATTCGGATCGACCTCAGTCGTTACAACGACCTGTATAATGAAAATCGTCAACTCCGTGCTGAAAACGAAAGCCTGCGCGAAACCCTTCGGAATCTCTACAAAGAACTGATGCGTGTTGCTAACGAAACCAATAGTGACTTGAAATTTTGAAAAAAATTTGATATTATATGTATGTAAGATGAAGGGAGGAAAGAAACTTATGATTAGAGTAATCAAAGCCCCGACACCGAAAACAATAGCCAACTATCGTGTCACATGCAAGCAGTGCGGAACCATCTTTGAGTGTAACGATAATGATTTCCGCAACGAAATCGTTGGTCATGGCGACTGCGATGACATTGTACGTTGTCCTACGTGCGGTAATTCTTGCTCTTTTCGTCTGACTCCCTGGTCTTGCGAGATTGTCACTCTGAGTGAAAAAGAAGCGCGTGATCGTGAAATCGAGCGGTTGAGACAGCGCATTGCTGAACTCGAAGCTAATCCGCGTGCGCGATATGCTTCAGACATTGAAGAAAGCATTGCCAATGGTTGGGTTTACGGCTGATCCACTCGAACCCCGCAGTCACTTGAAAACATAAAAAAAATTTGATAATATATATACAGTGAAAGGGGGAAAGAAAAGCGTGGAAGAAAGAACGATTACAGTAGACACCGACCGAATCCGGCAAGATCTAATAGATTGGTTCGGAGCATCTGATTTATCATTCCGAATGGTGATGCTCGGAATCATCGAAAGTTCTTCACCGGAACACATCGTAGAGATGGCGCTCAATGAAGGATGGGACCTGACGAAATACCAAGTGACTTGAAAACTTAAAAAAAATATTATATAATATATATGTAAGATGAAGGAAGGGAAAAAGCCCTCCTCACAATAAACGACAGCGCCAAGAGCGCAGAAAGGGATTGATACCATGGAAAAGATGAAGATGACCAAAAAGACCGCGTTTGCTCTGGCTCAGGATGCTCTGGGAACCATCGACACCGACGAAGCCCGCATGGCGTGGGACGTCATTCAGAAAGAGATCGACCGGCTGGAGCGGGTTGCTCTGAAAGCCAAGACCGGTGAGACCAAGGCTGACAAAGCCAAGGCTGAGTTCCGGGCTGAGATCCTGGACTACATCACCGAGCAGGGTGGTGCCTACCGGGCTGGCGAGATTGCCATGAGCTTCGGCGTGAGCGTACAGAAGGCTTCTGCCGCTCTGAAGGCTCTTGTGGATGCGGGAAGCCTGAAAAAGGTTGACGGCGAGAAGCGGACCGTGCTCTTCACTCTGGCTGACGCCGAGTGATTAGCAAACCAAATGGCAGTGGGTGCTTAAGCGAAAGACTGCAGGGCACGCGTCCCGGTTCGGTAAAACGAAATCCGCGTAAGTGAGTACGGCGCCCTCAATAGCCGCATCCACATCGTGTGTAGTTGATTCATGTGACGATGTGACTGCCCTTCGATAGCATGGGCTCCTCCTAAATGAGAGTAAACTTGTAGCGCGTGCCGTAGGAAGCGCTATATCAAATGATCTACGGCGTGGCGTCACAGCATGGATCTGTGGCAGGAGTGGAAACTGAATAGTTCCTTAAATAATCGCTGAACATGCGGTAGCTCCGATCGGCTGGTGGCGAAAACTAACTCGCCTTAATTGCCGAATAACGTAATCCTGGGTGGGAGTGGTTTACTTTCCTACCCAATTGGTTAGGAACTAAGGTTATAAGTCCCTTGCTTGCAAGGCAATAATATTCTCCGATAGACCTAACCAATCTTCATAGTGACTTGAAAACATAAAAAAATTTTGATAATATATATATGAAAGATGAGGGAGCTGACAAACCCTTAAAAACAGAGAAAGAGGTAACGCTTATGGAAAAGACCCGTCTAACTTACACCGCCGCCCTGGAATCTGTTCTCGATGGTTTTGAACTGACCGATGAAGTTCGTGAGAAGCTGGAAGCTCTCAAGGCTTCACTCGAAAAGCGGAATGCCAAGTCTGGTACCCGCAAGCCCACCAAGACTCAGCGGGAGAACGCTGAGCTCAAGGTGAAGCTGGCTGATTTCGTCACCGGCACCGATGGCGTGCGCGCCAAGGATGTCGCCGAGCACTTCGAGCTTTCCACTCAGAAGGCTTCCGCCCTGCTCAAGCAGTTGGTGGACGAGGGTACCCTCGTGAAGGCTGAGGGAGAGAAGAAGGTTACTCTGTTTAAGGTGGCAGAGTAATCTCCCCTCAGATTAACACCTGCCGGCATACTATATGCCGGCTTCTTTTTTGCACTCGAACACCTAAGTCACTTTGTGCTTCATTGATTTTTATAAAAAATTATTATATAATATATATGAAAGTTGAGAGAGGGGTTGATTTGGATGGCGGTTGCAAAATCTTACGAAAATATGGAAATGATCGGTGAACCCTTCCTGGAAGATGGCAAAATGTTCGTAAAACTGTTTGGTAACTGTCCGCGCTGTGGTGGATCCGGTCACTATTCCTGGAACTCTATGGATGGTAGCCGGTGCTACGGTTGTGGTGGATCTGGTAAAAAGCAGATCGTTGTACGCTGGTATACTGATGCTGAGCGTGCCCGCCAGGATCGTGCGGCAGAGAAGCGCGCTGAAGCTAAGGCTATAAAAGCCGAGCAGAAGCGTGTAAAATTCGCTGCCCGCAACGCCTTCGGTTTTGGTGAAGCCGGCTATATCACCCTGTATAAGGGCAATAGTGAAGAGATCTCTGAGTATTTCAAGTCTTTCACTATTGATGAAGAAGGTCACCGTGCGGCCTGGTTCAACACCACTTTCAAGTGGTATACTCCTTCCAAGATGGAAGTGCCCGAAGATCTGCCCGAAGGCATCGAAGCGATCCGGCTGGACTGGGATGAAGTGCGGGATCCGGAAGATGCTGAAAACCTGGCTATGAAGAGTGAAGACTTCGTTACTGCATATGTCAATGCTTTGATCGCTACTCCAAGTGTTTCTGAATATCAGGGTAATGTGGGCGAGTGGATAGTCAAAGAAGTGACTATCAAACGGAATATGAAGTTCGACACTCGGTATGGTTCCAATCATATGCACATCATGGAAGATGCTGACAAGAACGTTTATGTTTGGAACAGCTCCTCCAAGGATCTGGCTGAAGGAAAAACTGTAACGATGCGCATGAAAGTGAAGGAACACAAGGAATACAATGGTGTTAAGCAGACGGTAGTGTGGTACTGCCGTCTGGTCTAACTCCACAGTCACTTGAAAACATTAAAAAAAAATGATATTATATTTATAGAAAGTGAGGGATAAATGATGTTTGAACTGTTTGATGCTTACCGTAAAGAGAATGCCCATTCCCATAATGAAGATTTCTGTGATGTGGATTACCTGCTCCGGTTCTGGCGTGAGAATAAGGGTCAGTATCTGGCTCCCCTGTTTGGGGACAAATTGATCCTTGAGCGTGAGGTTGAATATCTCAAGAACGAGGATGACCTGCGTTCTGATATGCGCCAGATGATCCAGGAGCAGTCTGAGTTCATTAGCAACTTCTATCGTGCGTTCACCAACATTCCGGTGAATGCGCGCAACTATGACTTCATTGCGGTGCGGGACGCCATTACCAATGGCATCGAGAATGCCGGTACTATGGTAGAGAATACTCTGTATCTGGGCTATCGCAAGGTCCAGAATCCGGGAAGCACTTGGTATGACTACGAAGACATTAAGTCCTTCACTGTCGAATTTGACAATGGTCGCAAAGTTCAGCTCCAGCAGGGTATGAAGATTACTCGTGCTATGAGTCAGCTGTGCGCCCAGCTGGGTATGACCGAACAGTGGGAGAAATTCCGCATCGCTCATTCCCAGGTTCTGAACCAGAAGAAACTGAAGGGTACTCTGTGCCTTTCTATCCATCCTCTTGACTACGCTACCGCTTCTGATAATGCGAATGGCTGGTCTAGCTGTATGTCTTGGCGTGAAGAGGGTTGCTATCGTCTGGGCACCGTCGAGATGATGAATAGCCCTATGGTAATCTGCGCCTATCTTCGTAGCGACAAACAGCATATGTCCATTCTTAGAGACGATGACTGGAACTCCAAGAAATGGCGTGCTTGGATCATTGTTACCAAAGACGTGATCCTTTGCAACCGTCACTACCCTTACCATCAGGAAAACTTTGCGATCCAGTGCATCAACTGGGTTAAAGAGCTGGTTGGCAATGCGTATGGTTGGACTTATGAAGATGTCCACACCGACTTCTATCAGTACCGTCGTGACACTGATCGTTGTGTGGATTTCTACACCAACTATATGTACAATGACCTGGGTGACGATGACATCATTGGATGCTTCCGTGCTGGCTCTAAGATGAGCAATCTGCCTGGTACTATTAACATCAGTGGTCCTGCTGAGTGCATGGTCTGCGGATGTGAAATCGAGTACGAAGAGCAGAGTGCCGACACTCTGATTTGCCGTGACTGCGATGGTCGCAAATACTGTGACATATGCGGTTGTGAAGTCGACGAAGAGGATTCAGTAGTTGGTCCTGACGGTCTCATCTACTGTGAATCTTGCTTTAACGATAGATACAGAGAATGCGAAAACTGTGGGGCATTGGAGCGTCGTGAAGAAATGACTGCGGTTGTTATGCCGATCAGTAAAGAGGTAATTGCTGACTGGATCGACAAGTATGGTATAGTTAGATGGGATAATGAACCCAAGATCTTCACATCTGATATGCCTGGCTATCGTCTGTGGCGTAACATCCGGTGGAGTCCTCGAACCACTGAAGAGGTCTTGCTATGCAAGTCCTGCATGAAGGGTAAGCACATCATTCATGTGACCGATAAGAATGGACATCAGATAAATATCCCGGATCCTCGTTATCACACCGAAGAGTCTGCATATAATCTGACTCGTCCGACTCTCTATAACTTCGGAATTACTGTTCCGACTGTTTCCTGGGCAGACGCGGAAGATATTGAAACTGCAAGACTGGTGAGAGAATTCTGGAGTGCTAACTGGGAAGCGTTCAAGAAGGATTTTACCAAAGGCGAGGAAACCGCCTAATAATTGCAAACCTGAAAAAAATGTGGTATAATATAAGAAAAAAGATTAAAAGGAGAACTTAAATTATGGCGAACCCGGACGTGAAAATCACGAAGAAAGATTGTTATAACTATCTGCGAGCGATGGTTGAAGGATCCAGTTTTACATCTGATGATCCTATTGGGCAGGAGAAACTGCTTGAGTTTATTGACCACGAGGTTGAACTGATGGATATGCGTGCAGCCAAGAGCAAGAAATATCAGCAAGCGCATCGCGCGAAGGATGATACCATGAGCGCGAATATTATGCAGATCCTCACAGACGCTGATGCGCCGATGAGTGTTGCAGATATTGTGGCTAAGATTGATGGCGCGTCTGCGCAGAAAATCGTCTATCGACTCGGCGTTCTGTTTAAGAACGATGAGATCAGCAAGACGGTTGAGAATGTGAAAACCGATAAAGGCAATCGTCGGACCACCTTCTATCAGGTCGTTAAGCATTAAAAATGAAAAAACAACCCGGCTCCATTCCCGGAGCCGGGTTATTGGAGTTGAAAGAATGAAAATTTGTGCATCATATCACGCAATACCAGCTAAAGTTGATAAAGTAGATGAAATAAGATACTCTATCAATAAATTGGATCAAGCATTGGAAGCATCTGAAAAATATCCAGATAAGAAAATTATAATTGAGATTCGAGATATAGTACGTTGCAATGTTAGTGCGGACAAGCTAACTGCAATTGGAACTGAAAATCCAAACATCATATTGGACCTATATTCAATTGATGATTTAAAAAGTTTGCGCCAAAACGGGTTTAATAATAAAGCAATGTACCATTATCCTGTTACAAACTTTAATGAGTTGCGGTATTTGCTTTGGATGAATCCATGTTCTATTATGCTAACTGAACCTTTGACTTTTATGTTACCAAAAGTTCAAGAATGTCTAGATCACTTCGAATCGCCCGCCTCTATCCGAGTGCATCCCTCAATAGGTCGCCCAACGGAGTGGAATAATTTTAAATCAAAAGACCCAGGTTTATTCCATTTCTGGATTATCCCGCAATGGCTACCCTACTATGAACCATATGTCGATGTAATTGAACTTTATGATGTCGATCCTGAAAGAGAAAAAGCCTTAATTGATATATATACAAAAGGAAGCTTCGCAGATGGACTGCATATATTAATTAAGAATTGTGAATCAAGTATTCCATGTGCAATGTTGGATGAAGAGATGGCTTTAAAACGAGTGAACTGCGGACAAACTTGTATGCAGGGAAGATGCCATTATTGTGATATGTTTGTGCGGACCGCGGAACTCGCACATCCTAATCATAAAGAGGTTGACTTGAAAAATAATAAAAAATATGATACTATATATTCAGAAAGATGAGAGAAGAGGGTGACAAATGGCAACTTGGAATGACAAAGATCGCAGAACTTATCAAAATATATGTAGTCTTAGCGAACGGGGAGTTCTATCTTTGATGCGGGATCTTTTGGTCTCAAAATATGGTCAGGATAATGTGACAGTAACTCCTTCTTATATTTATGCACTGGGTGAGATCCCAGTTGCATTGGTTGCTCATGCAGATACAGTATTCAAATTGACTCCTTCAATAGAGAACTTCTATTATGATCCTGAGAAGGAGGTAATTTGGAATCCTGATGGTGCGGGAGCTGATGACCGTGCTGGCGTATTTGCAATAGTGATGCTACTAAAACGATTTCGTCTAAAGCCTCATGTAATCATTACAACTGGGGAGGAATCTGGATGTATTGGTGCAGGCAAGCTGATTGCAACTATGCCGAAGTATCCTGTTGACCTTAAATTCATGATACAGTTGGATCGTCGTAATAGAAATGATGCAGTATATTATGAATGTGATAACAGAGATTTTGAGGATTTTATAACTCAATTTGGCTTCAAAACTGAATGGGGAACTTTTACTGATATAAGCGTGTTAGCACCAGTATGGGGATTCGCGGCCGTGAATTTGTCAGTAGGATATCAAGACGAGCACCATGAAGTCGAAAGACTTCATGTTGATTGGTTGTATGAAACTATTGACAAAGTTGCTCAGATTTTGTATTATGTACAAGATCATAAGGACATGGATGCTTATAAGTATATTCCCGCATATGATTATTACTACAATTATATGGGTCGTCATAATTTGATTTATGATGATCTATATTATGATGATGAAGGTAGTTGGTATACCAAGAATTTTTTACCAAAACCTGGGTTCGAGCATTGCGACTGGTGCCACAAAGAAGTGCCAAGCACTCAGGTAATTCCGGTAAAAATGGAACATGGAAAGAACGAATTGACCATGTGTTTGGATTGCCATGATAAAGTTGCGCATCAGATTGCATGGTGCAAAACGTGCGGGACAGGGTATTATCTCAATAGTTATAGACTTAAAGAAGTAGACATAAAAAACTATATTTGTGAGGATTGTCAAAATGCAGTACGAGGAAATTCAAAACCAGTTCAATCAAGTAATTCAAGCGTCACAGGATTTACCGGAGACACCGCATACGGAGAAGTGGTTTCAAGTCTGGGAAAAACAAAAACAGTGGTTCCTCCAGAGCACAGGATCGTTAATCTATGAGATGAAAGATCCCGTTGTATTTGATCTGGATGAAAATAGCAAGAAATCCAAGGTTGACGAGTTTATTGACTGGGTCTATCGTGAATATGGCGAAGATATGTATAGATTTTTTAAGGATAATTATGATGGTATCCTGGAAAATAAACTGCCGGCGCCATATGGTGATTTTCCTCGTGGAATGAAACTGTCAAAAGTGCTAATGAAAGAATTTGGATTGAATGCGGAAGATGTGCGTCAAAAGCTATCTATGTTGATCCAATCCAATAAGGTTACTGGCATTTTATGCTTGTCTATTCATCCACTGGACTATCTTTCAGCGAGTGAAAATAATCATGGATGGCGTAGTTGCCACGCTCTTGATGGAGAATACCGCACTGGTAATATCAGCTATATGTTGGATAATTGTACCATTATGGCATATCTCAAAAGCAAAGAGCCTGCTTGTCTTCCTCGATTCCCTGAATCTGTGCCGTGGAATGATAAAAAATGGCGCGTATATCTGCACGTTGATCGTAAAAATAGGATCGTATATGCGGGACGCCAGTATCCTTTCCATACAGATCGTGGTCTGGAATTGATTTCTGAAATGATTCGAGATCTGGAATACTTTGAAGCCAAAGAGCAGAGGGAACTTGAACTGGAAAGATTCAGATATGAATATAACGATCCAACTATCTCTTGGGAAACATTTAAGAATCGTTATATCGTTCATCATAAGTTCCATCATTGGGGCCTTAAAGGTGAGATGAATATTAATGGTGAAACTGTATACTTTATGGAAACGAAGTTCATTGTAAGTTCTGGACGTCGTAGTGAAGGAGTAAAGATTGTTCCTGCTAAGAACTATATCCGTAATGCGGATAATGCTATGAACTTTAATGACGTGATTCAGAGTCATACATATTCACCTTGGGTTATGACATATGGATACAATTATGATGACGAGCAGTTACCTCCTGCTGTTACGGACGTATTATTTACTGGCGCAGAAGTGCCTTGTGTATGTTGTAATAAAAAGAGTGTTGCTGATAGTGATTCTATGATTTGTAGCAATTGCCGAGATCAAGAGAACATGGGTGAGTGTGAAGAGTGCGGATCAGTGTATCCATTTGAAGATCTTTGGTGGGATTCTTCTATTGATCGGTATTTGTGCTATGAGTGTTATAGATCACATCATCAAAGAGAAAATGATTGATTTTCATAAAAAAATATGATATTATATTTTCAGAAAGTAAGAAAGGAACTTTGAAAATGGCGAAAGGCAATGAAGCAAAGGCCGCATTAATAAAACGTTTTGCGGCTGCGGTTGGAGCAGATTATTTGGGCGAACAAGATAAAAAGTATTACTTCAATAGCAAAGAAAATGGAGAGGTTGTACAGATTGCGATCAGTATGACTTGTCCGAAAACCCCGGTGACATTCAATGGACATGGTGGAGATCTCAATTTTGATGAAGACGAGCCAGCACCCGCAACGAGCGCAAGTCCTGTTGAGATGAGCGAGGATGAACAAGCGACGTTGGAACGTCTGATGAATGAATTGGGTCTGTGAGCTATTGGTGTCATGCTTTGGTGTGACACCTTTTTTATCGAAAGGAGTATTCAAATGAGAGTTTATTACAACGCTTCTGAGTATATCGAATTCAAGACTGCGGATCATTGGGAATCTTGCGGTAGCGACTGGTGTGAACTTTATGACGCAGAAGATAATCTTCTTGCGATCCTTAACTGGAAACATGTATGGTTGATTAAGATGCTTGATTCCAACGAAGGATAAAGTCATTTGAAAACTTTAAAAAATTTTGATATTATATATATGTAAGGTTGAGGAACACATAAGAGACTTCGAAGGAGGAACTGATTATGGGCATCAATGGTTGGTATTCTTCTACTGTATTCTCTTCTGAAGCTGGACGTCAGGCTTATCGTGATGATGAGTTTGACTGGTTCGAGGAAGCTTGTGCCGAGTTCGGCATTGAGCCTGAACTTTATGAGGATTGATTACGCCTGCATGGCAGGAGACTCCCATGCAGTTTGTATTCGACATTACTTTGTATCTTTCTATATGTCGTAAAAAAAGAAAGAAAGATAAAGTGAGGAACAGTTAATGGCTAGGGCCTTAACAAATCACCTAACTACTTGTTCCTTGCGCACATGCCGTCGTAGCTCAGTGGTAGAGCAATCGCTTGGTAAGCGAGAGATCGTGGGTCCGACTCCCACCGGTGGCTCTCTGGTGACGGACAAGGCTTAGGCGCATGACTACTTAGACGATTTGGGAGATTTAGTGAGGCATGGACTATCTGTGAAGGCTACTGATGAACGCAAGCGAAAGTAGAACAACCGAAGAACAGATTAAGTAACGAAATCATTTGACCAATAAGCAAGTAGAACAGGGTGGTGGGACGCGAGTGGTCACCATTTTTATGGGGCTGATTTGGTTTCGACGGGTCATGATGAGTATCAAGAACGCGGGTAGGCGGTGCGCCTTAAGCAGCAAAGAAAAAGAATTGACAATTATTTCGAAGATCGTCTCGCTGCCTGATAAGGCTGAGACTCCTAAACAGTGTCCTGCCAAGAGGTAAACACTTGCGGATCAAAGAATCCTTGGCTCGTGGTTTCTCGCTAACCTAAAAGGCGAGTGGTGGAGATATCCGGTTTATCCTTTGTGTGCGCCATCACCTAAATCTGGCTATCGCGTAAGTATTTCTTGATATGTGTTGTGGTTCGGACACGGGTTCAATTCCCGTCAGCTCCACCATATCGGGCACTAACTCAGTGGTAAGAGTGGCTGTCTTATAAACAGCTGGTCCCTGGTTCGAATCCAGGGTGCCCGACCAATAATGTCAAAAGGAGGTTTTCAAATGACAAATCAAGAGAGGATCCAAAAAATCTATATGTTTGTCAATGCCATTAAAGATGCTCGGCATGCCGATGCAATCTTTATGCGGGATGCGACTAAAGAGAAAGATGGTACTGAAGATTACTCTCGTGCGGCCAAATATTTTAATGAATTATTTGGTGAGGGTGCAGATTTTATGGATATTTGTATCTGGGATATGAACTCCGTAATCGCGCTAAGCTAAGAGTCATTTGAAAACTTTAAAAATTTTTGATATTATATATAAGGAAGATGAGGGAAGGGCAAAAGCCCTAAAGAAAATCTCTCTGGTTTCCAAATATGACACATGGGGCAACGCTCTGAAAGCTGAGGCTAGTAAGCCGAGTACGTAAATCGCGATAAATCGTACAAAGGTTAGTAAGAACACGGGGCTGGCGTTAACTGGCACGATCGCCAAACGCTAACCATATGATCTTTATGCGCTCGTGGCTCAGTTGGTAGAGCAGCTGACTCTTAATCAGCGGGTCCAGGGTTCGAGTCCCTGCGGGCGCACTTCGACAGGAACGTAGTGTAGGGGTTCGAATCCCCATGCAGTGGGTGGAAGCCGTTGGATGGTTACCAACGCTCGCTGCACGGATATAGGCGATACCGCGTTTGGCAAGATCACCGCTTGCACTGTTCATTTTATCCGGGGTTAGCTCAGCTGGGAGAGCGCCTGCCTTACAAGCAGGAAGTCGGCGGTTCGAGCCCGTCACCCCGGACCAGGCCAATGTAGCTACCGAATAGGAGAAATCGAATTAGAAAAGGCTTCGGAGACGTTCAGTAGGTTGAGCTCCAGAAATCAAACCTGCATGGAGAAGGATAACCGTTGCTACGCGGGAAAACCCTCCAGACCACTTGGGACTGTAGGCTTAAAAGCAGCCATCAGCTAAGGAGTGGGGATGCCCCAGCGGCGAAAAAGCCATCATAGGCTACGCAAACTAGTCGTCCTATGTACGGTGCCTTATGGATAATGGCGGCTTCCTTTGGCGTAATAGCACACCCAAGTTACAATATGGGGTCATAGCTCAGCCTGGCTAGAGCACCTGCCTTGCAAGCAGGGGGTCGTGGGTTCGAATCCCACTGGCTCCACCACACCTGGCAAGGTGACACATATGCGGCGTTGGTAATGAGACCCGTAGCAAGAGGCCGAGTAGTATCCGCAACTCTTCCGCCGCACCTTTTTATGGGCAATGATTGATGCATCAGGGGAGCATCCGAGTTATCAGCCGTAGCCAAAGAGCGGTACTGCGTTAGCGTGGTCGACCTAAAGCCACATCCGAAAGGCACGTTTTTGAAAACGGGAACGGATTGGGGTTCAAATCCCCCATTGTCCACCATATGCTCGTGTAGCCAAGTGGTATGGCAACAGACTTTTAATCTGTGCATCGCGAGTTCGATTCTCGCCACGGGCACTAGTAAATAAGAAAGAATGTGATGGTATATGAGACGAAAACGATAATCGTCAATATAGGTTCCAACCCTCGTCGGCCGGGGATGGGTCTGCAAAACCCTTGTTAGTGGGTTCGACTCCCACTGGAACCTCTCATATCGGGATGTAGCTCAGTTTGGTAGACCGCTTGGTTAGGGACCAAGAAGCCGCAGGTTCGAATCCTGTCATCCCGACTTTGTATTAGGGCTTATGCCCGCCCAGGAAGGTGCCTGCACCATCTTGGGTTCCCTTATAGGTGCCTGGTGTAATGGTAGCATGTCGGTCTCCAAAACCGTTGGTCAAGGTTCGAGTCCTTGGGTGCCTGTTCGCGCGTGCGGTAATGGTATAGAAATTCTCCCAGCAAATTTCACAATAGGTCCGGGGCAAGCCTGAAATGCCGAGCAATACTGGACCCGCGCAGGGCTTTATTTAGTCAAGAGGAGTAATGTAATGAATATAGTAAATGCGGGTAGCAGATACCAAGTATATGGAGAAGATGTAAAAACCTTTCGGAATCTTCCGGTTGGGTCATATAATGTTGAGTTTAATAAGATGACCGGTTTTTATCTTACTGCTCGGCATGATCTTACTGTAACCGAAGATAAGATATATGGATCCAGTTCCGCCAAAGTTGATAAGGTTATGAAATCTTATCATCTTATGGATCGAAATTTCGGAGTCCTTCTTTCTGGTCAAAAGGGTATTGGTAAGAGTCTATTTGTGCGGCTAGTAGCCGATCGTGCGATCCAGGATAATCTTCCTGTGATTGTTGTGAGTGCGGCTATTGCTGGTCTTGCAGACTTTATTTCCTCTATTGATCAAGATTGTGTAGTCATTTTTGATGAGTTTGAAAAGACTTTTGCGAAGCAAGAGGATTGGAATCCACAGGATGAATTACTTTCACTATTTGATGGCATTGATGGTGGACATAAACTTTTCATTGTGACTTGCAATAAATTGGAAGATATTAGCCAGTATATGTTGAACAGACCTGGCCGCTTCCATTATCATTTTGCCATGTGTGCTCCTGCACAAGATGAAGTGCGTGAGTATATGATGGATAAAGTACTACCAGAGTACCAAGAAGCAATCGACGATGTAGTGAATCTATCTGGTGTGATAGATATGCCATATGACTTTTTACGTGCGATTTGCTTCGAACTGAACCAGGGATATAGCCTGAAAGAAGCTATGTCTGATCTGAATATCACCCGTGTCAACCGTATGAAATTTGACATTAAACTCTACCTCAGCAACGGGCTTTGTTTTGAAGCGTGGAGTGAACGTGTCAACTTGGGAGATCATGAGTCCCATTACTTGCGGGTTCGTCGGTATAAGGAAAAGGAAGGAAAAGATGATTTCCCTACCGAGTTCACCACATATTTCATTCCTGCGTTGGCACATATGGTGGGTGATGAGTATATCATCAATGAGAAGATTAGCTTCCCTCATTGGGATGCTGATGACTTCTATGATTTGAGTGATGAACGTGCCAAAGAAATGGCTCAGATCATGAATGAATGTAAGATCGACAGAATGGTACTAAAGAAGGTTCCCGACTATGGACCTGCGAGGTATCTTGTATGACGATATACACAAGCTACTTCTATCAGGTTAGGTTTTTTCCACCTAACCTGATTCCTATATCTACGGCAGTTTGGGATCCTAAGTGGTTCCACAATAACCAAGGTCAAGATTATCAATTCAAAGATAAGCGAGGCGTTATCAATGGTATTCGAGCACCTATATTTGCACCTGGCCCGGATCTCGGTGGCTATTGCGGTCCATCTTGTGGAATGGAGCCGGAGAGTTGTCAATTCTTATTACGATATGCAGTTCAACTTAGCCAGCTCAACTTCGAAGAAGTCAAAGCAAGATTTGAATAGCTTAGAACACGAATATTGGAGAATGAACCGAGCCTTGGAGATGTAAACTTTGCTTTGATCGTGCATGAGGCTCCTACCAATAAATGTAGCGAGCGCGTGCCGATCCAGCAATGGTTTGCTGCTCATGGTATGCAAGTACAAGAGTGGTCAAAACCCTCAATTTGAAAAATATAAAAAATTATGATATTATATATATGTAAGGTTGAGGGAGGGAAAAAGAAATGGCTGATATTGTAAGAACGCTGCCTGTGGTAAAGATCTGGAAGATTGCAGAAAAGGTTGCCAAGAAACTTAATGTGGATCCGAGCGACATATATAATCTGTATGATGAACGCTTTGATTGCGATGGCAATCTGATGCGGGATTTCATTCCAGATGATGAGTGGGATCTCACCAATGATTATGATATGGAAATTGAAGAGTGCTTTAGGTGCATCATGAAGGTTGCAAACATCAGCTGGGGCGATGAGTTCATTGCTGAGTTTGATTGATCTCAAATCCAACCATTATGAAAGTCACTTGAAAAATTTAAAAAAATTTGATATTATATATATGTAAGGTAAGGGAAGGAAAACCCTTCAAAGAAAACCCTGCCCCGTGGAGTGCAGAGGGCACGAGACATGATATCGACTCAACTCAAACTACGGTGATGAGTATAAAAAATAGTTTAAACCGATTCGGGGCGTAAGCCCCATATGGCGACATCGGCTAAAGGTCAGGCCGACTGCCTCTCAAGCAGTAAATCGTAGGTTCGAATCCTCGTGTCGTCACCAACTTTTGGACAATGATGTAGGAGACTGCGTTATTGCACCAAACTAATCTCTCACGTGGGTGATGCAAGTGCTTGCGCTTGTAGTGCGATCAAACGAAGAGGACCGCTAGGATTTCGTTGATGCGGGATATAAATGATATGAACGTGTTGGAGATTGCTCGCTGTGATCCTCACCAGGTTGCGTGAATACCAAAAAGAAAGTCTCACAGCTCCGTGGCTCCTTGGCATGAGCAGTCGGATGGTTTGACAGAAGGGTCAACCTAAGGACTAATAAAAGGCTTATTGCGCGCAAGGGTTGTAAGTTATCCTCCTTTCGAGGGAAAACTTTCTTTCATATCGCGGGATGTTGCAGTGGTAGCAGATCAGCCTCATAAGCTGAGAGTCGTGGGTTCGAGTCCCACTCCCGCCACGAGTCAGCTTGGCGGCGTCGACGTTAAAGAAACCGCTACCTTTGTCCAAGGTCATAACGGATCGTCGTGAGGAAAAGACACTTATGAGAGTGGTTCAAGTCCACTGAACAGAAGCAAGAAAAGGGAGCGCTCATAAGAAGTCCTGCTCTGATCAAGATACTCACGCCAGCGCCGACCGATCGGCGGTGCTGATCTGCGCAGATACAGACCTGCGCCGTAAGGCAAGTATGTTTTAGACCTGAAATTAAAGGTGTCGCGAAGGCCGCCCGCAAGTTCGCAATAGGCGGTGATTAGTAACCGAACCCCGTAGGCGGGAAGTGGAGTTCCCGGCCGGTGGCGATCCACTGGATAAGATGGTTCGACTCCATATGCGGCATACCGATATGAAGTTCGGAGTAGGTCACTTTTGGAGATATTTAGAAATGCTGAATAAGCTATCTGAAAATTCTCCATCTTATGCCCTGTTAGACAATCGGTTAAGTCGACAGCCCTTCAAGCTGTAGGGCCGGGTTCAACCCCCGGACAGGGTACCAGCCTGTACTCATCGGGCAACGAAACTAAATGAGTAACCGTTAACATGGATTTTGCGGTTCAACTACCACCGGCCCTTCGGGGATATGTGGCTTAGTGGAAAACGGTATACAAAGAAGCAAAGTAAACCGCATTTTGGCCCCTTAGCTCAGTTGGCAGAGCAGCTGGCTGTTAACCAGCGTGTCGAAGGTTCGAGTCCTTCAGGGGCCGCTTCAATCCCATAAAGCCTGAATTGACAGGATATGACGTGCCGGTTGAGGTCCGGCGGATCCGTGAAGCTAACGGATCGTCTCGTGAGCGACGAACGCTGGGATGAGGGTAGGTGCATACCAACATAGTTTAGTACAAGCACCTTGTTTTATGGCCCTGTGGTGCAGTGGTTAACGCGTCGGCTTGTCACGCCGAAGAACGTGGGTTCAATTCCCACCAGGGTCGCCATTTATATGCGTCGGTGTGTCCAGTGGCGAAGGCAGCGGACTGTAAATCCGTTACAAAGAAACATCGGTGGTTCGACTCCACCCCGGCGCACCATATGCCAGAGTCGCCAAGTTGGTTAAGGCAGTAGACTGAAAATCTACTATACAGTGGTTCAACTCCACTCTCTGGCACCAAAAGATGAAAGGACGAATGAAAATGACAATCGCTGAACTCCATCAGAAACACAAAGATTTCCTATTTGATCACACCCCTACTGATCGGATCGTCGAAGACAGAGGGATTGATCGGTATGGCGGCACATATAGTGAGTTTGTTACGAGTGCTGGCGGCGATGTAACAGTATATCGCGTATATGGTGAGAATCCTGCCGAGTTTAAATGCGTCATTAAATAACCCACTCGACAAAGGAAGTTGGCTACAGCTCTCCACAAGGGTGGCGTCCATTAGATACTACTTATCAACCAGATAAGCTGAAATGATAGGCGATCTGGATTACACACTACTACTTGAGATAAGCAAGTCTATTGCGCGTGAGTGCGAATAATAGTGTGAATTGTAGCCGTGCTCCCTGTGGTGCGTACCGTTGTACTTGGACACAGGGGAAGCTTCCGGGATGTAGCACAGTTGGTTAGTGCAGCGCTCTGATAAGGCGAAGATCAGTGGTTCGAATCCACTCATCCCGACCAATCGCTGACTACTTGCGATTACCGTAACCAACCGGCAAAAGTAGTGGATTGTGTATAAAGTGCACGATCTGCCGCAAGGCTGTCCAGCGTGACTAAAAACCGCCGTTTGGGCTGGCTGAAAGGCCCGGGTCCACCCCTACGCAGCGCAACCCGCTGGGACTTCCAAAAGAATAGATCCCAGCACGCTTGCCGTAGATCTGAGGGGAAGTTCCCCTCTATGCGCCATTGGTGTAATGGCAGCATCACTGCCCTCCAAGCAGCAGGTGACAGTTCAAATCTGTTATGGCGCTCCAGCCGAAAGGCAATTTTATACCGGTATAAGATAAAATGTTCATAAAGGAGATTAGGAAATTATGAAGTATTTATCTGAAGTAACCAACAAGGCATATGACACGGTTGATGAACTTAATGCCGCAGAAGAAAAGGCGTTGAGTGTGCGCAAGGCTCGTAAAGCTGCTGAAGCAGAGAAAAAGGCTAAGCGTGAAGAGCGTGCTAAGGAAGTTGAAACTGCAATCAAGGATGCTCTTGATGCACAGAAAGTTGCAAATGAAAAATTGCAAGCCTTCTGTAAAGACTATGGAACCTTCCATACTTCTCTCAAGGACGCGGATGTAATTCTTGGATTGAATGATCCGTTCCGCAACTTCTTCAAGACTTTTTGGGGATTTTAATTCATCAGGCGGTCCAGCTAACCGCCTCTTGCCTTCTTCGTTCAATGGTAGGACAATGCTTTCGTAAAGCATGAACATTGGTTCGATTCCAATAGAAGGCTCCAGCCGAGACACGTCAGCAATTTTTCTTTAAAGATACGAAGTTTGGATTTGTAAGAAGGCACTGGGTCGGCTCCAGGAAGATAAGCGTGTCTAGTTCTTGCGCTCGTGGCTGAGTGGTCGAAAGCGGCGCCCTGCTAAGGCGTTGGTCCCATCTGGGGCCCGAAGGTTCGAATCCTTCCGAGCGCGCTTAGCGGATTTCAATAGTGTACTCCGGTATTAGATTCCGGCAAACCATATAAGGATAATGGAATCCGCTTTATGGACGTGTGGCCGAGTGGACTATGGCGGCGGTCTAGAAAACCGTTGGGCCTTCAAGCCCCGTAGGTTCGAATCCTACCGCGTCCGCCAGTTGATTTGAAAATCTTAAAAATATATTATATAATATATTTGTAAGATAAAGAAATGCCCACGTGATGGAATTGGTAGACGTAGCGGACTTAAAATCCGCTGTCCGAAAGGACGTGCCGGTTCGAGTCCGGCCGTGGGCACCAACTTGCCCTTGTGGTGGAATTGGCAGACGCGTCCGACTCAAAATCGGATCCGAAAGGGTGTGGGTTCGAATCCCACCTTGGGCACTTCGGGTAGTGAGCAACCCGTTTCCGACATACCTCCTTTCATGATGGATTCCTCCTAATCCCTATATATCGCTCACTACCCCTTTTATGCCTGATTAGCCCAACGGAAGAGGCAACTGGCTTAGAACCAGTCAAGTGTGGGTTCGAATCCCATGTCAGGTACCAGACGGGCGGGAAGCTCAAAGATTCGTGTGCGGCCGGAACGGTCATGAGAGTAAAAGCCAGCGCAAAATCCCGTAGGCAACCCGTCACCATATGCCCGCCTAGCTTAACGGAAAGAGTAATCGGCTACGAACCGATCGATCAGGGTTCGATTCCCTGGGTGGGTACTCGCCTACGCAAGAGCACTGACTGCATTATGCAGGAGCCCGTAGGTAATTTCATAGGGGTCTAACGACCCCACCTTATGCGGGATTGCTGGAACTGGTAGACAGGCATGACTAAGGATCATGTGCCTTATGGTGTGAGGGTTCGAGTCCCTCATCCCGCACCAAAGACTCACACAGCAAATACCGTAAGGTAATAACAGCATTTGAGTGATTAATCAAAAGTAGCTATTAAAAGGAGTCTTGATTATTATGAATTCAGCAGATATGTCTCGCGTGTTCGAATGTGCGCGAAAGCATTATTCCGCCAAGAAATTAGAACACGCAATGATGGTGACAAAATATGTTGAAGATGATCCTCGATTTGTTTTGATGCCAATAGAAGAGCAGAACATGGTTCGGGCTGTTGCTATTGCTCATGATGTAATCGAGGATACAAAATGCAGCTGGAGTGAACTTCAGAACTGCATTGAGGATGAAGATACACGGCGTAAGTTCTATATCGCAGTTGATCTTCTTACTCATAAACATGAGGATTCATATGGTGAGTATATTGACACAATTGTAAGGTCTAAAAACCTTTATGCGATTATGGTTAAGCAGGCTGATATGAAAGATCATATTATGCGGAAAGGCACTCTCACAAAGAAACTTCAGGAGAAATATTTGCCAGTGATTCCGAGATTGATTAATGCATAAGCCGGCATAGCTCAGCGGATAGAGCACCGGTCTTCTAAACCGGTAACCAGGGTTCGATTCCCTGTGCCGGTACTTATAAGGCAGTTACAGCAAAATCTTTATTGTAGTCTAAAGGTAAGACATTAGCATGCAAAGCTGACATTTTGGGTTCGATTCCCAACAATTGAGAAACTGCCTAGATATGTGGTGTGTCGTCCAACGGTAGGACAGTAGATTGTGGCTCTACGAATGCAGGTTCGACTCCTGTCATACCTCCCATGCGGCTATGATGTAGTGGTAACATACGACCTTGCCAAGGTTGGTTCACGGGTTCGAATCCCGTTAGCCGCTCCATTTCAAAGACGGGTCAGCAATAGTTCTTTTGCATAGGGAGCACGTACTGTTGGTTCGAATCCAGCTTTCCCCACATGGGGAAATGGTGTAATGGCAACACGCGTTTATAGTCCGTCTTGTTTTTGCCTGTGTAGCTCAGTGGTAGAGCAATGGACTCATACCCCATAGGTCGGTGGTCCGATCCCACCCGCAGGCACCATATCCCAGATCCATAAACTAATTGGATCTGGTATTTTTTTTATTTCTGGAGGTTTATATGAAACGTACAAGAATAGATTCACGTGAATTTGATAGATTAAAAGATATTACTGATCCAATAATTGAGTAGGGAGAAAAAGATCATACTGAATATATTTTAAATTCAAAATCTCCTGATGCTGGATCATCTGAGTCTTTTGTGCGAAAAACTTTAGAAGATATATTAGATGCTATTAAAGAATGGTTTAAATCTGAATATAATTTTACTGATAAAGATTTATCTAATTTCCCAGAATTAGATAAATTAATTTATCATAAAGATGGATGGACTTTAAATAGTTCTATTTTTGGGCATTATGCAGCTTATAATAAATATAGAAATAAAGCTAATCTAATCAATTCTATTAATCATATTATTGAGTTAGAATCACGACGTTTAAGAAATACTGTATTTGATACATTAAATGAGCGCACAGGTTTGTTCGAATATGTTAAAATTACTGGTGAACCAGATTGTGATAAGGATACAGGAATTTGTAGATCGCATTATGGAATTTTTAAAGTTGGGATTGATGAGTATGAGTTGCCACCATTTCATTGGCGATGCTATTGTTGGGCGGTTTATTCAGATAATCCGAATATGTAATCTGGTCCGCCCGCAGAGGGTCGACACGCGGGAGACAAAACTTGAAAGTAGAATTTTTAATTGCGGCAGGGATCATTTATATCGATCCCTGCTTTTCCCGAAATTGGGTAATATATGATAATTTACCTATTAAAAGTTGTATTATATATAGATTGACGAAGTCTAAATTTTTTGATATTATAATATAAAGAGGTGAAGTAAATTGGCAGTTGCTGTAGGCGAATAGATTTTATCATCTGATATTAGAAGCTGGTACAGAACTTTTAATGATTTGTCCTCCAGATATTCTAATGGTTTAGCTAGTTTAGGCAATGGACCAAATGCTGGAGATCGTGCTGATGCTTCACATATAAATAATTTAAAAACTAAAATTGATTAGTTTAGATCAGATAAATTTTTAGGTACATAGCAAAGCTGGTGGCCTGTAATGACGGCTGTCAGAGTTGGTGACTATATTCGTGTTGATTAGACAACATAGATTAGAACAGTAGTTACCAATGCACCAAGAGTAAAATGTAAAAACGAGGCTACTAATAATAAAGGCGTTAGAGCTAATACAAATAAAAACAATCAAAATAATAGTCATGGTTCTTATTGGGATGGAAAATGTTATGTTGGTGGTGCAAATACTGGAAAAAGCTATGGACAAAAATCTAATGGTGCAGATAATAATGCTTTAAATAGTAATATCGTTAATACTAATGGATATAAATCTAATGGCAACAAAGGTAATGGATAGAATTAGCATGGTACTTGTGGGCAAGGAAGAAATTCATATTAGTCTAATAGTAATGGTACTTGTTATAATACTTTAAGATGGCATGTTACTTATGGCAATGGTGCTAATAGTAATGGTAATAAAAGTAATGCTGATAAATGGAATGGCACTTGTTGGAATGGCAATAAGGGCAATGGTTATAACAGTAATGCTGCTAATAGTAATGGAACAAGATCTAATGGTGGTTGGTCTAATGGCGCTAATAGTAATGGTAATCGTGGTAATGGTGCTAATGGCAACGGCTCCCACAGTAATGGCTCTAACAGCAATGGTTCTAACAGTAATGGTAATAAATGGAATAGTTCAAGATCCAATGGACGTTGGAGCAATGGCGGTTGGAGTAATGGTAATCGTGGTAATGGTACCAGAAGTAACGGCGGTTGGAGCAATGGCGCAAATTCCAATGGTAATAGAGGCAACGGCGCAAATGGCAATGGCTCTCATAGCAATGGAAATAGATCTAACGGTACCTGGACCAATGGACAGCATGTAAATGGTAACAATTGGAATACTAAATGGAGCAACGGTGCCAACAGTAATGGCACTAAAGGGAATGGTGGAAATAGTAATGAACCAAATGCTCATGGTATAAATACTGCAGGTTCTAGAAGTAATGGTACTTGTAGTCATGGAACCAATACTTATATGTTAAAAACAAATGAAGCAAATGTTAATGGACAGAATAGTGAGGGTAATAAATCTAATGGGGCAAAAAGCAATGGTACACGTGGAAATGGAGTAAATGCTAATAGTTTAAATGCCAATGGTTATAGTTGTGGTCAACAATTTCATTAGGATAATGGTAGAACTTGTAGTCATGGAAGAAAAAGTAATGGAACAATGTCTTATGGGACAAATGGTAATGGTGCTAATGGTCGTGGTTCTAATCCAAATTATGGTATGGCTAATGGAGCAAATACGAATGGTACTAGAGGTAATGGAACTAACAACAATGGAACTATGGCTAATGGTGATAATAGTAATGGTTGTATGAATGTTGCTAAAACAAATGGTTTAAAATCTAATGAAGCAAATCAACATCAATATCATAGTAATACAACCACAATTGATATCACAAATGCTCATTATCCTAAAACAAATTAATTTGGGAGGATATTTATTATATGGTTTATAATAAGAATTTTAACACAGCAATTTTTTACACCTGTGGTACTTGTAATTTATAGTGCCGTTATTGTAATATATATAAAAACCCTATTTTAAAAGAAATTGATGACGCATTAGAAGAATCATTTAAAGGTGATTATTACTTTAATCGTGTGCGCGAATATTTCCCTAAGAAATATATGTTAACCAATTTTGAAACCTGGGGTGGCGAACCATTTATTCATATGGACCGATTACATTATACATTACGTAAATTAATTGAATATTATCCATATTTAAAAAACGGTTATTCATCTACTAATTTTTCTTATCCTCAATGGTGTGATCAATTTTTTGGATTAATGGATATATTTGGCGAATATCCTGATCGTGATTTTAGCTATTGTTTGCAATTATCTGTAGATGGGCCATTAAATTTAAATGATGCTGGTCGAGGAAATGGTACAACAGAAAAATGTATTAATAATTTTGATAAATTAATTGATTTATTAAAACAAAATCGTTTACCCGCGAATATTAATTTAACTGTTACTTTAAAAGGCACATTAGATTTAAATACAATGAAAACATTACAAACGGAAGATGATATTATTGCATATTATAAATTTTATGAAAATACATTTATTGATAAAATTAAAAAACTAAATCTTCCGAATGTATTTATAATATATGGTATCCCCAATACCGCAGTCCCTTCTCCTGTCACTGTTGAAGATGGTAAATTTTTTGCAGGACTTGTCAAAAAATGTCGTCATATTGAAGAAAGACAGAGAGATGGAGAACATATTTTTGATTATTATGAATGTATTACTCCATTTAATGGTGATATCATACAAGATAATTTAACATATAAATATGGATATCATACTTGTGGGACTGGCAATGTAAGTATTGGTTTTCTACCTAATAATATGGTTTCTACTTGTCATGAAGGTTTTGTCCAAATTGCAGAAGAATATTCTAAATTAGCTGCAGATGATACTACAAGAGCAGACAAAGGTACAATTAATTTTGATAAATTTGCTAGTTCTGCGACAAGATCAATGTGTGTTAATGATGATCAGTATGAACATAACCATTATTATATTATGGAATTATATAATACAAACAATGCTTCTGCACGTTTGGCAACTCATACTGCGGCAATAATTGCTCTTGCTTTAGCTGGACAAGTAGATTAGATATATATTGATGAAGAAAATGCTTTAAAAGCAGCAATATTTATTTAGTCTCATACCGCGTATTGTATTAAAGACAATTATAATATTACTGGATCATATGGATTAGTACCATTAGGAGAATTTAAATTATTATTAAATGGTGCTATGCAATATATACAAAATGATGCTGAATTACATGCTTTTAATAAATTCATTTATCAAGGAGATTGCTTATGTTAAACGAAGAACGTATAACTTATCAACAAGAACAAAATCAGTTATTAAAAACTGTATTAGATTTACGGTTTTTTAATCCATGGAAAGAAACTGATATGAATCAATATTCATTACGCAATGATGCGAATTTAGAAATTTATATTACTGCAGCATGTAACCAAAATTGTTCATATTGCTATTTGGTAAAATATGAAGAATTATATCCAAAAGAATTTCAAGATCCAGAACTTATTTTACATAATTTAAGACTTTTATATGATTATATTTTAGAAAATAATTATCATATTCCTAAAATTGAATTTTTTACTGGAGAAATTTGGCATAGTCAATTTGGTTGGGATGTATTAGAAATTACACTCGAATATTTAAATAAAGGTTTACAAGCTGATTGGTTCATGATTGCATCTAATTGTTCTTTCGTAAGAAATAATAAAGCATGTGCAAGAATTCAACATTATATTGATGCTTTTAAACAAACTGGTCATAATTTGACATTTAGTGTATCAGTAGATGGCAAAATTTTAGAAGAAAAAACACGGCCATTAAATAATGGATATGTTAGAACTGATGAAGATTGGGATAAAATATTTTCATTTGCTAAACATAATAATTTTTGTTTTCATCCGATGGTTTCTGCAGCGAGTGCGCCATATTGGATTGAAAATTTTCAATGGTGGATTCAACAGTTAGATGAATATGGTTTTGATTTATCTGCTTTAATGATGCTAGAAGTTCGTAATGATGATTGGACAGATGAAGCCATTCAAGCATATTTGGAATATTTAAATTATGAAATTGATTATTATCTATTGAATTATTGTAATAATGATATTAGAAAATTTGCTAATCATTTATTCAATATTCGAGAAGGTATGAATGATAATGATAATAGTATTTCTGGATATATAAATTATGCTTTTGCACAAGCAGATACGTTCATGGGGTGTACAGTCGCAACAGATTTAACTGTACGTTTAGGAGATTTAGCGATTTGTCCTTGCCATCGTACAGCTTATAATAAATTATTATATGGCAAATTTGTTGTTGAAAATGATAAAATCATTGATATAGAAGCTTTTAACCCACAAATGGCCATTAAAGTTTTAATGAGTAATGTTCGTAATGCTAATTATGGATGTGATACTTGTTGGGCTAATCAATATTGCTTACAAGGATGTTTTGGCGCTCAAAAAGAAGCTTTAAATGATCCATTCTTTCCTATTGAAAGTGTTTGTAAAATGTTTAAAGCTAAATTAAAATTTTTAATTCAAAAATATACTGATATGGGTGTTATTGCATATTTACACACAATTACAGAATATGAGTTAGAATATCCATTAGTTAAACAATTTTTAGATTTTGTTGAAAATATGTATGCAACTGAATTATATAATATGCAAAAACATAGAAAGGATAGACAGGAAGATGGCATGGGAGAACGCTGCCCTGATGTTTCCACTAGGGCATACAAACGTCAATGAAGATCTAATGATTGAAGATCTTATTAATAATAATGTTCGTCAAGTTAGAGTTATGCGTGCTCGTATGGCTCGTGATATGGTTATTGAAGAAGAAAATACCATTTGGAGTTCTGATGGCTTTATTGAAAGAGAAAAACCATATTCATTATTAATGTCAGGTTTACCAAATGACTAGAGTTGTTTAAATGTTTTTGGACGAAAGATGGTTTTAGATTATATGCGTAATAATGGCATTATGACTATGGACAATTTTGACAATAATTAAAAAAAATGATATAATATAAACAGTGAAGAGATTCACTGTATAGCCCGCTAGCATAATGGTAGTGCACCGGTCTCTAAAACCGTTATATCCCTCTGAAGGAGGTAATCTGGGTTCGAATCCCAGGCGGGCCGCCATATTTTTAAAGAAGGTAAAAAGCATGAAAAAGAATTATATTACTCCCAAAGCAGAAAAGTTAGTATTTGATTATACTGAAAATATAACTGCTTCTGGTGGCTCTCATATGGGCCATGGCGACATGGGTATTGGCGTTGGTGGCGGTGGTGGTTGCGATCACAACCCAGGTCATGGAAATCCACATAAACCGCATCCGGTATTTCCAGATGGAAAACCATGATATTTGAAAAACTTAAAAAAATATAATATAATATATATGAAAGATGAGAAAAGGCACCGACAGCTATGAATTGGATATTAAAAAGAATCGTGCCTTGTTTATCCGGGTGTAGCGCAGTTTGGTAGCGCGCCTGATTTGGGATCAGGAGGTCGTGGGTTCGAATCCCGCCACCCGGACCAGTGTTGGTTATCATAATATTTTTCGACACGCGCAGCAAATTAAGAGTAATCTTACTATCACGGGTTCGAGTCCCGCCACATGCACCATGTTAACAGCATATGTAGCTCAGTAGGTAGAGCATAAGAAATTACGTGTCGAGTTTTTATTGGCGATTGGTGTAATTGGCAACGTATCGGACTCTGACTCCGAGGTTCCTGGTTCGAGTCCAGGATCGCCAGCCAGATATATAGGCCTTTAGCGTAACGGTAGCGCAACGGACTTTGACTCCGTATGTGATGGTCCGACTCCATCAAGGCCTGCCAATTAAGACCCTGTCAGCAAAATTATTAAAACCGAACTGTAAATTTGGAAAAGAAAGGGGTCTTGTTTTATGAGACAAATTATTATTGCTCGTAAAGACCTTAATATGAGCCCAGGTAAACTTGCGGCTCAGGTTGCGCACGCATCTATCGCGTTCATATCTCGCGCAATTCGCGGCAACGCGCAAAAAATGGCTATGAGTAATGACTATTATATTGGACTCACAATCCAAAAAGATGTCTATGAAGATTGGTTCAATGGTGTATTTACCAAAACCGTTTGCGAAGCTAAAAACTTAAAACAGCTACTTAAAGTCAAAACAATAGCTGAAGAGCTTGGACTACAAGAAGGTAAAGATTTTTTCCTCATATGGGATGCGTGTCTTACTGAACTGAAGCCAGAACTGGTCGATGATGATGGCACTGGCCGCACTCTTACTTGCATAGGTTTCCGTCCTCTTGATGACGAAACCGCATGGAAAATCTCAAAAAAATATCAGTTATACAAATAATAGACTTTATGTAGATAAAGTCTATTTTAATTTTAGAAAGGAGATCTACACTTATGAAAAGATTTTTCGCATTTCTCACAGCACTTATGTTATGTTTCACTTTTGCGCCTATGGGTTTAGCAGAAGGTTCTGCGACAAGTCCAGAATATGACCCAAATATTACAATCTCTTTGCCAGATCCTGGCTGGGCAGTATCAATCAGTTGCGCACAGGCCAATCAGACTTTGGCTGTTGGCACCACAATAACTCTTACTGCCAATATCTCTACAGAACACCCAGAATATTATGACTTGTCAAGTTATAGTGTGTCTTATAACTGGCAGGCTAAAAAGGGTGGCGGCGATTGGGAATCCGTTGGCAGCGGAGAAACTTACAGTTTTGACCTCAATGCAGACAACGTAGATTGGACATTTAGAGTTATCGTAACAATCAGCGACTAATTATGGGGTAATATATTATGAAAAGATTTTTAGCAATATTGTTAGCAATAGCACTTGCAATGATGCCATTTGCTGGTATTGCTGAGACAGTTGTAGAAAGTAATGAATATACTCCAGAAATAACAATAGATAGTGGCGAGGTATACGTACCAGGTATTTCATCTGTGAATCTGAACAAAGTAGCCGTTTCTAAAACGGCTACTAATTTGGATGAAAATTATGAATCAGACATAATGTTGAAAATACCTACTACTAGTGTTGATGTATATGATATCGTATTTGTAGTAGATGCCTCCTTATCTATTGATAATGCGGCAGATAGATTACTACAACAATATATGTCTGCAGCAGATGCCAGAGATGACATCAATGTCGGAATAGTGTATTTTTATGGTAAATCTAAAATCTATCGGCAATTGGATGGTACTGTAATAGAGAAGAACCATCCTTCTAAATATACACATCGTGGCACGAATTTGAATTCAGGTATTCTAACAGGTACATATATGCTTGACCATCATGCTGGAGTGCCTGCTTCTAATAAATATTTGATTATACTCAGTGATGGCGATACTCATGTATATCAAAGAAATAATCAACTTGGTCTAAATGGGACTAAAACAGAAGGAGAAACTGTAGTAGTCCAAGAGTACAATGGCAATATAGTTGCTGGACCAGATACATATTTATTCAAATATGGCACCTATGCCGCACCGGCAAGTTGGTACGATTATTTTGTAGAAGTTGCAAAAGCTATCAATCGTGACCAAGATTTATTTGAACAGACGTGGGGATGGGACCCTCGTAACTATTATAATGGTGCTACCAGTTACATTAGAGGAAATTTATCTACCCATGCTGTATCTTCCGATAAAGCACTATATTACGCAATGCTTTCTTATGCAACTGCGCAACAGCATGGTTATAACTGCTATGCAGTTTATGTTGATAGTGGTGATTTCTCTTATAGAACAAGCCAATATGCTCAATCATTTATGCAATATTTGAATAACGGAAAAACATTCTCATTAAGCAATATTGGTAAAGAAATATCATATGTTACTACTGGAAGCTATGTAATGGACTACATGGGTTCTGGAATTGATAATTTGGGTAATGAGTATGATATGGACTTCATTCCAGATGCAAGTAGAATGTATGTAATTTGGAATGGACAGCGGATAAATGCCACAACTAATGATAATATCACATTCTATTTTGGTGATTTATTTACATTAGTATATAATAGCAATGAAGAAAATGATTATTTCAAATGGATTATCAATACTAATTTGCTATTATGCGATTCTGTTGAATTACATTATAGTATCAGATTGAGTAATCCACAAACTGCTGCTGGTGAATATGGTTCATATGATTATAATGGATCACAAGGCGGTATTCCACTTTTGACGAATACAACTGCTACTTTATATACTCCGCAAGATACTAAAATCCAAGATTTCCCATTACCTGCGGTTGAATATTCAGTAACTCCTACTCCATCACCTACCCCCACAGCAACACCTACACCCACTCCTACTCCAACTCCAAGTCCAACTCCTACACCGACTCCTATCATTGTAACAAAACAGTTGAAGGGTGAAATTTGGCATGTCCGTTGTGATACAATGGACAATACTACATTTACTGCCGGCGGCGGTAGATGGTATGCTGATATTACAAACTGGGAAAATAAAACCAGTAAAGAAGGTCATAGATCTAACCATTGCGGCGATGCTAATAACTGGGTTTTGTTTGTAGATGCTGATGGTAAAGCAAATAGTTTATATCAATTAAAAAGTGGATCTACTGGTGGTACATTACCAAGTATAGTTTATCGTGCGCCGGCAGATTTAGCATCTATTCCAGAGGGTCAACTCATATACGATCCAACAGATCCAAATGATGCAATGACAGCTCGTTTAATCAATGAAGTATTTATACCAGAGAATGCTATGCCATTTAGTGAAATTGAATTAGTGGCAGGTAAACGTTTATTCTGGATAAGTCAGAATGGTAAGCAAGTATGGCATCATACTGGTGTTTTAAGTGGTCCAGAACGTCCACGTTTTACTATTGTCATCAATGGTGTACCATATGCACTTGGTGTGGGTGAAAGTGTGGAAATAGCAGTTGTAGAAGAAGGATTGCTTGAAATTGATGAAATTGCAACTGCAAATTATAAATTACAAGCAGTAGAAGATGATGGATCTGGAATAATTACAGTTATTAATGAAATTGATCCTCCAGAGAAACCTACTCCTACGCCACCGCCTCCTATAGTAACACCTACACCTACTCCAACTCCGACTGGAGAAACACCTACTCCAACTCCGACACCAACACCTACTCCAACTGATACAACACCTACTCCAACACCTACTGCAACTCCGACTATTAGTCCTACACCATCGCCAACTCCGGTGGTATATTGTAGTATTACAATTGAAAAAGTAGTAGATCAGTTTGAATATATGGAGCCTGCTATTTTCTATTTCAAAATTACAGGTGTTGGACTAAATGAACCATTATATGTAGAAGTTCCTGTTGATCCGCAAACTGGTAAAGGCAGTGAAACAATTACTGGACTAAAAGCTGGTAAATATACTGTAGAAGAAGTAGATGTGCCGAATGGATATATCTTGATTTCTGATGGTAGTATAACTAAGTATTATAAGGATGATGGCGGAACAGTACAATTTGAAAATCAATTTGTAACTCCTACACCAAGTCCTACTCCGACACCAACACCATCACCTACTCCAACCCCAAGTCCTACTCCGACTCCGACTCCGACTCCGACTCCGACTCCGACTCCGACTCCGACTCCGACTCCGACT
>Ga0247611_10000065_pt1 | contig 194113 bp, 169 predicted proteins | sample 177DNAGHGhighgp2_FD_192422 | JGI IMG/M metagenome (GOLD analysis project Ga0247611, IMG submission 192422) | Sheep rumen microbial communities from Palmerston North, Manawatu-Wanganui, New Zealand - 1770 DNA GHGhigh gp2 | ecosystem: Host-associated > Mammals > Digestive system > Stomach >... | reverse complement strand
TTAGATTACTACACCGAAAGGTGTGTTACTTGTTAAGTTGATTGAACCGCCGTGTACCGTACGGTACGCACGGTGGTGTGAGAGGTCGAAAATGTCTCTATAATGAGACGTTTTCTCCTACTCGATTTAAGATTATGTATCTCTATATCAGTATATAGATTATACTCTTGAAATGTACTCACCTGTACGTGTATCGATCTTGATTGAATCACCCTGGTTAACGAAAAGTGGAACGTTAAGAGTAGCACCTGTTTCAACTGTACAAGGCTTTGTAGCGTTTGTTGCAGTATTTCCAGCTACACCAGGCTCACACTCTGTTACAAGAAGAGTAACGTTGATTGGAGGCTCTACTGAGAATACCTCACCCTTATATGAGCTGATTTTGCACGACTCGTTCTCCTTAACGAACTTCATATCATCGCTGATAAGTGCTTCGCTTACAGGAACCATATCAAAAGTCTCAGGATCCATGAAGTAGAAGAGTTCACCATCTTTATATGAATATGTCATTTCACGCTTTTCAATGTGAGCTGTCTCAAGCTTCTCAGTTGGTCTGAATGTCTTCTCAACAACACCGCCGTTCTTGATATTCTTAAGCTTTGTTCTTACAAAGGCAGCACCCTTACCAGGCTTAACATGCATGAATTCAATTACCTGAAAAATATTACCTTCGATCTCTACTGTAACACCGTTTCTAATTTCACCTGCTGATATCATAGTTTTCCTCCTTAGAATGCATATCTTGAAATATTTTAATATAGTTTTTATGATTTTTCAAGTTTTTTTATTACATTATGTGTTTGATATAAAGAACTTTTTTTATGTATTTGTTCTTGCAGCTGTATTGCTGACAGTTTCTTCTATGTCAGTAACTGCTTCATCATCGGATATATCATCAGAAGCCTCTGTAATAGCCTTTTTAGCCCCTGAATGTAATTTAAGTATGATTATATATATTATAAGAATTATAAGCGATATGAGGCTCACAAGAATTCCTGATTTAAGTCCCGGAGTTACATATGTAAGTTTGATCGTATGCTGTCCTTCTGATACCGGTATTCCTATACCTTCAAGAAGCTTTACCATTTCAACCTTTTTACCGTCTACCTCTGCAGACCATCCTTCAAGGTAAGGGAGAGATATATATGTATATCCTTCGCCAGGTGAGTAAATGTTTCCTGTTATTGTATTAAATCCGGTTTCTATATCTGTCATAACAGATTGCTTAAATACTTCTGTGATTTTTGCAAGCGTATCCTCGTTCAGAACAGCTATACGGAAAGTATTTCCGGAGTAGTAGTAGTATTGGTCAGCATCAATATCGAATACCATTTCATATTGTTCATCAGTTTCCTTTAACGTGAGGTAAGAGAAATATCCAAAATTGATATATACATTACCTTTTACGTTTTTACCAAGAGCAACAAGTACATGTGCCTTTGGATCCTCAATGGTCTCATCATCAAGATCCTTAAGTTCAGTCATTATATAGGTTGATTCATCAGTGATCTTACTTGGATCATCTTCAAGCTTAATCTCGGTATAAAGATCCTGGCCGACTAAAGCATTTGAAAGCTTGTTATGTGCAGCTATAACATTTCCTTCATGAATAAGTTCACCTTGTTCGTCAAGAGTAATTATCGGATTATCTTTATCAATATAGAATCCAAATCCTGAGGTATATGGATTCTTGTACAGAGTAAGATTAAGATCCTTATCAACTTCTTCCATATAGTTATATGTAAGGTTGTCATCACCATATTCATTTATGAGGTGATACTGAACATTTAGGAAAAGATCTACAAGTGGATTAGTAAGTGTGTATTCAATATAGTTAGTAAGATCAGGAACAGACATTCCCATCTTATCAATAAAGTCTATATGATTCTTTGTCAAAGTAGAAGCAAATACCGAGACATCATTTGTATTTATAAAAATTGCAGTATTACGCAGGCGGGAAAAATAACCTGTTCTAACCAGATTCTCATTAAGTTTGTTACGATTAACCATATTTGATGCAATGTTATAATAATCTACATCATTTGAAATATGGTTTCCATAGATGTTGTAATTTGTATAATGAAGAGTCGCATATGTGAGCTCCGCAACAAGAAGTAAAGAGAGGAGTTTATAGAAAATTCTGATTCCAATCTTTCTCTCATAAAGGAAGAAAATTAAAAGATATGCCATTGTAAAAATGATGCTAACAATGGTTGATAAATCATTAAAACCATTATTATAGAGCCATATAGCACAGAGAGTTGCTCCCCAGACAGCTGTAATAAGCATTTTCTTCTTATCGAGCTTCCCTTCCGCATATATGATGCAGTCGTAAACCATAGTGATCATAAGGAAGATTAGATACATAGAGAAACGGTTAGGAACCATTATCTGAACATGAAGTCCATGAAGGAGATAATTCAGAAATGGATTTCCAAAGGCAAGGAACATAAATACTACAAGGGCTATTTTTCTTATTCTTGTTGAAAGACCGATCTTTTTGTTAAGAGCGTAGATCGGAAGAATAAGAAAGATAAGTATTCCACAGTAAACATTTACCTTCCACGAATCTGTAGTGACAGTTACAGCTTCGGCACCAGGTTTGATATAGTCAAATATCTTAAAGAAATCTGAAGTAAAGAGTAATGATGGAACCTCGGAATCATTTCCTTGATACGGAGAAAGTGTTATGGAATAATAAAATGGAATAAGCATTATCGCAGCAAGTCCGGCACATAGTACAGAATAAACAACTACACGTATTCCTTTCATAATAAATTCTTTGAAGTTCTTATGTTCAAGACAAAGATAGTAAAGGAATAGAAATTCACTTATCAAAAAGGCATAATAAACACCCCAGATCATAAGATAAGTCATAAGGAAAACATAGAGACCCCATTTCTTTTTGTATACAAGATTCTCAAACGAATAAATAAATAAAGGAAAGATGATCATGAGGCATACAAAAGAAGTATGAGAAATATATGAAACAGCATAGGAAGATAGTCCATATGCAAGTGATAAAGGTAGTAATCTTATGTCATTCTTAGGAAGTACTTTTCCGCTTGGTCTGTGTGTTAGGTAGAAAATCATTAATAATGCAGGAAATATAAACATTATATAACTCATAAGGGTAAAACCTAATTGAATATACTCTTGTGAGAAAAAAGCAATAACATAGTAAAATGGTGTGATTAGAGCTGGGAGTGCAATTAAATAATTATCTATTCCTGTTCCAACATGGTAGTTCATAAGAGTAATATTTCCACTAAAAAAAGATTTCATTATACCTGTTAAGAAAGGATATGTCTGTGCCATACCATCATGTGCAAGAAAGTAACCCTCTCCGAAAGGCGTTGTAGATCTGATGAAGAGCATCAGAAGGAAGAGAAGAGTAGATATCGCAATAGAAAGGATATAGACTCTGTTTCTTGATGCAAAGCCTGAAAGACCGATTACAGCTTTATCATTATAGATCTCATTCTTTTTCTTTGCTGAGAGCATAGAAGCAAGTACGATGAGTGATATAAAGATAACTGATATGATTACGCCAACAACAGCGACACTGCTGTGGTATACATTGAAGCTGTTTACGCCTTCGGATACAGGAACTATCATATATGCTGTATCAAGGAAATAAATATATTTTACATCCTTATCGGCTGCTGACCATAGAAGGTCTGAAACAGGCATCATAACATATCCGGAAGACGGTGCATTAATAACTACGCCGTTATTACCGGAAACATTTGATACAGCATTATTCTTGATAATATTATTATAAATATCAACAATGTCATTTTCATTTATTGTTGCGAACTGGAAGGTTGTTTTCTTAAAAAGTGTTGGCTTATAGTGTAGTTCATAAGGAAAAGCAAGCTCGACACCCTGCTCGGCATCGCCCACGTGGATAAGTGTTCCAAGTATGGATGTATAAAGATCACCGGATTCATCAGGAGTAAAGTATACCTGATACTGGTTGCCGGACATACGTTTTCCCTTAAGGTCATATCTTTCAACATTTGCAAGATAGAAATCACCGCTGATAGGATGGAAAGGCTCTTTTGTCTTTATAACCTCTTCACAGAGCACGTTAAGGGATGTGAATACCTCCTCGTCATTGAAGGACATATCCATGATCTTATCATTTACGAAAAATCCGTTATGAATTGAATAATTATTCTTATAAATGTTTATCTCGCCATAAGTATCAACAAGTTCAAGCATTGAATCAATCCTGTTAGCGGTCTTCTTGGCGATTATGTAGTCGTATCCGGCAAGCATATTTGTTACCGGATTAGATGAACTGTTACCGCTGATGAAAGTGTAGATCTTGGCATTTGCATCCATGCTGTGGATATAGTCCTCGGCAGCCTCGTACTTTGCAACATCTGTAGCTGCGTATCTTCCGGTTCGGCCTCCGATAGACTTAAAGCCTGAGATAAATGAAACACTGATCTCGGCAAGCATTAAAAGTCCGAGGCAGGTCTTAAATGCTATCTTTGTCATACTTTCGGTTCTGTAAACTATAAGTATGGTGAAATAAACCGCCGTAAGCTCAAAACTTGTAAGGAACGGTGACATGGTAGTGTAATTTGACGATTTAAGAAGAGCAAGGAAAATGACAAGCAATACAGTAACAAAAGAAATAACTACTGTAACGCCTCTCTGATGCTCAAGATTCACAAATACAGTATCGGCAAGAGTAAGGAGCATAAAGATCAGTATAAAGCCGAAGAAGGTTGAATTTGTTTCAGTAAAATAAAAACCATTTAGAAAATAGTTAAGTGTTGACTGAAAGGTTGCAACATAAAGAACAGCAGTAAGTGAAAGCATCTTAATACGTCTGTTCAGTCTGATATTGCCGTTCATTCCGTAGAGCAGGAATACGAACATTACAAAAATACCTGCATAGATAGCGATACCGTGAGCATTTCCGTTTGCTGCATCGGTTCCTATACCGGCAAGCTGGCATTTGAAAACATCAAAGATCTTTACCTTAACCTGCGATTTTGGGAATTCAAGCGAGAGCATATTCTTCATAAGGAGACTGTTAAGTGAAGAAATGACGATAACAGAAGCAGCACCTATAGCAAGAATATCTGCAAGCAGCTTATATATAAATGAAACAAGCATATGCTTCACACATTTATACTCCTGAAGCAGGAAGTAGAAGAAGGTGAAGATAAAGATAATGATCGTTATATAGATATTAAGATAAAATGATAAAGCAAATGCAACACAGTATAAGGTCCATTTTCCTTCGTTTATAAGCTTTAAGAGACCGAGCATTATAAGAGGGAAGATAACGACAGGACCAAGAAGAGTCACATTAAGACCGCTGCCCATCATATATGCAGAAAGTGCATATGTAACGGAAAGTGCGAGTGAAAGTATATCGAATTTCTTAAGGAACTGACCAAGCTTAGAGGAAGGATTCTCTGAACCTCCGAATCTTACATCGAATCTGTGGGCTTCGGCATTCTCAGCGCCATATTTTTCGATAAGCTTTTTGGTCTTTCTGGCATTTTTCTTCTCGTTATAGATAGAGATAATGCCTGATCTTTCTTTTTCATTTGCAAGCTTTGCTTCTTCTTCATAACGCTTTCTGCTGCAGAGGAAAATATAGAAGAAGAGACCTGCAAGAGCAAGCTTAAATGCATATAAAATATTAAGAACAGCTGACATATCTTCCTTCGGGAAGAGTACTGTCAGAAGGTTGGTCGGGTCGGAAAGATAATAAGCCCATGCTGAACCTGAGTCGTAGCCCTGAGCAGAGATAAGTCCCGAATTACTTGATGCGCCGTCACGAAGCCTGTCGTGAAGGTCATTCAGAAGGTACCGGTATTTTTCAAAGCCTCCCGAGGTCAGAACATCCCTCTTGCCGAACGGCGCAAAGCCTCCGGAATACAGTGCTATAAGCGCGACTGTCAGCGGGATGAAAAAGGCCAGAAAGATACACAGCTTTTTCGTGTTATTCTTTTCTTTAATATTTGTTTTACTGCTCATAAAAAACTACCCTCCAGGTTATAAAAAATATGCGTGACTAAACTGTAAAAATGATATGAAACAGGCAGTAAAGAATACATACTTTACCAGTGTCTGATTATTTATATAAAAACAGCTGTTATTCATGAAGTCACACGAAAATAATTATATCACAGCGGGAATGCATTTTAAATATGAAAAATTCATTTCTTGTTTTATTGCATAAACGCAAAGCTTATAGTAAAATGAATGAAGTTAATGTTATATGCTTTTGGAGGAGATGATCAAAATGTCTGAAAATAGTAAAGTAGCTTCAAAAACAGCTGAAGGATGCAGCGGAGATGCCATTTCCGAAGAAGGCGGAAGCGGTTATATCCAGATCGCCGATGATGTGGTGGCAGGAATAGTTGGACTTTCAGTAATGGAGGTAGAAGGAGTCGCAAGACTCACAGGAAATATTACCCGTGACGTGATCACAAAGCTCGGCAAGAAGAACCTTGCAAAGGGTATAAGGATCGAGTATGGCGAAAATGGCATTACCGTCGATACGTCCATCGAGATCAAATTCGGGTATAATATTGTTGACGTGTCGGCAGCAATACAGGAAAAAGTAAGATCGAACGTTGCAACCATGACAGGCCTTAACGTAAGAAAGGTCAATGTCAGGATTTCAGGCATAGATCTTGAAGAAAATAAATAGATCAGGCGGTAGTAGTGATGACAAGAACAGAGTTAAGAGAAAATATTTTCAAGATAATATTCAGGGCGGCCTTTCATGACAAGGACGATATGCCTGAACAGCAGAAGGAATATGATATAGAATTCTCAAATGATAATCCGCTTACCGAAGAAGAGGAAGACAGAATCTTAAAGGATGAGGCGTATATCAGGGACAAAGCGAAGGCAATCACAGAGAAGCTCGATGAGATAGACAAGATGCTTTCGGAGGCTGCCGAGGGATGGAGCTTAAAGAGAATAGGCAAGGCTGAGCTTGCTATCTTAAGAGTTGCTATCTACGAGATCAAATTCGATGATGATATTCCTTTTAAGGTGGCTGTAAATGAAGCAGTAGAGCTTGCCAAGAAATACTGCGAACCGGAGGCGGCTTCATTTATCAACGGAGTACTTGCAAAATTCGCATAATAATCCACGGACGGTTAAGACTTTGAAAAAGTACACTATCGGACAGATAATAAATTATACAAAGAATCTTCTCGTAAATGATTACCTCTTAAAGAGTATCTATGTTACGGGAGAGATATCAAATTGCAAATATCACAGCATGGGGCATATTTATTTCTCTTTAAAAGATGAGACAGGCTCCATGCCTGCTGTTATGTTTAAAGGAAATGTCTATAACGGCCTTAAGTTCAAGCTTTGCGACGGACAGGCAGTTGTGGCAAAATGCAGCTTAGGTATGTATGAGAAGACCAGTACGGTCCAGCTCTATGTTACAGAGATCGTCCTTGCGGAGGACCGCGAAGGAAAGCTTCATGCGGAATTCCTGAAGCTGAAGGAACGGCTTTATGAGGAAGGTCTGTTTGATTTTGAGAAGAAGAAAAAGATAGTTAAATATCCTAAAAGCGTAGGCATAGTTACCGCTTCTACGGGAGCTGCTATAAGGGATATCATGAATATTGCCAAGAGAAGAAATCCATATGTCCAGCTTTATCTCTATCCTGCGAGAGTGCAGGGAGAGGGGGCGGCGGCGACCATTGCGAGAGGAATCGAGGTTCTCGACAGCATGGGGCTCGATACTATCATCGTTGGAAGAGGCGGAGGTTCCATAGAGGATCTCTGGGCATTTAACGAGGAGATCGTTGCAAGAGCGATATATAATGCGGTTACGCCTATCATTTCCGGCACAGGACATGAGACGGACACAACGATCGCTGACTATGTTGCTGATGACAGGGCACCGACTCCGTCAGCAGCGGCGGAGCTTGCAATACCTGATGTTATGTCAACTCTTGACACGCTGAGACTTTACAGGGGCAGGCTTGACGGACTGTTCAGGCAGAAATTTAATCTTTATATGGCGAAGCACCAGATACTACGGGGCAAGCTGGATAAGAAGAGTCCTGAGCAGAGTCTTCTGACCAATATGCAGCGGCTTTCGGATTATCATGACAGGCTTGGAATGCTGATGGAGCGCAGGTTAGAGCGGCTGCACGCATCCTGTCAGGAAAATGATATCCGGCTAAAGAATGCGATGGCAGACCTTTACCGCAACAAGCTTCACAGATATCAGGTTGATGTGACGAGGCTGAACGGACTCTCACCGACTGCAAAGCTTATAAACGGTTTTGGATATATTACTTCAGAAGATAAACCGGTAAGAAGCGTAAATGACGTAAGCCCGGGAGAAAAGCTTGGGATCACTTTAAGCGACGGAACGATTGAAGCAGAAGTGACCGGAAAGCAAACGGCAGATATGAACCGGTAAACAGAAAAAGGGTGGCAACCGGAAAGCAGAAAATATAAGGCGTGAAACCTGAAAATAGTAGGTGTAAAATGGCTGCAAAAAAAGATACAAAAGAAAAAACAGAGGATTTTATAATAGAGGATGCATTCCAGAGACTTGAGGCTATCATTAAGTCACTCGAGGATCCGGAAACAAAGCTGAATGAAGCTATGGAGCTTTATAAGGAAGGCGTTGTCCTGTCGGATAAATGCAGGACCAGCCTTGAAGGTGTTGAGAAGGAGATAAAGGTACTTAACGCCGAGGAAGCGTAAAGCATTACATTTTAGTATTTACGAAAAAATGAAAAAGGAAGTGTAGCTGTCATGGAAGATACTTCAGAGAAGAAAAGTTCAAAAGGTTCAAAGGGAACATCAGATAAGAAAAGCACTGCGAAAAAAAGCACAGCAAAAAAGGCTTCTGAGAAGAAGAGCGCATCAAAAAAGGCTTCTGACAAGAAGGGTGCTGCAAAAAAGACTTCTGAGAAAAAGACTTCTGAGAAAAAGGTTACAGCCAAGGCTGTCGGTGAATATATAGAGAAGGTTGTGCTTGATGCAATGCCTGAAGCTGACGGAATGTCAGATAAGGTAAGGGATGCGATGGTCTATGCTGTCGAAGCCGGAGGCAAGAGAGTAAGACCTACATTAATGTATCTTACATACAAGGGCTTTTCGGAGAAGCTTGCCGATAAGTCTCTCAGAAAGAAGCATGATAAGGCTATCGAAAGCTTTATTGCTGCAATCGAAATGATACATACATATTCCCTTATACATGATGATCTTCCGGCTCTGGATAATGATTCCATGAGAAGAGGAAAGCCTACGGTACATACGGCTTTCGGAGAGGATATCGCAATACTTGCCGGCGACGGTCTTCTTAATTATGCATATGAGACTGCGGCAAAGAGCTTTATAGTTTCGCCTGGTGATACTGACCTTGAGAAGGCTCTTCTGATACTGGCTTCAAAGCCGGGACTTTACGGTATGCTCGGCGGACAGACTCTTGATGTGGTACTTACAGGAACAGAGCCTACGAAGGAGCAGCTCTCATATATTTATTCAAATAAAACAGCAGCTCTTCTTGAGTGCGCTGTTACTATAGGAGCAACTCTTGCGGGAATCAGCGGAGACAATCTTGACAAGCTGCAGAATGCCGCATATTATGTCGGAATGGCGTTTCAGGTTCAGGATGATATTCTTGATGTGACCGGAGACAAGGATGTTCTCGGCAAGGATGTCAGTCAGGACGAAAAGAACGGAAAGGTTACATTTGTTACCATTTACGGACTTGAGAAGGCTGCGGAATATGTAAGGCAGGCTTCGGAACTTGCAATCGGCCTTATAGATGAAGCTTATAATAATGTTATGAAGGATGCAGCTGACAATCAGTATATTAAGCTTCTTAAGGACATGATAATAAAATTGATTACAAGAGAAAAATAATACATGAAAATTCTGGATAAGATAAATAAAGAAAATGATATAAAGGATGTGCCTGAGGAGTCTCTTGATGAGCTTGCTCATGAGATAAGAGGGTTCATCATTGACAAGGTGAGCAAGAAAGGCGGTCATCTTGCTGCGAATCTGGGAGTAGTGGAGCTTACCATGGCTCTCCATCTCTGTATGAATTTCCCGGAGGATAAGCTTATCTTTGATGTCGGACATCAGTCCTACACTCATAAGATACTTACAGGCAGGAAGGATGACTTTGATACTTTGCGCTCTTTTGACGGCCTGAGCGGCTTCCCGAAAAGGTCGGAAAGCCCGGCTGATGCATTTGATACAGGCCACAGCTCAACAAGTATCTCGGCCGCTGTCGGAATGGCTATGGCAAGAGATATGAGAGGAACAAATGAGAAGATCTGCGCCGTGATAGGTGACGGCTCTATGACCGGCGGAATGGTGTATGAGGCGTTCAACCAGCTTTCTCAGATCAAATCAAATATTGTAATAATCTTAAATGACAACGAGATGTCGATAGATAAAAATGTAGGCGGTATCTCAACCTTCCTTAACCGTATGAGAGTCGGAGAATCATATAATGATTTTAAGGTCGGTCTTGAGAATATCCTTATGAATATCCCGGATGTCGGAGCAAAGGTAGCGAAAGGTCTTAAGAGGTCAAAGGACAGTCTTAAGGGTCTTTTCATGCGCGGAAGCTTCGTTGAAGAAATGGGTATCACCTACATCGGACCGGTAGACGGTCATAACATCAAAGAAATGACAAAGACCTTGAAGAAGGCTTTCAGACTGAACAAGCCTATCCTTGTACATGTAAATACGGTTAAAGGAGCAGGCTATAAATTTGCTGAAAAATACCCTGAGCATTTCCACGGGGTAGATCCTTTTGATATAGAAACAGGCAAGAGCCTTGTCAGAAAGACCAGAGCAACCTATACGGATGTATTCGGAAAGAAGCTCTGCGAGCTCGGAGAGAAAAATGACAAGATAGTTGCCATTACCGCCGCCATGAGTCATGGAACAGGCGTTAACTATTTTCAGAAGAAATTCCCGGAGCGTACCTTTGACGTGGGTATAGCGGAGCAGCATGCGGTAACCTTTGCGGCAGGTCTTGCGGCAGGCGGATATATACCGGTGGTTGCGATATATTCTTCATTTTTGCAGAGAGCATATGACCAGATACTGCATGATGTATGTCTTCAGGGACTGCATGTTATCTTTGCAATAGACCGTTCGGGACTAGTCGGGCGTGACGGAGAGACACACCAGGGTATATATGATGATGCTTATCTTGCAGATATGCCGGGACTTAAGGTCATAGCACCGAAAAATGCTTCAGGACTTGTTGATGCGCTGGAGTATGCTGCATCCTGTGAAGGACCTGTTGCGATAAAATACAGCCGCGGCTTTGCCTATAAGGGACTTACGGTTGCAAGGGATTTCTCGGATCTTCGTGCAGAGGTTATATCCGGAGATATGGAAGCGCCGGCTGACGGAGCTAAAAAGGTAGCCATAATAGCTGTCGGAAATATGGTCGAGGAGTCGGTAAAGCTTCGCGACAGACTTATCTCTGAAAGCAGCATCAATCCTTTCTTCGTAAGCGGACGTTTTATAAAGCCGATAGATGAAAAGCTGCTGCGTGAGATGACAGGTAAGTTTGATATCATAGCATTTGCCGAAGAAACCTGCGAGGCGGGAAGCTACGGTGAACGTGCGTCGGGAATAATCCTCGATGAACTGTCTCAGATCTGCTGCGGACATAAATGTGAGACCGGTCTTTCAAGAGAGGATTTCAGATATCCGAGGATCATAAATTTCTGCATCAAGAAAGAAAAGGTCAGACAGGGCTCTGTGGATGAGCTTAGAGATGCGCTTGGCATTTCGGCTGACAAAATGTTTGAAGAGATAACAAGACTTTTATAATATACATTTTATATTTATTTTAAAGATAGCGGCTTACAAGTCGCCGGAGAAGAAAAATGAAGAAAAGACTCGATGTGATGCTTTTCGAAAGAGGACTTGCCGATTCGAGAGAGAAGGCTAAGCGCCTCATTATGGCGGGCATTGTATATGTAGATAACAATAAAGAGGATAAGGCAGGCAGTACCTTTGACGAAGAGGCTGTTATAGAGGTAAGAGGAAAGACTCTCAAATATGTAAGCCGCGGCGGACTTAAGCTTGAGAAGGCTATGGACGTTTACGGAATACGTCTTGACGGCATGGTCTGCATGGATGTCGGAGCATCTACCGGTGGTTTTACCGACTGCATGCTTCAGAATGGAGCAGTCAAGGTTTACAGCGTTGACGTAGGACACGGACAGCTTGACTGGAAACTCAGAAATGATCCGCGTGTTGTCTGCATGGAGAAGACCAATATCAGATATGTGGAGCCGGAGCATATAGATGATGTTCTGGATTTTGCATCCATAGATGTTTCATTTATCTCACTTACAAAGGTTCTCGGACCGGTAAGAAACCTTCTGAAGGACGGCGGAGAGGTTGTATGCCTCATAAAGCCGCAGTTTGAGGCGGGGCGTGAAAAGGTCGGTAAGAAGGGCGTTGTAAGAGATAAAAGCGTTCATAGAGAAGTTATAAAAATGGTGGCGGATTTTGCTTTATCGATAGGATTCTCTGTAAAAGGACTGGATTTTTCACCGGTAAAGGGACCGGAAGGGAATATTGAATATCTTCTTTATATCAAGAAGACATCAGATGCAGCAGTAGAACCGTCTGAAGGAGCAGCTGAAACAACCGGTGTGACCGGAACAGCTGAAGTGCCAGCTAAAGTTCCGTCAGCAAAGACATCAGACTCTTCGGAGAATTTTGTCCTCACAGATGAGATCATCCGCGAAACGGTTGAAGAAAGCCACAAAACGCTTGATAAGGAATAAGAATTTTCAATTTTATATACTATATGGGGCAGGGGTAAAATATGAAGGCATTAAAGGATTTTTTGATTTACGTTAACAGCATGAAGGACAGTGATAAAACACTTTCCAATCAGCTTGCCGACGTGATAAAGCGTGCGGGAGGAACCGCAAAGATCGCAACCGGTGATCAGGATACGGTTGACGGACATATAAGAGAAGATCTTATAAATGACAGAGATGCGATAATCGTACTCGGCGGCGACGGTACTATGCTGAGAGTGGCTTATGTCAGCCGCAGCAAAAAGCTTCCGATGATAGGGGTTAATCTCGGAACGGTCGGCTTCCTTGCAGAGGTTGAGGACTCGCGCATGGAAGAAATGGTCGACAGGCTTATGGCCGGCGATTACAAGGTTGACGAGAAAATGATACTTTCCGGCAGCATCAACGGCGAAAACTATATGGCCGTAAATGATATAGTTGTCTATAGATCCGGAAAACTTCGTGTCATAGCTGTAAAGCTGTATGTAAATGATGTTTATTACGAGACATATACAGGCGACGGAGTGATAATCTCTACGCCGACAGGCTCAACAGCCTATAACCTTTCCGTAGGCGGACCGTTGGTTGCTCCGAACGCAAAGGTTGTTATAATAGCTCCTGTTGCACCTCATTCGCTCACAGGCAAGACCTTTGTCTTCTCCGCAGAGGATAAGATAACGGTTGAGATAGAGGATAAGCTTGATATTGATGACTATACTATAGAGATAGCATTTGACGCGCTGGAGAATAAGAGGCTTTACGACGGAGATAGATGCGATATAACTGTTTCAAATGAGACGATTCCATTTCTTACTATCACAGACAGAAATTTCTATGATATCTTAAGACACAGGATCAACAGACGTAATAGATAAAGGGTGCTGATATGAAGAACAACAGACGTAATAGATAAAGGGTGCTGATATGAAGAACAACAGACAGGATGCGATAATTGAGATAATCGCCGAAAAGGATATAGAGACGCAGGAGGATCTGAGAGAGGAGCTGCATAAAAGAGGCTTTAACGTTACTCAGGCAACTGTTTCAAGAGATATCAGAGAACTGGGACTCCGCAAGGAATCCGGAAACGGCAGAAGGCTTAGATATGCAGCGGCCAGAAGCAGTGCGGCTCCTGTAAGTGATTCTTACAGATCCGTTCTCAAGGCAGGTATCATTTCGATGGTTCCGGCTGAGAATCTGATAGTTGTTAAGACAGCGGCGGGAGTTGCCATGGCAGTTGCAGCGGCACTCGACAGAATGGATATAGAGGATCTGATCGGCTGTATAGCCGGAGACGATACAATATTTCTTGCGGTAAAGGACCGCACCTGTACTGAGAAGGTAATAAATGATATCATGCTTAGGGCTGAAGTATAAAGTATACCGGTAAATGGAATAATTGACCGCAAAGCATTCGCATTGTATAATCTTTTTTGAAGATTCGCAGCGCATGCGTTGCGGTTTTTGCTTGCAGACAGAAAAGGAAATGGAGTATTTAGATAAGAATGCTGATAAATATACATGTTAAAAATCTGGCTCTTATCGATGAACTGGATATAGAATTTGGCAGGGGTCTCAGTATACTTACAGGTGAGACCGGTGCCGGAAAATCCATTATTATAGGAGCTATAGGAATAGGACTCGGCGGAAGGTTCTCAAGAGAACTGCTGCGTGACAGAGAGAAGGACGGACTCGTTGAGCTGACATTTAATCTTTCGGGCGAGAAGGAAGATATCGTGCCGGAGGAATATATTGAGGACGGTCAGATCATAATATCCAGAAAGCTTTCGGGGGAGAGAGTCATCAACCGCATCAACGGTGAGACCGTTACTGCCGGAAAGATCAGGGAGATAGCAGAGAGACTCATCAATCTTCATGCACAGCATGAGCAGACGACTCTCCTTCGTGAGGAGATGCATATAGAGATACTTGACAGTTCCGACAAGGCTCTCGCTGAGTTAAAGGATAAGGTCGCAAAGGATTACAGAGAGTATACCGCGAACCATAATGAACTTGCCGGAATGACGGAGGATGCATCCGAGAGGATCAAGAGAGCGGATTATCTCTCTTATGAGGTGAAGGAGATAGAGGAAGCTTCGCTTGTCCCGGGAGAGGATGAGGAGCTTGAGAAGCTTTATCAGAAAATGAACAATTCCCGGGAGATCAGAGAGATCACCGAGGAGGTTTACGGCATAACCGGATATGACAGCTCTTCGTCTGCAGGAAATTCATTTTCAAGGGCAGTACAGAGGCTCAGAACACTGGAACGTCTTGATAAGGACGCAGATCCGCTTATCTCGCAGATCACTGATATTGACAGCCTGATAAGTGATTTTAATCATGCACTGAGTGAATATATAAATGAAGCTGACTTTGATGAGGAAACCTACAGCACGACAGAGAAAAGGCTGGATCTCATCAATTCACTTAAGGCAAAATACGGCAGGACTATAGATGACATACTTAAGAGCTGCGATGAGATGAAGGCTGAGCTCGAAAAGCTTCTCGGTTATGATGAGAGAGTGAAGGAGCTTACCGAAAAGGACAAGGTGCTTTATGAAAAGCTTGAGGCGTCTTCGGAAAAGCTTTCAAAGGCAAGAATTAAGCAGGCTGAGGTACTTTGCACTAATATCAGCGCTGCCCTGGCACAGCTTAACTTTAATAAGGTTGAATTTTATATGGACATAAGCAGGCTTGACAGGATAAGTGCGTCCGGCCGCGACAGAGCGGTATTTATGATCTCGACAAATGTAGGCGAAGCTGCGAAGCCTCTCCACATGGTCGCTTCCGGAGGAGAGCTTTCAAGAATAATGCTTGCGATAAAATCCTGTCTTGCAGATGCAGACAGTACGCCGACGCTTATATTTGACGAGGTGGATGTCGGAATAAGCGGCATAACCGCACAGAAGGTTGCGGAAATGATGAAGAAGCTTTCAGAGTCACATCAGATAATCTCCATAACACATCTTCCTCAGATCGCATCAAAGGCTGACACCAACTACCTTATCGAGAAGGTTGTAAGGGATGAGAAGACCTACTCCGGTATCAGACGTATCGATGGAGACGAGAAGATACATGAGATCGCAAGACTGCTTGGCGGAGAGACGATCACGGATAATGTGATCTCGGCTGCACGCGAGCTTCTGGCACAGAACTAATATTTCTGCAGATTTCTGCAGGAAAACAAGAGACATGCTGATAGGATGTTTTCATTGTAAAAACCAAATTTATAATCTATACATATGTTGAAAAATATTGGTAAAATATAGTATAATAATTATGTATGCGCAGCAAGGATTTATGCTCGGGAGAAAACACACTCCCGTGCGGAAATTCTGCGTTAACAGGCCAGTTAACTGCAAACCGATATAATAGTGTATAAAGCGGTCTGCGTTAACTATAATCAGGGTTTTGTATTATTTTTTCAGGGGTGAAAAATGATAGATACAGTAGTTTCAGTGAATCTTATGGTGGGTGAGACACTGAAGATAAAGAAGAACCGTCTCGGGACGGATTATCCCCGCGGGGATGAGAAGAGACTCTGCATAGTTTCCGGCATTTACGGAGATGAGCTGCAGGGACAGTATATATGCTATGAGACCATACGAAGGATCAAAAATGAGTACGAGAACCTCACAGGTATAGTCGATATCTATCCTTCGCTTAATCCTATGGGTCTTGAAGCCGGGGTACGTGAGATACCGGGACCTGAGCTCAATATGAACGAGCTTTTTCCGGGTTCTGAAAGCGGTGCTATGGGCGAGTATGCTGCATATGCAGTGCTGAAGGATATTGAAGGCGCAGATTTCTGCCTGGACGTTCACGGCAGCGATAAATATCTCTGCGAGATACCACAGATAAGAATGAATGATGATGTTGAAGGCATTATCATGCCTTATGCCGAGCATCTTAATACAGATATGATATGGGTTCATCCTTCTACTCAGGTTAAGAAGGGAAGTATAGTTTACGAACTGAACAAGATAGGCGTTAAGGCCTGCGTGACAGAGTCGAGCTATGCATTTAAGATCAACCAGAGATACTGCAATCAGATAGTAGACGGCATTTTCTCTCTGATGAAATTTATGGGCATCTGGAAGGGCAGCGTTAAGAAGGTCAAGGATCCTTTTGTTGTTCATGATGACCAGGTGATCTATGTAAATTCGGAGAGCAGCGGAATATTTATTCCGCATACATCAGTTCACGATCTGATCTCTGAAAATGATGAGATTGGCCGTGTTGTAGATGTTATCACCGGTTCAGTCGAGGAGATCATCAAGGCTCCTGTCAGCGGCATCATAACCGGTATGAGAGAGTATCCTGCCATTGAGGAAGGCTCCCTTCTCGCAAGGATAGTCAGCCTTGACGGAAATACCTTCGAGAAAATGAAGGATGACAGAGGCTAAGGGGGAGCAGTATGACAAGAGAGACATTATATACGATGAATACTGCCTTCCGCGGTGAGTATTCATTATATGGCTACACATACGGACGCGGCGAGAAGGCTGCCTGTATCGTCGGCGCCATGAGAGGACATGAATACCAGCAGCTTTATATCTGTTCGCTCCTTTCAAGAAAGCTTGCAAGGCTTGAGGAAGAGGGCGCAATCATCCAGGGAAAGCAGATCATGGTCATTCCATCGCTTAACTACAGTGCGATGAACGCCAGTCATAAATACTGGCTGTCGGATGATTCAGATATTAACAGACAGTTTCCGGGCAATCCGAGCGGACCTGCAACAAGCCGTATAGCTTATGCAACGCTTGAAAATGCCAGACAGTACACATACGGAATACAGTTCAGAAGCTTCTATCTTCAGGGGCAGTTCATTCCGCATATTAAAATGATGGATTCGGCAACCGAAGGAATAAATCTTGCAAATCTCTTCGGAATGCCGTATGTTCTTCTGAGTGAGGGAAGACCGTATGAGGCGATTACTCTTGCCAACAACTGGCAGAAGGCAGGAACCGAGGTTTTCTCAATCTATTCCGGAGGAACCGAAAGAATCCATGAGGGCTATGCCGAGACTGCTGTTTCAGCAGTGCTGAGATTCCTTTCAAGAATGGGAATCATCAAGTATAACTGCCAGGGCGGTTATATTTCAACCGTTATGGAAGAGGAGAAAATGCTTTCGATAAGATCCAGCGAAGCAGGCTTCTTCAAGCGTTACGTCGGAACCAATGAAGAGGTAACGAGAGGACAGAAGCTGGCGGAGATCATCGATCCGATGACCGGAAATATAATCTCCGAGGTTCTTTCTCCGACAAGCGGAATAACATTCTTCGTACATGACAAACCGCTGGTATTCCAGAACGTTGTCATTTACAAGATAATAAGAAAGCTGCATAAATAACAATTAGTAATACATAAATTATGGAGGACATGATGAGTAACGTAAGAAGGATCTATGTTGAAAAGAAACAGGATTATGCTGTAAGAGCCAAGGATCTGCAGCAGCAGTTCAGAGAATATCTCGGACTGAAGAATATCACAGTAAGGGAGCTTGTAAGGTACGATATCGAGAATATCACCGATGATACCTACAGAAAGGCTATCCCTACAGTATTCTCAGAGCCGCCGGTAGATATTGTTTATGAAGAGGAATTTCCTCTCAGAGAGGGAGATTTTATATTTGCAACAGAGTTCCTTCCTGGACAGTTCGATCAGAGAGCGGACTCTGCAGAGCAGTGCGTTAAGCTCCTTAACGAGACAGAGGAGCCTGTTATCAGATCTGCAGTAACATATGTTATCTCAGGAGATCTTACAAAAGATGATAAGAGAGCTATCATGGATTACGTTGTGAACCCTGTAGATTCAAGGATCACAAATGAAGTCAAGCCTGATACTCTTGTTATGCAGTATCCTGATCCTGAGGACGTTAAGATATTTGACGGTTTCAAGGATATGCCTGTTAAGGCACTCGAGGAGTTATACGGCAGTCTTGGACTTGCTATGACATTTAAGGATTTCCTTCATATCCAGAATTATTTTAAGAATGAGGAGAAGCGTGATCCGTCTATGACTGAGATCAGGGTTCTCGATACATACTGGTCAGATCACTGCCGTCATACTACATTTGCAACTGAGCTTACAGATGTTAAGTTTACTGACGGATTCTTTAAGGATGCCATCGAGGGTACATTTGAGAAATACAAGGCTGACAGAGCAGTGATCTATAAGGGACGTGATGACAAGTTCATCTGCCTTATGGATATCGCTCTTATGGGCATGAAGAAGCTTCGTGCAGACGGTAAGCTTGCTGATCTTGATGAGTCTGATGAGATAAATGCATGTACTATAGTTGTTCCTGTAACGATTGACGGAGTTACAGAGGACTGGCTTGTAAGCTTCAAGAACGAGACTCACAACCATCCTACAGAGATCGAGCCATTCGGTGGCGCTGCCACATGTCTCGGCGGTGCTATCCGTGATCCGCTTTCAGGACGTACATATGTATATCAGGCTATGCGTGTTACAGGTGCTGCTGATCCTACAAAGTCTCTTAAGGAAACTATGCCTGGCAAGCTTCCTCAGAGAAAGATCGTAAGAACAGCTGCAGAAGGATATTCTTCATACGGTAACCAGATCGGTCTTGCTACAGGTCTTGTAAATGAAGTTTATCATCCGAATTATGTTGCAAAGCGTATGGAGATCGGTGCCGTTATCGGCGCAGCTCCTAAGAAAAATGTAAAGAGACTTTCGTCTGATCCGGGAGATGTTATCATCCTTCTCGGCGGTCGTACAGGACGTGACGGCTGCGGCGGTGCTACAGGTTCTTCAAAGGCACATACATCTGAGTCCCTCACAACCTGCGGCGCTGAGGTTCAGAAGGGTAATGCTCCTACAGAAAGAAAGCTTCAGAGACTCTTCAGAAGAGAAGAGGTTGCTACTCTTATAAAGAAGTGTAATGACTTTGGTGCAGGCGGTGTATCCGTAGCTATCGGTGAGCTTGCTGCAGGTCTTGATATCAATCTTGATCTTGTACCTAAGAAATATGCCGGACTTGACGGTACAGAGCTTGCTATCTCTGAGTCACAGGAGAGAATGGCTCTTGTAGTAGATCCTGCAGATGCAGATAAGATCCTTGCATACGCAAGAGAAGAGAACCTTGAGGCAGTTAAGGTTGCTACAGTTACAGAAAGCCCACGTCTTGTTATGAAGTGGAGAGGCAAGACTATAGTTGACTTAAGCCGTGCTTTCCTTGATACCAACGGAGCACATCAGGAGACAACTGCGGTTGTTGAGGTTCCTGCAAAGGAAAATGATTATTTCGAGGAGACAGCAAAGGCTTCTGCATACGGCTTAAACAGCACAGCAGATGTTGCATCACTCTGGAAGGCAGTTCTCGGAGACCTTAATGTATGTTCACAGAAGGGGCTTGTGGAAATGTTCGACTCAACCATCGGTGCTGGTACAGTTACTATGCCTTACGGCGGTAAATATCAGCTTTCTCCGATCCAGACCATGACAGCAAGACTTCCTATAGAGAAGGGCAATACTGATACAGTTACAATGATGAGCTACGGCTACGATCCATATCTTTCAAGCTGGAGCCCATATCATGGTGCAATCTATGCAGTACTTCATTCAGTAGCAAAGATCGCAGCAGCAGGTGGTGATGTAAGCAAGATAAGACTTACATTCCAGGAATATTTCGAGAGAATGACAGAGGATCCTACACGCTGGGGCAAGCCGCTCGCAGCTCTGCTTGGTTCTTATTCTGCACAGATCGGTCTCGGACTTCCATCTATCGGCGGTAAGGACAGTATGTCCGGTTCATTTAATGAGATAGATGTTCCGCCAACACTTTGTTCATTTGCGGTAGACATCAACAGCTACCTTGATATAGTTACAACAGAATTCAAGAAGGCAGGAAACCTTATCCTTAAGCTTGATATCAACAAGGATGAGTATCTTGTTCCTGATTATAATGATGTTCTTACAAAGTATGCAGCACTCAGAAAGGATGTTGAGGCAGACCTTGTTGATACATCATTTGCAGTAGGCTTCGGTGGTATCATTGAAGCTGTCAGCAAGATGGCATTCGGTAACAAGCTTGGCGTTAAGCTTGATAACAGAGTGCTTTCAGAGGAGGATCTTATCAGAAGAGATTACGGTTCTATCATCATTGAGATAGATCCTGAGAATCTTGATAAGCTCAGCGCTCCATACACAGTTATCGGTGAGGTAACAGATGACGGATACTTTACATACGGAAGCAGCAAGTTATCTGTCGACGAGGCAGTAGCTGTATGGACAGGAAAGCTTGAGAAGGTATTCCCTACAAGATCAAATGTTGAAGATAAGAAGATAGATACAGGTCTTTACGAGGCTAAGAATATCGTTGTTGCCAAGAATAAGGTTGCTAAGCCTCATGTATTTATTCCGGTATTCCCTGGAACAAACTGCGAGTATGATTCAGCTCATGCATTTGAGAGAGCAGGTGCAGAGGTAACAACTATAGTTCTTAACAATATGGATGCCGAGGGCATCAGAGCATCTGTAGATGCATTTACAAAGGCTATCAGCGAGTCACAGATAGTAATGTTCCCTGGCGGATTTTCAGCAGGTGATGAGCCGGACGGTTCAGGTAAGTTCATTGCTACAGCATTCAGAAACAAGAAGATCGCTGATGAACTGATGAAGCTTATAAATGAGAGAGACGGTCTTGTACTTGGTATCTGTAACGGATTCCAGGCACTTATGAAGCTCGGACTTCTTCCATACGGTGAAGTAAGAGCTCAGGGTGAGGACAGCCCTACACTTGCACGTAACTCTATCGGACGTCACCAGTCCAAGATGGCTTACACCAAGGTTGTTTCAAACAAGTCACCATGGCTTAGAAAGGCAGAGCTTGGCGGAGTTTATTCAATCGCTATGTCACACGGCGAGGGACGTTTCGTTGCAAATGATGAGTGGCTCAGAAAGCTCTTCGAGAACGGACAGGTTGCAACACAGTATGTTGACCTTGAAGGAAATCCTACAATGGATGAGGATTACAATATCAATGCTTCATATATGGCTATCGAGGGTATTACTGATGCTACAGGACGTATCCTTGGTAAGATGGGTCATTCAGAGAGAAGAAGAACAGGGGACTATATCAATATCTACGGTGAGAAGGATCAGCAGATATTTGAGTCCGGAGTTGAATATTTCAAATAAACCATAGATGTCTGAAACGTACGATGTACGTTCTGGCAGATGACAGATAAAAATATACGGATATCCATTCGGTCGCGAGCGATATACTCCCTCATGGACATCCGTATATTTTGCTAAAGAAAAGAAATCCGGGTTCGTATTTTAAGGACTCAGGGAGAGTATTTCTTTGAAAGGTTAAGGGGTTAAAATGAATCCAAAAGAGTTATATTTAAAGGTTCTTGATAATGTTAGAAAGGTAATGATAGGAAAGGATGAAACATTTTCGCTCATTTTTGCTGCAATCCTTTCCGGCGGACATGTTCTTCTGGAGGATAATCCCGGAACAGGTAAGACTACTCTTGCAAAATGCATAGCGAAGAGTATCGACGGAGAGATGAAGAGAGTTCAGTTTACTCCGGACCTGATGCCTCAGGATATCACAGGAATAAATGTCTACAGCAGGAAGGATGAAGAGTTCCATCTGATAAAGGGACCTGTATTTACAAATATACTTCTGGCGGATGAGATAAACCGTGCGACGCCGAGAACACAGTCGAGCCTTCTTGAAGCGATGGAGGAGAGAAGCTGTACTATTGACAGGGAAACTCTGGTGCTTCCGGAACCATTTCTTGTCATCGCTACGGAGAACCCTATAGAAACCACCGGAACATATCCGCTTCCGGAGGCACAGCTGGACCGTTTCCTTATAAGGCTTTCCATGGATAAGCTGGAGAAGGATGAGGAGACAGCGGTTCTTGAAAGGTTCAGAACCGGCAGTCCGTATGAAGAGCTGTCGCCTGTATGCAGCTGTGATGATATTATCAGCGCTGCACTTGAGGTTAGAAATACATTTGTTCATAAATGTATTGAAGAATATATAGTTGATATTGCAGCGGCAACCAGAAACTCATCGAAGCTGCTTGTCGGAGTAAGTCCGAGAGCCAGCCTCTCTTTGATGAGGGTTAGTCAGGCTTTTGCGGCAATATCGGGCAGGGACTATGTTATCCCTGACGATGTGAGATTCCTTGCTCCATTTGTATTCGGCCACAGGATAGTAACGGTATCCGGTATCCAGAATACAGCTGAGTGCAGCGGGATTATAAAGGATATCGTAAAGGGTATAGCGGTTCCAACGGAGAACTGGACAGAATGAAGATCGTACTTGCTATTTTGATACTGGGGCTGGTATATGTCCTTCAGCGGGGGCTATATCAGCGGTACTGGAATAAAGGACTTAAGGTTTCTCTGGGTTTTGACTCAGGGTTTCTTGAGTGCGGCGAAGATACAGTGCTTAAGATCGAGATAGAGAACAGAAAGCTTCTGCCGCTGCCGGTTTTTCATTTAAAATATACCATGGACAGATCGCTTCTTTTCAGCGATAACGATAATTCCACCATAACAGATCTGAATTACAGAAATGATGTCTTTTCTATCCTCGGCAATCAGAGGATAATCAGAAAACATGTCCTTAGAGGAGGCAGAAGAGGGGTGTTTTATATCCCTGGATGCACTGTCCACGTAAAGGATTTCTTTCTTGTCACAACTTTTGCAGAACAAGTGAATACAGATTCAAAGATATATGTCTTCCCTAAGAAGATCACAGGTAAAGGCTACGACGATCTTATGAACGGCATTATGGGTGAGATACTGGTCAGAAGAAGTCTCATTCCGGATAATATGAGCTTTCGCGGGATAAGGGAATACATGATAACAGACAGCCAGAGGAGCATTAACTGGAAGCAGACAGCCAGAAGAAATGATCTTATGGTCAATCTGTATGATTATACCATGGACCGGGAGATAAGGCTTCTGCTAAATCTGGATACTCATAATATGATCGAGCCGGCTCATCTTCTCGAAGAAACGATCTCTTTAACAAGCTCGGCTGCAAGAAGCTTTCTCAGGAAGAAGGTCGGAGTATCTCTTAAGACCAACGGAAGGATGAAGGCTCCGGATGATCCGGACAGATTTATCACGAATAAACCTGTTTCTGACAAAGGAAGCAAGTCGGAGATACCATGTCCTGAAATTGGCCGTGGAACGGATTATTCGCATCTTGTGACAGTGGATAAGATACTTTCAGCTATCACCTCTACATCGGGAAGCGCCGAGTTTCTTAAAATGCTTGATATAGAGATGAAGAGCTCACTTTCAACTGTTTTATATTTTGTCATTTCACCATACTATAAAGAGGATCTTCTCGAGAAGCTTGACCGTATGGAAAGGCTCGGCATGAATGTGATGCTAATAGTTCCTTATTATGATAAAATGGGATTTGAACCGACAAGAAGATATATGCGTGGCTGGGAGGTGAAGTTCGATGAGATCTAAGCTTTTCCTTCTGATGGTATTCTTCAGAGTAATATATACATATCTTTTCCTTCTTCTGGGCGGTCATTTTATACTGTTCCTTTTTAAGCAGGATGCCTTTGGGTGGAAGGAACTGCTGGTTACGGCGGCGCTGGTCATCATTTCTTATCTTGTAAGATTAAAGGCCGGAAATAACCTGATCGTGTTTATCGTTCATATAGCGGCCGGTGCAGCGGGCTTTTTCATATTAAGTACTGTTGCAAACAGGATAGTATTTATACTGAATGTGTTAGTAATGATGATCACGGCGATAAGGTCTTTAAGACGTGACACTGTGATCGGTGCGTTCGAGGAGGTTCCGTGGCCGGTACTCTTCATCGGTACATTTATGTACTGGCTCGGACTTGAGTATAATAACCCGGGGATAAGATCATTTGCATATTTTCTGCCGGTGCTTATAATACTGGTATATCTTGTAATACTGTATCTTGATGGCGTAAGCGATTATTTCGGCTGGACGAAGGATGTTTCGGATGTTCCGGTGAATAGAATGCTGAAGGTCAATTCGGTGATCTTCCTCGGAATAGTCATTTTCTCTATAGTCGCGCTGGTGCTGGCATATGTCTTTAAACTGGATGAGCTTTTCGTCAGATTCCTTAAAAGTCTGGTATGGGTTTTAAGGCTGATATTCCTCGGCTTTAAGCTTATCTATGAGCTTTTCTATGCGCTTTTCGGGGGCGGAAAAACGAGCAGTCTGGATGATAAGTCTGCCATGGAGGAAATGCAGGAGATAGACCGGGGCGAGATGACTGAAGGCGGCCGGTTTATAGTTGTGCTTGCAATTATCATAATAGCTGCGGTAGTATTATACTTTGTGCTGAGGAAGATCATAAGGGCGCTTCTCAGCAGAAGAAACACCGACTCGGATACGGTTGTTGAGATAAAGGAAAAGATCAAAAATGAATCCGAGAAAAAGACCTCACTTCTGACAAGGATAAAGGAAAGACTTTCAAATGAAGAAAGAGTTAGAAGAATGTATAAAAATAATATCCTAAGGCTGGATAAGCCGGGTGTCCCTATAGCGGAGGAAACAACCGTGGATATTGAGAAGAGGCTGATGGAGACATCGGGAGATGATGTTTCCGGTATGACCGAGATATATAATATGATCCGTTACGGCAGTAAGGAAGCGGACTTATCTACGGTCAGAGAGATGCGTAAGAGGATCAACAAAATACCAAAGTAGAAAAAAATTATACATTTTCACTCAATATGTGGTATAAAAGAGTGAACTAAAAAATATTATAAAAAGAGGAAGAAAAATGAAGTGCTGGGATAAAAGAAAGAGTAGAATGATACTGCTTATTCTCGCCATAAGCATGATCGCAGGTCTTTTCACGGCGTGCGGAAAGAATAAGGAAGAGAGAGAAAACTTCGTCGTAGGCTTTGATGCGGAATTCCCACCGTATGGCTTTAAGGACGATAATGGTGATTACATAGGCTTCGATCTTGAACTTGCCGAAGAGGTCTGCAGAAGAAAGGGATGGAAGCTTGTTAAACAGCCTATTGACTGGGAACAGAAGAATATGGAGCTTAATTCCGGAGCAATAGACTGTATCTGGAACGGCTTTACTGTTAATGGACGAGAGAATGATTATACCTGGACAACAGCCTATGTGGATAATTCACAGGTGGTAGTGGTAAGAAAGGATTCAAGTATTGAAAGTCTGGAGGATCTTAAGGGTAAGATCGTTGCGGTTCAGTCAGATTCAGCTGCGCTTGCTGCATTTACAAGTGATGATGCAGAAGAAAAGAACAAGGAGCTTGCAAAGAGCTTTAAGGAGCTTATGCAGATCGGCAATTATGTAAGTGCATTCTTAGACCTTTCAAGCGGATCTGTAGATGCAGTGTGTATAGATGTCGGCGTTGCGTATTTTCAGCTTAATCAGAATCCGGATTTTAAAGTGCTTAAGGAAACCATTTCATCAGAGAAATACGGCGTAGCATTTAAATACGGAAATACAGCTCTTCGTGACGAGGTTCAGGAAACTCTTGAAGAAATGTATAAGGACGGCACCTTTAAGGAGATAGCCTCTCACTGGAAGGACTACTATATCGAGGAAAGCCTCTGCTTCATGGGCGAGGGTACGGATTTTGCCTACAGAACAGATGACACAGCCAAGGCTGACAGAGCATTCGGAGAGAAGTTTCTGAGTATCTCAAAGCAGCTCGGCAAAGGCATACTTGCAACGCTGTCGATATTCTTCCTGACACTTATATTCTCAATGCCGCTGGGACTGCTGGTTACATTTGTCAGAATGTCCAAAGCAAAAGTGCTTCAGTGGATCGCGAAGATCTATATTTCAATCATGAGAGGAACGCCTCTTATGCTTCAGCTGCTGGTCGTTTTCTATGGACCTCATTTTCTCTTTGGGGCGGAGACTTCACAGAGCTACAGATTCTATGCGGTCATAATCGGCTTTTCACTTAATTATGCTGCGTATTTTGCAGAAATATATCGTTCGGGTATCGAGAGCATACCGGTCGGACAGAGAGAAGCTGCGGATGTTCTCGGTTATTCAAAGAGACAGACCTTCAGAAAAATCATATTCCCGCAGATGTGTAAGAGAGTAATCCCTCCTGTAACAAATGAGGTCATCACTCTTGTTAAGGATACATCACTTGCATTTGCGCTTGCATATACAGAAATGTTTACTCTCGCCAAGCAGATAACAGCCAGTGAGGCGAGCATACTTCCGCTTTTCATAGCAGGTATATTCTATTATATATTTAATTTTGTCGTTGCTATGTTTATGGAAGGAATCGAGAAAAAAATGAAGTTTTTTTAGTGTATGAGAAAGGAAAGAGACATGAGTCTTCTTGAGATAAAAAATTTAAAGAAGAGCTTCGGAAATCTGGATGTTCTTCACAATATTTCCCTCAGCGTTGAGGAGGGCAAGGTGGTTTCAATACTCGGACCTTCGGGCTCCGGCAAATCAACCATGCTTCGCTGTGCCACACTGCTTGAAACCATGGACGGCGGAAGCCTTTCTTATGACGGCCGGTTTGCATGCAGGGATGAGGGCAGAGGAAGCGTTTATGCACCTAAGGCTGAGATAAAAAAGATTAAGAATACATTTGGACTGGTATTTCAGAATTTTAATCTGTTTCCGCATTACAGCGTTTTGAAAAATGTCATAGACGCACCGATCACGGTTCAGAAGCGTGACAGGGAAGAGGTTATAAAGGAAGCAGAGGAGCTTTTAAAGAAGGTAGGTCTTTCAGAGAAGAGGGACAGCTATCCGAGACAGCTTTCAGGCGGACAGCAGCAGAGAGTCGCTATAGCAAGAGCGCTTGCCATGAAGCCGAAGATACTCTTCTTCGACGAGCCTACATCAGCGCTTGATCCGGAGATAACGGCAGGCATACTTAAGGTTTTAAGAACCCTTGCCGAGGAAAAAATGACAATGGTCATAGTAACTCATGAGATAGCATTTGCAAGAAATGTCTCAGATAAAGTTGTTTTTATGGACAGCGGTTATATCATTGAAGAAGGAAAACCTGAGGATGTTATCGACAATCCATCAAACGACAGAACCAGAGCTTTCCTGCAGAAGTTCTAGGATGGCAGAACCAGGGTCTTTCTGCGAAATTCCAGGATGGCAGGATAAGAGCCTTTCTGCAAAGGTTCTGATAGACATAAAACATTGGGCTGAGTAATGTCCCGGTAATATATGGTGAGGAAAAGTATGATAAAAAAAATCTACAATAAAAAGATGCTGGCTGCCTTAACGGCGATGCTTCTTCTGACTGCCGGATGCGGTAAGAAGGATGAGGATACGACGGAGAGGACGACGAATAAGATCACTACGGAAAGTACTGAGTCTACTGAGTCGTCGGATACGGAAGGTACGACAGGAGAGAATACTGCAGAAGATGCTTCTGTTACAGAGGATAAGAGTACCGCAACAGAGGAAGGAACGACTGCTGAACCGGACAGCCGGACAGTGAGTACAGAAGGAACAACCATTACTCCGGGAGGTAATCTGCCAGGAAAAGATGAAAACCCTGTGACGGATACCAAGAGCCCTGAAAATATGGCTGAGTATCTTTCCGGAGACTGGAATATGATACCGGGCGGCAACAGCAGCAAGAAGCCTCCGGTTAAGATCAGCTTTGATAAAGAGGAAAACATCTGTACATTTTATAATGAAGACGGCAGTAAATTCATAAAGACGTCCATGGAGTATCAGAGCCTTTTCGGAGATGATGATAAAGCAAATCTTGTAACGCTTAAGACTCTCGAGGCATCGGAAGACACAGTTTCTAATTCTGAGGAGTTAGAGCATATGTCGGTTGATGTGCAGCTTCTTACAGCGAATGTAAACGGTAAGAAATATCTTGCAATAAGAGAAGCTGGAAATGGTGACTCAATACTCGGATATGAGTTCCTTAAACCGGAGAATAGGACTGACAGCTTTTTCTGGATATTAGCAAAGGAAGAAGATAAAGAGCAGAAGCTTTCTGATGAAGAAAATGCATTTCTGGTAGAGAAGAATACTTCATTTTATGCCTTTAAATGGATAGAAGAAAATGGTGCCTGCTATCTCCAGAGGATGGATACGGATTCCTTTGAGGACCTCTGGTACGATGGCACGGTTAGTGTGAGTGTTCTGATCTATTCCTACAATAATACCGGCTTCGGCAACTATGCAGTTAAGTATAAGTGTAAGGGCCTGAAAAAGGGAAATCCATCGCCGGAATTCGTATATGTTACAACAGATATAAATGGCGATATCGAGAAAATGCTTCCTGCCGAATATATGGGCTATGGATATTATAAGCCGGCTGAGGAAGAGGATTCGGAAAGAGCCGGACTTAAGACTACAGATGAGCTGTATCTCGGCGAGTGGGTGGATCCGACTGATCCGTACAGATACCTTTATATCCTTGAGGATGACCTTGAGGTTGGAGGATACAAGATAGAAATGTTCTATGATGATACGCCTTCCATCTTCGGAAATGCAAATGCAGACAATCTGTCGCTTAGCATGAATCAGGGCTTCACTTACGATGATTTCTGGGTGCTCGGGCATTTTGATACTGCCGAGGGTGCGATAGCATTTACGGTTGATGAATCTGAGTACTGGGATCTACCGGTAGGAACTGTATATTATTTCGAAAGAAAAGAACCGCTTGAATAAACGGTTCTTTTCTTTTTTTGCGATGTGTTGTATGCAGCTAAAAGAGTGCTGGTAGTGAAGGCGCAGGGAGACAACGGCAAAACATGGACATTTTCAGTGTATGGACACATCGAAAAAGGAAAAGGGTATAGGTATAAGTTATAACAAGCGGAAGGTTTTAACGATTTTACAAGAACAAATATGGGTGCTATCATTCGTTCATACCAAACGGGACAACAAAAATGAATGTGAGGAAGACAAATGGCTTTTATTGAATTAAAGAATGTTAATAAAACCTTTGAGACCGGCTCAGGTACGGTAGAGGCGTTAAAGGACATTAACCTTTCAATAGAAAAATCTGATATATACGGGATCATCGGTATGTCGGGAGCCGGAAAGAGTACACTGGTACGATGTTTGAACTATCTTGAAAGACCAACCGGAGGAGAGGTGATAATAGCCGGTAAAAACCTCGGAGAGCTTTCGGAGAAAGGCTTAAGGGAAGAGAGAAGAAATATCTCGATGATATTTCAGAATTTCAATCTCCTGATGCAGAAGAATGCACTTAAAAATGTATGCTTTCCTCTGAAGCTTAGAAAGGTCAGAAGGAAAGAGGCTGAAGCGAAGGCATATGAGCTTCTGGAAACAGTCGGAATAAAGGATAAAGCAAAAGCCTATCCGGCAGAGCTTTCAGGAGGACAGAAGCAGAGAGTTGCAATAGCAAGAGCTCTTGCATCAGATCCGGAGATACTTATCTGTGATGAAGCAACAAGTGCTCTCGACCCGCAGACAACTGCTTCGATACTTGAGCTTCTGAAGGATATAAATAAAAAATACGGGATCACGATAGTGGTCATAACTCATCAGATGAGTGTTGTAAGGGATATATGCAATAAGGTGGCAATCATTGAAGATGGAAGGCTGGTCGAGAAAGGCAAGGTAGCCGACATTTTTACAAATCCAAAATCAGATACATCAAAAAGACTTCTTGGAAACAGTTTTTTTAAGAAGCTTGACATAGATAATGAGAAAGACTCGAAAGAGCTTGCTGGATAAAGGGGGTGAGGAAGGATGTTTAATGCACAGATAAATGAAATGCTGATACAGGGTGTAAAGGACACCTTATATATGACGCTTGGTTCAACAGCACTCGGATATGCGATAGGGCTTCCGATGGGAATAACCCTGGCGGTTACTGATAAGGATGGACTGAAGCCGAATGCATTTATCTACAGGATATTTGATCTTATTGCAAATGTCGTTAGAAGCATTCCATTCCTGATCCTGCTTATCATAATGATACCGGTAACAAGAGCTATTGTAGGAAAAAGCTACGGTGCATCTGCAACGATAATCCCACTGGTTGCGACTGCGGCGCCTTACATAGCAAGACTTGTTGAATCATCCCTTAAGGAGGTTGATACCGGAGTCATAGAAGCGGCAAGGGCTATGGGAGCTTCAAATCTGAATATCATTTTCAGAGTGCTTCTTGTAGAGGCGAGAACCTCTCTCATTATGGGAGCAACGATAGCAACAGGTACGATACTCGGATATTCCGCAATGGCAGGAACAGTCGGAGGAGGCGGCCTGGGAGATATAGCTGTAAGATACGGCTATTACAGATGGCAGACAGATATAATGATAGTCACAGTAATACTGATAATCATTTTGTTCCAGATAATTCAAAATGTGGGAATGATAACCGCAAATAAGCTTAATCATAAAAAATGATCATGAAGATCAAAAATGATAAAAAGATCTGCAAAAGATCTTTAAATATAATATAAAAGAAAGAAGGATAATATATCATGAGAAAGAGAGTAAAAGCATTATTATTAGTTGGAGTTTTAGCATTATCGGCATTTACAGGATGCGGTAAGAAGGAGAACAAGAAAGAGGTTCAGGCACAGGATAAGTCAGAGCTTAAGAAGATCAGTGTAGCAGCATCACCTACACCACATGCAGAGATACTTGAGAAGGCAAAGCCAATCCTTGAAGCACAGGGCTACGATCTTGAGATAAAGATATTTGACGATTATGTACTTCCAATGACAGTAGTAGAGTCAGGCGAGCTTGATGCAAACTATGCAGTACATGTACCATACCTTGAGTCATTCAATGCAGAGCAGAATACACACCTTGCAAATGCAGGCGGTATCCATTATGAGCCATTTGGAATCTATCCTGGCAAGAAGAAGGATCTTTCAGAGATCGCAGAGGGCGATACTATCGCAGTGCCAAACGATACAACAAACGAAGCAAGAGCGCTTCTCCTTCTTCAGGACAACGGAATCCTTAAGCTTAAGGATGGCGCAGGTCTTACAGCAACAGTAAATGATATCGTAGAGAATCCTCATAAGATCAAGATCCAGGAGCTTGAGGCAGCTCAGGTAGCAAGAGTTAAGAGCGAAGTTGCATTTGTAGTACTTAACGGAAATTATGCTATTGAAGCAGGGCTTTCAGTAGGTAAGGATTCAATAGCAAGTGAGAAGAGTGATTCCGAAGCTGCAAAGACATATGTAAATATCATCGCAGTTAAAGAAGAAAATGAGAGTAGCGAAGCTATCCAGGCTCTTGTAAAGGTTCTTCAGTCACAGGAGATCAAGGATTTCATCAGAGATAACTATGATGGTGCAGTAGTTCCTTTTGAATAAAATGATTACACATTTTATATAAAAAATAAAAGTCCGGCCGGCAGGATTTCCCTTCGGCCGGACTTGACTATTTAGAGGTTTTGGAGTAAAATAAATGTAGTTGGTGAATATCATTTAAGGGTTTTGCGAGAAATTCACCTTTCGGAGTTAATTTGATATTTTGGGCAAAACAAGGGAAATCTTGTGACGCAAAGCTAAAGGGCCTGAAGGAATCATCTATTGGCAGCCAGTTGCAGAGTTTTTCTATGTAATTTGGATTTTTCAGAGATTCATGCAGGGCGGTAAAGCAGAGCGTGAATCTCTTTTTTTACGTTCCGGATGCTTTGGGACTGGTGCACAGGATAGTTAAGTTATCTCACATATTTTAAGACGTTTAGTTGTTTGAAAAGCAATTCCCGGGGATCCCCACAGTGAATAAGTAGCTGTGGGGATTCTTCGTATTATATATAATTTATAAAAATCAGCTCAAAATAAGGTAATCTTGTATAACAGCTTTCTTAGAAAAAATATTGTAATTACAATGCTGTTAGTGCTATAATTGTGTCTAATTACGTGATACACCGCATTTTTTTGGGATAAGGCATGGAAATGCTCTGATTCTTCGCAGCTGCGGAGAGGGCCTTCCAAAAAGAGAATGGTTTTATCTATAGCATAATATATTTACAGGGAGGAATAAACCATGGGAATGACTATGACTCAGAAGATACTTGCTGCTCATGCGGAGCTTTCGAGCGTTGCTGCCGGAGACCTGATTGAGGCAAAGCTTGATCTGGTACTTGGAAATGACGTAACTACTCCGGTTGCGATCAACGAATTAAGCAAATTTAAGAAGAAGGATGTATTTGATAAGGACAAGATCGCTCTTGTTATGGATCATTTCACACCTAATAAGGATATTAAGAGTGCAGAGCACGTTAAGCAGGTAAGGGATTTTGCAAGAGCAAATAACATTACAAACTATTTTGACGTTGGACAGATGGGTATCGAACATGCGCTCCTTCCTGAGAAAGGTCTTGTAGTAGCAGGTGATGCGGTTATCGGTGCGGATTCACACACATGTACATACGGTGCGCTTGGCGCATTCTCAACAGGTGTAGGATCAACTGATATGGCCTGCGGTATGGTTACAGGACAGACATGGTTCAGAGTTCCGTCAGCTATCAAATTTATCATCACAGGCAAGAAGGCTGAGTGGATCAGCGGTAAGGATGTCATCCTTCATATCATCGGTATGATCGGCGTTGATGGTGCAAGATACAGATCTATGGAGTTCGTTGGCGATGGTATCGCAGAGCTTACTATGGATGACAGATTTACAATCGCAAATATGGCTATCGAAGCAGGCGCTAAGAACGGTATCTTCCCTGTTGACGAGCAGACTATAGAATATATGAAGGAGCATTCGGTAAGAGAGTACACTGCTTACGAAGCAGATCCTGATGCAGTATATGATGAGACATATACTATCGATCTTTCGACACTTCGTCCTACTGTATCATTCCCTCATCTTCCGGAGAATACAAAGACTATCGATGAGATCGGTGATATCAAGATCGATCAGGTAGTTATCGGTTCTTGTACAAACGGACGTATTTCAGATATGCGTATCGCAGCTGATATACTTAACGGACGTAAATGTGCTGAGGATGTGAGAGTTATCATTATTCCGGGAACTCAGGATGTTTACCTTCAGATGATCAAGGAAGGTCTTGCTGAGATATTTGTAAATGCAGGAGCTATCGTTTCTACACCTACCTGCGGTCCATGTCTTGGAGGCCATATGGGTATCCTTGCTCATGGTGAGAAGGCGGTTTCAACAACAAACCGTAACTTTGTAGGACGTATGGGAGCTATCGATTCAGAAATCTATCTTGCAAGCCCTGCAGTTGCAGCAGCATCAGCAGTAACAGGTAAGATAAGCTCACCTGAGGAACTTAAATAAGGAGGTACAGCATGATTATTGTGGGAATTATCATGATTCTGGTTGCAGCAATATGCCTGATGATTGGAATTCTTCATCTGATGCAGAAGGGGCCGCTTATAAATAATGCATGGATATATGCAAATGAAGAGCAGCGCCGCACGATGGATAAAAAGCCGCATTATCGTCAGTCAGGAATAGTATTTCTGATGATAGGGCTTCAGTTTATTATGATTGGATTATTCTGCTTCACAAAAAGCTATTTATTCATGATAGCAGAGGGCGTGATAATAGGAATGGTTGTGGTATACGCAATAGTTTCTTCGATAATCATAGATAAGAATAAAAGATAAAACAGGAGGCTTACATGAAAGCACACGGAACAGTACATAAATATGGCGATAATGTTGATACAGACGTTATCATTCCTGCAAGATATCTTAATACAGCAGACCCGGCAGAGCTTGCCAAGAAGTGTATGGAAGATATCGATGCAGATTTCGTAAACAGAGTTAAAGCAGGAGATATCATGGTAGCCGGCAAGAATTTCGGATGCGGTTCTTCAAGAGAGCATGCACCGATCGCTATCAAAGCTTCAGGAATCAGCTGCGTTATCGCTGATACATTTGCAAGAATCTTTTACAGAAATGCTATCAACATCGGACTTCCTATCATTGAATGCGAGGAAGCTGCAAATGAGATCAAGGCAGGCGATATAGTTGATATAGATTTTGATTCGGGTGTGATCACCGACGAAACAACAGGCAAAACATATCAGGGACAGGCTTTCCCACCATTTATGCAGAATCTTATCTCTAAGGGCGGCCTTATCAATTATATTAATTCAAAAGCAGAGTAATGATCGGCGAAAATATCACGGCCGATAATAGAAATGGAGACTGGTAAAAAATGATTTGTAATCTTGCGGTTATTAAGGGAGACGGAATCGGACCTGAGATAGTAACAGAGGCTATGAAGGTTCTCGATGCTGTCGGAAAGAAATATGGACATACATTTAATTATGAGCACATCCTTATGGGAGGATGCTCGATAGATGCAACAGGAGAGCCTCTTACAGATGAGGCAGTTGCAATTGCAAAATCCAAGGATGCAGTTCTTCTCGGATCTATCGGTGGAAATACACAGACTTCTCCATGGTACAAGCTTCCGCCTGCAAAGAGACCTGAGGCAGGACTTCTGAAGATACGTAAGGAGCTCGGACTTTTTGCAAACCTTCGTCCTGCATATCTCTATCCTGAACTTAAGGAGGCATGTCCTCTTAAGGAGTCGGTTGCAGCTAAGGGCTTTGACATGATGATCATGCGTGAGCTGACCGGAGGACTTTATTTCGGAGAAAGATATACCAAAGAAGTTGACGGAGTGCTTACAGCAGTAGATACCCTTACATATACAGAGAAGGAAATCCGCCGTATAGCTATCAAGGGCTTCGATATCGCTATGAAGCGTCGTAAGAAGGTAACACTTGTAGATAAGGCAAATGTACTTGATTCATCAAGACTCTGGAGAAAGATCACAGAAGAAGTTGCTGCTGATTATCCGGAGGTTGAATTCACAGTAATGCTTGTTGATAATGCAGCAATGCAGCTCGTTAAGGATCCTGCACAGTTCGATGTAATGCTTACAGAGAATATGTTCGGAGACATCCTTTCGGATGAAGCATCAATGATCACAGGATCAATCGGAATGCTTCCTTCAGCATCACTTAATGAGACAAAGTTCGGTATGTATGAGCCATCAGGCGGTTCAGCACCTGACATTGCAGGTAAAAACATTGCAAACCCTATCGCAACTATACTTTCTGCAGCAATGATGCTTCGTTATACCTTCGATCTTGATAAGGAAGCAGATGCAATCGAAGCAGCAGTAAAGCAGGTTCTTGAAGAAGGCTACCGCACGATCGATATCGCAAAGCCGGGCGAACCACAGGTTAAATGCGATGAGATGGGTAGTCTGATTGCGGAACGTATCTAAACAATAGAGGAGTGAAGAATAATATGAAGAGTGATAACATGAAATGTGGTCTGCAGCAGGCACCTGCACGTTCACTTCTGAACGCACTTGGATATACTGCAGAAGAAATCAAAAAACCTATGGTTGGTATCGTATGTTCCTACAATGAGATCGTACCTGGACATATGAACCTTGACAAGATAGCCGAGGCTGTAAAGCTCGGCGTAGCTGAAGCAGGCGGTACACCTGTAATGTTCCCTGCAATCGCAGTTTGCGATGGTATCGCTATGGGACATATCGGTATGAAGTATTCTCTTGTAACAAGAGATCTTATAGCAGACTCAACTGAAGCTATGGCTATAGCTCATCAGTTTGATGCACTTGTAATGATACCTAACTGTGACAAGAACGTTCCGGGACTTCTTATGGCAGCAGCCAGAGTAAATGTTCCTACAGTATTTGTATCAGGTGGTCCGATGCTTGCCGGACATATTCATGGAAGAAAGAGAAGTCTTTCATCAATGTTCGAAGCAGTCGGAGAGAGAACTGCCGGCAAGATCACAGATGAGGACGTTGTAGAATTTGAAGAGAAGGTTTGCCCAACCTGCGGCTCATGCTCAGGTATGTATACAGCAAACTCAATGAACTGTCTTACAGAGGTTCTTGGTATGGGACTTCCTGGAAACGGAACTATCCCAGCTGTTTACTCAGAACGTCTCAGACTTGCCAAGAAGGCAGGCTACGCAGTAATGGATATGCTTGAGAAGAATATCCGTCCAAGAGACATCATTACCAAGGAAGCAATCCTCAACGCACTTACAGTTGATATGGCACTTGGATGCTCAACAAACTCAATGCTTCATCTTCCTGCTATTGCACATGAGATCGGCTTTGACTTTGATATATCATTTGCAAATCCAATCAGTGAGAAGACTCCAAACCTCTGCCACCTTGCACCTGCAGGTCCTACATATATGGAAGACCTTAATGAAGCAGGCGGTGTATATGCAGTTGTTAAGGAGCTCTGTGATCTCGGACTTATAAATGAAGACTGCATGACAGTAACAGGCAAGACTATCGGTGAGGCAGTTAAGTATGCAGTAAACAAGAATCCGGAAGTTATAAGACCTACAGATAATCCGTATTCAAAGACAGGCGGACTTGCAGTTCTTAAGGGTAACCTTGCACCGGACGGTTCGGTTGTTAAGCGTTCTGCAGTCGTTCCTGAAATGCTTAAGCATGAAGGACCTGCAAGAGTATTTGATTCTGAAGAGGATGCTATCGCAGCTATCCTTGGCGGCAAGATCGTAGAGGGAGACGTAGTTGTCATCCGTTACGAAGGACCTAAGGGCGGACCTGGAATGAGAGAAATGCTCAATCCTACATCAGCTATTGCAGGTATGGGACTTGGCTCAACAGTTGCTCTTATCACAGACGGTCGTTTCTCAGGTGCAAGCCGTGGTGCTTCAATCGGACATGTTTCACCGGAAGCAGCAGTAGGCGGACCTATCGCCCTTGTTGAAGAGGGAGATATCATTGAGATAGATATCAACAATTACTCAATCAACCTTAAGGTATCTGATGAAGAACTTGCAAAGCGTAAGGCTGCATGGACACCTCGTGAACCTAAGGTTAAGACAGGATATCTTGCAAGATATGCATCAATGGTTACATCAGGCAACAGAGGCGCTATTCTTGAGATTCCTAAGAACTAATAAATAGTAGAAAGTACAGTACTGATTTGAGAGAATATTAAACTAATACTAGACATCAGGCTTTTGTTGTGGTAGAAATATTAGTATTAATCGGCTTAAATAGTATATGTAATATAAAGGAGAAAAGTAATGAAACAGTTAAGTGGTTCTGAGATCGTTATCGAATGTCTCAAAGAGCAGGGCGTAGATACTGTATTTGGCTACCCGGGAGGTACCATTCTTAATGTCTATGATGAGCTTTATAAGCATTCGGCAGAGATCAATCATATCCTTACATCACATGAGCAGGGTGCTGCACATGCAGCAGACGGATATGCCAGAGCAACAGGCAAGGTAGGTGTATGTATGGCCACATCGGGCCCTGGTGCTACAAACCTTGTAACAGGTATCGCAACAGCATATATGGATTCAATCCCTCTCGTAGCAATAACTGCAAACGTAGGTGTTTCTCTTCTTGGTAAGGACAGCTTTCAGGAAGTTGATATAGCAGGCGTGGTAATGCCTATTACCAAGCACAGTTTTATCGTTAAAAATGTTCATGAGCTTGCTGATACATTGAGACGTGCATTTAAGATCGCTCAGTCGGGAAGACCAGGACCTGTTCTTGTGGATATTACAAAGGACGTTACCGCAAGCTATGCGGATTATGAATATCATAAGCCGGAACCGATAACAAAGGTTACAGCATCTATTAAGAGTGAGGATGTTGAGAAGGCAGTAAATATCATCAACAATGCAAAGAAGCCTTACGTTCTTGTCGGAGGTGGTGCTACACTTTCCGGAGCTTCAAAGGCTTTAGCTGAGTTTGTTGAAAAGATAGATGCTCCTGTATGCGATACTCTTATGGGTAAGGGCGCATTTGACGGAACCTCTGAGAGATATACCGGAATGATCGGTATGCATGGAACAAAGGCATCCAATTTCGGTGTAAATAAAGCTGATCTCCTTATCGTAGTTGGAGCAAGATTCTCTGACCGTGTTATCGGAAATGCATCAAAGTTCGCAAATGAAGCAAAGATACTTCATATAGATATAGATGCTGCTGAGATCAACAAGAATATTGAGGTTGACGCAAGCATAGTAGGCGATGCAGAAGAGATTCTCAAGACTCTCAATACAAAGATCACTGCTAAGAAGAAGCCTGAGTGGATGGCTGAGATCGAAGAGATCAAGGCTAAATATCCTCTTCATTATGATATGGAGAATCTTACAGGACCTTCCGTTATCAATAAGATCTATGAGAAGACAGATGGAAATGCAATCATCTGTACAGACGTTGGACAGCATCAGATGTGGGCTGCGCAGTATTACCTTTACAAGGAGCCAAGACAGCTTCTTACATCCGGAGGACTCGGAACAATGGGCTACGGACTTGGAGCTGCAATCGGTGCAAAGATAGGCAGACCTGACAAGACTGTTATCAATATTGCCGGTGACGGATGCTTCAGAATGAACATGAACGAGCTTGCAACAGCTGCAAGAAGCAATGTTCATATGATAGAGATCGTTATCAACAACCACGTTCTCGGTATGGTTAGACAGTGGCAGACACTTTTCTATGATAAGAGATATTCAAATACCATACTTAATGACGGCGTTGATTTTGTTAAGGTTTCAGAAGGACTTGGAGCAAAGGCATTCAGAGTAACAACAGTTAAGGAATTTGAGGATGCTCTCGTAGAAGCTATAAATGGTGAAGGACCATACATGATCGAATGTGTTATCGGTAAGGATGACAAGGTTTGGCCAATGGTTGCACCTGGTGCCGCTATCGAGACATGCTTCGAATCAGAAGAAGAACTTAGAAAGTAATTAATTTTAAGATTAAATATACGGAGGAATTTAAAATGGCAAGAGTGTACAACTTTTCAGCTGGACCATCAATTTTACCTGAGGTAGTTTTAAAGCAGGCAGCAGACGAAATGCTTGATTATCAGGGCTCGGGACAGAGCGTAATGGAGATGAGCCACAGATCGAAAACTTACGATGCGATCATCAAGGAAGCTGAGAAGGACTTAAGAGAGCTTATGGAAATCCCTGACAATTACAAGGTGCTTTTCCTTCAGGGCGGTGCTTCACAGCAGTTCGCAGCTGTACCTATGAACCTTATGAAGAATGGTGTTGCTGATTACATCATCACAGGTCAGTGGGCAAAGAAGGCATATCAGGAAGCTAAGAAATACGGTAAGGCAGTAGCTGTAGCTTCTTCAGAAGATAAGACATTCTCGTACATCCCTGACTGCTCTGATCTTCCAATCGATGATGATGCAGATTATGTATACATCTGCCATAACAATACAATTTACGGAACAGCATTTAAGGACCTCCCAAATACAAAGGGTAAGATTCTTGTAGCTGATATGTCATCTGACATCCTTTCACAGCCTGTAAATGTAAGCGATTATGGTCTTATCTATTTCGGCGTTCAGAAGAACGTTGGACCTGCAGGTGTTGTAGTAGTAATCATCAGAGAAGACCTCATCAGAGATGATCTTCCTGAGTTCGTTCCTACAATGCTTAAGTATAAGACACAGGCAGACGCTGAGTCACTTTACAATACACCTCCTTGCTATGGTATCTACATCTGCGGACTTGTATTCAAGTGGGTTAAGTCTATGGGCGGTCTTAAGGCTATGAAGGCTCACAACGAGAAGAAGGCTAAGATCCTTTATGATTTCCTTGATGAGTCTAAGATGTTCAGAGGAACAGTAGAGAAGAAGGACCGTTCACTTATGAACGTTCCATTTGTAACAGGAAATGATGAGCTTGATGCTAAGTTCGTTAAGGAAGCAACAGCTGCTGGATTCGTTAACCTTAAGGGTCACAGATCAGTAGGCGGTATGCGTGCATCTATCTACAACGCTATGCCAATCGAAGGTGTTGAGAAGCTTGTAGAGTTCATGAAGGCATTTGAAGAGGCTAATTCATAATTTCCGTATAACTTCATGTATATTTAACTTCAGAGAGATGCTGAAGTGAACAGTAAAATATGGCAAACAGCAGAAGGTGCGCAGCTAGGGCTTACCGGCTGTGCACATCTAAACTGTGAGCAGTATATATAGTAAGGAGAATAAAATGACTAAAGTTAATTGTCTTAATCCTATTGCAAAGTGCGGTACAGATCTTTTTTCAGATGCATACCAGATAACAGAAGAGTTTAATGAAGCTGATGTTGTACTTGTAAGAAGTGCAGCTATGCATGACCTTGAGGTTTCAGATAAGCTTCTTGCAGTAGCCCGTGCAGGTGCAGGAGTAAATAATATCCCTATTGAAGCTTATGCTGAGAAAGGTATCGTAGTATTCAACACACCTGGTGCAAATGCAAATGGTGTTAAGGAGCTTGTTATCGCAGGTCTTCTTCTTGGATCAAGAGATATCGTTGACGGTGCAAACTGGGTAGCAGAGTCTAAGGATGATGCTGATATCGCAAAGACAGCAGAGAAGAAGAAAAAGGCATTTGCAGGTAACGAGATCCAGGGTAAGAAGCTTGGTGTTATCGGACTTGGTGCTATCGGTGCTCTTGTTGCAAATGCAGCAGTTTCACTTGGTATGGAAGTTTACGGATATGACCCATATGTATCAGTTGATGCAGCATGGAAGCTTTCAAGAAGTGTAAAGCATATCACAAATATAAATGACATTTATTCAAACTGTGATTACATCACAGTACACGTTCCTCTTATGGATTCAACAAAGGGCATGATCAATGCAGATGCTATCAGCCGTATGAAGGACGGAGTTGTAGTTCTTAACTTTGCAAGAGATATCCTTATCGATGAGAAGGCTCTTCTTGAGGCTATTGATGACGGACATGTTAAGAGATACGTAACAGACTTCGCTAATCCTACAGTTGCAGGTCATAAGGGTGTTATCTGTACACCACACCTCGGTGCATCTACTGAGGAGTCTGAGGACAACTGTGCAGTTATGGCTGTTAATGAGATCCGTGAGTTCATCGAGAACGGTAACGTTATTAACTCAGTTAACTATCCTCGCTGCGAAGCAGGTGTTTGCCAGAATGTTTCAAGAGTGACAGTTTGCCACAAGAACATTCCAAATATGCTTACACAGTTCACAGGCCTCTTCGCTAAGGAAAGCATCAACGTATCAGAAATGGTATCAAAGTCAAGAGGTGACTATGCATACACTATTCTCGACATCGACGCAAAGGCTACAGCTGAGATGGCTGCAGAGCTTGAGAAGATCGAAGGCGTTGTAAGAGTAAGAATAGTAAAATAAGCGTTATGCACAAATCAGCATTTATAATGTTCCACACGGAAGTATAAAAACAGGTAACATTATAGAAAAATGCTAATTATCCGGCGCAGGAGATGCCGGATCAGAGAGGAAAGAAATTAATGAGCGAGAAATTTAAAGTTGGTATACTGGGTGCTACAGGTATGGTTGGACAGAGATTCATTTCCATACTTGAGAATCATCCATGGTTTGAGGTTGTAACTGTTGCAGCAAGCCCAAGAAGCGAAGGCAAGACCTATGCTGAGGCTGTTGAAGGTAGATGGAAGATGACAACACCTATCCCTGAAGCAGTTAAGAACCTTAAGCTTTACAATGTAAATGATGTTGAGAAGGTCGCTGCAACTGTTGACTTTGTTTTCAGTGCAGTAGACATGTCAAAGGAAGAGATCAAGGCTATCGAGGAGGCTTATGCCAAGACAGAGACTCCTGTTGTTTCAAACAACAGCGCTCACAGATGGACTCCTGATGTACCTATGGTTGTTCCAGAACTTAATCCTGAGCACTATGAGGTTATCAAGTATCAGAAGGAAAGACTTGGTACTAAGAGAGGCTTCATAGCTGTTAAGCCTAACTGCTCTATCCAGAGCTACGCTCCAGCGCTTTTCGCACTTAAGGAATTTGAGCCTAAGGAAGTTGTTGTTTCAACATATCAGGCTATCTCAGGTGCAGGAAAGACTTTCCAGGACTGGCCTGAAATGGTAGGAAATATCATTCCTTACATCGCCGGCGAGGAAGAGAAGAGCGAGCAGGAGCCACTCAGAATCTGGGGCAAGGTTGAGGACGGAGTTATCAAGAAGTGCGAGGATGGTCCTAAGATCACAAGCCAGTGCATCAGAGTACCTGTTCTTAACGGACATACAGCAACTGTATTTGTAAACTTCGGCAAGAAGCCTACAAAGGAGCAGATCATCGAGAAGTGGGTTAACTTCAGCGGTGAGCCACAAAAACTGAACCTTCCATCAGCACCAAAGCAGTTCATCCAGTATCTTGAGGATGACAACAGACCTCAGGTTCAGCTTGATGTGGATTATGAGAACGGAATGGGCGTTTCAATGGGACGTCTCAGAGAAGATACACTCTTCGATTATAAGTTCGTTGGTCTTTCACACAATACTCTCAGAGGAGCAGCTGGTGGAGCGGTACTTTCTGCAGAGTTACTTTGTGCAAAAGACTATATACAAAAGAAATAGTATTTGATATAATCAATTAAAATGGCCTATACGAGAGAGGGAGGTAAAGTCGATGAAGAAACTAGTATTAGTTACTTCTCCGCCGGCTTGTGGAAAGACATTCATTTCTAAGAAGCTTGCAAAAGCTTTAACTAATTGTGTTTACCTTGATAAGGATACTCTTATTGTATTATCAAAGCAGATATTCAAGGTTGCTGGACAGGAATACAACAGATCATCTGAGTTCTTCCAGAGAGAGATCAGAGATTATGAGTATTACGCTATTCTTGACCTTGCTTTTGATGCATTGGAGTATAATGATACAGTCCTTATCAACGCACCGTTCACAGAAGAGATCCGCGATGATGATTATCTTAAGAGTCTTCGTGAGAAGCTTGCCGAAAAGGACGCAGAACTTGCTGTTGTCTGGGTTCATACAGACACAGAGATTGCTCATCAGAGAATGATAAGCAGAAATTCTGACAGGGATATCTGGAAGCTTGAGCATTGGGATGAGTACATTGCTACTCAGAACTTTAACAAGCCGGAGAATATTCCGGAGCTTTATGTATTTAACAATAATACAGATGAAGATTTTAAGGCATCACTTGCTGGGGCGGTTAAATTTATAAGAGGTTAATTTATTAATAGGCTGCGTTAGTGAATTTCACGAATGCAGCCTATTTAGTCTTTATTTGAAAAGGAGATAGGGATATGGCAGAGGTCAGACCATTTGCAGCATACAGACCTGAAAAGGGGCTTGAGAACGAGATAGCAGCTCTTCCTTATGATGTATATAACAGGAAGGAAGCAAGGGAAGCGGTTGAAGGAAAGAAATATACATTTTTAAGGATTGACAGACCGGAGACACAGTTCCCGGAGGATTATGATATGTATTCTCCTGAGGTTTATCAGAAAGCCAGAGAGATGCTCTATGGTATGATAAGTGACGGAAGCTATATTCATGAGAATAAGAACGTTTATTACATTTATGAACTGATCATGGATGGAAGACATCAGACAGGTATCGTTGCCGTTTCATCCATCGATGATTATTTAAATGGTGTCATCATGAAGCATGAGAACACCAGAGCAGATAAGGAAGAGGACAGAATCAAGCATGTTTATACATGCAATGCCCAGACAGGTCCTATTTTCCTTGCGTACAGAAATAGACAGACAATTACGGACGTTGTGAACAGGATCAAGAAGGGAGAAGCGCTTTACAGCTTCACCTCTGATGACGGCATCACACATAATGTCTGGGTTATCGATAAAGACGAAGACATCAAAACAATAAGAGATGAATTTGCCGCAACAGACAAGATCTATATTGCTGACGGACATCACAGAGCAGCATCGGCTGTTAAGGTTGGTATAAAGAAGAGAGAAGAGAATCCGGGATACACAGGCGAAGAGGAGTTCAACTTCTTCTTATCTGTTCTTTTCCCTGATAATGAGCTTAAGATACTTTCATACAACAGAGTTGTTAAGGATCTTAACGGACTTTCAGAGGATGAATTCTTCGCAAAGCTTTCTGCAGTATGTGATATTACTGAGGTAAGTGAGATGTACCAGCCTGAGGCAAAGGGCATTTTCGGAATGTTTTATAATGATAAATGGTATAAGCTTTCGGTTAAGGATGAGAAGAAGTCAAATGACGCAGTAGACGGACTTGATGTTTCCATCCTTCAGAATGAGGTGCTTGGACCGATACTCGGTATCGGTGATCCGAGAGTAGATAAGAGAATTGATTTCGTAGGCGGAATCAGAGGACTTAAGGAGCTTGAGAGAAGAGTACACAGCGATATGAAGATCGCATTTTCTATGTATCCTACATCAATCGACGAACTCTTCAAGGTTGCAGACGATAAGCGTCTCATGCCGCCTAAGTCTACATGGTTTGAGCCAAAGCTCCGAAGCGGAATATTCATTCATACACTTGATTAATGATCAGCCGCATCGGATGGAGTAAGGTTAAAAAAGTCAGCGTGGTTTAGCTTATATAGGGAGGGTATAAAATGGCGTCAAAGAGAAGAGCGGTTTTTGCGATAAACTGGATGGAGGTTGAAGCGCTTGTTAATGCAAAGCATGACAATCCGCACCATATTCTTGGCATTCATGAATGCCTTGATGACGTATATATAAATGCATTTATTCCAAATGCAAAGGTTGTTAACGCAGTAGATAAGGCTGAGAAGAAGAGCTATTCTCTCGTTTCGGAGAGATATCCGGGATTCTTCTCAATCTGTATCAAGGATAAGAAATCATTTGATTATCTGCTGGATATCAAGTATGAGGACGGTACTGAGGAGACTATCGTAGATCCTTATGTATTCGAGCCTGTCATCGATCCTATCGATATCAGCAGATTCAATGAAGGAATACATTACGAGATTTATGAGAAGCTCGGTTCACATCCTATGGTAGTGGATGGCGTTAAGGGTACGCTTTTTGCTGTATGGGCACCGAATGCTGAGAGAGTATCCGTTGTAGGTAATTTCAATAAATGGGACGGAAGACGCCACCCGATGAGAAAACTTGAGTATTCAGGAATATTCGAACTTTTCATTCCCGGAAATATGACGGATGAAATTTACAAATATGAGATAAGATCGAAGAGCGGTGAAGTATTCATGAAGAGCGATCCTTACGCATTTACAGCTGAGGTTCGTCCTGCAAATGCTTCAAGAGTTACAAGCCTTGATTATATCTGGCACGATAAAAAGTGGATAGAGAAGAGAGATTTCGTAGAGAAGAAGGCAGAAGATGCTGCGGAGGCTGCTGCAGAGGATGCAAGGGTTGAGAAGACATCAGAGAAGAAAGCTGAAGAGAAGAAGCCTGCAACCGAAAAGCCAATGAACATCTATGAGGTTCATCTCGGATCATGGAAGAGACCTGATGACGGAAGAGAGTTCTACAGCTACAGGGAGATCGCCATAAGGCTTGCAGAATATATGCAGGAGATGGGTTACAACTATGTAGAGCTTATGCCTGTAATGGAGCATCCTTACGATCCTTCATGGGGTTATCAGATAACAGGCTACTATGCACCGACTTCAAGATACGGTTCGCCGGCTGAATTCATGGGCTTTGTAGACTATATGCATACCAAGGGAATAGGCGTTATCATTGACTGGGTACCTGCTCATTTCCCTAAGGATTCGCACGGACTTGGAAGATTTGACGGAACACCTCTTTATGAGAATGCAGATCCGCTTCGCGGCGAGCATCCTCACTGGGGTACTTATATATTTGATTACGGAAGAAATGAGGTTAAGAATTTCCTCGTTGCCAACGCTCTGTACTGGGCAGACAAGTACCATGTTGACGGTATAAGAGTTGATGCGGTTGCTTCAATGCTTTATCTGGATTACGGCAGAAGCGGCGGAGAGTGGAGAGCCAACAAGTACGGCGGAAATGAAAACCTTGAGGCTATTGATTTCATCAAGGAAGTAAATGTTAAAATGAAGGAAAACTTCCCTGGCGTAATGATGATAGCTGAGGAATCGACTGCATGGCCGATGATGACACATACTGTCGAAGAGGGCGGTATGGGCTTTGATTATAAGTGGAATATGGGCTGGATGAATGACTTTTTGTCATACATGAAGCTGGATCCGCTTTACAGAAAATATCATCATAATGAGCTTACCTTCAGCATGATGTATGCTTTCAGTGAGAAGTTCATACTCGTGCTTTCACATGATGAGGTAGTTCACGAGAAGGGCTCGATGATACAGAAAATGCCGGGAGGTTATGAGGATAAGTTCTCAAATCTCAGAACTGCTTACGGTTTTATGATGACTCATCCGGGCAAGAAGCTTCTCTTCATGGGTCAGGAATTCGCACAGTTTACCGAGTTCAATGAATCGGGAGAGATTGACTGGAGCCTCTTCGAATTTGATGCTCATAAGTATATGCAGACCTATGTTAAGCAGCTTAATAAGCTTTACAAGACTGAGCCGGCATTTTATCAGCTGGATTCTGTTCCGGAAGGCTTTAAGTGGATAAGCGTAAATGATGCAAACAGAAGTATTGTTTCTTATGAAAGATACGGACTGGAGGATAAGGATACTCTCGTAGTTATCTGCAATTTCACTCCTGTAGAGCAGAAGAATTATAAGCTTGGAGTTCCTTCTGCAGGAAAATGGCAGGAGATATTCTCAAGCGATAATGCTAAGTTTGGAGGAGAAGGTCATAACAACAAGACCGCCAAGCTTACAAAGGACGGCAAGGTTGATGACAGAGAGCATTATATCCAGATTACAGTACCACCGCTTTCAGTATCAATATTTAAGAGAAAGGGTTGACCTTTTAAATGAATCATTTTGTAATGGATGTGGCTGACGTTATAGAAGAAGCGGCTGCGGACAATAAAAGCAAAATATCTGAGTGGCTGGATAAGTCTCTTGACTGGATAGCAGCAAAGGGAGTGCTTCTCCTTCTTACACTGCTTTTTCTCTTTATCGGCGGCAAGCTTATAAAGCTTGTTATAAAGATATTGAAGAAAACCTTTGAGAGGAGAAAGATATCCCAGAGCGTTGCCGGTTTTCTGACATCCTTTGTCAGAATCCTGCTGTATGCATTGCTGTTTATTTCGGCAGCAAGTATTATGGGCTTCCAGGTGACTTCATTTGTTACCCTCCTGGGTGTATCCAGCATGACCATCGGCTTCGGTCTTCAGGGAAGTCTAGCAAACCTTGCGGGCGGCGTCCTGATACTCATACTTAAGCCGTTTGATGTAGGAGATTATATCTGCGAGAATTCTACCAAAATGGAAGGTACGGTTGTCGGGATAGATATTTTCTATACGAAGCTAAGGACATTTGATAACAGGATCGTTGTTATCCCTAACGGAAGCATGTCGAACACATCAATCATCAATTCTACACAGCTTGGGGAGAGAGTTGTCGAGATCAAGGTCGGCGTTGCTTATCATGAGGATATGAAGAGAGTCAAGGATATTCTTGCCGAGGTTGCTTCGGCGAGCGGCTATACGCTTCCGGGCAAACCGGTTGACTGCTTTGTAGATTCGCTTCAGGACAGTTCGGTTCTTTTCGGCGTAAGATTCTGGATCAAAGCGTCGGATTATCTGAAGGCTAAATGGTCAGTTACAGAAGAGATCAAGAGAAGGCTTGATGCGGAGGGTATCACGATACCGTTCAATCAGCTGGATGTTAATATTAAACAGTAAAGATTTTAAACATGATCCACGTATACTTATGATCCGTATGGATTATAAATATACGTGGATTTAAATATATAGTGCGTGAATCTGAAACACATGAAGTGGATTTAAATATAAAATGCAGGATTCAGATGCAAAGCGAGTGGATTTAAATATAGAATGCAGGATTCAAATGCAAAGCGAGTGGATTCAAAAATAAACGTAGGATTAAAAATGTGAGGCGCATGAATTCAAATTTAAGACGCGGGATTTGAATGTATAGTGTAAGGATTCTGGCGCATATTTAATTATTTGGAGAGAATGTATGGATAGAAACAGGATTGAGGAGCTTGCTGCAAGGGCTCTTAAGACCGGAAGATATTTGTATACAGATTTTATGGGGCAGGGAGAGCTTGCCTCATTTCTTGATTATGCAGATGAACTAAAGGCTGCGTGGCGTATCAAAGGCGGATACGAGGAGGCGGAGCGTGGGATAATCTGCTTTGGGGATGAGCTGCTGACCGGATATACAGAGGATGCGCCGATAAGACTGATATCCATAAAGCCGCGAGGGGGTAAGTTCGCAGAGAAGCTGACTCACAGAGATTATCTTGGTGCATTGATGAGTCTCGGAATTACCAGAGAAATGTTAGGAGACATCATTGTGACAGATGGTGACGGTGCAGATGGAAAATCTGCCTCCGCTAAGCAGGAGGGAACTGCGGCATATGTTTTTGCGATTGATCATATGGCGGATTACATCATAGAGAATCTGCTTTCGATAAAGCATACTGCGGTTGATGTGGCTTCCGTGGATAAGCTGCCGGAGGGCATCGGAACCACAAAGGAAGAGATGCGTATAACAGTCAGCTCGAACAGACTGGATGCGGTGGTTGCAAGCGTTTTTAAGCTTTCAAGAGAGATTGCATCCGGACTTGTAAATGAAGGAAAGGTCTTTATAAACGGAAGGACAGCTGTGAAGAAGGAGAAGAGCCTTCTTAGCGGTGACAGAGTATCTGTCAGAGGATATGGTAAGTTCTGCTTCGGCGAAGAGAACGGAGTGACGAAAAAAGGACGCTGCAGCATGACAGTATTCATTTATAAATGAATTTGATGTAGTATGTGTGAAAAGAATTGCAAATGACTTGCAATTATGCACACTATTTGCTATAACTAACTTTAGTATTTTTTAGAGGTACGGCGGAGAAGAATCGGCCGCCTGTATGATAAGATAAATTAACTTACGGAGGAATATAAAAATGGCAAAGATTGATATCATTTCCGGCTTCCTTGGAGCAGGAAAGACTACACTTATCAAGAAACTTATTCAGGATGCGTTTAAGAGTGAGAGAGTAGTTCTTATCGAGAATGAGTTCGGTGAGATCGGAATCGACGGAGGCTTCCTTAAAGAGGCCGGAATTGAAATTACAGAAATGAATTCAGGATGTATCTGCTGCTCACTTGTAGGAGATTTCGGCGAGGCACTTAAAAAGGTTGTTACAGAGTATACACCTGACAGAGTAATCATAGAGCCGTCAGGAGTCGGCAAGCTTTCTGACGTTATCAAGGCAGTTGAGAAGGCTTCATCAGATGTTGATATCAAGCTTAACAGTGCAACAACTGTAGTTGATGTTACAAAGGCAAAGATGTATATCAAGAATTTCGGAGAGTTCTTCCTGAATCAGATCGAGGCCTGCGGTACAGTTGTACTCAGCAGAAGCCAGAATGCTTCAGACGAGAAGCTTCTTGAGGTTGTAAATATGATCAAGGAGCACAATAAGGATGCAAGGATCATCACAACTCCTTGGGATCAGATCGACGGAACTATTATTCTTGATGCTATAGAGCATTCTTCATCTATCGAAGATATCATGAAGAACTTTAAATATGATCCTGAGAAGGATGACCACCATCACCATCATCACCACGACGATGACGATGATGACGATGAGCATGAGTGCTGTCACCACCATCACGATGACGACGATGATGACGATGAGCATGAGTGCTGTCATCACCATCATCACGACGATGACGATGATGACGAGTGCTGTCATCACCATCACCATGACGACGATGATGACGATGATCACGAGTGCTGTCACCACCATCACGATGACGATGAGCATGAACATCATCATGAGCATCATTATGATGAAAATGGAGTATGCAGCTGCGGACACCATCACCATGGACATGACGCAGATGAAGTATTTACAAGCTGGGGCAGAGAGACAGCTCATAAGTATGATGAGGCAGAACTTAAGAGCATTCTTGAGAAGCTTGCAGTTGAAGAGGACAATCCATTTGGTATAATCCTTCGTGCAAAGGGAATCATTCCTGACAAGGAAGGCAAGTGGCTTGAGTTTGACCTTGTTCCGGGTGAATTTGAGGTTAGAGAAGGTTCTCCTGATTATACAGGAAAGCTCTGCGTTATCGGAAGCAAGCTTCAGGAGAAGCAGATTGCTGAACTTTTCGGAATAACAGAATAATATATACTATCGGTATTAAAAAAGGATCGGAGATAAAGAAATGAATAAGGAAATTCCGGTTTATGTCTTCATGGGCTTTCTCGGAAGCGGTAAGACTAAATTTGCAAAGGAAACGCTTATAGACCGTTCATTTACGGACGGACAGAAAACGCTTCTTCTCGTATGTGAGGATGGCGAAGAGGAATATGATATCGAGGCTCTTGCCAAGAAGAATGTATTTGTTGAATTTATAACTGAAGAGACGCTCACAGCTGAGCATCTTCTCAGTATCAGCAGCCGCGTTAAGCCTGAGCTTGTAATGATCGAGTATAACGGCATGTGGGAGCTTGACAGGATCTTCAACATTAAGGTTCCGAAGGGCTGGACCGTTGTTCAGGTGCTTTCATTTGTAGATGCTTCTACATTTGAGGTATATATCAACAACATGAAGAAGATTATTATGGATCAGCTTAAAAATGCTGATATGATCATTTTCAACCGCTGCGATGAGAATACTAAAAAGGCTGAATACAGAAGAAGCATCAGAGCTGTCAACAGACGTGCTCAGGTTATTTTTGAGAACAAGGACGGCGTTGCAGATGCTGAGGACGAGGAGGCTGAGCTTCCATTCGATACAGACGGACCGCTTATCACATTTGACGAGGAGGATTTCGGACTTTTCTACATAGATGCAGCTGATAATCCTGATAAATACCTCGGCAAGAAGGTTAAGTTCAAGGCTATGGTACATAAACCAAGTACCTATGGACAGAATGAATTTGTTCCGGGGAGATTTGCCATGACCTGCTGTGCAGCGGATGTTGCATTCGTAGGATTTAAATGCTATTACGGCGGAGCGAAGACACTTAAGGACCGTGACTGGGTTATAGTTGAGGGAACCATCGAGAAGGAATATTATCCTGAATTTGAGGGCGACGGACCTGTAATCTATGCAGACAGCGTTTCAAAGACTTCGCCTGCAGAGGAAGAGCTGGTATACTTTAATTATTAATAGGTGAAACATGAAAAGAGAAGATTTTAAACCGGGGAATATGCTCTATCCGCTTCCGGCGGTAATGGTCAGCTGCCGCAGAGCCGGAGAAAAGCCGAATATACTTACGGTAGCATGGGCTGGAACCATCTGCTCTGATCCGGCAATGGTAAGCATCTCGGTAAGACCGTCAAGATATTCATATGACATCATCAAGGAGACCGGCGAATTTGTCATAAATCTGGTAAATGATAAGCTGACATTTGCAACTGATTACTGCGGAGTCAAATCCGGCAGGGACGTTGATAAGTTTGCGGAAATGAAGCTGACTCCATTTGCGATGAAAAATGTATCCTGCCCGGGCATCGAAGAGAGCCCGCTCTGCATAGGCTGCAAGGTCAGAGATATAGTTAAGCTCGGTACACATGATATGTTCATTGCAGATGTTGTAAGCGTATCTGCGAGCGGCGAATATATGGATGAGAAGGGCAGATTTGACCTTAATTCATCAGGACTTATGGTTTATTCGCACGGAGAATATTTCAGACTTGGAGAGAAGCTTGGAAGCTTTGGATACTCTGTCAGAAAAAAATAATAATCAGTAAATGATGCACTTTGTTGCGCAACAAATCTGCGCAACAAAGTGTTTGCTCCGATACGATATTTGGAGTATAATATGATCACTTCGAAAGATAAGATTCTGCTTGGAGAGGCAGAAGGGACTAAAAATGTACAGCGAAGTGATAAGCGGCATGACTCTGGGAATAGGAGGAATGTTCGTAAGGGTTGAGACGGACATAAGTCCGGGACTCCCCATGCTTTCAATGGTAGGCTATCTGGCATCCTCGGTCAAAGAGGCCGGAGAGAGGGTGCGGACAGCTGTCAAAAATTCAGGGTTTATTCTGCCTGCGAGCAGGATAACCGTCAATCTGTCACCGGCTGATATCAGGAAGGATGGTGCGATATTTGATCTTCCGATAGCGGTGGCTATTCTTGCATCTATGCAATTAATCCATCAGGAAAAACTTAAAGACACTCTTATACTGGGAGAACTGGGCCTGTCAGGCGATGTAAAGGCTGTAGACGGCGTTCTTCCTGTGGTTCATTATGCCCAGAAGAACGGGATCAGGAGAGTTATCCTTCCGTTAGATAATATGGATGAGGCGGGCTTTGTGGATGATATCGAGATTATAGGAGTAAAATGGCTGGGAGACCTTGTCGGCTTTCTTGAAAAGGGAGAGAAGGATAATATCAGATACATAAAAACCTCTCCTTATAGAAGAAAGGAAATCTTTGATGAGAGAGAAGGGTCGGCCGGGATCGAGGAGGATATGTCTGATATCTGCGGTCAGGAATCTATGAAAAGAGGAGTAATGATCGCAGCGGCAGGTTTTCACAATATCCTTATGAGCGGGGCGGCAGGCTCCGGTAAATCCATGATCGCAGGGAGGATACCTGGGATAATGCCGGGACTTACCTATGAAGAATGCCTCGAGCTTACAAAGATCTACAGTATATCCGGACTGCTTAGGGATAAAGACGGCCTTATCAGAAAAAGACCATTCAGGAGTCCGCATCATACCGCAACCGAGATCGCACTGATAGGCGGAGGCGTGGTTCCGCGTCCCGGAGAGGTGAGCCTTGCGGACTGCGGAATACTTTTCCTTGATGAGCTTCCGGAGTATAAGAAGAAGGTTATCGAATGTCTGCGCCAGCCCATGGAGGACAGAAAGATACTCATATCGAGACATCATGCGGCGTATGAATTCCCTGCGGATTTCATGCTGGTTGCTGCAATGAATCCATGTCCCTGCGGCCATTATCCGGACCGAAGGCTCTGCAGGTGCACTGACAGAGAGATAAATGCATACAGAAATAAGATCAGTTATCCGATCATGGACAGGATTGACATAAGGCTTGAGGTAAAGCCGGTGGAATATAAGGACATCTCGAAGACGTCTAAAGGAATGACCTCTGCAGAAATGAGGGATAAGGTTGAGTCGGCAAGAGAAAGGCAGCTATATAGATACAGGGAGGACGGTTTCCTTTTTAATTCCAGACTTCCGCAGAACAGACTTGAGGAGTTTATTAAGCTCACCGGCGAAGGAGAAAGACTGCTCAGAAATGAATTTGAGAAGAAAAAGATATCGGCCAGAGGATATTTCCGGATCAAAAAGCTGGCAAGAACCATCGCAGATATAAATGACAGGGAGGATATCCGGGCGGAGGATGTGTTTGAAGCGATGTTCTTCAGAAATATTTCTGATAAGGGGGAAGAAAATGATGGTTGAGATGACTAAAAATGATTACCTTCTGTGGCTTTCATCATTTTTCGAAACAGGCCCTACAAGCATATCGAAAATAATCGGAAGATACAGGACTTTCGATGAGCTTACGAAAGTGTCTTATGAGGAACTCGCAGGCTTTATTCCGGCGAAGATGGCGGCAGTGATCAAGGGGGATAAACCGGATGACGCAGCAGTTAAGGTTGAAAAATATAAAGAAAAGCTGGAGAAGGGCGGATACAGCTATATAACGATACTTGATGATGAGTATCCGGACAGGCTGAAATACATCCCGGATCCGCCGCAGATACTTTTCTATAAGGGTGATATAAGCTTGCTGAAGAGAGAGCGGATGATAGCGATAGTCGGTGCAAGGCAGGCGACTGATTATGGCAGGGAGGCTGCGGCGTATTTTTCCAGTGAGCTGTCACAGGCGGGCTTCTGCGTGGTGAGCGGTCTTGCCTTTGGAATCGATACGGCGGCACATAAGGGTGCCATAAAAGCCGGCGGAAGGACGATAGGAGTTATGGGCAGCGGTATAAATGATATCTACCCGAAGGGAAATACGGCACTTTATAAAGAAATGTATGAGTCCCAGCTGGTAATATCGGAAAATGGCCTGGACATTCCTTCATTTGCATTTAACTTTCCTGTGAGGAACCGTATCATCAGCGGACTATCCTGCGGCGTGATAATTGTTGAAGCAAGAGAGAAGAGCGGGTCGCTTATAACCGCAGATCAGGCGCTTGAGCAGGGACGTTCTGTCTTCGCGGTTCCTGGACGGATAAATGATCCGATGAGTGTCGGGACCAACAGGCTTATCCATTCGGGAGCTGTTATCGCAGCAAAGGCAGAAGATATAATAGAAGAAATTCTTGGAGTATCTTATACAAGCGACAGCCTGGTGAAGAAAATGAACGGCGAGAGGGAGAAAAAAGACAGAGAGAGGACAGAATGCTTAGAAAACTTAAGTGAGGCGGAAAGGCTCGTGATGGGGAAGATATCCAATGATCCTTCATTTGTTGACGATATACTTGAGGAGACAAAGCTTGGATTTTCAGAGCTTATTTCGATACTTATAAGGCTTGAACAATACGGACTCGTCAGGGAAACCGAAAGGGGTTACTACATATTAAAAAAATAATGGCTATTGCGTTTATAGATTTTTTGTTGTATATTTCCTCACATAAAGAGTATTTCAAAGAGGGATTATAGTAATGGCAAAAAATCTTGTAATAGTGGAGTCGCCTGCAAAGGCAAAAACAATAAAGAAATTTCTCGGTAAGGACTATGAGGTCATAGCTTCTTACGGACATGTAAGAGATCTTCCGAAGAGTACTATGGGGGTTGATCCGGAAGATGACTTTGAACCGCATTATATAACTATCAGAGGAAAGGGAGAGGTACTCGCCGCACTTCGTAAGGAAGTAAAGAAGGCGAAGAAGATATATCTCGCAACCGACCCGGACCGTGAAGGAGAAGCAATATCTTATCATCTGGCTATAGCGCTTAAGCTTGAGAAGGGGAAATTCCAGAGGATAACATTTAATGAGATAACCAAGAATGCTGTAAAGGAATCTATCAAGAACGCAAGAGAGATAGATATGGACCTTGTTGACGCACAGCAGGCAAGACGTGTGCTCGACAGACTTGTGGGTTATGAGATAAGCCCGCTTCTGTGGCAGAAGGTGAAGAGAGGTCTTTCTGCGGGCAGAGTTCAGTCTGTTGCGCTCAAAATGATATGTGACAGGGAGAATGAGATAAATGCATTTATCCCTGAGGAATACTGGACACTCGATGCACAGCTCGTATGTCCGGGCAACAAGTCGGCTGTTCCTTTCCATTACAGCAAGGATATAGCAAACGCTGCGGAAGCAGATAAGATAATGAAGGCGGCGGAGAAGGGCGAATTCGTTATCACTGAGGTTAAGGAGGGTACCAGAACACGTAAGGCGCCGCTTCCTTTTACGACCAGTACCATGCAGCAGGATGCATCGTCAAGACTTAATATGGCTACCTCCAAGACCATGAGCCTTGCACAGCAGCTTTATGAAGGTGTTGATATCAAGGGAAGAGGAACTGTAGGTCTTATCACTTACCTCAGAACCGATTCCGTAAGAATCTCAGAAGAGGCTGATGCTGCAGCAAGAGACTTCATCAAGGATAACTATGGTGAGGAATATGTGGCAGAGGTAACATCTGACGGCAACAAAGGCAAAAGAATTCAGGATGCTCACGAAGCAATCCGTCCTACATATATCGATATTACGCCTGAAAGCGTAAAGGATGATCTTCCAAGGGATCTTTTCAGGCTTTATCAGCTTATTTATAACAGATTCCTCGCAAGCAGGATGAAGCAGGCTGTATATAAGACCTGTGCTGTAACAGTTGAAAGCAACGGCGAGCGTTTCAAGGCTACGACCAGCAGCCTTTCATTTGCGGGCTTCACATCTGTTTACGCACAGAAAAATGAAGAAAATGACGACAAGATCAAGAATATAGATGGACTGAAGGAAGGCGAAAAGCTGAAGTTTTCTGCATTTGAAAGCAAACAGCATTTTACCTCGCCTCCTGCACATTTCACAGAAGCACTTCTTGTAAGGACTATGGAGGAGAACGGAATCGGACGTCCTTCGACATATGCGCCTACTATCGGAACCATACTTAACAGAAGATATGTGGTTAAGGAGAACAAGAATCTCTATGTCACAGAGCTTGGAGAAGCTGTAAACGGCATCATGGAGAAAGCATTTCCTGTTATCATCGATACCGAATTCACAGCAAATATGGAAAGCCTTCTTGATAAGATCGGTGAAGGCGTTATCGACTGGAAGGTCGTTGTAAGGAATTTCTATCCGGATCTTGATGTGGCAGTTAAGAACGCTGAGAAGGTTCTCGAGAATGTTCACATCGCCGATGAGGTTTCTGATACTGTCTGCGATGAATGCGGACGTATGATGGTCATTAAGTATGGTCCTCACGGAAAGTTCCTCGCTTGTCCGGGCTTCCCTGAGTGCAGAAATACCAAGCCGTATTATGAGAAGATCGGCGTTGCATGTCCTAAGTGCGGCAAGGATCTTATCACACGCCTTTCACAGAAGGGTAGAAGATACTACGGATGTATCGGTTATCCTGAATGTGATTTCATGTCATGGGCCAAGCCTTCTGAGGAGAAATGTCCTCGATGCGGCCAGTACATGGTGGAGAAGGGCAACAAGCTCTTCTGCTCAAATCAGGAATGCGGATATGTTATTCCGAAGGCAAAGCAGGAGAAGGAAGACTGATCGACTGCTGAACGAATGAAATAGAAGGGATATACAGAAAATGAGTGTCAAGCTTCTTGACAAGACCAGAAAACTGAATAAGCTGCTCCATAACAATTCGTCATATAAGGTTATTTTTAACGATATATGCAAGTGCGCGGGTGAGATACTGTCCGCGAGCATTATGGTTGTCAGTATGAAGGGAAAGATCCTGGGAATTTATAACAGCCAGAAGGTAAATGTGATAAATGATCTGATAGCCGGCAACAGGGGGGATGTGATAGACGAAAACCTTAACGAGAGATTTCTTTCGGTTCTCTCAACCAAGGAGAATGTCAATCTCATGACTCTCGGTTTTGATGACAAGATAAATGAAGAGCATTCTGCTATCGTGATGCCTGTGGATTTTGCGGGCGAGAGAATGGGAACGACCTTCATTTACAGAAATAAAGAGCTATTTGATGTGGACGATATCATTTTCAGTGAGTACATGAATACCGTGATCGAGCTTGAAATGATGAGATCCATCTACGAAGAGGATGAGGAGCAGAGCAGAAAGAGAGAGACGGTTCATGCAGCGGCAGAGTCGCTTTCGGCTTCTGAAAAGGAGGCTGTGATCTTTGTATTCAGCAGTCTCGGAAGAAAGGAAGGACTCATTGTGGCAAGCAGACTTGCTGCTGACCATAAGATAACCAGATCCATAATCGTAAATGCTCTTAAAAAGCTCGAGGGTGCAGGTATCATAGAGACCAGATCCAAGGGAATGAAGGGAACCTATGTAAAGGTCGTTAACGAGACGGTTTTCGATGAACTGGGTATCTGAAAAATAGACAAATTATAAAAAAAATTGTGGAATTATAAGCAATAAAGTGTTTTAATAGAAAAGTAGGCCATTTTGATATTAGGAGAAGATATCCGGATGGTTTGAAGGTTATGAAAAGTCCTGTAAAAAAGTGCTTTTCAGCAAAAGTATAATGGATGAGGAGATAAAAAAATGACGCCAACGATTATTACTCTTATTGTGCTTGCGGTTGTTATCATAGTTGCAAGCTGTTTTATTGGAATGGGTGAAACCAAGGAGTCCGAGAATATAGAGATCAAAGATATTCCGGAGGATAAGAAACAGAAGATCGATGCGATGGTAGATGATTATTTTGGAAAGGCTGTAGGCAAGAAGTCCGGAAATCTTAAGTCTATGATCGATAAGGAGATCGCAGGTAAGATCAAGGCTAACTCTGATAAGCTTGATCAGGAGAATAAGAAGAATATCGATCAGCTCAGCGCAAAGCTTATCGAGATCGATAAGAAGGTTGAGAATGATCTTGGCAGAATAGATGCATATTCAAACAGAGTTTATAAAGAGATAGATCAGAGAGCAAACAGCAGGATTGCTGAGATTGATGACGAGAGTCAGGTTGTTCTTGCTAAGTTTGAGTCTAAGCAGGCAGAGCTTCAGAAGCTTCAGGCTGAGATAGAAGAACTTAAGAACCAGATCGCCGCAGGTGGATTTGCAGCAGCTTCTAAGAGTGCACCTGCCGCAGAGGATGCACAGATTGCAGATGCTGTTGAAGAAGAGCTTCCTTTTGCAAATGCTGCTCCGGCTTCAGAAGAAGAGCTTTTTGAGTCTGTAGAAGACGCAGAGGCTGATGAGGAATTCGAGAGTGCTGCGCAGGCTGCAATTAAAGAACTAGATGATGAGGATGCTCAGAACGCTCAGGAAGAAAAGCAGGATAGAAACAGCAGAAAGAAGAATAAAAGGAATAAGAAAAACAAGAAGAAGGCTGAGAAGGCTGAGAAGGCTGCAGAAGCAGCAGAGGAGCCTGTTGATGCAGAGGCTGAAACAGAGGTGCTTACTTCATTTGAAGATACAGAAGAGCTTGCTGAAGAGGCAAATGATGATCACAAGGTCATCTCTATGGCTGACAGATTGGCAGGTGCTTCATCTGTAGAGGATGAAGATATAGACGAGGATTCGGATGAGGAGCAGGAGGATATCAGTGATCTTGAGAAGACAGAGTCTCTCGATGAGATCCTTGCAGTAGAAGGTATCAGCCTCGAGGGCGGAAATACTGAGGAAAATGTAATGGGTATGTACCATGCAGGCTTCAGTATTCTTGAGATATCTAAGCTTCTTGATCTTGGTGTAGGCGAAGTTAAATATGTTATCGATAAGCATCAGGGGGAATAAAACGTGAAGATTAAATATTATTTAAGAGGAATCGGTGTTGGCCTTCTGCTTGGTGTTATCATAATGTATGCTGCTATGGTGACCTTTGGATACGAGAAGAAGTCTGATGATGAAGATACAAAGACTGTCGTAGAAAATGATGTAAATAAGGGCAAGACTGAAGCTCAGACTACAGAGAAGGCGACAGAGAAGGTTACTACAGAGGTTAAAACAGAGAAGGTTACCACGGAGAAGACAGATACAACAGCTGAAGTAACTACTGAGGCGACAACAGAACCAACAACTGCAGCAACTACTGAAGCAACAACAGAAACAACTACAGAGGCAACCACAGAGACAACCACTGAGGTAACTACAGAGACTACAGAAGCTACATCAGAAAAGACTGAGGAGCCTACAACAGAGAAACCATCTCAGGATGATACAGTAACCATAGTTATCGAGAGAGGTATGATCTCTACAGATGTAGCAGAGATGCTTCAGGATGCAGGCATCATTGATGACTATAAGAACTTTGACAGATGGCTTGATGCAACAGGTTATTCAACCATCATCAGAGTAGGTGAGTTTATATTCCATAAGGGAATGACATACGAGGAGATTGCAGAAGTCCTTACTACAGGACACTAGTCGATAGCTCCGGCGATGAAAGTGATACTAAAAACAACTGAAAAACAGTGAAAACTACAATATTTTCTGCAATACTTTTTAAGCCAAAAAGTATTGCAGAAATTTTTTGAAAAAAATTTAAAAAAGCTGTTGACAATCATATATAGTCGTGATAATATACATATCGTTGCGGGTGAGAAAAACACCAAAGCAACAAAGATATATAAGGATTGCGGGAATGCTGGAATTGGCAGACAGGCTAGACTAAGGATCTAGTGATGGCAACGTCGTGAGGGTTCAAGTCCCTTTTCCCGCACTAGATTTTACAGAGGTTTACAGAAGTTTACTGTAGACCTCTTTTTTTGCTTTAAAGCACGTATTTGCGTGATTTCTTAATCCCTCATTATGTTTATGGGCGTTTATCGAGAGTGATTGCTATTTGCTGAAAATGTAGCACTATGTAGCACCAAATGTAGCACCAAATGTAGCACCTATAATCATAGCCGCTGCCATATCCCCGGCATATCTAAATTGAAAATAAAAAACCCCTGGAACGGATGCCGAAAGGCTTTCCACACGCAGGGGATTTTTTTGTGAAGGGGTATCATTTATCTTTGTTTAATATTTGCCATGCTAAAAAATTACTATATTCGAGTAGCTTATTTTTGTATTCTTCGAACTCATCCTTGGTGATACTTTTTTCGGGGATGCCATTATAAAACGATAGGGGATCATCTTTAGTTAAATCTATAATTAAATCGGATTCTTTATTGCTATCAGAAAAAAAATAATCATCACCGTCCGCAGAATATCCGAGTTCACTCATAGAGTACTGCAACATAAAATATACTCCCGGTTCGATATTCTTGTTATCAAGTTTGTGTTGTTGCTCAGCTTCTTCTTTCGTTGGATATGATGTTTCGCCTAGAAGATACTCTTTGGTTGGAATAATTATGTCTTTTTCAGGAAAGTCTTTCTTTAATTTGCTAAATACATCTATAAGTATATATGCGTAACTTTCGTTTATGTATGATTTTCCATTTAATTTTATAAAATTGGAAATTGTAGAAGGGTGTAAACCGCTAGTGCTATATCTGCAGAGGTCTTTTTGGTGTAGATTGCAGCGGTCAAGTAACCTCTTAAGATTTTTACCTCTGATTTTCCTAATATCTTCATCTATTTTCATACTTGTCAACCCCCTATAATTATAAATAAATTATGAAAAATTATAACCAAAATTATAATAAATCGTAATACGATAGTATCACAATATTAACAACAAGACAAGCCGAAAGGAGAAAACAAAATGAAGAAAGCAAACATTGAGATTCGAGAGGCACTTATTAATTATGGTGTGAAGCAATGGGAACTTGCAGACCGAAGAGGAATAGCCGAAGAAAAATTGTGCAAGGTTATGCGACACGAGCTTGCAGCGGATGAGAAGAAGCTTCTTCTTTCGATGATCCGAGAGATAGCTTCAGAGAAAGAAGGTGCTTGATATGGCAATGATTACAAACCAGGAGCAGCGGCTGACGGTAGACACGAACAACCTCAAAGAGATGCTTGGATGCGGAAGAAATACTGCAATCAAAATCGGAATGGCTGCCGGGGCAAAAGTGAAGTTTGGAAGGCGTACCGTCTGGAATGTATCAAAGGTGCAGCGGTACATAGACAGTATTACAGAAACGCCTCTAAAGCTTGTTAAAGGGGGTGAAAGCTCATGATTAATGAAATGTTAGGAGTAGGATCAGAAAACGCCACAACCGCTGCCGAATTTGCCAGGAGATTAAACACCGACAAAAGAACTGTTATGCAGTTGCTGAAGCCATGAAGAATACGAGAGATGATGAAATCAGCAAAGGAGAAAAAAGAGATGGCTAAGAAGCGTGTAACATGGTTTAGAATATATACAACAAATCGAGGGGCTATAGAAAGCATAAGCGATGAGAAGGTTGGCATGGCACTCAAGGCGGCTTTTCGATACTTCGGTAAGGGAGAGGTTGACGAGGCTGCATCAGCGGCCTTTGATGATCCTGAAACAAGAATAGCCTTTGGGATTTTTAAGCAGGGCATAGATGATAGCATAGAGGAATACGAGGCACGAGTTGAGGATGGTAAAAAGGGTGCTGAGGAGAGGAAGAAGAGAGAAATACAAAAAGCTTTAGAAGAACGTATGAATGTGCATGATATTGATAATGAAACTGAAGAAGAACAAATGAATGTACATGATTGTGATAATGAAGCAGAGTTAGACAAATCGGAATGGGAAGAACCGAAAGGAGATGGATTTGCTAAGTTTACGGAGATGTTTAATAAAATAAGAAAATAAGGAGCGTAAGCCTCCCTAAGATACCCTAAGCCTCCCTAAGAGAAATAATAGAATAAAAAGAATGAATAGAATTAACAGAATTAATAAACTTAATAGATTTAACAGAATTAACAGAACTAATAGAAAGAATTTTATGGTGTATGGTGCATGATAGAGGGAAACATGGAGCGGAGCAAAAGCATCCGCTCTAGTCCCTCAGGAAGGAGACACAAGACATGGATTTTAATATCGTTAAAAGACAAATCATTTATGAGTATATATCACTTTATGGAACTGATAAACCGGAAGGAGAATGGAGCTTAGAAGATTGTCTTAGTATATTTAAGTATTATTACAAGACTTATAAAAAGGTCTTTGGTGTAGATCATCCTCACTTGTCAAATAGAACGATTCGAGAAATTCTTGAAAATATCAGCGTTGTGCAAATACCTCAAAGTAATAATTATTTTGATATACCACCAGAGGATTATGAAGAAATCATTGATGCGTATTTTCAGCAGGATTTTGATGATTGTAATTATTCCATAGCGCACTTTATGAGCGGAAACATCAGAGCATTACGAATATATGAAAAACTGTATTAGTGATGAATGTGAAGTCGAGATAGATCGCAATAAAAGCAAGTACCGCTGCAATAGAAGAGGCTCTACAACCTCACAGAATGACCGTAGGGCCTCTTTTATTGATAATACGGGTATTTATACATTTTGCGGATATAATCGGCTAAATGGCTTTGTTTTTAGAGTTTTTGGAGACTATAAAAAGGAATCTGAAACGAGTAAACCGAATAAACCGAACCCATAAAAAAGAGCAGAGGGTTATTGATTATCTTCATTCTTCATTCGCTCAGTAATGGCGGCTTTGATATATCCGTTTACAGATTCACCGCAAGCCTCAGAATGTTCTTTGATTTGATCATACATATCGAGAGGCACATCTAATGGTATGCGCTTCAGATTCTTTTTAGCGTATTTAATAACAGCACGTTTTTGTGCTTCGGTAGTAACCATATAAAATCATTCTCCCTTCTTAAGTATTCCAGGAGCAGCGGCTGACCATAAGTCCGGCAGTAGAACACTACTCCACCTTGTAATTATAATATAGCATATTTCAATACATACGTACATATATATTATTAACAAATATGTACGTATATATTTATACAATATGTCAATAGATAAACGTACGTATATAATATATAATGTACGTATAGAACAATGTAACACCCCCGACACGGTGTCTGTTTTATTTCAAGAAAATTCTGTTAGGGAAGTCTTAAAATCTGCTGAAAATGAAAAAACGATACATTTGATTCTAAAAAATCAGAACTTTTGAAAAACAATCAGAAAGCGAGGTATTGATCATGATAACAGAGGAAGAAGCAAGAAGGATTTATGAAGAGGCTGATGATAATATGCGAAAGATCCTGGATGCAATGAGAAGGATGAGCAAAGAGCAGCTTCAGGAGCTTATAAAGGTACTTGAAGATGATTCGAGAAAGAGAGGTATCGAGAATGGCGAGGCGTAGGAAAAATGACAAGGGATTATACACAATGACATTTATGTATAATGGCAAGAGGCAGTTTGTAAGAGCAAAGGATCAGACCGAACTAACCGCAAAGGTTGAACAGAGAAAGAAAGAGCTTGAAGAAGGGAAAGCAAAATATATAACACCTTCGTTAGATGATTATTACATACATTTTACAGAGATCAGGAGAACTGAAGTAAAAGAAAGCACACTAAGAGCGCAGAAGATACAGTTTAACCTTATGGCAGCGGTCACTATTGGCGGTGTAAGGTTCGGAAGTATGAAGCTGCAGGATATTACAAGGCGTGACATAGAAGCTGCAAGAAAGAAGCTTCTTGATGAAGGGAAAACCCCGGAACACCTCAATAATTGTTTTGCTCATCTTAATCATGTATTTAATTGTGCGGTAATAGATGAGACCATTGAAAAGAACCCTTGTAAGGCTCTGAAGCTTCTCAAAAGAGAAAATAAACCGATAAGCGAGACCAAACACCGGGCATTGTCTGAAGATGACCTTATAGCTTTTCTGAAGGCCTCAGAGGATAGACAGAGCTATTATCACAATATATTTAAGATCATGGTGCTTACCGGGATGCGTATTGGAGAGGTAGGAGCTTTATATCTTACAGATATTGACAAGGACTTCATACACGTTAAGAAAACAATTACTAGAGATGAAGTTGGGGGTTATTACATCGGAGATAATACAAAGACCGCAAGCGGAAAGAGAGACATTCCCCTAAATGCAGAACTAAAGCAAGTGATCCGAGATCAGAAAGAGCAGAACAGAATGATATTTGGCTTTGATTATTCGGGGCAGCTCTTTCCAGGGTTAGAGGGTGGATTCTTAAGAGAATATTCTGTAAACAGAGAAATAAACAGAATATGCAAGGAAATAGGTCTTGAAAAGTTTACTTGTCACGGGTTCAGAGTTACATTTGCGACACGTTTTATAGAGCAGAGACCTCAGGATTATAAAATACTGCAGGATATAATGGGACATAAAGATATAACGATGACCTTAAATGTCTATACAAGGGTTATGTCAGAAAATAAGATCACCGCCATGCAGGAGCTGAAAATCAAAACTTCATAGAAAATAAATCCCCTGGTTATAATTTGCCGGGGGATATTTTTGTTATTTGACATTTTATTAATCACTTGTTATAACCTTTACTTGGAAGATATTTATTTGACATTTTTAACGCTATAAAAAGCTATATGTAGCACCTAATGTAGCACCAGAGCTAAGAAATGACGTATTTGCGTGATGTGTGGAAAAAGTCCCTTTTCCCGCACGAATCTAAAGCTCCGGAAGTTCTCTTCCGGAGCTTTTTTTCATCTTTTGAATTTTTATATTTATTTTTTGATTTTAAGAGGATTCATATGAGCAGTAAATCTGGATCAAAAAAATATTCCGGAAAATCCACTTCGAATACTTCCGTGAAAAATCACTCTGGAAAATCCGGACCGAATACAACCGCTAAAAGCCGTTCCGCTAAAGCTGCAGTGAATGCATCTGCAAAAAGAGCTTCCGGTAAAGCTTCGGCAAATGCTTCCGGGAAGAACAGCAGCGGCGGGGATAAAACTGCCGGACGCCTCGAACTGCTCCTTAAGCAGTTTTCGGTAGATAAGAGAGATATTCCTGTGTATCTTGTGATCAATCTGTATCTCGCATATATCTGCACGTTTTTCATGATATATATGCATGATCTGTATTTTGATATTACGCTTACCAGAGCTAAGTGCTTTATGTACGGAACAATCTCTTTTATAGGGCTCGGTATACTTGCGTATTTCATCAGACAGTTTATCAAGACGGATGCAGAAGGAGGTATGCTTAAAGGCGATAGTGAGTATCTTTTCTTCATGAAGCCGGGGCAGATGTTTAAAAGTCCTTTCTTCTGGGCTTTTATGCTTCTTCTGTCGAACTTCCTGTCATATCTTCATGCTGAGAATCGTAAGGCGGCATTTACGGGAGAAGAGGGAAGAAGACTTGGACTCTGCATGTTCATCATCATTATCTCGATGTTCTTTGTGCTTGGATATAAAGCCTATGTCAGTGTTGTGATATATATAGTCTTTGTTGCAGTATCGTTTTTCATGTTTTATATCGGCATCGTTCAGCATTTCGGAGTTGACTACGGAAGCTGGAGAGTGAATATCAGGGAATCGCAGAAGACAATATTTATGTCAACCATTGGAAACATGAATACCTTCGGAGGATATATATGCATTTTCCTTGCAATAGGAATTGCGGTGATGATCTTTTCGAAGAGTCTGATACTTAGATGCTTTGCGGCTGCGGCAGTGTTCGGAGGAGGCTTCACCGTAATGACCGCAAAGAGTGATAACGTATATCTTGGAACCGCTGCAGCGGCGTTGCTGCTTTTCTATATTGCAGTATATTATAAAAAGCTTTGTGAGTGGGCTGGAGCGATAATGGTAATGTCTGCGGGCTTCTTTACGATGGCTATAGTAAATGACGTCGAGAAGGGCAACAAGGGACATCTTAATGGTATAGCAAAGCTTATAGGAAGCATTAAGATAATGGGATGCTTCTTCGCAGTAATGGTCGTGATACTTGCAGTACTTCTGGTGCTGAAGCATTTTAAGAGAGAGCTTTATGAAGGCTTTCAGTGTAAGAGATTTCTGGTGGCTTTTACAGTGATAGGAGTGATCCTGGCGGTCATAGTCATCATCTGGGGCATCGAGGCGAAGCATGAATTCTTCGTCTTTAACGACAGATGGGGCGAATACAGAGGATATATCTGGAACAGGTCGCTCAGATGCTACGGCAAGGGTGACTTCGCAACCAAGGTTTTTGGCTATGGTAATGAATCCGTCCGTTCTGTAATGAGTGAATTTTATCTGGAGGAAATGAAGACTGTTCCAAAGAAGATTTATGACAGCTCGCATAATGTTCTTATCCAGCAGCTTCTCACGACAGGAATCATCGGACTTACAGCATTTGTCGGATTCTTTATAAGCTGTATGGTTTGCATGATAAAGAACATGAAGGGCAGTCCTGCGGCGGCAGCGTGCCTTGCAGGTGCGGCGGCTCATTTCGCTCAGGCACTTGTCAATCCGGAGCAGCCTATCGTAACGCCGCTTTTCTATGTGCTTCTTGCACTCGGTGTCGGTATAGTACGAAAGAAGCGGATGGATGAAAAAGTATAAATAATATATCATTATGCTACTTTTAAAAGAAAATGAACTATGATATGATAATAAAAGAAACTATAGATTAAGGAGCAGAAAAATGGAATTATATGATGAACTGGTTGCCAGAGGACTTATCGCTCAGGTAACTAATGAAGAAGAGATAAAGAAGCTTATCAATGCCGGAGAAGCAACATTTTATATTGGCTTCGATCCGACAGCAGACAGCCTTCATGTCGGACATTTTATGGCGCTCTGCCTTATGAAGAGACTTCAGGCAGGCGGAAACAAGCCTATCGCCCTTGTTGGCGGCGGTACCGGAATGATCGGTGATCCATCCGGAAGAACAGACATGAGACTTATGATGACCAAGGAGACTATCGATCATAACTGCGAATGCTTCAAGAAGCAGATGAGCCGTTTTATAGATTTCTCTGAGGGCAAGGCCCTTATGGTAAATAACGCAGACTGGCTTATGGATCTGAACTATATCGAATTCATCCGTGATATCGGTTCACAGTTCAGCGTAAATAAAATGCTTGCTGCCGAGTGCTACAAGCAGAGACTTGAGAGAGGTCTTAACTTCCTTGAGTTTAACTATATGCTCATGCAGAGCTATGATTTCCTTATGCTGTATGAGAAGTACGGATGCAACCTTGAGTTCGGCGGTGATGACCAGTGGTCAAATATGCTCGGCGGAACAGAGCTTATCCGCAAGAAGCTTGGCAAGGATGCACACGCTATGACAATTACACTTCTTCTTAACTCTGAGGGTAAGAAGATGGGTAAGACAGCAAAGGGTGCTGTATGGCTTGATCCAAACAAGACTTCTCCATTTGATTTCTATCAGTACTGGAGAAATGTAGATGATAAGGACGTTATAAAGTGTCTTAAGATGCTTACCTTCCTTCCAATCGAGGAGATCCAGAAGATGGAAGTCTGGGAAGGCGCAGAGCTTAACAAGGCAAAGGAGATCCTTGCATTCGAGCTTACAAAGCTTGTACACGGCGAGGAAGAGGCACAGAAGGCAGAAAGCGCAGCTAAGGGTATCTTCTCAGGAGCATCTGCAGAAAATATGCCTGAGGCAGCTCTTGCGGATGAGGATTTCACAGATGGTAAGATCGACCTCATCAGCATCCTGGTAAAGGCCGGACTTGTTAAGTCAAGAAGTGAAGGTCGACGCGCTATCGAGCAGGGCGGCGTTGTCGTAAATGAAGAGAAGGTTTCAGATGTTTATGCATCATACGAGAAGGATGCATTTGCAGCTGATTTTATAGTCAGAAGGGGTAAGAAGAACTTTAGGAAGATAGTTTTATAATTGTTATCCGGGGGTGAGTTATGACATTTTTCATTGTTTTAGTTGTCGTACTGCTGGCTGCCTTTTTCATCAAAACAAAGATGAGTGGTAAAAACACTTCGCATGCTGTATATGATGTAAATGATATTCCTGTATATAACAGTACGAGAACCGGAGCTAAGAGGAACACGGATGCTGCAGGGGACCCGGCTAGTGCGGGAAATGCATCTGCAAATGCCGGAAACAGCCAGTCGATGAGCGGCAATTCGATAAATGCCATTTCAAAAAGAAATGGTTATGTTGTAAGAGATGCTGAGCCGAGACAGGTTTCAGCTGAGCAGCTTGAGAGAAACAGGCAGGCCGAGAACTCTTCCGAGTACTGGGCTGAGGTTGCAAGACGTGAGGCTGCTGCGGCTGCAAGAGCAGAGAATCACAGAGGTACGGTTGGTATTCCTGCAACTGAAACCGGTTCGCTTATCAGCTATGCGCAGAAGGAATTCAATTTCGATGGCGTTCAGAACGATCTCTTTGCTGTAAATCAGCTTCATCCGTTCGGCGAAGATGCTGAGAATATAGTTTACCAGCCTGAGGGACCTGAAGGCGGATGGGCAGACGGTGATGTAGACGGAGAAGAGACTACAGATCTTGCCAAGAAAACAGCTGAGGAAGAAAAGCATAAGAATCTTACTCAGACAGCCAAGGAAAAGTTAGAAAACATCAAGGAAATGTTTAAGAAGCCGGATTATAACTTTGACATCGAGGTTACGGTTGAAGGCGTTATTAAGAGAAAGCCTTTTGTCCTGAAAAATCCGGTCATGATACTTGCGGCCTGTGATGATCCTGAAGAGAAGGAGCAGCTTAGAAAGCTTGCTGAGTCTGCAGGAGCTGTCATCGATTTTACCGAAAATGGTATCAAGTGCCTTGAGGTGGTTAAGGAACGTATATATGATGTGATCTTCATTCCGAGATTCATGCCTCGTATGGACGGAGTTCAGACTATCAAGAACCTGAACAACATGCCAATGAACAGATGCTACAATGCAAAGGTTTATGTTGTTGTTCCGGAGAATTTTGATGAGGATGAGGAACGTCTTCTCAGGAAAGGCTTTAAGGGCATCATCAGAAAGCCTTACGGAAAGTATACATTTGAGAATATCCTGATCGAGAACTCGGATGAGAAGAATCTTCCTGATGACAAGGATATGATAAATGAGATCAAGGCTATGGCTGTTCAGGAGGATAAGCTTCTTCGCGGAGGTATCTCCCTTACAGCTGCGCTTGAGAAGTTTGGAGGCAATTTCAAGCTTTACAGAAGAGCAATCTGCAAGTTCTGCAGGGATTACGATAAGGATTCCGAGGAGCTTCTTAAGAGGCTGAATGCAGAGGATGGAAATGGTTATATGAGCTTTGCGAGAGAGTACAGAGACAGAGCTACCGAGCTTGGAGCCGGATACCTTGCTGATATGTTTGACGATCATGTAAATATCGCCAAGGAGGATTCACTTGAGGTTGCGGCAGTTAACTGGCGTTCTCTTGCACAGAAATGGAGAGATGTTACGGATACATTTGAAAAATACCTCGACGCTTATGAAACAGGTGTTATGTATGAGTATCCGCAGAATACAAACGGAATACCTCTCTCGGATAAGGATCTTAAGGCTATGCTCTGTAAGGCGATGGAATCTATTGAAGCCGGAAATATCACTTCTGAAGCAAGAGATATACTTGAATCGGCGGTTGATTACGATCTGGCGGAGCCTAACAGAAATGCTATATTCGAGATACTTTACAATATCAACAATAAGAAATTCCAGAATGTTAAGATGATAATGAAAAAATTCATACAGTCACTTGGATAAAATGTTTTAAAATTGCCCTCTATGCCGGAGATGATGTGATCCTGGTATAGAGGGCAATTTTTGTGTGATGTCATTCATTCGGATCAATTCTGTCATCCATCCAAACTGATTTTTCCGGAAAATGATTTCATTCAATCCAGACAAATCCTGTCAGAGAAGATGATGTCATTCAATCCAGACAAATCCTGTCAGAGAAGATGATATCATTCATCCAGATCAATCTTATCAGGGAAGATGATGTCGGGCTTCCGACGTATCTTGCTCGGCTTTTTTGTGGTGATATTTGGAGAGGATGGAATCGAATACTTAAATTCATGCTGCTCCGCAACGTATTCGTCAGGCATATACTTTAAAACCAGATCGAAGAGATTGATATCGTAAATGTTAGAAAGTATAGCGATAAGCTCGGGCGTCGGATGCGAACGGCCGGTCTCGAAGCTGCTGTAGGTCTGCCTTGATATGTGCAGAACATCCGCTATTTCTTTCTGTGTGAGATTTCTCGATAAGCGTGCTTTTCGGAGTATATCGCCCCAGTAGATCAGAATCTGTGGTTTTTTCACATTTTTCATATCTTTCATACCTTTCATTTATCATTTGGACTTTTTTTTGATGCGGTTTTATGGTAACATAAATTTTTGATGACAGATTATTTTCGGATCGAATTGGCATAAAGCCGGATCGAATGCCTCTTAAGGAGGAGTTTTTCGGATTCGATCCACATTTTACGGAGGGGAAAATGAGTAAGGCAGACGAACTGTTTATAAATATGTGCAGGGATATTATTGATAATGGTTACAGTACCGAGGGAGAAAAGGTCAGACCGCACTGGGAGGACGGAAGTCTTGCCTATACGATCAAGAGATTTGGCGTAGTCAACAGATATGATCTTTCCGAAGAGTTCCCTGCGATAACACTTAGAAAGACATATATCAAATCAGCAATAGACGAGATCCTCTGGATCTGGCAGAAGAAGTCCAACAATATCAAGGATCTTAAAAGTCATATCTGGGACGAGTGGGCGGATGAGGATGGTTCCATCGGAAAGGCCTACGGTTATCAGCTTGGCGTAAAGCACAAGTACAAAGAAGGAGAATTTGATCAGGTCGACAGAGTTCTCTTTGATCTTAAGAACAATCCATACAGCAGACGTATAATGACGAATATCTATGTGCATCAGGACCTTCATGAAATGAGGCTTTATCCGTGTGCATACAGCATGACATTTAATGTAACAGGAGACAGACTGAATGCAGTCCTTAACCAGAGGTCACAGGATGTGCTTGCTGCAAACAACTGGAATGTTGTCCAATACAGTGCACTTCTCATGATGATAGCTCAGGTAACAGGCTTTAAGCCGGGTGAGCTTGTTCATGTGATCGCGGACGCACATATCTATGACAGACATATCCCGATAGTTAAGGAGCTTATCGAGAGACCGTGTTATCCGGCTCCGAAGGTAACTCTTAATCCGGATGTTAAGGATTTCTATAAATTTACTGTTGATGATTTTGTTATCGAGGATTACCAGACCGGACCACAGGTCAAGAATATCCCGATAGCAGTTTAGGCTATTAAAGAACGGAGGACTGTAAAGTGAAGGCGATAGTAGCGGTTGATAATAACTGGGCAATAGGATTTCAGAATGATCTTCTTGTTAAGATCCCAAATGATCAGAAGAATTTCAGAAGGATAACAACAGGTAAGGTTGTAGTACTTGGAAGAAAAACGCTTGAAGGATTTCCAAACGGACTTCCGCTTGTGAACAGGACCAATATCATTTTATCCAGAAATAAATCATTTAATGTAAAGGGAGCTACAGTGGTTCATGATATGGACGAGCTTAAAGAGGTTCTGTCTCAGTATGATACGGATGACATCTATATCATAGGCGGAGAGAGTATCTATAAGGCGCTTGTTCCGTATTGCGATGAGGCTATAGTCACAAAGCTTGATTACTCTTATCAGGCTGATTCATATTTCCCTGATCTTGATAAATTGCCTGAATGGGAAATGGTTGAGGAAAGTGAAGAGGAAACATGCTTCTCGATAGAGTATACTTTCAGAAAATATATCAATAAAGAACCTCAAAGATTTATATAAAGTGTTGGTTTTTTCATTTTGATATGCTATAATAAAATAGTTGTGAAGCGTGCATTTTTTTGTGGGGAAAGAATAGTTTAGTAAAAAAATGCAGCGTTTGATACGATCATTTAATGAGGTAGAGGGGAGAAAACAAATGGCAGATTTGTTACTGACAACGGGCGAAAGCTTCGATGGTTATGAGGTTACGGAGTATCTTGGTTTTGTAGTTGGACAGGCGGTTTATCAGTCTAAATTCATTAAGGGTATTGCCGCTGATGTTATGGGAGATTCTGATCAGGATCTCGACGACCTTAACGACTGTGATGAGGAGGTTAAGAACAGCCTTATCAAGAGCGCTAAGGAGAAGGATGCAAATGCGATCATCGGTATTCAGATGAGATATGCAGAGCTTGCATCAGGTTCATTTGCGGTTATCATGACAGGTACCGCTGTAAAGATCAAGAAGAAGGAACTTATAATTCCTAATGTTTATAAGGAGCTTTTTGTTACCAATTATTATGTCAGACTTGTTCCTAGACCGGTCAAGGTCATTGTTGATGGTTCAAGAGATGAGGTAAATCTTTCTGTTTGGTTCTATAATTATAATCTCGATGATATAAATGCAGTAAGAGCCGATGTGGAGCTTACAAATATATATGATGAGAAGCTTGTTATGAAGGGCGTGGATCTTGTATTTGACAAGGGCAACGTTTCACTTATCAAATCTGATTTCGTAGATTGCGGACTTTCAGTAAATGATATCAAGCTTCTTAAGGATGCAAAGGTAATCATCAATAAGTATGTTACCCCTAGAGGAATATTCGCATGCAACGATACTCCGGTCAATGTTTCAATGACAACAAGAAGACTTGAAGCATTAAAGGCTAAGAGAGGTATCGATGCAGTTGAGAAATATCGTACCGATGGTATGATCTGGACATGTAACTGCGGCCATGTAAATGAAGCAGGAAATGAAGAGTGTATTGTCTGCGGACGTAAGCAGGATGACATGAAGGTTACAACCAAGTTCGATTATGAGAAGATGATCGAAGAGATGAGAGAGAAGGAGTACGTTAATGAGATCAAGGATGTCCTCATGGGATATATCAAGGAGATCGATAACAAGTACAGAATACAGCTCCTTGAGATCATGGAATCCGGTCAGATGTACGAGAAGACGCGCGGTAATATGAAAGAAAGCGTTATCGAGAAGGTTGAAAAGGTCTTCGAAGATAACTAAAATAAATTTTCGAGTTGAGGTGATTTAAGTTGAGTTCAGGGTTGAGTATGGCCAGCGTAAATAAGATAAAGGAGCTAGCGGAGTCCCGTAATTATGATGTGGCAGTTGATATCCTGGATGCGCAGGATCTTGACAAATCTCTGAACCCGCAGTTTGTAAGAACCTGCGGCGAGATATATGAAAATGTCGGAAGGTATAAGGATGCCAGAAAGCAGTATGTGAGAGCTCATATAATGGCTGAGAATAACAGCAGAGTCATTGAGTCACTCATGACACTTTATCTCAAGAGAGGTTTTAAGGAGCTTGCCGGGAAGTACTATGAGCATTATCTGTTTGTCGAGAAGAATTCCGAGAGGAAGCTTGACAATATAAAGTATATCATGAGGAAGGCTGAAGGAGCTCCTTACAGTGAGCTTTTCGACCTGATCTATCCGTATTACAGAGATAATATGGATGAGGACTGGAGCTTTGAGCTTATAATGCTTGCCATGAAAATGGATAAGGATGATATGGATGTTATCCTTTCTGACTATATGGCAACCTATAAGAACAGCAAGAATATCGAGCTTCTGTATGAGATAGTACAGGACAGAGATAAGCTTCATAAATATTTTGATATATTCAGCAGCGAAGAGCATGCGGATGATGACGAGGCTGAGGAAGAGGTAAGAAAACTCGAGGCTGAACAGCTTGAAAAGGATTATTACATCAGAAATCCAAAGGATCCCGAGATACTTATCATGGTTGACGATACCATGGACGAGCTTACCGAAAAGCAGAAGAGAAAGCTCAGAAAGAAGAGTCTGAAGGAAGCGCTTAAGAATAAGAATGCCGGAGAAGATTCAGATGAAGCTTCTGAAGCTTCCGGAGAAGGAACGGATTCCGAGAGTACGGAAGAAGCTGATAAGGCTGATAACGAAGCTGTTAAAGAGAAGAAAGACGGCGAAGGCATAAAGAGAAGCCTTAAGGACTTTATCAAGCGTAAGTTCAGAAGAGAGGAAACTCCTGAAACAGATGAAGAAGGAGAGGACTCCGAAGAGGCAGAGAAGGCCGCTAAGGATGAGTCTTCTGAAAATGCTGATAAGAGCAGCTCTTCAGAGGCAGCAGAAGTTAAAGAAACTGAAGCTGTTAAAGAAACAGAAGAATCCGGAAAAACTGAAGCTGAAAAGAACTCTGCTGAAGCAGAAAAAACAGCAGAAGAATCAAAGGAAGCTGAAGCTAAGGCGGAGGATTCTGAGAAAGAACCTTCTGATACTGCAGCTGAGGTAAAGGCTGCTGTGGAATATACAGCAGAAAAAACAACTGAAAATATAACAGAAAAAAGTATAGATGATAAAACTGAAGTCACTGGTAAAGCTGTGGCTTCGGATGATCAAGGAACAGATAGGGATATGAGGGAATTAAAACCTGAAACAAATTTAGATGATTTCATCACATATGATTTTGATGACGGCTTCGCTCCTGAATCAGACTCTATAGCTGAACTTGATGATGAGGTTCTTGATTTTTCTAATCCTTTTGACAGCATCAGTGCTTATAAGAAGGATGAGGAAGAGAAGAGAAAGAGTGAGACGGAGGCTTCCGAAAAGACTCCGGATGATCTCAGGATAGGGCTTGAGATAAGTAATGTAGACGAATCTACTTCTTATTATGAGCCGGACAGATCAGATGAAACACCTGCTGAAGATGAGGTGTCAATCGAGATTGAAGAAGATACTGCAGAAGAAGCTGAGACAGAAACAGCAGCTGAAGCTGAATCGGCAGAGGCTGTAACCGATACTGAGACAGAGGCTGAGTCAGAAACAGAAGCTGAGGCTGAAAGCAAAGCTGAGGCAGCGGCAGAAGCTGGAACAGAAGAAACAGGATCGGCTGAGGATGTTTCGGATCTTTCAAATATTGTTCTGGGTGAGGCAATACAGACAGTGTTCGATGTTGAGATACCTGAGGATGATGAAGAGATTTCAGATGTTGAGATAGAGATACCGGAGGATATGGCGGCTGTAGTTGTTGACACAGCTGTACCGGAAGATAATACAGGCATAGAGGCTTTGGTTGAAGAATCAGTTAGCACAACCTATGCTGCAGATATTGAAAGCTCTGATGATAATGAGGAAGCTGCAGAGACATCATTTGAAAGTGCTGCGGAAGCATCATTTGAAACAACTGAGAAAACTGCCGGAGCTGCGGAGACATCATTTGAAACTGCTGCGGAAGAATCAAAAGCTGCAGAGTCTGATGATGAGAATGCCGAAAATATCATAGATAAGATCAAGGCGGCAGCACTTGTAAATACAGCAGATGTATCAGAACTTCAGAAGGAAGTAAACAGAATAGTAACAGATGCTTCGGAAGAAGTAAAAGACAGTGATACAGGGGTTACCGGTGGTAATGAAACTGTTTCTTCGGAAGAGGCTCTACATAAAGTGGATAACAAAGACAGTTTGGGGTATCCGGAGTTCAAATCTTCACTTTTTGACGTTAAGAAGGACGATGAGGAAAAATCAGATAATGATTTTGACGCCATTGCCAAGAAGGAAAGCGAAAAGCTTGAAGAGAAGCTCAGGATGGAAGAGGAAATGCAGAGGCAGGCTGAAAAACTCCTCGAATCACTTGGAATTAAACTGTGATTGGTACCATATAGATCAGAAGGAGGTAACTTAGGTGGCGATTGATCAAAGAGAAGCCCTGATCGAGGCGATCAGGAAACAGGTTGAGAAGGAAAGGGCTGAGAAGGCGGCGAAGCTTAAAAAAGAGCAGGAAGCAATGATGTTCTCTAAGGGCGGCGCAGCTAAGAAGAAGGAAGATACTGGAAAGCAGAAATTCAAAACCCTTTCAGCAGAAGACCTTGCTCGTATTGAGGAGAAAAAGAGAAAGAAACGTGCGGAGGCTATGGGACTTACGCTGGAGGAATACGATAGAAATATGGGTATTACTCCTGCAACCGAAGAACCTGCTGAGGAAGAAGTTGATGATACAGTAGGAGCAACCGAAGTACTTACAAGCAATCAGGTCGGCTCAGGCGACAAGAATGAAGAGGGCGGACTTGGCGGAGGTCTTGGAGGACTCGGCGGAGGTCTTGGCCTTGGAGGTCTTGGCGGACTTGGTGGAGTTGACGGCGGTCACGGTGCACTTGGCGGAGATTCACTTTCAGGAGGACTTGGAAGCGGCGGCCTCGGCGGCGGTCTTGGCGGCGGTCTCGGCTCTACAGAGAAGGGTGGTCTCGGACTTGATCTTGATTCTGACAAGGGCAAGGGAGACAAGAATGTAAAGATCATTGATGATGCATCAAAGCATGCATTTTCATCAAAGGGCACAAAGACAATTGATGCCAATAAGTCAGGCTGGGTATCAGTCGATGATAATAAATCAGAGAAGACTAAGGGTCATGAAGAGCTTGACAGTATACTTCCTGAGAACAGAACTACTCCTACAACCGATGTAAATACTATGTATGACATCGATGATGAGGATACACAGTTCGATGATCAGCTTAAGAGCAACAACTACGACTCTTATGAGAAGGGTAAGGCAGCTGAAGCGTCAGAAGGCGCAACTATCGATATTGATGATACCGATAATAAGGACGGTGCAGGTCTCGGAGGAGATGCTAAGGCCAGAGATGCAGCTAAGAAGAAGGCTAGCTCAGGTATAGAGAGAGCTGAGGCAGAGAGACAGCGTATCGAGGCTGCAAGACAGAAGGCTGCAGCTAAGAAGAAGGCTGAAGAAGAGGCCAGAAAGGCTGAAGAGAAGATCAAGGAAGAAGCTGCCGCTGCTGCGAGAAAGAAAGCTGAGGAAGAAGCTGAGGCCAGAAGAAAGGCTGCTGAAGAAGCAAGACTTAAGAAGAAGGCTGAGGAAGAAGAAAAGCGTAAGGCTCTTGAAGAGAAGAGAAAGAAAGCAGCTGAGGAAGCTCGTAAGAAGTCAGCTGAGAAGGCTCGTAAGAGAGCAAGAGAAGATGCAGATAAAGAGATCGCTTCTGCAAAGAAGAGAATTGATGATGCAACCAGAGTAATTGAAGAATCAAGAAAGGCTGAAGAGGAAGCTAAGAAGACACTCGACAGCATTTTAAAGAAGGCAGACGAGGAAGCAAAGCTTCTTGATAAGTCAAGCACTGACGGATCTATCAAGGCAGAAGAGATCGCTAAGAGATTAGATGATGCCAAGGCTAAGCTTGAAGCAGACAAGAAGGCTGCTGCAGAGGCTGAGGCAAAGGCTAAGGCAGAAGCAGAGGCAAAGGCTAAGGCAGAGGCAGAAGCTAAGGCTAAGGCAGAGGCAGAAGCAAAGGCTAAGGAAGAAGCTGAGGCTGCAGCTGCAGCTGCTGAAGAAGCAAAAGAAGCAGAAGAACTTGCCAAGAAGATTGCTGATGAGGATGCCAAGAGAGCTGCTGATGAGCAGGTATTCAGAAAGATCATTGAAGATTCTAAGGTAAAGGCTGCTGATTCTAAGAAGAAGATCGAGGAATCAGAGAAGCAGATTGCTGACTGCAACAAGCAGATAGATGACCTTCAGAAGCAGATAGATGCTGTAAAGGCTAAGATCACAGAGTTTAACAAGGCTATCAATGATGCAAAGCTTGTTGAGACTGAGACTGCCAAGGCATCAGTTGCAGCTGAAGCTAAAATTGAAGAGGTTGGCAAGAGGGCAGAAGAAGCTATCAAGAAGTACGAAGCAGAGGCTGTCAAGAGAAAGCAGGATGCAGAAGCTAAGAGAAAGGCTGCTGCTGACATGAGAGCTAAGCAGCTTGCAGAGGCTAAGACCAAGGCTGAGATTGCGCTTAAGGCTAAGAACGAAGCAGATTCTAAGGCTAAGGCAGCTGAAGCAGCTAAGCTTAAGATAGCAGAAGAAGAGGTTAAGAAGCTTGAAGCTGAGGCAGCTAAGCTTGCTGAGGATGCAGCTAAGGCTGTTAAGGAGCTTGACTCTAAGAAGAAGGCTATTGAAGATAAGAAGAAGGCAGCTGAGTTAGATGCTCAGAACAAGACTGCAGATTCTAAGAAGAAGGCTGCAGATGCCATGAAGGAACTTGATAAGGCTAAGGAAGATCTGAAGGCAGCTGAGAAGAAGGCTGAAGAAGCTGAAAATGCAAGCATGGATCTTACAAGAGTTGTTGGCGGAAGCGGACTTCCTCTTGCAGCGCTTTATCTTGAGAAATATACCGCTACTGAGATCGGTCAGCAGATAGTAGATGCATTCAATGAGGTTGCTGATAATCCGGACGATAGAAATATCGTTATCCTCGGAAGACAGGGCTTTGGTTCTACCGGTGTCGGCGAAGACTTCGCTCGAAGCTTCTATGATATGGGTATCTGCAATGCCAAGACTATCGCTAAGATCAAGGCTCAGGCACTCAACAAGCTTGGAAAGGATGCTCTTGTAGGAGCTATGGAGAAGCTTAAGGGCGGCTGTATGGTAGTTGAAAATGCAGGTCTTATCAGAACTGACAGACTTGAAGAGGTTGTAAAGCTTTCACAGGCAGATGCAAATGATGTTGTTATCATCCTTACAGGTGAGATTGATTCGGTAACAAGACTTATTACAAGCAATGAGAATATTGAATCTGAGTTCACAAATCTTATTCAGCTGAATATGATCGATAACGATGATATGATCGGTATCGGTAAGGGCTACTGTGTACAGAGAGGCTACATGATCGCTGAGAATCTTGAGAGCAAGCTCAGCAACATCCTCCTCGCTATGGAGGTTGGTAATATCGACAGACTTATGAAGGCTGTTGATGATGCTATAGCAAGATGTGATGCCAGAGAAAAGGCAAGCGGTACACCTGATAAGAGACTTCTTATTCCGGAAGATTTCGTATAAATCTTATTTAAAACGTAATCTTTTAATTGAAAAAGATGATGCCGGCACGTATAATATACGTGCCGGCTTTTTCATTTATCAAAAAGCCGTTTTCAGAAAAGATAATTTATGAGGAATTAAAATGTACAGAATAGATATAGGTATAGATCTGGGAACTTCAAATGTCAGGGTGTTCATGCGTGACAAGGGAGTTGTTATAGATCAGCCTTCTTATGTTGCATACGAAGAAAAGACCAGAAATATCATAGCTGTAGGCTCTAAAGCCAAGAGAATGCTTGGCAAGACACCGGAAGGTATATGCGTTGAGAGACCGATCAGACACGGTGTTATCTCTGATTACAGCCTTGCAGAGCGTATGATAAAGGCCTTTGTTAAAAATGCTCTTACCAAGAGAAAGATCTGGGGAAGACCGAATATATGCGTGGGAATACCGAGTGGAGTGACCGAGGTTGAGAGACGTGCGGTTGAGGATGCGGTAGTAAGAACCGGTGCAAAACAGGTATTTGTTCTTGAGTCGGCTATCGCTGCAGCTATCGGTGCTGATATGGATATCACAGAGACATACGGACATATGATAGTGGATATCGGCGGAGGAACAACCGATATCGCAGTCATTTCTGCAGGCGGCATATCCGAGGGAGTATCGCTTAAATGCGGCGGTGATGATTTTACGGAAGCACTGATAAGATATGTCAGAAGAAAGTATAATGTGGAGCTTGGAGAGCTTACTGCCGAGGAGGCAAAAGAATCCGTAGGCTCTGTCATGAAGAGGAAGAAAGATATCTACATGGAAGTAAAGGGCAAGAATCTTCTCAGCGGACTTCCTGTTAAGATAAATCTTTCAGCGGATGAAACGGTTGAAGCATTTGAAGAGGTTTCTTCTCAGATAATAAATGCTATCAATTCAATTCTTGAGACTGCACCGCCTGAACTGATAAATGACATTTCCAAGGAAGGACTTATGCTTACCGGAGGAGGAAGCCATATCGCCGGAATGCAGAAGCTGATCGCAACAAGATCCCAGATAAAGGTGGTTGCGAGCGAGGAAGAGGAAAGTATGGTGGCACTTGGAACCGGATTTGCCGGAAAATACATCATGGTTCAGGAAGAGATCAAGAGAATGCAGCTTGAAGAAGAATGAGTTTTTAGTAAGAATGTTATACATTTCACAGAATTTGCCAAAATATATATAAGATATATTGATTGCGTAAATGTTACATTTGTGTTATGATTTGTAGTGGCTTGTCGGCGGAGGAGCCGGCACTGTCATGCTTTTTTAAGACAGTGCAGCTATGTGTACGCCTGCATCATATAAAAAAACTTTAATGGAGGATTAATTATGGCAAAGAAAGTAGTTATAGCTGGAGCTTGTCGTACAGCTATCGGAACAATGGGTGGTACCCTCAGTACAACACCTGCAGCAACTCTCGGATCAATCGTTATCAAGGAAGCTCTTTCAAGAGCAGGAGTTGCTCCAACAGATGTTGATCATGTTTACATGGGATGCGTTATCCAGGCAGGTCTTGGACAGAACGTAGCACGTCAGGCAGCACTCAAGGCCGGACTTCCAATTGAAGTACCTGCTGTAACAATGAACGTTGTCTGCGGTTCAGGTCTTCATTGCGTAAATGCAGCAGCTTCAATGATTCAGGCAGGAGATGCTGATATAGTAGTAGCAGGCGGTATGGAGAACATGTCTATGGCTCCATTTGCTATTCCACAGGGACGTTACGGATACAGAATGACATGGCCAAGCCAGAGCAAGGGTGCTCTTGTTGATACAATGGTAAATGATGCTCTTTGGGATGCATTTAATGATTATCACATGATCCAGACTGCTGATAATGTTGCTAAGCAGTGGGGACTTACAAGAGAAGAGCTTGATGAGTTCGCTGTAGCTTCACAGAACAAGGCAGTTGCAGCTCAGGAGTCAGGTGCTTTCGATAAGGAGATCGTTCCTGTAGAAGTTAAGCAGAAGAAGGCAGTTATCACATTTGCAAAGGATGAGGGTCCTCGTCCTGGCACAACACTTGAAGGACTTGCAAAGCTTCGTCCGCTTAATCCGGATGGAGTAGTTACAGCAGGTAATGCTTCAGGTATCAATGATGGTGCAGCAGCTGTTGTTCTTATGAGCGAAGAGAAGGCTAAGGAGCTTGGCGTTAAGCCTATGGCTACATTTGTAGCAGGTGCTCTTGCAGGCGTTGATCCTTCAATCATGGGTATTGGTCCTGTAGCAGCTACCAAGAAGGTAATGGCTAAGACAGGTCTTACAATTGATGATTTCGATGTTTATGAGGCAAATGAAGCTTTCGCAGCTCAGTCAGTAGCTGTTGGTAAGGATCTTGGATTTGATCTTAACAAGCTCAATCCAAATGGTGGTGCTATCGCTCTCGGACATCCAGTTGGAGCATCAGGCTGCCGTATCCTTGTTACACTTCTTCATGAGATGGAAGCTCGTAACCTTAAGAGAGGTCTTGCTACACTTTGCATCGGCGGTGGTATGGGCTGTGCAACTGTAGTTGAGAGAGACTAATATAAAGTTTCGGACTCAGAGTGTCCGGTTTGACCGTACATTTTGAATTTCTCATCAGGAGGTATAAAAATGGAATTTATTACATATGAACAGGATGGTTTTGTAGGCGTTATCACAATTAACAGACCAAAGGCTCTTAATGCACTTAACAGCCAGGTTCTTGATGAGCTTGCAGAAGCATTCGATAGTGTTGATCTTAATACAACAAGAGCTCTTATCCTTACGGGTGCAGGCGACAAGTCATTTGTTGCAGGCGCTGATATCGGTGAGATGTCTACTCTTTCAAAGGCAGAGGGTGAAGCCTTCGGTAAGAAGGGAAATGATGTTTTCCTTAAGATCGAGAATTTCCCTATCCCTGTTATAGCAGCTATCAACGGCTTTGCACTCGGCGGCGGCTGTGAGATCTCTATGAGCTGCGATATCAGGATCTGTTCTGATAATGCTGTATTCGGTCAGCCAGAGGTTGGTCTCGGTATCACACCTGGTTTCGGCGGAACACAGAGACTTGCCAGAACAGTAGGTATCGGAATGGCTAAGCAGCTAATATATTCTGCAAGAAACATCAAAGCAGATGAAGCTCTTCGCATTGGTCTTGTAAATGCTGTTTATTCTGCTGTTACAGATGAAGCAGGAAATGTAACTGCAACCGCTCAGGAGAATCTTCTGGCTCAGGCTAAGAAGCTCGCTGGTATAATTGCAGCAAACGCTCCTATAGCTGTACGTAACTGCAAGAAGGCTATAAATGAAGGCATTTCTCTTTCAATCGATAAGGCTGTTGAAGTAGAAGAGAAGCTTTTTGGCGACTGCTTCGAGTCATATGATCAGAGAGAAGGAATGGCTAACTTCTTACGTAAGAAGGACGACCCTGCAAAGGTTAAGGTTGTTGCTTTCCAGAATAAATAAGTACAAAAAAAGCTTTCTTACTTTTTAGTATCAAAGCTTCGTAAATCATTTTATTAGGAGGATATAAAAATGGTAGTAGGTGTTGTTGGAGCCGGAACAATGGGCTCAGGTATCGCACAGGCTTTCGCCATGACAGATGGTTACGAGGTTCGTCTTTGCGATATCAAGCAGGAATTCGCTGACGGTGGTAAGGCTAAGATCGAGAAGAACATCAAGTTCCTCGTTGGCAAGGAAAAGATCACTGCTGAGAAGGGTGAGGAAATTCTTGGCAAGATCAAGACTGGTCTTAAGGACATCTGTACAGACTGTGACCTTGTAATCGAGGTTGCTCCTGAAAATATGGAGATCAAGAAGTCTACATTTAAGGAACTTCAGTCTATCGTTCCTGCAACATGTAAGTTTGCTTCAAATACATCATCTCTTTCAATCACAGAGATCGGTGCAGGTCTTGACAGAGAGATCATCGGTATGCATTTCTTCAACCCAGCTGACAGAATGAAGCTTGTTGAAGTTATCGCAGGCGAGAATACATCTGCTGAGTATGTAGAAGAGATCAAGAAGATCGCTAAAGAGATCGGAAAGACTCCTGTAGAGGTTAAGGAAGCTCCTGGATTTGTTGTTAACAGGATCCTTATCCCTATGATAAATGAAGCTGTAGGAATCTACGCTGAGGGTATTGCTTCAGTAGAAGATATCGATACAGCTATGATGCTTGGTGCAGCTCACCCAATGGGACCTCTTGCACTTGGTGACCTTGTTGGCCTTGATATCGTACTTGCAATCATGGAAGTACTTCAGGCTGAAACAGGTGATTCTAAGTATCGTCCACATCCACTTCTTCGTAAGATGGTTCGTGCTGGTAAGCTCGGTCGTAAGACAGGCAAGGGCTTCTACGATTATTCAAAATAATTAATTTGATCAATAGACGGCAAAGTGAATTTTTATGATTCACTTTGTTGTCATGTTATGATCGCAGGGTCATATAAAGGCAGAGACAATATCTGCCATTGCCTAGCGGACGGATAGAAGTGTGATAATACTCTGTCCGAGTATATTTTATATTAAAAATGGAGGATTAAATTCATGGATTTTACACTCAGTAAACAGCATGAAATGGCAAGAACTCTTTTCAGTGAGTTCGCTGAGAAAGAAGTAAAGCCTCTCGCTCAGGAAGTTGATGAGACAGAAAAGTTTCCTAGAGAAACTGTTGAGAAGATGGCTAAAGCAGGTTTCCTTGGAATTCCTGTTCCAAAGGAACTTGGTGGTCAGGGATGTGATGTTCTTACATACGTTATGTGTGTAGAAGAGCTTTCAAAGGTTTGTGGTACAACAGGCGTTATCGTATCAGCTCATACATCACTTTGCGTTGATCCTATCGTTACATTCGGTACACCAGAGCAGAAGGCTAAGTATGTACCTGATCTTGCTTCAGGAAAGAAGCTTGGTGCATTTGGTCTTACAGAGCCTGGTGCAGGTACAGATGCTCAGGGTCAGCAGACAAAGGCTGTACTTGACGGTGATGAGTGGGTACTTAATGGTTCAAAGTGCTTCATTACAAATGGTAAGGAAGCTGACGTATATATCGTAATCGCAGTTACAGGTACTGTTGAGAAGCGTGGTAAGATGATGAAGGAAATCTCAGCATTTATCGTTGAGAAGGGTACACCTGGATTTACATTCGGTACTAAGGAGAAGAAGATGGGTATCCGTGGTTCTTCTACATACGAGCTTATTTTCCAGGATTGCCGTATTCCTAAGGATGCTCTTCTTGGACAGAAGGGTAAGGGCTTCAATATAGCAATGCATACTCTTGACGGCGGACGTATCGGTATCGCTGCTCAGGCACTTGGTCTTGCTGAGGGCGCTCTTGAGAGAACAATTGCTTATGTTCAGGAGAGAAAGCAGTTCGGTCGTGCAATCGGTGCATTCCAGAATACACAGTTCCAGCTTGCTGATATGGCTACTAAGGTAGAAGCAGCTAAGATGCTTGTATACAAGGCAGCTAAGGCAAAGGATCAGTTCAATGCTGATGGAAAGACATCTTACAGCGTAGAAGCTGCTATGGCTAAGCTTTATGCTGCAGAGGTTGCAATGGAAGTTACTACTAAGGCAGTTCAGCTTCACGGTGGATATGGTTACATCAGAGAGTATGATGTAGAGCGTATGATGCGTGATGCTAAGATTACAGAGATCTACGAAGGAACAAGTGAAGTTCAGCGTATGGTTATCTCTGCTAACTTACTTAAATAAGGAGGGTACGAGTCGTGAAAATAGTAGTTTGTGTAAAACAGGTACCTGATACAAAGGGCGGAGTTAAGTTTAAACCAGACGGAACACTTGACAGAGGAGCTATGCTCACAATCATGAATCCAGATGATAAGGCAGGTCTTGAGGCTGCTCTTCGTCTTAAGGATCAGTATGGAGCAGAGGTTACAGTTGTAACCATGGGTCTTCCAAAGGCTGCAGATGTTCTTCGTGAGGCTCTTGCAATGGGCGCTGACAAGGGAATCCTTGTAACAGACAGAGTTCTCGGTGGAGCAGATACATGGGCAACTTCTCAGACAATAGCAGGTGCTATCAGAAATCTTGATTATGATCTTATCATCACAGGTCGTCAGGCTATAGATGGTGATACAGCTCAGGTTGGTCCACAGATCTCAGAGCACCTTAACATTCCAGTAATTTCATATGCTCAGGATATTAAGATAGATGGAGATTCAGTTATTGTTAAGCGTCAGTATGATGACAGATATCATATGCTTAAGGCTAAGATGCCATGTCTCATTACAGCTCTTTCAGAGTTAAATGAGCCACGTTACATGACTCCTGGTGGAATCTTTGATGCTTGTAAGGATGATGCTCCTATCACAACATGGGGCAGAGCAGACCTTAAGGATGTTCTTGATGAGAACCTTGGTCTCAAGGGTTCACCAACACAGATCGCAAAGGCTTCAGATAAGGTAAAGAAGGGTGCCGGTGAGAAGGTTGTTCTTGAAACACCTGATGAATCAGCAGAGTATATCGTATCTAAGCTTGCTGAGAAGTTTGTTATTTAATAAGGAGGATGACAGTAATGGCATTAGAAGAATACAAGGGCGTATTTATATTCGCTCAGCAGGTTGATAATGAAATAAGCAACATTGCATTCGAATTACTTGGTAAAGGTAAGGACCTTGCTGCAGACCTCGGAACAGAAGTAACAGCAGTTCTTGTTGGTTCAGGCGTTAAGGGTCTTGCAGACTCACTTGCCGAGTACGGTGCAGACAGAGTTATCGTTGTAGATGACCCTGAACTTAAGGAGTACAGAACAGAGCCTTATACACATGCTCTTGCATCTGTAATCGAGAAGTATAAGCCGGATGTTTTCCTTATCGGTGCTACAGCAATCGGCCGTGACCTTGGTCCTCGTGTATGTGCACGTGTTCATACAGGTCTTACAGCTGACTGTACACAGCTTGATATCGGAGATTTCCCACTTGTTGCAATCCCAGGAAGAGAGCAGAAGCACAATCAGCTTCTTATGACTCGTCCTGCATTCGGTGGAAATACAATCGCAACAATCGCTTGTCCTGACTTCAGACCACAGATGGCTACAGTTCGTCCAGGGGTTATGCAGAAGAAGGATAAGGTTGCAGGCGCTAAGGCAGTAGTTGAAGAGTTCAACCCTGGATTCACACCAAATGCTAACTATGTAGAGATCCTTGAGATCGTTAAGGAAGTTTCTGACGTTGTTGATATCCAGGATGCTAAGATCCTTGTATCAGGCGGACGTGGAGTTGGTTCTGCAGAGAACTTCAAGATCCTTGAGGACCTTGCAGCTGCTATCGGCGGTGAAGTTTCATGCTCACGTGCAGTTGTAGATTCAGGCTGGAAGCCAAAGGAACTTCAGGTTGGACAGACAGGTAAGACAGTTCGTCCACATGTTTACTTTGCAATCGGTATCTCAGGTGCTATCCAGCACGTTGCAGGTATGGAAGAGTCTGATATCATCATCGCAATCAACAAGGATGAGACAGCTCCTATCTTTGATGTAGCTGACTACGGTGTAGTTGGTGATCTTAACAAGATCGTACCACTTCTTACAAAGCAGATCCTTGCAGCTAAGGTAGCAAAGGCTGAGAACTAATTCAATATCTGATTATTCGGGTAAAATACAGACAATACTAGCGCTGTATTGAGTCTGATTATCATGTTATTATAATGTCACGGTTATGTGCATCAGCATTTAACCGTGACATTTTTGCTTTTTAAAGGAGAAGGGAAATGAGCGAGAAGGACTACAGAAAGATATTGGTTGATTTTTGGGAAACGATCGAGGAAAACAGTAAGGGAAGAACTGATACGGTAAAGCCTTCAGGCTTCAGGGTGGAAAAGCATGTCCCTTATATAATGGATTATAATGTTGATCATATGATGAATCTGTATTATCCGGAGGATTTTAACGGCGAAGGAAAGCTTCCGGCAATTATAAATATACATGGCGGAGGATGGTGCTTCAGCCATATAGATGATTCTGAGAATTATATGGCTGCTCTTGCAACGGAAGGCTATGCAGTTATGGGAATGGGTTACAGACTGCTGCAGACAACTGATCTTCAGGGCATAGTTTCAGATATCTTTGACAGCCTTCACTGGCTGGAAAAGTATGGTCCGATGCGCGGCTTTAATCTTGACAAGGTGCTTCTTACTGGTGATTCGGCAGGCGGTCATCTTGCGCTTCTTACAGCCTGCATAATGCAGAGTGAGGAGCTTTGTAAGGCATACAGTGTTGAGCCGGTATCATTTAAGATGAGTGCTGTATCTGTGTGCTGTCCGTGCCCGATCACCGATAAGCTTTATATACTTGAAGGAGAGGATACTGACGTTGGAAGAGGAACAGCAAAGGCGTATATAGATATGTTCCTCGGCAAGCAGGGCGAAAATGCACCTTGGAACGGTCATATCAGCTTCAGTGATACTATTAAGGATGCAGAACCGGATAAGAAGGGATTCCCACCGGTATATCTTATTGCATCAGAAAATGATTTCCTGCATTTCCAGAGTCTGCTTCTTAAGGATGTTCTCGAAGAAAACGGACTTAAATATAAGATGCTCAAATGGAAGAAGGAAGACGGAGTTCATCTTTATCATGTATTTAATATCGAGCATTGGGAGTGGTATGAGAGCAAGATCTCGAACAGGTCGATGCTGGAGTACTTTATGAGTAAGACGAAATAGTAATCTTGTTATTATGCTTTTCTTATGATAAAATGGCAAAAGAAAAAGCAGATAACGGGAATCGAACCCGCCTTTCCAGCTTGGGAAGCTAGCGTTCTACCGATGAACCATATCTGCATGCTGTTATTATACATCCGGAGTCTTTAGTTTTCAATCGGTTAAAGGCTTTCCGAAAAAAAAAGAAAGGAAAATGCCGCACCCGGCAGGTTTATAAGATGATAGGAATCATTGGCGCGATGGAGAAAGAGATCGCAGATTTAAGAGAGAAGATGGAAGATACCAAGGTGGAAGTAATTTCCGGAATGACATTTTCATCAGGTAAGCTTTCAGGCAAAGATGTTGTACTTGTACAGTCAGGAATCGGTAAGGTTAATGCTGCCATGTGTACTGAGGCGCTTATCATAAGATATAATGTTGACTGCGTTATTAATACAGGTATTGCAGGAAGCCTTGACAGCAGGATAGATATAGGTGATGTAGTTCTTTCGACAGATGCACTTGAGCATGATATGGATGTTTCCGGACTTGGTTATGAGCCGGGTATAGTGCCGGATCAGGAAATTTCGGTTTATACAGCCGATGAAGGTATCAGAAAGGTTGCAAAAGAGGCCTGCGAGGCTGTTAATCCTGATATTACGGTTTATGAAGGAAGAGTCGTAAGCGGTGATCAGTTTATTTCAAGCAGTGCCAAAAAGGATTGGATCGTAGAGACCTTTAAGGGAATGTGCACGGAAATGGAGGGTGCATCTATCGCACACGTTGCAGCACTGAATAAGGTTCCATTTCTTATCATAAGAGCCATCTCAGATAAGGCTGATGACTCTGCAGACATGGATTATCCTTCATTTAAGAAAAAGGCTATCGAGCATTCAGTAAAGCTTGTTACCGAAATGGCAGCAAGGCTGTAAATAATATATAATTAATATTTCGCAGTTCTGCTTACCTAGAGCAGAGCTGCTTTTTTATATTGTTTAATACTAATAAAAAAAAGCTTAATCTTTGAGTGAAAATATGGTATTATTAGACAAATGTGGAGTTTTGTTGGGAAGTTATCTAATTGACGGAGTGGGAGTATGAGTAAATCAGATGATATCAGAAGCCTGATATTTGAATATTACGGGAAGCCTGCAAAGCTTGATGAGATTGCGGGAGAAAGAGTGCGCGAGCGGTTTGACGATATTGCAAAACCGATTGACGGACTGGGACGTTTTGAAGAAATGCTTGTGAAGATCGGAAGGGTTTTCGGAAGCGAGAATATAGATATTTCAAAGAGAGCGCTGGTCATCATGTGCGCTGATAACGGAGTGGTTGCTGAAAATATCAGCCAGACCGGATGCAGTGTCACAAGAGATGTTGCCAGGCTTATGACCTGCGGAAAGAGCTCTGCAGGAGTTATGGCGGAAAGGATACAGTGCGACATCTTTCCGGTTAATATAGGTATTAAAGGCGAAAAGATAGAGGGCCTGATAGATCTTAAGGTTATGGACGGAACGGTTGATTTCCTTAAGGAAAAGGCCATGAATATAGACGAAGCATTTCAGGCCATAAGGTGTGGTATCGAGCTTGTAGAGACTCTGAAAAATGAAGGCTACAGGATCATCGCTACCGGAGAAATGGGTATCGGAAATACGACTACCAGTGCGGCAGTAATATCTGCAGCACTCTTTAAGATGCCTGAGGAGATAGTTGGAAGAGGCGCCGGACTTTCTGATTCGGGACTGCTTCATAAGATAAATGTAGTAAAGCAGGGACTTGCATTCCATGCTCTTGACAGCGGGAATGCAGATATAGTAGATATCCTCTGTTCGGTTGGCGGCCTTGATATTGCCGGACTTGCCGGAGTTTTCATAGGCGGTGCCATCTACAGGATCCCTGTTATTATGGATGGTATGATCAGTGCAGCAGCAGCTTTAATAGCTGAAATGATAGTTCCGGGAACAAAGGAATATATGCTGGCTTCGCATATTGGTAAAGAAGCAGGAATGAAATGTGTTCTTGAGGAGCTTAAGCTTAAGGCTGTTATCGATGCAGAACTTAAGCTCGGCGAAGGAACCGGCGCACTTATGATGATACCGTTACTTGATATGGCAGCTGATCTCTACAGGAACGGAACATCCTTTGATGAGATCGAACTTCAGCAATATGAAAGATATGAGCAGTAAAAATGTTAAAGCTTGTGATAGGCGGCAGCGCCTCCGGTAAATCTGAATATGCGGAAGAGCTTATCATTTCTCTTGCAGGAGATGAAAATATTGATTATATCGCAACCATGAAGGCTTATGATGAAGAATCCGTAAATAGGATAGATGCGCACAGAATAAGACGCTTCGGAAAGTCATTTGTAACTATGGAAAAGCCGGTACGGGTTGCTGAGATTGCCGGTCAGGAGCATAGCCGTTTCGGTATACTTGAATGTGTTTCGAATCTGCTCGCAAATGAGATGTTTTCCGATGAAGGCTATAGTAGTAGTGAAGAGGATCACTGCATGGATGAAAAATGCAGCGGTAATGAAGGAGATCGCGGTAAAGGAAGCAGCGGCAGTGCTGAAAAGATAAATATCGCAGAAAAGGTTGCAGAAGATATCATAAGACTTGCGGAGGATTACGAGGCACTTGTGGTTGTAAGCAACGACATTTTTCAGGACAGCATCATTTATGATGAAAGTGTCGAAGAATATATCCGGGGGCTCGGAATGATCAACAGAAGCCTTGCAGGGAGAGCAGAGACTGTTACCGAGCTTGTATGCGGTATACCGGTGGAGGTAAAAGGGTGAGAGGATTGTTGATCGCACTTTCAATTTATTCCAGAATACCTGTTCCTCAGATAAAATGGAGGGACAAGGACATGAAATATTCTCTATGTTTCTTTCCCTTTGTGGGAGTTATCATAGCAGCCGCACTTGCCGGATGGCAGGAGCTTTCTTCTTATCTCGGCTTCGGAAATATCTTCCGGACTCTGGTCATAACGGTAATCCCGATAATTATCACAGGTGGGTTTCATGTAGATGGTTATATGGATACAATGGATGCCTTTCATTCATACAGATCAAAAGAAGAGAAGCTGAAGATACTGAGCGATCCCCATATTGGAGCGTTTTCGGTCATAATGACCATAGCATATTTTTCACTTTTTGCAGCGGCGGTATCTGAGATAACAACTACTGAATATATGCTTCTTGCCGGTGCGGGCTTTGTCATTTCCAGAGTGATAAGTGCATTTATGGTAATATATTTAAAACCTGCAAAGGGTGACGGAATGCTGAAATATTTCAGCGATACTGCCGGTAAGGTGGCGGTAAGTACAGTTCTTATACTGATCCTTGCTGCCGTAAATATCGTCGGCGTTATAATGGTATCATGGTTTATACTTCCGGAAACGGCTGCAGCGCTGCTTTTTGCATTTTATTATAAATATAAATGCTATAAGGAATTCGGCGGAGTTACTGGTGATACGGCAGGCTTTTATGTGACGGTCACAGAGCTTTTGATATGTATTGCTGTAGTAATATATAAGTATATCTGAGGATATTAAAGAATTACATGATTACGGTAATTTGGTGTAATACCGTAAAGGATGAATAAACAGCTTGATCATAAATAGCGTGATAAAATTTAGCATAGAGGATGATTATGGATCTTTTTGTCGGAGGTCATGCCCAGGGAAAGCTTCAGCTTGTGAAGGAAAGCTATGGAGAGGACATTACCATCATAAATGAATTTCATATAAAGATCAGAGACGAACTGCAAAAGTTTGTTGAGACTGCCGGACAAGCGGGCAGTGAAAGCTGCAAAACAGCCGAAGGAAATGATGTAAATTGTACGGGAAAAGAAAAGTATGAGAGCAGAATTTCCGAAGAGTTAAGCGAAAATGAACTGGCGGACATGATTTTTGAGAAGCTGACTGCCGGTATCATATATGAAAAAACAGTCATTATTTCTGATGAAATAGGCTGCGGAATAGTTCCGATGGACCGATTTGACCGGTTATGGCGTGATATTACCGGAAAAATACTTGTCAAAACGGCCAAAATATCGGAAAATGTGTTTAGGGTAACTTGTGGGATAGCAAATAAGATAAAATAGGTAACTATGAAGATCAGATTATTTCTTATCAGGCATGGAAAGACTAAGGAAAATGAAGAGAACAGATATATAGGCAGCACGGATTCAGGACTTTCTGAGGGTGGAGCCGAGGAGATCAGAAGAAACGTACAGCAGGATATATATCCTCAAAATCCTGACATAGTTTTTTCTTCGCCGCTGAAAAGATGTTTAGATACAGCAGGTATTATTTTTCCTTCAAGGGATATCGTTGTATTATCCGAGCTGAAGGAAATTGATTTTGGAATATTTGAAGGTAAGAATCACAGCGAGCTTGATGGGCTGAAATCGTATCAAAAATGGATTGATTCGGGAGGAAAGACAACTATTCCGGAAGGTGAATCAATCAGAGCTTTTACCAAGAGAACCTTGGAGGGCATAAGGCATCTTGAGGACTGCTGTAATAGGCAGTTTGAAGCCCGTGGAAAGAGCAGCCGTGAGGAGATAGACGCTGCGCTTATCTGTCATGGCGGTACTATCATGGCGCTCAGGTCTGCTTTGGAAAAGGGAGACTATTTTGATTATATGACAGAAAATGGTGCCTGCCATATGGTAGAATTATGAATCATCTGATGGCATTTATCATCGGCTTTCTGCTTGATCTGCTGCTTGGGGATCCGCATTCATTTCCTCATCCGGTACGCCTTATGGGCAGAGCGATAGCCGGCTTTACGCGTAAACTGAATAAAGGAAACAGAAGGAAGACCAAAGGGCTTTTAATGGCTGTGCTTATGATACTTTTTACAGGAGGTATAAGCTTTGGTGTTCTTTTTGTATCATACAGAATACATTTTACTGTAGGTATATTTATCGAAGCAGTGATGACGTATCAGTGTCTTGCTGCAAAGCAGCTCAGGGTTGAAAGCATGAAGGTTATGACAGCCCTCAGAGATGATGGACTTGAAGCCGGTAGAGAGGCTGTTTCAATGATAGTAGGCCGTGATACGAAGGAGCTTTCCGAGGAAGGCGTTATAAAGGCTGCGATAGAGACAGTTGCAGAAAATTCATCAGACGGCGTAATCGCACCGATGATCTTCCTTGCGATCGGCGGACCGGTTCTTGGAATGATCTATAAGGCGGTTAATACCATGGATTCTATGGTTGGATATAAAAATGATGAATTCAGCAGCTTTGGATTCTTTCCGGCTAAGCTTGATGATGTTCTGAACTTTATTCCATCGAGGGTAACAGCAATACTGATGATCGCTGCCTGCAACAGCGGAAGGGATTTCGATTCGAAGAATGCCTACAGGATATTTAAGAGAGACCGTCTTAAGCATGCAAGTCCGAATTCGGCTCAGACTGAAGCGGCAGCTGCGGGCGCTCTTCATTTACAGCTGGCAGGAGATGCCAGTTATTTTGGAGTGATCCATCACAAGGATTTTATCGGTGATCCTGACAGAAAGCCAATGCTGCAGGATATCAGGCGAATGAACGATCTGATGTACAGCACTGCATTTCTGGGCGAGATAATACTTGCTATCGGAATATACGTGTCAGTCTGCTGCATATGTCTGTAAAGGTTCGTAAGGAAACTTTAGTCATGCTTTGTCAGCCGGATGTGTGATGGTTTACAAGTAATATATGATGGGTTAAAACATTGGAAGGTACATGTAATGCTGCATGGTGGGGATATTTACAGAAATGATATAGTACTGGATTTTTCAGTGAATATAAATCCGTTAGGAAGGCCTGCTGAGGTTGATGAAGCGATCAGACAGGCTTTTTTTGCTATTGAAAATTATCCTGATCCAAGGCATGAGAAGCTTCTCTCGGCTTTAGCTTTATATGCGGAGCTTCCGGAGAAGAGTGTAATAGCCGGAAATGGTGCATCAGAGCTTATCATGGCCGTGATGAGGCTTTTTCAAGGCAGAAGGGTATTTATACCGGCACCTTCTTTTTCAGGATATAAATATGCTGCTGAGGCAGCAGAACTGGATATCAGTTATATATATACGGCAGGTTCCTCTGAAGAATGTTATGATAATGAAAACGTCAGGCTGCTGCAGGCTCTTTCTGATCACTTCAGAGGCATTGATGATGAGGCTTTGTCGGGAAGCCTTCTTGTTGTTACGAATCCGAATAATCCTGACGGAAGGCTGATGGACGAAAAAGAGCTTTCCGGTATACTGGAGCTGGCTGATAAAAAAGGCATAATGGTCCTTATGGATGAGTCATTTATAGGACTTACCGGGAAAGAAGACGGCTGCAGTTTAAAGAGATATGTAAGAGCCGGCAGGAAGGGACTGATGGTGCTTGATTCATTTACGAAGAGCTTTGCTCTGCCTGGAGTCAGGCTCGGAATGCTCTATACGGCAGATGAGAACTTAAAGGCAGGGCTGGCGAAGCTTATGCCGGAATGGAATATTTCATGCTTTGCGGATGCAGCAGGAATAGAGGCCTCTAAGCACAGAGATTTTCTTATAAAAAGCGCAGAATATATCAGTAATGAGAGAAAGAACTTTACTGATGAGATTAAAAACAGCTTTGCGGATGCCGGAAAAAACGTGCAGATATTTGAAAGCGCCGCAAATTATATACTTTTTAAATCTGATACGGAGCTATATGATAAAATGCTTTCCCACGGAATACTTATCAGAGACTGCAGTGATTATCAGGGACTTACAGGAAAATACTATTACAGAGCTGCGGTGAGAAAGCAGGAAGATAATATGGTCTTCATTGAGAAACTCAGAGAATGTCTGAAATGAAGATACGGGAGACGAAATGACAGTAGAAACGGTAAAACCTGAAGATATTGAAAAAAGAAGCTTCGAGATAATAGAAAATGAATTAAAGGCTGAAGGCATAATCCTTCCGGAGAAGGAAGATCTTATTATAAGGCGCTGCATTCATACCAGTGCGGATTTTGATTATGCAAAGACCTTAAGGTTTTCGGAGGGGGCTGTCGATATCTGCAAAGAACTGATAAGAGGCGGAGCGGATATCATAACAGATACAAATATGGCCAAAACCGGTATCAGCGAGAAAACCCTTTCAGGCTTCGGCGGCGTTATAAGATGCTTTATGGCTGATGCGGAGGTCGCAAAGGAAGCAAAGGAACGCGGCATCACCAGAGCAGCGGTAAGCATGGAGAAGGCGGCGAAGCTTCCGGGAAAGAAGATATTTGCTGTGGGAAATGCGCCTACAGCACTGATCAGGCTGTATGAAATGTATAAGGAAGAAAACTTTAGGCCGGATTTTATCATAGGTGTTCCTGTAGGCTTTGTAAATGTTGAAGCAGCCAAGGAACTTATAATGTCAACAGATATTCCATTTATTATAAATGAGGGACGTAAGGGCGGAAGCACTATAGCGGCCGCGATATGCAATGCGCTCCTCTATCAGATGAAAGGACAGGCAAGGTGAGACACGGCTTTACCACAGGAAGCTGCGCGGCTGCGGCGGCTAAGGCTGCGGCGTATATGCTGCTTTCCGGCAGAAAGAAAGAGAAGATCAGTATAGAGACTCCCGGAGGGATTATTTTTAATACTGATTTATCTGATATCAGGCTTTCGGAGAGAGAGGCATCCTGCGCTGTTAAAAAGGATGCGGGAGACGATCCGGATATTACTGACGGTACATTTATATATGCGGCGGTAACGTATATAGATAACACTGGTGAGAAGAGTGATCATACGAAGGATAAAGCTGTTTCTATCGACTCTGGTAAGGAGAATGACCGTGTTGTGATTAAGGGCGGCAGAGGAGTCGGAAGAGTTACAAAGCCGGGACTGGACCAGCCTGTAGGAGAGGCGGCTATCAATCATGTTCCAAGGGAAATGATTATTAGAGAAGTAACTGAGGTCATGCAGCTTTTAGACTACAGTGGAAGACTTCAGGTCGAGGTATCTGTTCCTCAAGGTGAGGTGCTGGCTAAGAAGACATTTAATCCGAGACTTGGTATCGTTGGCGGTATCTCTATACTCGGAACTACCGGAATAGTCGAGCCTATGAGCGAGAAGGCGCTGGTTGATACCATCAGGGTTGAGCTTTCGGTCCATTACTGTCAGGGTGAGAGGACAGCTGTTGTGGCTCCGGGCAATTACGGCCTTGATTTTATGAAAGCGTATTACGGCTATGACCTTGATAAAGCAGTTAAATGCAGCAACTTTATAGGTGATACCGTTCTTATGGCGGCTGAAATGGGCTTTTCATCATTTATCCTTGTGGGACATATCGGAAAGCTTGTAAAGCTCGCAGCGGGAATGTTAAATACACATTCGAAATATGGTGACCACCGAATGGAGGTCATCGCAAGGGAAGCACTGCAGGAAGGCGTTTCTATTGAGACAGCAGAGAAGATACTTGAATGCGTTTCAACTGAGGCGGCTATAGATATCCTTCTTGAAGCTCACGGCAGGGATTTGCTGGAGAGGGTTATGGAGAGAATCATGAACGGAATCATGAAAACCCTTGAGGAAGTGTGCGGGGGAAGAATGAAGCTGTACTGCATAACATTTTCAAGTGTTTACGGATTTCTGGCCGGGTCTTTCGGCGCAGAGGATATATTAAGAAAACAGATTGACGGAGAGATATAATGATCCATTTTGTAGGAGCAGGTCCCGGAGCAGCGGATCTGATAACATTAAGAGGACAAAGCTTTATAAATGATGCGGATGTGATAATCTACGCGGGCTCACTCGTGAATCCGGATATACTGAAGTATGCGAAGGATACGGCTGTCATTTATGACAGTAAGAATATGACGCTTCCGGAGGTTATCAGTGTCATGAAGGAGGCTGATGCAAAGGGGCTTTCTGTGGTCAGACTGCATACCGGGGAGCCGAGCATATACGGAGCTGTGCGCGAACAGATGGATGAGCTGGATGAACTTGGAATCCCTTATGATTCATGTCCGGGAGTTACGGCGGCATTTGGTGCTGCAGCGGCGTTAAACATGGAATACACGCTTCCGGATGTTTCACAGTCGCTGATAATCACCAGAATGGAAGGACGGACTTCGGTTCCTTCCGGAGAGAGCATCGAGAGCTTTGCGGCTCATAAGGCATCAATGGCGATATACCTGAGCTCCGGAATGATGGCCGAGCTTTCGGCAAGACTTATAAACGGAGGATATGCGCCGGATACTCCTGCGGCAATAGTTTATAAAGCAACCTGGCCGGAGGAGAAGCGTATAGTTACAACCGTGGAAAGACTTGCGGAGTCTGCGGCAGAGAATAATATCAAAAATCTTGCTGTGGTATTGGTAGGAGATTCAGTTGCGCATACAGGATATGGAAAGTCGAAGCTTTATTCACCGGAATTCACAACGGCTTTCAGAACGGCTGAAGATGATAAAGCAGCTCAAACTTTGAATGAGAGTTTTCACGAGAGTCTTAGAGAGTCTGATGAATCAGCAGCTTTTAAAAAGGGAAGCGTTAAGGGAATCGTAGTAAATGAATACCCGGATGCGGATATCTTCTCATTTTCTGAAAATGGAGAGAAGCTCTCGGAGAAAATTAGAGGGGAGCTTGGAAAGCTTGGCGCTGAGGCAGTATGTTTCAGATGCCGTTTTGATGAAGTAAAGAAGAGGCTGACATACAGCTTTAATTATAAAAGAGCAGTTATATTTATAGGGGCGGCCGGAATTGCTGTGAGATGTATTTCAGAATTCGTAAATGATAAATTCACCGACAGTCCCGTGATAGTTATCAGCGAGGATGGAAGATTCGTGATTCCGATCCTTTCAGGGCATATCGGAGGCGGAAACCGTCTTGCGACTTCGCTTGCCGACAGGATAGGTGCATTTAAGGCTATTACCACTTCAACAGATATAAATGGCGGATTCCAGCTGGATAACTTTGCTGCATCGCATTTCCTTCATATAGCCGACCGCTGTATCATTAAAGAAGCGGCAGCGAAGGGCTATGATGAAAAATGTATAAAAGATTACATAGCAGCAGGTAAGCTGATGCCAAAACAGTATTTTCTGGGAATAGGCAGCAGAAGGGGCAAAAGCTTCGAGGATATAGATAAGGCAGTAAAGGAGTTCCTTGCAGAGGCAGATGTTGAAATGAGCAGGATCGCGATGATCTCCTCAATAGATGTTAAAAGAGACGAAAAGGGTATCAGGCAGTTTGCTGATAAAAACGGACTTCGCTTTATTACTTATACAGTTGAACAGTTAGCGGCGCTGGGAAGCGGTTTCACTGTCTCCCAGGCGGTGCTTGAAAGAGTAGGCGTTGATAATGTCTGCGAGAGGGCGGCAGTTGCAGCGGCGGTGCAGTTTTCAGACGCGGCAGATGTATGCGGTGATGATGCTGCAAGCAAAAATGAACAGTTAAATGAAAAAAGTAATGCTGCTGAAATGCAGGATTGTGAGAAAACCGGAGACAATAAAATACTCTGCGGCAGACGGCTGGTTAAGAGTAAGACAGTATATGACGGAATAACTCTTGCTCTTGCAGAGGGAAGCTGGAATATCTGTGATTGATCAAAAAGGCGATGATCTAAAAAGGTAGTCAAGAGTAATGATCAAAAAAGTTCTAAAGGATTGATTAGATGCTATTGATCAGAGACGGAAGAATAATAAGGAGAAATATGTCACAGGATAAAGAACTGAATTTAATAAATGTTGTAGGCATAGGACCGGGTAATATCTCCATGATGAGCTATGACGCAGTTGAAGTGATAAAGGGCAGCGATACGATAGTCGGTTATCCGGTATATCTTAAGCTGGTTGAAGAGCTGACGGGCGGTAAAGAGATCATTTCCACACCCATGAAGCAGGAGGTGGAAAGGTGCAGGATAGCATTTGAGGAGGCTGAAAAGGGCAGAAAGGTTGCTGTTATATCAAGTGGTGACGCAGGAATCTACGGAATGGCTTCTCTGATGTATGAACTGCTTCCGGAGCATCCGTCCTGTGAGATTAGGATAGTAGCAGGGATTACGGCTGCAAACAGCGGAGCAGCTGTTCTCGGAGCACCGCTTTCAGTGGATTTTGCAGTGATAAGCATGAGCGACCTGCTGACTCCATTTGAACTTATTGAAAAAAGGCTTAAAGCCGCTGCTTCGTCAGATATGGTCATAGTCTTATATAATCCTTCGAGCCATAAGAGGAAGGATTATCTGGCGAGAGCCTGCAAGCTGATAAAAGAATACATTCCTTCCGGCAGAGCATGCGGATATGTAAAGAATATCGGAAGGGAAGGGCAGGAAGCTGTTACACTTACATTTGATGAATTGAGCCATACAGAGGTTGATATGTTTACAACGGTTTATATCGGTAACAGCCAGAGCTATATAGAAAACAGGAAAATGATAACAAGAAGAGGATATGACAAGGGAGGACAATTATGAACGAGAATATCACAAAAAGAAATGAACTGCTTGCTGAGAAGGTGATCAAGGGACTTCAGTCAAGAAATATGTCAGGATATTATGCAAAGGATAAGGAGGAGGCTCTTAAGATTGCCCTCGGACTTATAGAAGAGGGAAGCTCAGTTACTATGGGCGGCGGAATGAGCGTACACGAGATCGGACTTGTTGAAGCTCTGAAGAAGGGAAACTATAATTTTATCGACAGAGATACATACGAGGATAAGCGCGCAGCTATGCTTCTTGCCTATGACGCTGACGTATTCCTTTCAAGTGCAAATGCCATGACAGAGGATGGTATTCTTGTAAATATCGATGGTAATTCAAACCGTGTATCTGCGATTGCTCAGGGACCGAAGAAGGTTATTTTCATCGTAGGAATGAATAAGATCGCAAATGATGTTGACAGCGCTATGAAGAGAGCAAGAAATGTAGCAGCTCCTATTAATGCGCAGCGTTTTAATATAAATACGCCATGTAAGCTTACAGGAGCATGTATGGACTGTAAGTCAATGGATACTATCTGCTGCCAGTTCCTTATAACAAGATTTTCAAAGCATGCAGGAAGAATACACGTAGTACTGGTAAATGATAATCTCGGATTCTAATATTATGAAGATATGTATATTTGGCGGAACAACTGAAGGCAGGGTACTTGCTGAAAGACTCGCCGCTAAAAGAAAAACTGATCAGGAAATAGTAGTTTCAGTCGCATCGGATTACGGAGAAGAAATGCTCCGTGGGATTTCAGGAATAAAGGTTCATGTAGGAAGGCTTGACAGAGAGAAAATGTCAGCCTTCCTTGTTGAGGGTGCCTTCGATATAGTGATAGATGCTACGCATCCTTTTGCCACTGAGGTTACCGGAAATATTAAATTCTGCTGTGAGAAGCTTGGAATCAGATATATCCGCCTGAAAAGGGAGGATGAAGAGGCTTCGGGCAGTACTCTTGGAAAAGTGATGTATTTTGATAGTCCGGATGCCCTTTCTGAAAAACTGACTGAATTAATAGCTTCAGGAGATGAAGGAAAAACCAATGTACTGCTCACTACAGGCAGTAAGGAGCTCACAAGCTTTACTCAAAGGATAGACGTAAGGCATCTTTTTGTCAGAGTGCTTCCGACAAAGGAGAGTATAGATAAATGCCTTGAGGCGGGGCTGACCGAAGACCATATCATTTCGCTGAAGGGTCCTTTTTCTGTTGAAGAAAATGTAGCCCATATCAGGAAATACAACATTTCCTACCTTGTAACCAAGGAAAGCGGAGCAGGGAGCGGTTATCTTAATAAGCTTAAGGCGGCTGAGGCAGAGGATATAACCACTCTGATTGTTCGCCGTCCGGATGACGACGGATTAACCTTAGATGAAATTTTAATCTTTTTTTAATCTAATTTAATATTTGATTAATGATTTATGATATTAGCTGTGATATATATATTAACTGTAGGTAGCAATTAAAATTGTGGAGGAGATAAAAATGAGTAGTTATGATTCTTATGGATCAGAAAAAGATAAGCAGGGAAATGTTGGGGCAAAGATACTTCTGATCATCTTATGTTTTCCATTTATCATTGCTTTTGCAGCGACCGGATTTGGACTTCTGATGGGTGCATTTGGACTGGTGTTCGGACTTTTGGTTGGATTATATGCCATCACCTTTTCAATGATCGTTTCAGGCTTTGCAACGCTGATAAGCCTTTTTGTACTGATATTCAGAGGACAGATAGCGTTGGGAATATTCCTTGAAGGATGCGGAATGGTAATGCTTGGAATCGGATTCATACTTTTACCTGTAGCAAAGGGATTTACATCATTTTGCATTAAGTTCATCCGGAAGCTTGCAGGAATATTTTTCGGATTTCTTAAAAGGAGGAGAGCATAATGAGCGGCAACAGAAAGTTTCTTTACATCGGATTACTTCTGATCGGCGTGGGAATCATCGTTGGATTTGCAGGCTTTGCACTTATGGGTTTCAGATTTAAGGGACTCACACAGAAGATTGATATAAGAGAATATACAGATGAAAGTAATATAGAGAAGATTGTTGTAAATACAGATATCAGTGATGTGTCGGTTGGAATTACAGATGCTGAGAAAATCATTATAACCTATGGTGAATCAAAGAGTATCAAGATTAACATTTCTGTAGAGAATGGTACTCTTACCATTAAGGAAAAAGGAAGCGCTAACTGGTTTGATATGTTGAGCTTTATACATTTCGGAAATAATGAATTTAAGGTTAAAATCCTTATTCCGGAAAAGGCTCTTGGAGAGATCAGCATCAGCTCGGATACAGGCGATATCAGTCTTGAAGATATAAATGTAAAGGGAAATATCAAGCTTGACACTGATACAGGTGATATATTTATAAAGACAAAAGAAGCTGATAGCGTTTCATATGATGATATAAATATTAAGACAGATACCGGAGATGTAACGCTTACAGATGTTAAGGCGGCTAACCTTAATGTTAAGGTTGATACAGGTAATATTAATCTTACCAATACTCTTGTTGATGACATTTTAAAGATCAATACCAGCACAGGTGATGTAAAGGTTGTAGAGTCAGATGCAGGAGAGATAGCGATCAAAACCTCAACTGGTGATATTGAGGCAAGCTTTCTTACTGAGAAGGTGTTTGTAACATCTTCAAGCACCGGTGATATAAGGGTTCCTGAAAGCTATCAGGGCGGAAAATGTAAGCTCACTACATCTACAGGTGATATAACTGTTAAATATGTTAAATAATACAAATGACGTACGGAGCGCTTCGCTTCATGGGTTATTTAAGAATAGCTATACTAAGATAAATGCCATATCAATATAAGATTCACTAAGAAAGATCGGAGAAATGATTCTCCGGTCTTTTTTGTATAGTCTGTCGGGGGTGTTTTGTGATATAGTCATTTTATGAAGTATGAGGCTTAAGATTAAGGCAAGTGTCTAGGGGTTATTATTTTGCAGAGAAGGAAGAAGTGTGATGTCTGGCACTTATGGCGAAATTAATAGCAAGCTTTTTTTAATGTTAAAGTGAATATAAAACATGTGATAATAGTAAAGAAGATTAGTAAAGAGAAATACTAAAAAAATATAAAAAGAAGGTTAAGGGAAAATGATAAATATTACACTTGTAGGGGCAGGAATGGGAAGCGAGGACTGCCTGACAAATGAAGTAAAAAAACTGATCGATCAGGCGGATGTTGTATTCGGTGCGGGACGACTGAGCAATCCATTTACGGATAATAAAGTTCAGGAGGTTGTCGATACTTACAGTGTGGCAGATCTGATCGAATGGGTTGAGAAGAGGCTTGATGATACAGAAGCAGACTGGGATATTGTTTTCATATATTCGGGTGACTCCGGCTTTTACAGCGGTGCGGAAAAAGCATACAGCAGGCTGAAGGAATGGTCGGAGGATGCGGCAAAGCGCTATCCGGGACTTCAGGTAAATATAGACATTAAAGCCGGTATCTCATCTGTTTCATATCTTGCGTCAAAAATTCATGTATCATGGCAGGACGCAAAGCTTTTATCGCTGCATGGAAGAAGCTTCGAGGAGAACTTCCCGAAGGTGATGGAGGCTGTGAGATTTGGGGAGAAAACATTTGTGCTACTTTCAGGCGCAAAGGATGCAAAAAGGCTCATCCTTGGACTTAAAGAAAATGCCGGCCTTAAGGATGAAAAGGTATGGCTGGGATACAAGCTTTCATATGCGGATGAAAAGGTGTTCGGAGTGGGATTCGGTGATGACAGGCTTAGTGAAATGCTTGAACGAGAGCTTGAGGAAGGGCTGTATACAGTATTTATATCTAATCCGAATCCTGAGAAGAAGCAGCTTTCTTATGGCGTTCCAACGGATGAATACATCCGTGTCGAGGGCGTTCCGATAACGAAAGAAGAGATCAGAGAGATAGTTCTCAGTAAGCTGAGGCTTTTCGAGGGCTGTACATTTTATGATATTGGCAGCGGCACCGGCGGAGTTACTATCGATGTGGCAGGAGTTTCATCCGGCATAAAGGTTGTCGCAATCGAGAAGAAGGAAGAAAGAACCGCACTGCTCCTGGAAAACATGGCCAGGTTCGGGCTATATAATATCAAAGCCTTTACAGGCAGCGCATCTCTGATACTTGATGTTTACAATGCTTTCGATGACAATGGACAGAAGAGTGGAAGTGAAGCATGTGATGTGGTTGGAATCGGCAAAGATTTAGATACAGAAACAGGGAATGAGACGAATGATTTGCTTGGTTCAGAAAGAGCGTACATTAAAGATAATCCTCCTGACAGAGTATTTATCGGGGGCTCGGAAGGTGAACTGCGCAGCATTATCAGCATTTTAAAGAGTTATCAGAGACCTGTAAGAGTCTGCATGACTGCAATAACAGTTGAAACTAAGAATGAGATCCTTAAAATGTGGGACGAAGGAATGATCAATGCTCCGGATATCGTAGAAGTCAGAATTTCAAGGCTCGTAAAGCTGGGGGGACAGCATATGATGAAGCCTGAAAATGATATTATGATCGCGGCGTTTGAGATTTAGGTAAACACAAATAATGGATATGATTGAAAAAGGAGAATCATATTCAAAACTTAAGAAAAATGTGATAATATTTATTTGCAGATATGATTGCTTTGGCAAAGGAAGGTATATGTATACATTTGAAAATAGATGTATACAGGAATCTGATATTCGATATGGTGACGAAACTCAGAAAATCATCCTTAACACCAAAGGAACTCAAAATGATGTATCACTTGCGTTAAGAAAGTTTCTGAAATATATAGAAACAGGTGAGATACAGGATGAATATACCGGAGACCTTGAACGTGAAGTGGATAAGATCATTAAAGACGATGAATGGAGGGACAAGCTTATGACTCTTGAAGAAGAAATGAATTATCAAAAAGAATATTTCTTTAATAAGGGAATTAATCTTGGTGTAGAAAAGGGGATGAAGCAAGGGATAGAGCAAGGAATAGAGCAAGGAATAGAGCAAGGAACTCAAAATACTACCATCGATCATCTTCGTAATCTTATGGCTTCAACCGGCATGTCGATTGAACAGGCGATGGATGCTTTGATGATCAACATGGATGATAGAGAGAAGTATAAGGCTTTGTTAGTTGAGAAAGAATAATGCCTTTAAACTATTTTCCCTCTTGCATTTTCTGCGAATGGTGTTATAATATCACTTAACATAATACTTGTAACTAGAGAGTGGGTTCGGAGACGAACCCACTCTGCTTTATGTTTAGGAGCATAACTAAGGAGAAAAGGATTGAAAAAACAGGAAATTGAAGAAAAATGCACAGAGCTTGTAATGCCTATCATTGAGGCAGGCAATTACGATCTATGGGATGTGGAGTATGTAAAGGAAGGTGCTGATTACTATCTTCGCGTATATGCTGATAAGGAAGGCGGCATCGGCATCGATGACTGTGTTGACATCAGCAGAAAGCTCGAGCAGAAGCTTGATGAAGAAGATTTCATCAAGGAAGCCTACATACTTGAGGTCAGCTCTCCGGGGCTTACCAGAGTTCTGAAGAAGGATAAGGAATTCGAGAAATCCATCGGAAGACTTGTGGATATCAAGCTTTACAAGGCGCTTAACGGTCAGAAGGAGCTTCAGGGAACACTGAAGAGCTTTGATGAGAAGTCGCTTACATTTAACATTTCAGACGAGGATGTTGTGATAGAAAGAGATAATATCTCGGTTGTAAGACTTGCTTTTGTTGAGTGACAGCAGTGCATATATAAAAGATCATATATATAAGCTCACGTATATCAGATTTCATATATCAGGTAACTGATATCAAACCATAAGAAACATATACCTTCGCAGATTTGTCTGCCAAGGTTTCTGTAAATAAAAAGCCGTATAAAAAGGAGGAATTAAGAAAATGTCAGAAATTATTGATGCTCTTGATCAATTAGAAAAAGAGAAAGGGATCAGCAAGGAAGTATTAATGGAGGCCATCGAGAAGTCGGTGTATTCTGCCTGTGAGAAGGATTTTGGTAAGAATACAGAATACGAAGTAAGGATGGACAGAGAGACCGGAAAAATCCAGGTATTTGCAAATAAAAGTGTTGTGGATGTTATTTATGACAGCCACAGAGAGATGACTCTTGAGGAAGCAAGACACATTGATCCGAATGCAGAGATCGATGACGAGATCAGAGTTGAAGTTACAACCAAGGATTTCGGACGTATCGCAGCTCAGAAGGCAAGAAGTATCATTGTTCAGGCTATCAAGGAAGGCGAGAGATCAGCAGTATTTGATTATTTCGCATCAAAGGAGAAGGACATCATTACCGGAGTTGTTCAGAAGGTAAATGACAGAGGACTTACAATAAGTCTTGATGAGAAGACAGAGACCATGCTTGGCGAGCAGGAAATGATCCCTGGCGAGAAGTACAAGGTTGGAGACAGAATCAAGCTTTACATCGTAGAAGTTAAGAAGAATCCAAAGGGCTTCAAGATCGTTGTTTCAAGAACTCATCCGGATCTTGTTAAGAGACTTTTCGAGAGAGAAATCACAGAGGTTTCAGACGGAACAGTTGAGATCAAGAGTATAAGCAGAGAGGCTGGTTCAAGAACCAAGATCGCTGTTCATTCTACAGATCCTAATGTAGATGCAGTAGGCGCTTGCGTTGGTATGAACGGAACCAGAGTTAATAACATCGTTGATGATCTTAGAGGAGAGAAGATAGACATCATTGAATGGGATGAGAATCCGGCTATCTTTATCGAGCATGCGCTCAGCCCTTCAAAGGTTGTTTCAGTTAAGCTTGTTCCTGGTGAGAAGGCAGCAAGAGTTATCGTTCCTGATTATCAGCTTTCACTTGCTATCGGTAAGGAAGGTCAGAACGCAAGACTTGCAGCAAGACTTACAGGCTACAAGATCGATATCAAGAGCGAGTCACAGGCCAAGGAGCTTGGACTTAGTGCCGAGGATTACGAGGACGACAGATACAACAACAATTACGCTGATGATGAATACGACGAGAAGTACGATGACGAGTATGATGATGAAGAGTATGATGATGAGTACTCTGATGAGGAATACGATGACGAGTATGCTGATGAAGAGTATGACGGCGAGTATTCAGATGAAGAATATGATGATTATCCGGAGGATAATAAGTAATCCTGCGGTATTCGTATAGAAGAGACGTGATAAAATGGAGAAAAAGAAACCAATCAGAAGATGTGTCGGCTGCGGCGCATCAAAAGAGAAAGCAGAACTATACAGGATCATCAGAACCCCGGAAAATGAAATACTTCTGGACAAGACCGGAAGAAAGAACGGAAGAGGGGCTTATATCTGTAAGGATGTTAAATGCATAGAGAAGGCAAAGAAGTCAGGAAGCCTTTCGAAAGCATTTGGCATTTCAGTATCTGATGAGATCTACGAAAGTCTTATGGAAGGATTTGCTGAGTAATGGATAAGAGACTTGGAATGCTGGGACTTTGCGCAAGAGCCGGAGGACTTGTATCAGGCGGATTCATGGCTGAGAAGGCTATTTCAGAGGGTTCTGCAAGATTTGTGCTTATCGCAGAGGATGCGTCTTTAAATACGGTTAAGAAGTTTGAGAATAAATGCAGATTTTATGAGGTTCCTTATGTTATCTGCAGTAATAGTGATGAGCTGGGACATTTGATCGGCAAGGAAAGCAGAACGATCGTTGTTATAACGGATGAACGCTTTGCTTCTGAGATCAAAAAAAGATTCGGGACCGGCAATATAGAGGAGTAATGAATGAGAGTATACGAATTTGCTAAAGTATTATCGAGTGAAACCGGTAAGGCTGTATCAAGTAATGATGTACTTCTGTTAATTGGAAATAAAAGAGAGGGGCTTAAAGCCTCAAGTGGTATCGACGATGAGCTTATTGGCTATGTCAGAAATGCTATCGTCAACTACCAGAAAGAAAAGGCAGTTAAAAACGGCACCGTTACAGATAAGGGTACAGAGAAGGCTGCTATGCCAAAAACAGTTGAAACAAAGGCAGAAACAGCTGTAAAGGAAACAGTAAAAGCAGTTAATTCCGAAGGTGAGAAGGCTGCAGATGCTGATAGAAGACCTCGTCCTGACGGAGAGAGAAGACCTCGCCCGGATGGAGAGAGACCACGTCCAGATGGAGAGAGAAGACCTCGTCCTGATGGAGAGAGACCACTTCGCGACGGAGAGAGAAGACCACGTCCAGATGGAGAGAGAAGACCTCGCCCAGATGGAGAGAGACCACTTCGTGACGGAGAGAGAAGGATGCGTCCAGATGGAGAGAGAAGACCTCGCCCGGATGGAGAGAGACCACTTCGTGACGGAGAGAGAAGACCACGTCCAGATGGAGAGAGAAGACCTCGCCCGGACGGAGAGAGACCACTTCGTGACGGAGAGAGAAGGCCGCGTCCAGATGGAGAGAGAAGACCACGTCCAGACGGAGAGAGACCACTTCGTGATGGAGAGAGAAGACCACGCCCAGATGGAGAGAGAAGACCTCGCCCAGACGGAGAAAGACCAGCTCGTGATGGATTTGCTCCAAGACCTGACAGAGGTGATGGAAGAAATCGTGACAGAATGGCAAGACCTGTTGATAAGGACGCAATGTACGATAAGGACAGGGATACAAGAGATGTAAGAGATCGCGGCAGAGACAGAGATCGTGACAGAGATAGAGACAGAGCAGGTGCTGACGATCAGCACAGCCGTCGTGAGAGCGAGAAGAGAGACAGAGAGAACAGACGTGACAGAGAGAAGCACGATAAGGAAAGACGTGACAGAGAGCGCCCTGAGGTGATGAGAAAGGAACAGCTTCATAAGGAGTCTGCTCACAAGGAAGCAGCCAGAAAAGAAGCTGCCAAGAAGGAAGCGGTTGAGCCAGTTATCAAGAATGTTACTCTTCCTGAGGTTCTTACCGTCAAGGAACTCGCTGACAAGATCAAGCAGCCTGTAAACGCTATGATCAAGAAGCTCTTCCTTGAGGGCAAGATCGTTACTGTAAATACAGAGCTTACATTTGAAAATGCTGCTGAGATCGCACTTGAATATAACTATATAGCTGAGGAAGAGGAGAAGGTCGATGTTATCGAGGAGCTTCTCAAGGATGTTGAGGATCCGGAAGATTCACTTACACCAAGACCACCTGTTGTCTGCGTAATGGGACACGTTGATCATGGTAAGACATCCCTTCTTGATGCTATCAGAAAGAGTAAGGTTGCCGAGGATGAGGCCGGTGGTATCACACAGCATATCGGTGCTTACGTTGTTAAGGTTGGAGATCAGAGGATCACATTCCTTGATACACCTGGACATGAAGCATTTACAGCTATGCGTATGCGTGGTGCACAGTCTACAGATATCGCCATCCTTGTAGTAGCTGCAGATGATGGTGTAATGCCTCAGACAGTTGAAGCTATAAACCATGCCAAGGCAGCAGGCATCGAGATCATCGTTGCCGTAAATAAGATTGATAAGGAAAGCGCAAATGTAGAGCGTGTTAAGCAGGAGCTTGTTGAGTACGGTCTTATCGCTGAGGACTGGGGTGGATCAACCATTTTCTGCCCTGTATCAGCTCATACTAAGGAAGGTCTTGACAATCTTCTTGATATGATCCTTCTTACAGCAGATATCCTTGAGCTCAAGGCTAACAAGAACCGTATGGCAAGAGGTCTTGTACTTGAGGCACGTCTTGATAAGGGAAGAGGACCTGTTGCAACACTTCTTGTTCAGAAGGGTACTCTTAAGGTTGGTGATCACATCGCTATCGGTGAGGTAAGCGGACGTGTAAGAGCCATGCTTGACCATAAGCAGAGACGTGTTAAGGAAGCTACACCTTCAACACCTGTAGAGATCATCGGTTTAAATGGTGTTCCAAATTCAGGAGATATCTTCCTTGCAACCAAGGGAGAGAAGGAAGCAAGAGAGATCACAGATGCATTTAAGGACAGAGGTAAGGAAAGCCTTATCGCAGAGACCAAGAGAGGTATGTCTCTTGATGACCTCTTCAACAAGATGCAGGAAGGTACAGTTAAGGAACTTGACCTTATCATCAAGGCTGATGTTCAGGGTTCAGTTGAGGCTGTTAAGCAGAGCCTTCTTAAGCTTTCAAATGAAGAGATCGTTATTAAATGTATCCATTCAGGCGTTGGTGCTATCAATGAGTCAGACGTTACTCTTGCAGCTGCTTCAAATGCGATAATCATAGGATTTAACATCCGTCCTGATGCACAGGCTAAAGCTCTTGCTGATCAGGAGAAGGTTGATGTAAGATTATACAGAGTTATTTATAATGCAATTGATGATATAGAGTCTGCCATGAAGGGTATGCTTGATCCTATTTACGAGGAGAAGGTTATCGGTCATGTTGAAGTCAGACAGACATATAAGGCATCAGGAATCGGAACCATTGCAGGTTCATACGTTCTTGACGGTATCGTTCAGAGAGGCTGCTCTGCAAGAATTACAAGAGACGGAGAGCAGATATTTGACGGTAAGCTTGCATCTCTCAAGAGATTCAAGGATGATGTCAAGGAGGTTAAGGCAGGCTTTGAGTGCGGTCTTGTATTCGAAGACTTCAATGATATCAAGGTTGATGACCAGATCGAGTGCTACGCAATGGTAGAGGTGCCGAGATAAGGAGAACATTTTGAGAAAAGGTAATAGTTTCAGAGGTGGTCGTACAAACAGTGATGTACAGAGAGTCCTCAGTCATATAATCATGTATGAGGTTAAGGATCCAAGAGTAAATCCTGTAAGAACCACTATTACAAAGCTGGAGGTTACGAAGGACCTTAAGTACTGTAAGGTATATATCAGCGTGCTCGATAATGATGCGGCAAAGGCTGAGTGTATCAGAGGACTTGAGTCGGCAAAGGGCTTTATCAGAAAAAGCCTTGCCGACAGCCTGAATCTCCGTAATACTCCGGAAATAAGCTTCACACTTGATAATTCGATCGAATATGGTGTGGAAATGTCGAAGAAGATCGATGAGATCCTCGGACATGATAATCCGGAAGAAGCAGTTGACCAGGAAAATGATGATCCTGACGAGGATAATGAGGAAGCATAATGATTACAGATTACAAGGATAAAGCAAAGAAATTACATAAGCTTATAGCAGCAGCTGAATCCATTGCCATTCTCGGTCATTCCAAGCCTGACGGAGACTGTATAGGTTCGATACTTGGACTCTATAATTATATAAATGATAATTTTAAAGGCAAAACTGTAGATGCTTTTGCAGATACATTTCCGGCAAGCTTCAAGATACTTTCCGGAGCAAGAAAGATCAAGCATGATCCGGTCGATATGTGTTATGATCTTGCAATCTCTACAGATGCAGCCGACACAGACAGACATGGAAGGTTTAAAAATGTGTTCAGTAATGCGATCACAACCTTTACCATCGATCATCATGTAAGCAATCCAGGCTTCGGAGATGTCTGCTGTATTGACGGAGATTCTTCTTCGGCCTGCGAGGTCGTATGCGAGCTTATCAATCTTGATAATGTAAGCATGGAGACTGCAGAGTGTCTGTATCTCGGAATGGTACATGATACCGGAGTATTTAAATACAGCAGCTGCAGTCAGAGAACCATGGAGCTGGCAGGCTGCCTTATCGCCAAGGGTGCCAGACCAAATATCGTGATCGATGAAACCTTCTACAAGAAGACCTACAGACAGAATCTTCTTATGGCTAAAACCATACTTGAGTCTAAGCTCTATGCTGACGGAAAGATCATTTCAGGATATATTTCCAAGCAGACCTTTAAGCAGTTCAAGGCAACTTCTCTTGATACTGAAGGAATTGTTGAGCAGCTCAGACTTACAGAGGGCGTTGAGGTGGCTGTATTTATCTATCAGCTTACCAGAAAGTCTTATAAGTTCAGCCTCAGGTCCAAGAATTATGTTGATGTCAGTGAGATCGCCACAAAATTCGGCGGCGGCGGACATATTCACGCTGCAGGCTTTGAGGCGGAAGGAGTTCTTGATGATCTGCTTGGGCAGGTTGTTTCTATGGCAGAGGAAAAGCTTAAATAATGTATAACGGTATTATTAACATTTATAAGGAGCGGGGCTATACATCATTTGATGTTGTAGCCTTGCTCCGTAAGATACTGCATCAGAAGAAGATAGGACATACAGGAACACTTGATCCGATGGCTGAGGGTGTTCTTGTTGTCTGTCTTGGAAATGCTACCAAGCTGTGTGAGATCCTTACGGCAGACACCAAGGAGTATGAGACGGTCTTAAAGCTCGGAGAATGCTCCGATACTGATGACTGCACAGGAAAGATCTCTGTAAGATCCGGCTTTGAGATACCTACTGAAGAGGCGATAAGGAAGACAGTTATGTCATACCTCGGAACCTATGAACAGAAGGTTCCGGAATATGCTGCAGTCAAGGTAAACGGCAGAAAGCTTTACGAATATGCAAGAGAAGGTCTTGCTGTGCCGGAGGTTTATAAGGAAATAACCGTTTACAGCCTTGATATACTGGAGATCGATTATCCTTATGTAAGGATAAATGTTGTCTGCTCCAAGGGTACTTATATCAGAAGTCTCTGCAGAGATATCGGTGAGGCTCTCGGTACAGGCGGACTAATGGAAAGCCTTTTAAGAAGGCAGACCGGAGGCTTTAAGCTTTCTGAAAGTAAGAAGCTTGATGAAGTTAGAAGTCTTTCGGAGGAAGGAAGGCTCGATGAGATAGTGCTTCCGATTGAGGCGCTTATCGGAGACTGGCCGGCAGCAGACATTTCCGAGAAGGGTATAAAATATCTTACAAACGGCAATAAACTTCTTTCGGATGATCTTCTTTTCAGAAGTTCTGCTGATGAAAAGAAAGCCATGGAGGGCATGATCTTCCGGGTTTATTTTGATGATAAGCTTTATGCTTTATATAAATATGATGATGACAAGAAGGCATTTCTTAACTATAAGATGCTTTCCCGGGTTGAAGAATAGACTATGAATATTACTTATGATATAGATGAAATAAACAGTGACGGACAATTAAGGAGTGCTGTAACGATCGGCAAGTTTGATGGTATCCATAAGGGACATCAGCTTCTTATCAAGAAAGCAGTAGGCCTTAAGAAGGAAGGACTTACATCCGTTGTATGTATAATAGATATGCAGAGACCGGGGATACTGAGCTGCGATGAGAGGATTGAGATACTAAACAGGATGAAGGTCGACTGGCTCATCATTTTAAGATTTACCGACAGCTTTGCCAGACAGACGCCGGAGGAATTTATATCCGGATTCCTGAAGGATAAGCTCGGAGCAGAGAAGATAATAGTTGGAAATGATTTTCGCTTCGGTCACAACAGAGAGGGAAATGTAAATACTCTGAAGCAGTTTGAGAAAAAATACGGCTATTCCTGTGAATTCTACGAAAAGCTTGAATATGACAGGAAGGTCATAAGCTCAACCTATGTTAGGGATGCTCTCAGCGAGGGTGATATGGAGACTGTGAGAAATCTCCTTGGAAGAAGATTTTCCATAAAGGGCGAGATAGTTCATGGAAATCATCTTGGAAGGAATCTCGGATTTCCGACTATCAATATTCCGTTTGCTCATGATAAATACGTGCCGAGAAAGGGCGTATATTCATCACTTATAATGATAGGTGATAAGGTGTACAGAGGAATAACAAATATTGGCAACAAACCGACTATAGGTGATTATCCGGCTTCATCGGAAACATTTATATTCGACTTTGATGATGATGTGTACGGAAAGCAGGCAGAAATCTATCCGATCGACTTTATAAGAGACGAAAAGAAGTTCAAAAATATCACTGAACTTACAGGACAGCTGGCTGAAGATACCGAAAAAGTAAAAGCTTGCAATTTTCCTGAAATACATTAAAATGGTTTTTGTTTAAATGCACCAGTAGCTCAGTGGATAGAGCAGTGGCCTCCGGAGCCGCGTGCGTAGGTTCGATTCCTATCTGGTGCGATCTATAATAACTTAGGGGGACTAATATGACCAGCCTTGAGAAAAGAAAAAGAGAATTGAAAAAAAAGAAGATGCTGCTTCTTATCTGGAGCATTTTTCTTATTCTGGTCGGAGTCGGTATCACGCTTTATGTGACTAACTATAAAAAGATCAAGGATGCCGTAGATAAGAAGAATGATACAACGAAGATCTACGAGACAAATTCTGATCTTGAGATAAATATGCTTGTCACAACATACCTTAATGCAATGACATCCTGTGATCAGAAGACTCTGCAGAGTGTAGTGACCAATCCTTCACAGTTCGACAATATGACGGTTTTACTTAGCAGAGCCCAGAAGATCGTCGGATATTCGCATATTGACTGTTATACGGTTAAGGGTATTAAGGAAAATGAAATCCTTTGCTATGTTATAGCCAACATCTCTCTGAAGGACGTTAAGAGTACACCGAAGGATATAATGGTTTACTATATCGTTAAGGAAGCAAACGGAGAATACCGTATAAATAATAATGTTGATTCGGAGATTTCTGCATTTATCGATGAGAAGACTCTGAACGATGATATACAGGCACTTTATAAGATCGTAAAGGACGATGAAGATAAGTGCTATAACGAGGATAAAACGCTCAGGGATTTTTATGAGAAGTATCAGAAGTAGAAAAAAATCATTATTATATTACATTTAGATATGATATACTAAGGTCACGGTTTAAAAATCTAACCGTGACCTTTTTGATTACTGGATATCATCATTTTCGGTAAGTGAGTCAGTTTCAGGAGTGTCTTCATCATTTTCTGTTGAGATAGCAGTGATGTTGATGCCTCTGTGCTTAACAGGGGTTGAGAAGACTATCTGTGTTTCGGTCTTTCCGAATTCCTGAAGATGACCGATGAAGGTATCAAGCTCAAGTGTGCTGGTGAAGCATACCTTGATGAGCATTGAATATATTCCGGTGACACAGTCGCACTCAAGAACGTTCGGACATGAATCTATGAAAGGATAAAATTCAGGCTTCTGCTTCGGATCAAGTGCCAGATTGATAAATGCGGTAATATGAAAGCCAAGGGTTATCGGCTCTATATCAGCATGATATCCGCTGATGATGCCCTGCTTTTCAAGCCTTTCAATTCGTGCTGATACGGCAGGGGATGAAAGGAATACCTGACTTGCAAGATATTTGAGCGGGTATCTGGCATTTTCCTGAAGAAGATCAAGAATTTTTTTATCAATTTTATCCATGAGAGTTTACCTCGATTCTTTTGTTTGTGATATAGAAAGTATACATAACCGGACAAGAATATTCAAGAGTTTTCTAAATAATATTTAGAAAAAAGTGCATTTTACTTAATTATCAAAAGTAAAATGAGTAAAAAACATATTCGAACTATACAAAATTAGGTATAAATAATATAGATTAAAGCGGAGCAAGTGAAAGTTATGACAGATGATAAGATAAAACAGGAAAGCGGTCCTTCCGGTGTAAGGATCAATAAATACCTCAGCGAAGCGGGAGTTTTGTCGAGGCGTAAGGCTGATCAGGAGCTCGATGCCGGAAATATCACCATCAATGACAGAGTTGCCGGAAAGGGCGATATGGTAATGGATGGGGACAAGGTCTGCTATAAGGGCGTTCCGGTAAAGAAGGGCAGAAAAGATACCATACTTATCTTCAATAAGCCGCTGGGACTTGTATGTACTGCGAAGGAAGCTGATAAAGACAGTATCTTCAGGAAGTATGATTTTCCGGAGAGAATGATCTACGTCGGCAGACTGGATAAGGATTCGCAGGGGCTGCTCCTTCTTACGACTGACGGTGATCTTGCCAACAGCATACAGAAATCCAGAAATAATCATGAGAAGGAGTATGTTGTAAGAGTTGACAAGGATATTGACGAGGCGTTTCTTAAAGGGATGCGCGGAGGAGTACCGATCCTTGATACGGTTACAAAGAAATGTAAGGTAGTTAGGCAGGGCAACAGATCCTTCAGGATCACGATCACACAGGGACTTAACCGCCAGATCAGAAGAATGTGTGAATACTTTGGATATAAGGTTGTATTTTTAAAGAGGATCAGGGAGATAAATATCTCACTTGGAGATCTTAAGCCGGGGGAGTACAGAAGGCTTACGGATGAAGAGGAGAAAGAACTTAGACGTATAGTACAGGAGGAAGGTAATGTATTACGACAATAAGATTTTAATCGGAAGATCAGGGGACGAGGATATTTATATCTATCCATCAATGGCAAACAGACACGGACTTATTGCGGGAGCAACAGGTACCGGTAAGACGATCACGCTTAAGGTTCTTGCGGAATCCTTCAGTGATGCGGGAGTGCCAGTATTTCTTGCAGATGCCAAGGGTGATCTTGCAGGAATGATCGCAGCAGGCGAGATGAATGAAAATGTGTCAAAACGTGTTGAGAAGCTTTCTCTGAATGACAAGGGCTTTTCACTTAAGGCATATCCTGCAACCTTCTGGGATGTATTTCAGGAGAGCGGACTTGCCCTCAGAACAACTGTATCCGAAATGGGACCGCTTCTTCTCTCGAGAGTGCTTGGATTAAATGATACTCAGTCAGACATCATGACCATCATTTTCAGAATAGCTGATGATGAGAACCTTCTTCTGATAGATACGAAGGATCTTAAGGCTATGATGAATCATATCAGCGAGAAGGCTGATGAGTACAGTATGAAGTACGGAAATATGGCAAAGCAGAGTCTTGCAGCTATTATGAGATCTATAGTTGCGCTTGAAGCTGAGGGCGGAGAAATATTCTTCGGCGAGCCGGCTATCGATATCAAGGACTGGTTCATACCGGAGCTTGACGGCCGTGGAAGGATACAGATACTTGACTGCCAGAAGCTTATGCAGAAGCCGACCATGTATGCGACATTTATGCTCTGGCTTATATCTGAGCTTTTTGAAATGCTTCCTGAAGCAGGAGATCTGGATAAGCCGAAGATAGTATTCTTCTTTGATGAGGCCCATATGCTTTTTGATGATGCACCAAAGGCACTTCTTACGAAGATAGAGCAGATGGTAAAGCTTATCAGATCCAAGGGCGTTGGAATATATTTTGTAACACAGAATCCGAAGGATGTTCCTGATTCGGTTCTTGCACAGCTTGGAAATAAGGTTCAGCATGCGCTCCGTGCATATACACCGGCAGAGCAGAAGAGTATAAAGGCTGCTGCACAGTCCTTCAGGGAGAATCCTGAGATAAATACTATCGAGGCACTTCAGGCACTCGGAACCGGAGAAGCACTCATTTCCGTGCTTGATGAGGACGGTGTTCCTACGATCGTAAAGCAGGCAAAGATACTTCCGCCGCAGAGCAAGATGGGAGCTATCGCTGATAATGACAGAAATCTCGCCATAATGAATGACAGGCTTAACTTCAAGTATAAGGATTTCTTCGACAGGGATTCTGCATTTGAATTCCTCCAGAGAAGAGCTGAAGTTGAGGAGAAGATGGCGGCGCTTGAGGCTGAAAAGCTTGCTCTTGAGAAGGAAAGACTTGCAAGAGAGAAGGAAGCCGAGAAGGAAAGACTGAGACTTGAGAGAGAGGCTCAGAAGGAAAGAGAGAGAAGAGAAAGAGAGTATCAGAAGCAGCTCGAAAGAGAAGAACGTGAGGCTGCGAGAGAGCGTGAAAGACGCCAGAAGGAAATGGATAAGTTCGGACGTAAGGTTACGCAGAGCTTTGCCAGAGGACTTTTCGATACACTTATGAGACGCTGATTTGTGTGATGAGATGGCATGCTGCAAAATATAGTGCCATAATTTATAGGGAAAACAGATGAAAGATAAGATAGACAGAATAAAAGAACTTGTTGAAATACTTAATGAGGCTTCGAAGGCTTATTATGCAGAGGACAGAGAGATCATGAGTAATCTTGCTTATGATGCCTTGTATGATGAGCTGCAGAGCCTTGAGGAGGAGACCGGTACAGTTCTTGCCAACAGCCCTACAAGAAAGGTCGGATATGAAGTAGTAAGCTACCTTCCGAAGGAAGCACACCCTGAACCGATGCTTTCGCTCGATAAGACAAAGGATACTGCGGTGCTTAAAGACTGGCTTACAGGGCATACGGGCGTTATGTCATGGAAGATGGACGGACTTACTGTTGTTCTGACATATGAAGACGGCGAGCTGGTCAAGGCTGTTACCAGAGGAAATGGTGAGATCGGAGAAGTCATCACCGCAAATGCAAAGACATTTATCAATATTCCTGCAAAGATATCATATAAGGGAAGGCTTTCTCTTAGAGGTGAAGCAATCATAAGCTACTCTGATTTTGAGAGGATAAATGCTTCTATCGCAGATGTCGATGCAAAATATAAAAATCCGAGAAATCTCTGCAGCGGTTCTGTGCGTCAGCTGAGCAGTAAGATAACGGCTGAGAGAAATGTAAGATTCTATGCATTTTCACTGGTAGATCCGGATGATGAAGAACTGATAAAAAGCTTTGAGAATTCATTTCAGAAAAGATTTGAGTTTATGGCCGGACTTGGCTTTGATGTAGTAGAATCAAAACTTGTAACTCCTGATACTCTGGAGGATACAGTAAAATGGTTCTCCGAGAAGATTAAAGAAAATGATTTCCCATCGGACGGACTTGTGCTTTCCTTTGAAGATGTAGAATACGGCAGAAGTCTTGGCAGGACAGCAAAGTTCCCGAGAAATGCTATAGCATTTAAATGGAAGGATGAGCAGGCTGAAACAGTGCTAAGATTGATTGAATGGAGCCCGTCAAGAACAGGCCTTATCAATCCGGTAGCTGTATTTGATCCGGTTGAGCTTGAAGGAACAACCGTCAGCCGTGCGAGCGTGCATAATATAAGCATAATGAAGGAACTTGGACTCGGCATTGGTGACAGGATAACTGTATATAAGGCAAATATGATAATCCCTCAGATAGCTGAGAATCTGACCAGATCCGGAAAGCTTCCGATACCGGACAGCTGTCCTTCATGCGGGGGAAAGACCGAGATCAAAAATGAAAATGGTACAGAGACTCTTTACTGTGACAATCCGCTCTGTCCTGCAAAGAATATCAAGGGCTTTGCGCTCTTTGTCTCAAGAAATGCGATGAATATTGATGGTATGTCTGAAGCAACGATAGAGAAATTCGTTGATAGAGGATTTATCAGAACATATTCGGATTTCTACAGGCTGGGACGTTTCAGGGATGAGATCGTAACTCTTGAAGGCTTTGGTGAGAAATCATTTAAGAATCTTGAAGAAGCGGTAGAGAAGTCGAAGACTGTCACGGTTGCGGCATTTATCTATGCGCTCGGCATACCGGGCGTCGGAGTTTCAAATGCAAAGCTTATCGCAAAGCATTTTGATGAGGATCCTCTGAAGATAATGAATGCTTCAGCTGAGGAGCTTGCTGAGGTAGAGAGAATAGGAGATGTTATCGCAGGAGATTTCGCTGAATATTTCAGCTCGGAAGAAAATCGCAGACAGTATGAGGAGCTTGTCTCTATACTTGATTTTGTGAAGAGTGATAAGAGTGAAGAGCAGGATCTTGCAGGGCTTACCTTTGTAATAACCGGTTCGCTTAATACTTATGCCAACAGAGATGAGCTTAAATCAGAGATAGAATCGAGAGGCGGCAAGGTTGCAGGTTCCGTATCAAAGAATACAAGCTATCTGATAAATAATGATATCACTTCAAATTCAGGCAAGAACAAGAAAGCCCGTGAACTCGGCATCCCAGTCATCTCCGAGGAAGACTATAAGAATCTGTAGGACTAATATTTTTCCACAACCAGATACATAAAAAGGTGTCCCCGAGGGCGTATTTCATTTACAACCGAGGGGACACCTTTTTTATGTATCGTCCGATAAAAACTCATTCCGTAACGCAACTATCTCCAATCGTACGGCGTCATCTGATATACATAGTAATTCAGCCAGTTTGTATAAAGCATATTTGCGTGGCAGCGCCATGATTTGACAGGGTCGCATGCAGGATCGTCGTCCGGATAATAATTTACAGGAATATCAGGATTAAGTCCGCGCTTAATGTCTCTCTTGTATTCCTGATCAAGGGTATATGTATCATATTCCGGATGACCGTTTACAAAAATGTTTTTGCCGTTTTTATCAATAATGATATATGGGCCGCATTCCTCTGAATCAGCGATTATGCTAAGGTCAGAGCATTTCTCAACATCCTCACGGATGATGCCTGTATATCTTGAAACAGGAACAAGAAATGTATCGTCAAAGCCACGAACGATCTCTGTCTTTCTGTGGATAGTATTCTGCTTATAGATACCTGAAAGCTTTGCAGGAAGCTCGAACTTTCTGATACCGTAATGGTAATACAGTCCGGCCTGGGCACCCCAGCAGATATGAAGGGTAGAGGTGACATTTTTCTCAGCCCAGTTCATGATCTCGCAAAGCTCGTCCCAGTATTCAACGTCTTCAAAATCCATTTTCTCAACAGGCGCGCCTGTGATGATAAGACCATCCCATTTACGATGCTTAACAGTTTCAAAATCTGAATAAAATCTCTCAAGATGAGTAACTGATGTATGCTTTGACTCATATGAAATAGTCCTGATGAAGGTTATATTTACCTGAAGAGGAGTGTTTGAAAGGCTTCGAAGAAGCTGAAGCTCCGTATCTTCCTTAAGAGGCATCAGATTAAGTATAAGTATATCAATAGGACGTATATCCTGCGAGGTTGCACGATGCTCGTCCATTACGAAAATATTCTCATTTTCAAGTGTTTTTTTGACAGGCAGATCATTGTCTATCCTAATTGGCATGTTATCACTTCCTTTACTGTTTTGTGAAGAACCTGCAGGCACATGCCGTGCCTTTATAAAATAACTTTGATATTATAGCACAAATCAAAGCTGTAATTCAATAGGTATAAAATCAGGCTTCATATTCCTGAAGGTGCAGTAGTATCTGAAACCGAAGTCGAGTAAGCGCTTTTCTGCGTCCTTAAAGCCGTAGCCGATGTGAGCAAGGTCGTGAGCATCACTTCCTACAGTTATTATCTCGCCGCCAAGCTCCTTGTAGAGCCTCAGTATATCATCATGAGGATGCATAAAATCAAGTTCTCTGTAAAGACTGCCGGTATTGATCTCAATACCCTTGCCGTTATATATCATTTTCTTAAATGCCGGCTCAAGGATCTCAAGGTATTCTTTTGCCTTAAAATTGTCGGCCTTGGTAGGACCGTAGCGAAGTATATAATCGATATGTCCGTAAACATTATAATCGTTAAAATGCTCGACATTATATAAAATGGTTTCAAAATAGTGCCTGTAAGCATCCTTCTCATTCTTTCCCTCGAAATATTCAGGATAATACGGATCCATATCATCTACCACATGAGAAGAGCAGATGATAAAATCAAGTCCCGGATGTTTTTTGCTGAAATCCTCCAGCCTGTCACAGGTGGAAGGCATGACGCCCTGCTCAAGACCTATTCTCAGGTCAAAAGCCTTGATACCGAGAGATGCTCTGTAAGCAGCATCATTTTTCAGCCTTTCTCTTAGAAGAGTAAGAGAAGATATATATGTTTCTATATCAAGATCAAAATCTACATTATCAGGAGTGTCCGGAAAGTCGAGATCGTTATGATCAGTGATACAGACAGAACTAAGCCCCATATTTGCAGCAGTTTTGATAAGCTCCGTAACCGGAGTTTCACAGTCACCGGAAAATTCAGTATGTAAATGATAATCAGGTATCATGGTAATTCTCCTTGTCATTAAACCAAAATTCTTTTAATCAGTACATAGTATACACATTTTATAATATTTATGTCAAAAAAACTTGTTATTATTTGAAAAATACTGGTGCTTACCGGATGAATTTGATATGTTTTAAGAAGAGGCTTGCCGGGAGAAGGTTATTAAGATCAAGGGGCTTCACCCGGCTGCCTGAGAGAAGAATAAATAGGCTTGATAAAAGCATATAAGGGGCAGGAAAAATGAAAAATGTATATGGTAAAAATGTATTTATAACAGGTGCATCAAGCGGCATTGGAAGGGCTTGCGCTCTTATGTTTGCGAAGGAAGGATGCAGAGTTACGGGTGTATCTAGAAGCTGTCGGGAAGGAACGAAGCATTTTCCGGGAGGAGGATCTGTAACAATGAAAAGGATGGATGTTACAGATGAACTCTCCGTGCGCCGCGTGATAAGAGAAGCTTCAGATATTGATATAGCTGTTCTTGCGGCTGGTATGGGATTCGCCGGGGCGGTTGAGGAGCTGCCGGCAGATTACGCCAGAGAGCAGATGGAGGTCAACTATTTTGGAGTGCTGAATGTGCTTCAGGAGATACTTCCGGGCATGAGAAATAAAGGCAGAGGGCTGATAGTTGTGATAGGTTCGGTGGCAGGGAAGATTTCAATACCGATGCAGAGTCACTATTCGTCAAGCAAATACGCTCTTGAGGCGTTGGTTGATGCGCTGAGGCTTGAGCTTCATTCATTTGGTGTAAAAGCAGTGATAGTTGAACCCGGCGATACAAAAACAGGCTTTACCGGAAGCAGGAAAACATTTATAAGGGAGGGCTCTGCCTATAGTGATAAGGTTAAAAGCGCAGTAGGAAAGATGGAAAAGGACGAGCAGAGCGGAGCATCACCGAAAGCTGTTGCAAGGGTTGTATTAAAAATGGCAGGAAAGGCTTCGCCGCCTGGAAGAAGGGCTGTCGGGCTCTCGTACAGGGCAATCCTTGCTCTTGTCAAGATACTTCCGGACACTGCAAGAGAAAAGCTGGTGCGCATGATATATATGAAATAAAATTGAACAAGAATGGTGACAGGGGGGAACGTCCCCTGTCTCACAAGAATAAACTGATTTAAGCATTAAAAAAACCGCTTCATTACGAAAGCGGTTTTTTTGATCTAAACTATGAAACTAAACTATGAAAAACTCTCTTTACTTATCTCGTTGAATTTATAATACAATCCATTTATGAACAAAGTATGACTATGAATCAAAAGATTTGTAAATAATATTGGGTTTATTTGTTAAAAAAAATATCATGTGACATTTGTCACATCAGCTTGTTACGTTTAACACTAACAAAAAAGAGAGAGCTATTGTAACATATGATCAGAAAGTAAATGAAAGGTTCTGTGCGAACCGCTGGAAATATATTTAGTATCGAGGAGGAAAACAAAATGGCAGAAAAAATAGTTGAGGTAAAAAATCTTGTAAAAAGATATAAGGAAATAATCGCACTTGATAATTTCAATATGACGATCAGGAAAGGTGAGGTGTTCGGACTTCTCGGACCGAACGGATCAGGAAAGACAACCACTATCAACTGCCTTCTGTCTCTTTTAAACTATGATAACGGTGAGATAGACCTTTTCGGAGAGAAGATGAAGAGTGATCGTTATGATCTGAAGGCAAAGATAGGTGTTGTAATGCAGAATGTTGCAGTTTTCGACGAGCTTACAGTTTATGAGAATATCGATTATTTCTGTGGATTATATATTACGGACAGGGCAAAGAGAAAGCAGTATGTTGAGGAAGCAATCAAATTTGTCGGACTTGAGGACTTTAGGAATTTCAAGCCGAAGAAGCTTTCGGGAGGTCTGCTCAGAAGACTGAATATAGCCTGCGGAATAGCACATAAGCCTGAGCTTATCATCATGGATGAGCCGACAGTAGCGGTTGACCCTCAGAGCCGAAACAAGATACTTGAAGGTATCACAGAGCTTAATCAGAACGGAGCGACCATCATTTATACAAGTCATTACATGGAAGAGGTTGAGCAGATCTGCACACACATACTTATCATGGATAAGGGCAAAAATGTTGCAGAGGGTACCAAGGATGAGCTTAAGAGAAGCATTAAGAATACAGAAAATGTGATAGTAGATATTAAGAAGCTTTCTGAGGAGCATATAAATGCAATCTCAAAGCTCAGCCATGTATATGATGTACAGTATATGGGCGATACACTTACGATAAAGTGCGCAGGCGGAAGACACAACATCTCACATGTTATTGATTATTTTGCAGAGAATGGTCTTGATTATGAAAGAATCTATTCGGAGCTGCCGACACTCAATGATGTATTCCTTGAGATAACGGGTAAGACTCTCAGAGATAAGGAGGCATAGTATGTTTCTTAACGTTTTTTCTAAACAGCTTAAGATAGGCTTCAGAAATAAACAGAATATCTTCTGGACCCTGATGTTTCCGGTGATCCTCGGAACTCTTTTCTATGTAGCCTTTGGTTCTCTTTTCAAAAGCTTTGTATCGGAACCTATAAAAACTGCGGTTGTATCGGAAAGCAGTAATAAGGAGCTTGAAAATACTATAGTTGATTTCCTTGCTTCTATTGAAATGAAGGATATGAAGATACTTGATATTGTTGATCCGACTGATGATCCTGACAAGCTTCTTAAGGATGAGAAGGTTAATGGAATCATTTACATCGAGGAAAACGGAAGACTTAGACTTAAGGCAAAGTCGAACGGCAACCAGACAACAATTCAGGAAAGCATAATCACTGCTTATAATCAGAGCGCTGACCTTGTTGAAAGGGTAGCTGCAGAGCATCCGGAAAGGCTTGAGGAGGTGCTTAAAAGTATCAGCAGCAGGGTGGATTATATAAATGCAAAGGATATGGCAGGTGAGAATAAGGATCCGTATCTTTCATATTTTTATAACCTGATCGCTATGACAGCTCTTTTTGCATCACTTAACAGTCTGAGGATCGGTAATAACTGCCAGGCTAATATGTCAAGCCTCGGTGCAAGAACAAATGCTTCTCCTTTGAGAAGAGTAATGTTCCAGCTTGCTGGTTTTCTCGCAGCATATATAGTACAGACATTTGTGCTCTGTATTGGACTTAGTTATCTGATATTTATACTTAAGATCAAGTTTGGCGGAGACATCCTCATGATCTACGGAGCGACAGCTCTTGCAGGACTTCTTGGTACAGCACTTGGCTTTATGGTTGGAAATATCGGAAATATGACAGTTGAGAAGAGAGAGAGCATACTTGTTGCGGTGACACTCGGCAGCTGTGCATTATCAGGACTTATGGTTGGTGATATAAAGGCTGTTATCGCAGAGAAGGCACCATTTATCAACAGGATCAATCCGGCAGCGGTAATATCGGATTCATTTTACAGTCTTAACATCTTTGGTACAGGCAGAAGATTTATGGAATGCATATTATATATGGCAATCCTCTCAATAGTATTTATAGCAGCGGGACTGATCATGGGAAGGAGACAGAGCTATGATAGTATTTAAAACTTTCTTCAAGGTTCTTAAAAATTATAAAACTTCACTTTTTGTATACTTAGGTATATCTATAGCTGTAATCTTTTTACTTTCCGGAATAGGCGGCAGCTCAGATAAGAATTATTCGGCAACAAGCCATGGAATAGTTGTTATAGATAATGATAATTCAGAGGTATCAAAGGAACTGGTGGCTTTTCTTGGAGAAGCAAATAGTATAGTGAAGGGAGATTTTACTAAAGACCAGATAATCGATATGATGTATTATACCAAGATATCCAATTATATCGTTATTCCTGCGGGCTTTGGCGACAAGTTCCTGTCAGGTGACAGGGAGGCGTTTTCTCTTATCGAAAGCACCAAGGATGCAGGCAGCAGAATGGGTTATCTGGTTGAAACAGAGATAGAGAGTTATCTTAACCTTTTCTATAATTATACTCTGGGAGGCTACAGCGTAAATGAGGCTGCCGGCTTTGCCAAGGAAGCTCTTATGGATCACAGCGCTGTTGAGATGTCAGGAAGCGATAAGGCGGAAACAGCAAGTCTTTTTATAGTATTTACTGTTCTTCCTTATGGAATCCTTTCAATGCTTTTCTCGGCAATCCTTCCTGTAATCTTAAGATTTAATACAGAGATCATCAATAAGAGAACCGGTATCTCATCTACTCCGGCGATCAAGAAGCAGACTATGATAGCTCTTGCCACAGCGGTTTCGGCTGTATTTATTCTTATCGCAATGGTAACTGCAGGATCGGTTATCAGTAAGGAGGCATTTACCGATAGATGGTTCCTTGTGCTCCTTAATATGTTTACGTTTAGTCTTTCTATTGTAATGCTCATCGTGGCAATCTCTAATTTTAACATTAAGCCTGATTTTGCTGCAGGACTTACAAATATCATAGGACTTTCCTTCTGCTTCCTCGGCGGAATTTTTGTACCGCTTGAATTCCTTGGAGAAGGTGCAAAGGCAATCGGAAGATTTCTTCCTACTTACTGGTATTCTGAAGCGATTGAAAGGATTAAAAATGGCGGAGGCATCAGTGATATATTAAATTGCCTATTGATTCAGCTTCTTTTTGGGTTTATGGTAATGGCAATAGGTCTTGCTATCGGAAAATATAACATCAAGAAGGCTGAGTAAAGGGAAAAGCTTTGAGGAACTTTCTGGATAAAATATTAATTATACTTTTCACTTCTGTGATAATGTTTTCGGCATCTGAAAATATGCAGCTTGTGATCATGGCATTTTCCATGGTCACGGCTGCTTTCATGATGTCTTATTTTCGTTTATCGGGAGACTTTGGCATAAAGGTTAATGTTGTCCTGGAAATACTTTTAGCTGCAGCGGCTATCTTTTACCCGAAGGCAGTGGTTATGATACCATTAGTTGCTTACGAGGCTGTGATCGACCGGCAGATAGCAGCGGGGATAGCATCATTTATTGCTTTGAGCGGATCTTACAAGGTGATGGAACTTAAGGAAGTGATGCTGCTTTTACTTATCACTCTGCTTTCGGCCTATCTTTCATACAGAACAGAAAGAATGAGTATATTAGAGAAGGATAACCGACTTATACGTGATGAGGGCGAGATCAAGAAGGAAGTCTTAAATGAAAGAAACAGGGAACTTCTTGCAGAGCAGGACAAGAATATCTATATGGCCCAGCTTGCTGAACGAAACAGGATAGCGAGAGAAATACATGATAATGTGGGACATATGCTGAGCCGTTCGCTGCTTCAGGTTGGCGCTATGATGGTGGTCCATAAGGAAGAACCGGTATCGGCAGAGCTTTCAAGTCTGAGGCAGACGCTTGATACAGCCATGAATAAAATCAGAGAAAGTGTTCATGACATAAGAGATGAGGCAATAGATGTTGAGCTTGCTGTAAAGGAAATGATAGAGCCTCTTCAAGCCAGGTATAACGTAAACTTTGAATGTGATATTTCCGGAAGGAATATGCCAAAAGAGATAAAATATGCTACAATTAACATTGTAAAGGAAGGACTTTCTAACATTTTAAAGTACAGCAGTAATGATACTGTTGATATTCAGATCGATGAGCATCCGTCTATGTACAGGATAATCATACATGATCATGCTGCGGATGAAGCAAATCTGGATACTAAGGAATTTAAACCGACAGGCGATGGCATGGGACTTGATAATATAAGGCTCAGGGCAAAACAGCTGGGCGGGCAGGTTTCATTTTATAAAGGAAATGGATTTAAGGTTTTTGTAAGAATACCAAAATAATATAAAGGAGCGGATGCATCCTTGGCTAAGGTGCATTTACAACAGAAAAATGAAAATAGTTATAGTTGATGATGACAGTCTTGTTGCAATGAGCCTGAAAACGATACTGTCATCGGACAGTGAGATAGAGGTCCTTGCGACCGGAAGCAGCGGAAAGGACGCCGTAAGGCTGTATGATGAACTGAAACCGGATGTGCTTCTTATGGATATCCGTATGGCGGAAATGACAGGCCTTGAGGCCGGAAGTATCATCCTTGAGAAATATAAGGATGCCAAGATACTTTTCCTGACTACATTTAATGATGATGAATATATCGTGAAAAGTATATCTATGGGAGCAAAGGGATATATCATCAAGCAGGATTTTGAAAGCATTATTCCTGCGGTTAAAACTGTTTATAAAGGTCAGAGTGTATTCGGAAATGATATCATCGAAAAGCTTCCGGATATGATCAGTAAAAAAGAGACCTTCGATTATGAGAGTGTTGGGATAACTCCGCAGGAGAAGGAAATCATTGAGAAGGTGGCTGAAGGACTTTCAAATAAAGAGATTGCCGACGAGCTGTTCCTTTCGGAGGGTACTGTGCGTAATTATCTAAGTAATATCCTGAGAAAGCTTGATCTCAGGGACAGAACAAATCTTGCAATCTTTTACTATCAGAACAGATAAATTCCGGAGGACAGAGTGATGAAAACTTTTACAAGAGGATTTATAGAAAAGCTCAGACCTGGAAAATGCAGGATGATCATTTTCATGCTCATTCTGGCATTTGCATTAACCGTAACCGGCTGTGGAAAGAAGAAGGATAAGCAGACTACTGCCGGGGGAACAGTTGTAACAACTGAAAAGACAACAGAAAAGACCACTTCCGGGAAGAGTACGACCGAAGCAAAAACCGAGGCGTCTACTGCCGAAACGTTAACGACAGAGAAACTGACGACCGAAAAACAGGCAACAGAAGCACTGACGACAGAGAAGCCAACGACCGAAAAGCCTGCAACAGAAGCGCCGGCAACAGAAGCTCCTTCAGCGGCTATAGACGAGGACGGAGAGTATTATTCAAAGGATGATGTAGCTTTATACATACATGTGTATGGTAAGCTTCCAAAGAATTATATAACCAAAAATGAAGCAAGAGAGCTTGGATGGAACGGCGGAGCCCTTGAGGAATACGCTCCGGGCAAGTGTATAGGCGGCGACAGGTTCGGCAATTACGAAGGCAATTTACCTGAGAAGGCCGGAAGAAAATATACTGAATGCGATATTGATACGAAAGGTACCAAGAGAGGTGCGAAGAGGATCATTTTTTCAAATGACGGACTGATCTACTATACAGAGGATCATTACAATACATTTGAATTATTATACGGCGAAGAGTGATGCAGGGATGCATTCCTACGGAGCAGAATTAAATGAGGTGAGGAACATGAAGGATTTTATCAATGTAACATATGACGATATAAGAGTGATAGATTTAAAGGGAGTAAGATCGCAGGAAGAGTTTCATGAAAGGATCAGGGAAGGACTCAGGGTTCCGAGCTATTACGGAAACAATCTTGATGCTACCTACGATGTACTTACATCCATAGTTTACAGACTTCTTGTGGTAGTGGTTCATTATGATGAACTGAATGAAGAGGTTGCTTCATATCTTGAAAGATTCAGAGGAATGTGCAACGCGGCATGTGAGGACAACCACAACCTTTCGGTTGCATTTCTCAGCAGCAGCGACCCTCAGAATTCTATAATCTAACAGGGGTTCTGTTAGTTATTTATCTGCGGTGTTTATAAGGGTTAAGGCTTGTTTTTTGGTCTTAATATGATACAATAGATATATGAGGGGGAAGACTTTTTTCTTATTAGGGAGGAGTAGAGAAAATGGCAGACGAAATAGTAAAATTTGATGATTTACCATCGGTAAAAAGAGGTTATATTGAAGGACTTAAATATTATTTCAGTATAATACTTACCAAGCAGGCTTCGCTTATAGAGTTTAAGGACCTTTACCAGAGTCTTACAAAATTCGGTTATGAACTCGAGATACTCAATCAGGAGCAGGATATGGCATCGGTAGACGCCCTTTCTGAAATCAATAAGGATTTTTATCCGGACGGCAAGATGCACAGCGTTTTCCGTTCACTTAATCTTGAGGTTGCTCTTGACGGTATAAGCGAGTGTCTCATGTATCTTAAGAAAAGGGTATTATAATAATGGATAACAGAGAGATAAATGCCGGTATATTCAAAGATACCGTAGAGTTTTTTTCTACAGATAAAACTCTTCTTGCGGAGATGACAAGCAGTGCGGCAAAGACTAAGCTTTATGCCGCAAATGAATATCCGGTGCTTATGCGTCCGCAGGAAAATGTGAGTGATGCGGAGGTAAGGATAACCAACAAGAGAACATTTGCTGCCGCAATGGATATGTGTCATTCATTTCCAAACAAAAAGGTAGCAGTTCTGAATTTTGCATCAGCAGTCAACCCGGGAGGAGGAGTAATTAATGGCTCCAGTGCCCAGGAGGAGGCTTTATGCAGATGCTCGACTCTTTATCCGACACTTAACCAGAAATGGCTTTATGAGGCCTATTACAGACCGAATCGCGAGGCTTCGGATTTCAGGAACAGTGATGCGGTGATCTATTCACCGGACATAGTTATCTGTAAATCAGATGACGAGTATCCTGAAAGACTTCCGAAGAACAAATGGTGCACAGTAGATGTTATAAGCTGTGCGGCGCCTAACCTTCACGGAGTACATTATATTCCGTATGGTCAGGAGAATAGCGGTCAGACAGGCTTTACGGCTGAAGAGCTGTACAGTATTCATTTGACAAGGAGCAGACATATTCTTACGGTTGCAGCGGCAAATGGCGTTAAGATACTCATTTTGGGCGCATTTGGCTGCGGCGCATTTCAGAATGACCCGACGATAGTGGCAAGCGCATTCAGAGATGCACTTACTGAATTCATCCGATTCTTCGATATAGTTGAATTTGCGATATACTGCAGGAACTTTGAAACAAGTAATTTTGCAGCATTTTCCCAGGCACTTTACGTTCTGACAAATGAAGGACGTCATATGGCTGAGGAGCAGTATCGTAAAAAGCTTCAGGAAGAAAAAGAAGCGGCTGAGAGAGAAGCTGCAGAAAAGGCAGCAGCTGAAGCGGCTGAGAAAGAAGCTGCGGAAAAAGCAGCGGCTGAGGCAGCGGAGAGAGAGGCTGCAGAAAAGGCAGCAGCTGAAGCAGCAAAGGCTGAAGATAAGGAATATGATGAATTTGATGATGATATAGATGATTTTTCCGAACCTGAAGAGGAGAGAAGCTTTGCTCCCGGGGATATAGTGATGCATTTCAAGAGAGAGACGCTTTCACCGGAGGAAAGGGCGAAAAATCTTTATCTTTATCAGATCATCGGAACAGCCATTCATTCTGAATCAAGAGATAAGCTTATCGTGTATCAGGCGCTATATGATGACTTCAAAATGTATTGCCGGCCTTATGATATGTTCATGAGTGAGGTGGATCACGATAAATATCCTGATATCAAACAGAGGTACAGATTCGAGAAAAAAACAGATTGATCATATTTTCTCTTGAAATTTAATTGAATTATGGTTATTATATCTCTGTGATACTATTCACGATATCTTACTGCGTTATGCAGTATATTAATAAAAATCTAGGAGGATTTAAAAACATGGCAGTAAAAGTAGCAATCAATGGATTTGGTCGTATAGGACGTCTTGCTTTCAGACAGATGTTTGATGCAGAGGGATATGAGGTAGTTGCAATCAACGATCTTACAAAGCCTTCAATGCTCGCTCATCTTCTTAAGTACGATACAGCACAGGGCGGATATGCTGGTGTTATCGGACAGAATCTTCACACAGTAACAGCTGATGATGAGGCTAATACGATCACAGTTGACGGAAAGACATTAAAGATCTACAAGGAAGCAGATGCAAACAACTGCCCATGGGGAGAGCTTAATGTTGACGTTGTTCTTGAGTGTACAGGTTTCTACTGCTCAAAGGATAAGTCTCAGGCTCATATCAATGCAGGCGCTAAGAAGGTTGTTATCTCTGCACCAGCAGGAAATGACCTTAAGACAATCGTTTACTCAGTAAATGAGAATACACTTACAGCAGATGATCAGATCATTTCTGCTGCTTCATGTACAACTAACTGCCTTGCACCTATGGCAAAGGCACTTAACGATTATGCACCAATCCAGAGCGGTATCATGAGCACAATTCATGCATACACAGGTGACCAGATGATCCTTGACGGACCACACAGAAAGGGTGACCTTAGAAGAGCTCGTGCAGGTGCTGCAAACATCGTTCCTAACTCTACAGGTGCTGCAAAGGCTATCGGTCTTGTAATCCCAGAGCTTAACGGAAAGCTTATCGGATCTGCACAGAGAGTACCAGTTCCAACAGGATCTACAACAATTCTTACAGCTGTAGTTAAGGCTGCTGACGTAACAGTTGACGGCATCAACGCTGCAATGAAGGCTGCTGCTTCAGAGTCATTTGGATACAATGAGGATCCAATCGTTTCTTCAGATGTTATCGGTATGAGATTTGGTTCACTCTTTGATGCTACACAGACAATGGTTTCTAAGATTGCTGATGACCTTTTCGAGGTACAGGTTGTTTCATGGTATGATAACGAGAACTCATACACAAGCCAGATGGTTAGAACAATCAAGTATTTCGCTGAGTTAAACTAATTGTGGTTTGATAGATAGCGGTCATTGGACTATGTCAGATAGTATCTGACTCCGTAGACCTTATTCGGGTCCGGCCTCGTATATGACCGGACCCGATTTTTTATATAATCGGGAGTTTGGTTCCTGTTATATAAACTAATGATTATCGATTATATTTATAATCGTTTTACAACTATTTCAAAGGAGATATAGAAATGTCACTTAATAAGAAATCTGTTGATGATATTAACGTTAAGGGCCAGAGAGTCCTTGTTAGATGCGATTTTAATGTTCCTCTTAAGAACGGTGTCATTACTGACGAGAACAGACTTGTAGCTGCACTTCCTACTATCAAGAAGCTTATCGCTGACGGCGGTAAGATCATCCTCTGCTCACACCTTGGAAAGGTTAAGACAGAAGAGGATAAGCAGACAAAGACACTTGCACCTGTTGCAGTACGTCTTTCTGAGCTTCTTGGACAGGAAGTTAAATTTGTTGCAAATCCAGAAGTTGTAGGACCAAACGTTGTTGAAGCTGTAAATGCTATGAAGGACGGAGAGGTTATCCTTCTTGAGAATACACGTTTCAGAGCTGAAGAGACAAAGAACGGAGAGGCTTTCTCTAAGGATCTTGCTTCTATCTGCGATGTTTTTGTAAATGATGCATTTGGTACAGCTCACAGAGCTCACTGCTCAAATGTTGGTGTTACACAGTTCGTTGATACTGCAGTTGTTGGTTACCTTATGCAGAAGGAAATCGATTTCCTCGGAAATGCAGTTGAGAATCCTGTAAGACCTTTCGTAGCTATCCTTGGTGGTGCTAAGGTTGCTGATAAGCTTAATGTTATCTCTAACCTCCTTGAGAAGTGTGATACACTTATCATCGGTGGTGGTATGGCTTATACATTCCTTAAGGCTCAGGGCAAGGAAGTTGGTCTTTCACTTGTAGATGATTCTAAGATCGACTATTGTAAGGAAATGATCGAGAAGGCTGAGAAGCTTGGTAAGAAGCTCCTTCTTCCTATTGATACAGTAGTAGCTGACGGTTTCCCTGATCCAATCGATGGACCTATCGAAGTTGAGACAGTTGCTTCAGACGCTATTCCAGCAAACAAGGAAGGTCTTGATATCGGCGAGAAGACAAGAGCACTCTTTGCTGAGGCTGCAAAGACAGCTAAGACTGTTGTTTGGAACGGACCTATGGGTGTATTTGAGAACCCTACACTTGCAGCCGGTACTATCGCAGTAGCACAGGCACTTGCAGAGACTGATGCAACAACAATCATCGGTGGTGGTGATTCAGCAGCAGCCTGCAACCAGCTTGGATTTGGCGACAAGATGAGCCACATCTCAACAGGTGGTGGAGCTTCGCTTGAGTTCCTTGAGGGTAAGGAGCTTCCTGGTGTAGCAGCAGCTAACGATAAGTAAATGAGAATATTTATATTAATTTCTAGGAGATAAAAACAATGGCTAGACGTAAGATTATCGCAGGTAACTGGAAGATGAACATGACTCCTTCACAGGCTGTTAAGCTTGTTGCAGAGTTAAAGGATCTTGTAGTTAATGATGCAGTAGATGTTGTTTATTGTGTACCTGCTATTGACATTGTTCCTGTTGTTGAGGCAGTTAAGGGAACAAATGTTAAGGTTGGTGCCGAGAACATGTATTTCGAAGAGAAGGGTGCTTACACAGGCGAGATCTCAGCAGAAATGCTTAAGGACGCTGGTGTTGAGTACGTTATCATCGGACATTCTGAAAGACGTGACTACTTCAAGGAGGACGACTGTCTTCTTAACAAGAAGGTAAAGAAGGCTATCGAGGCAGGTCTTACACCTATCCTTTGCTGTGGTGAATCACTTGAGCAGAGAGAAATGGGTGTTACAATGGACTGGATCAGACTTCAGATTAAGTCAGATCTTAAGGACGTTGCAGCAGATGATGTTAAGAAGCTCGTTATCGCTTATGAGCCTATCTGGGCTATCGGAACAGGCAAGACAGCAACAACTGAGCAGGCAGAAGAAGTATGTAAGGGTATCCGTGAGTGCATAGCTGAGATCTATGATGATGCTACAGCTGCTGCAGTTCGTATTCAGTACGGCGGATCAGTTAATGCCGGCAATGCAGCAGAGCTTTTTGCTCAGCCTGATATCGATGGTGGTCTTGTTGGCGGTGCCTCACTTAAGGCGGATTTCGGAAAGATCGTAAACTATTAATCAGTATTAGAAATTCCGGCTTTCCGGTTTTCTTTGGTATTTTAAAAAAATGTCGTAGGCTTTACGGGTTAAGTCCCGTAAAGCTTATACGGCAGAATCAGGGTGTAAATAATGGAAATAAAAAATCTTAAAAGTATCATTTCAGAATGCATATTGTATGCTGATGATATCAGCTCTAACCCTGAGGTTTATCCTGAAGGTTCTAAGATGCCTTTAAAGGATCTTCTCAGATACGATATGCTTATGTTTTTGGGGTATTTATATGATCCGGAAGCAGAGGTCATTGCAGATCAGGTAGAATATATCAGAGTCAATCTTAGGATGGTTATTTCTGAGGAAAAATTCGTAGAGTTCGTTGATAATAAGTGCAACGATCCTGATTTCCTTAGTATGCAGCCAAGATCACTCATTTTCTTTATAAATATTGATAAGCAGAACAGTGAAAGATCAGAACTCAGCGTTTCAAAGTCTAAGTTCATTGTTGACTGCTTCAGAAAACTTGGTGAAGGCTTTATCAATTATGATAAGGTAAGTGATGAGATTAAGGAAAGACTTTCATCATACATGCAGTTCCTTTACAATACTCTTATAGCTGAGGGCGTTATGAAGGAGAGAAGACTCAGACCGCGTGAGGAGTCTCAGGCACCAAAGATCAATCCTATCGAGGATAAGGACAGACAGCCTGAGAAGACCAAGCAGGTTTCAGAGTTCGATGCAGTATCAGGTAAGTTCGTAACCAAGGATACTATCACAAGTTCAGGCTACAAGCTTATTAAGAAGAGAGCCGACGACGTATCTCAGTATGCTAACTTTATCTCTGAAGAAGAGAAGGACTCTACCAAGCGTGGTAAGAATAAGGTCGGAGCTAACAGACATGACGGATATTCCGATGATGTTGAGCTTTCACTTGATGACCTTATCAAGAAGCTTAAGAGCCTTACAGGACTTGTAACAGTTAAGGAAGATGTTATGCACCTTGTAAATATCATCAAGGTCAGAAAGCTTCGTGAGATGAAGGGCTACAGATGTCCTGAAATGTCATTCCACCTTGTATTTACAGGAAATCCTGGTACAGGTAAAACAACAGTTGCACGTCTTATCGCACGTATCTATAAGCAGCTCGGTGTAGTTAGCCGTGGTCAGTTCGTCGAGGTTGACCGTTCAGGCCTTGTAGACCACTCACCTGGTGGTACTGCTATCAAGACAACTGCAGTTATCGATAAGGCTGTAGGTGGTATCCTCTTCATCGATGAGGCATATACCCTTACAAGTTACAAAGATGTAGGAGATTATGGACAGGAAGCTGTTGATACTCTTCTGAAGCGTATGGAGGATGACCGTGACGACCTCATTGTCATCGTTGCCGGATATACAGACAGAATGCATGAGTTCATTGAGTCAAACCCAGGTCTCCGTTCACGTTTCAATAAGTATATTTATTTTACAGATTATACAAGTTCTGAGCTTATGGAAATCTTCAAGCTTATGTGTAAGGAAAATGATTACGTACTTACAGATAATGCTGCTTTCATAGCTGAGACCTACCTTCGTGGCCTTGCAGATGATAAGACAGAGAACTTCGCTAACGCACGTCTTGTTCGTAACTATTTCGAGCGTTGTGTTGACAGACAGGCTACACGAATCTGTGATGATGCTGAGATCAATGAAGATGACCTCGTAACATTTATCCGTGAGGATATGATCGAAGGAAATGCTGTTGGACAGCTTACAAAGGCTGAGGAGTAAGCACTTCCCCTAAATGTGTATCATTCATATTTTTATATGTTATGATAGATGCTATTAACCCAAAAACAGTAGTGAGGTGAAAAAGGATGAAAAATTTTATAAAGGAATTCAAGGAATTCGCCCTTAAGGGAAATGTCATGGATCTTGCTATTGGTGTTATCATTGGTGCTGCATTTGGTTCCATCGTAACAGCATTTACAGATGATTTCATCAATCCTCTCATTGCATGTATCGGCGGCGGTGAGATCGGTGGTACTATCCAGATCGGTAACACAGGTAATTACATTAACTGGGGACATTTTGTAACAGCTGTAATTAATTTCCTGATAATGGCATTCTGTATATTCCTTATGATGAAAGCTGTTAATAAGCTTATGTCAGTGGGTAAGAAGAAGGCAGAGGAAGCACCAGCTCCTGCTGAACCATCAGCTGAAGAGAAGCTTCTTACAGAGATCAGAGACCTTCTTAAGGACAAGCAGTAATAATTAGTTGTCATATCAGTCAATAACCTATAAAATAGAGCACACAGAGATATTAAATCGATGTGTGCTCTGTTTTATTAATAAATGGTACAGGAGTTGTAATGAAGAAGATATCCATAGGAATTATGGCCCATGTTGATGCGGGCAAGACAACTTTATCAGAAAGTATGCTGTATAATGCCGGTACTATCAGGAAGCTTGGAAGAGTAGATACTAAGGATGCATTTCTTGATACGGATGAGATGGAGAAGGACAGAGGGATAACCATCTTCTCTAAGCAGGCGCTTTTCAAATGGAAGGATACTGAGTTTACGCTCCTTGATACTCCCGGACATGTGGATTTTGTTGCGGAGACGGAGCGCGTTCTTGGCGTTATCGATTATGCCATCCTTCTGATAAGTGCTGCTGACGGAGTTACAGCTCACACAGAGACTCTTTTCAGATTACTTTCTGACTATGATGTACCTGCATTTATATTTATAAATAAAATGGATTATGCAAATGCTGACAAAAATGACCTTCTTGATCAGTTAAAGAAAAGCTTCGGACCGGGATGCGTGTCATTTGAAGGGGTAGGAGAAGCTGCGGAAGAGATTGCGGCTCTTGATGAGGAAGCTCTTGATGAATATTTTTCAGGTGGAGAGATATCATTTGATACTGTCAGAAGGCTTATAGGAGAGAGAAAACTATATCCTGTATATTTTGGATCGGCGCTTAAGAATACCGGCATAACTGAGCTGATGGACGGCATTGAAGGGCTGTCCTGCGAACAGGTTTATGAAGAAAGTTTTGGAGCAAGAGTATTTAAGGTATCAAGAGATGATAAGAAGAGCAGATTATCATTTATGAAGATCACAGGCGGAAGGCTGAGCGTGCGTCAGGAGCTTCTGCTTGATGAAAAGATAAGCCAGATAAGGGTTTATAACGGATTAAAATATACAACCAAGGAATATGCTGAGGCAGGAGATGTAATAGCTGTTACCGGGCTTGAAGGAACATATCCGGGGCAGGCACTCGGCTATGAAAAGGAAGATTATCTTCCGGTTCTCACACCTCTTTTAATATATCGTATCGTACTTCCCGGGGATACCCCGAAGGAGGTATTTCTCCCGATGATCAGAGAGATAGCAGACGAGGAACCGCTGCTTCAGGTTGAGCAGGATACGGATTCCGGAGATATCATGGTCAGCGTAATGGGAGAAGTTCAGCTGGAAATACTTGAGAGACAGCTGCGCGAAAGATTTGGTATCAACGTTTCATTTGATTCCGGAAGGATACTTTTCAAGGAAACCATACGTTCAGCTGTTTACGGCGTGGGACATTTTGAACCGCTTAGGCACTATGCAGAGGTTCACCTTCTCCTTCGGCCGCTTCCGGCAGGTGAAGGCATAGTGATCGATTCGGAGCTTAGCCTTAACGAGCTCGCGGCGTCTTATCAGAATGAGATAATATCATCGCTGCGAGGTGCATTTCACAGAGGAAGGTTGAGAGGAGTGATCGCAGGACTACCTGTAACAGATGTGCGGATTACTCTTGTAGCCGGCAGGATAAGTCTGAAGCACACTGAAGGCGGAGATCTGCGTGAAGCTGCCATCAGGGCGTTTCGTGCGGCTCTTATGAGCGGAGAAGCTGAGGGAAATAGTGTCATCCTTGAACCATATGAGAAGTTCGGAATAAGGATAAATGAAAAATTCATCGGAAGAGTGATGAATGATATAAGTGAGATGGGCGGAAGATCCGAGCTTGTCAGTAGTGAAGAAGGAAATGCAGAGCTTGCCGGCCTTGCACCACTCAGGTTTGTAAGAAATTATCAGGGAGAGCTGAACAGCTTTTCCGGCGGAAGCGGAAGGATCAGTGTCCTTGAGGAACTTTATCTTCCTTGCAGTGATCAGGCTGCCGTCAGAGAGGACAGCGCGCTTATAAATACATCCTACGATCCGGAAAGAGACAGAAGATGCCCTGTGGGTTCAGTATTCTGTGCAAATGGAGCAGGCTATTATGTAAGCTGGGAGGATGCATTTGAAAAAGCCCATGTAGAGAAGAAGATCAGGGATTACAGTGAGCTGGAGTGGCTGTATGGAAGAAGTGCATCCAGTGGCGCAGCTGATATTGAAAATGCAGCATTAAGCCGGACTGCAGGAAAAAGATCAAATCTTGCAGATGAACTGTATGACAGAGCTATCGGCGTTGACGAGATAGATTCGATACTTGATAAGGCCATGAGCGGCAATAGGCGAAAGGATCCTCTGGTTAAGAGAAAGTATCATTATTCCAGAAAGAAGGATATAGGTCTCAGCGGAAGAATTTCCGGAGGTGGAAGCGGTTCGGGCAGCACTCATGCAAATGCAAAGAAGAAGCAGAATTATCTTCTTGTGGACGGCTACAATATAATCCATAAATGGAGAGAGCTTAAGATTTTGGTTGAAGATAATATGTCCGGTGCAAGAGGACGTCTTCTGGATATCATGTCGAATTATCAGGCTATACGCGGTATGGAGGTGATCGTGGTATTCGATGCCTATAACGTGCCGGGAAATGAAAGCAGGATCGACAAATATCACAACATTAATGTCGTTTATACAAAGCAGGCGGAGACGGCTGACCAGTATATAGCCAGATTTACAAATGAGAATACTGCAGATATGAATATTACTGTTGCAACCTCGGACGGACTTATCCAGCTGATCATAAGAGGTGCAGGCGCATACCTTCTGTCTGCAACAGACCTTGAAGCTGAGATAGAAAGGGCAAATGAAGAGCTGCGGGAAAAGTATGATCTGTGATAAGCTGAGGATATTAAAGACAGAAAAAACAGATAGTAAAAAACAGTTGAAAAAATATAAAATATAGCTTGATTAAATCACAATCTTGTGCTATTATCACAAAGTATGTTTTAGATTTAATCGGGAGGATTTCGTCGTGGAAGTTGTTAAGACTATATCAACAATCGCATTTATTATAATTTCAATAGTGCTTACTATAATCGTACTTATGCAGGAAGGTAAGGATAATGGCCTTTCAGGAACTCTTACAGGTACAGCTGATTCTTACTGGGCCAAGAACAAGGGAAGATCTAAGGATTCTGTGATCAAGAAGGTTACAGTTGTTCTTGCAGTACTGTATTTCGTTCTTGCTATTCTTCTTCGTTCGAAGTGGCTTGCGTAATTATATAATGAAGTTTTCAGGTGCTCTATTGAATTAGAGCACCTTTTTTATTATACTTAATAAGAGAGTATTAGGGGTAAGGAATGAAATACATTATTAATCCGGTATAAAATGCAGAAAATCAAAATGAGAGAACAATGAGAAAGCAAATAACTGTTTTCTATAATATTAATCATTGTGCAGTAGAAAAAGACTGTAGTTAAAAACTATATTAGGGAAATTTATGAGTAAGAAAAATATGAAAAAAGATAAAAAAGATAATATAAAAAATCCGGGATTCACTGATGTGTTTGACGAATCAGGAGAGAATTCTCTTGAGGAATCAGAAGAGGAGCTTGATGAAGAAGCCTATCAGGAAGCGTCTGGTGATGACCGCACAGAAGAGAAAAAGCAGGCTATACTCCTTATAATGAGCAGTAAGGACTATAAGCCGATGAGGTTTAAGGAGCTCACATATCTTCTTGGACTTCAGTCTGAGGAGGATAAGCAGGAGCTTCTTGACATTCTTGATGCCCTCACAGAGGATTTCAAGATCATTAAGACCAGAAACAACCGCTATATGCTTACGCCTAAGGATACACATGTAGGTATCTATACAGGCAACAGGAAGGGCTACGGCTTTGTAACTGTTGAAGGATATGCGGATGACTTCTTCATTCATGCGAAGGACACCGCAAATGCCTTTGAGGGAGACAGGGTTCTTATCAGAGAGAAGAATCACGGACAGCAGTTCGGCAACAGGACCGAAGCAGCTGTTGTCAGAGTTATCAGCCACGGTATTGCAAATGTTATAGGCGTTTATGAGCCCGGAAATGGATTCGGTTTTGTTATACCAAACAATAAAAAGATAGCATATGACATTTTTATCCCGAAGGAAGCTTCATGTGGAGCTGTAAAGGGAAGCATAGTCATAGCTGACATAAAAGACTACGGAGATGACAAGAAATCTCCTTCAGGAGTCATTACAGAGGTTATAGGACATATTGACGATCCTTCGACAGACATCATTTCTGTTGTAAGAAGCCGTAATATTCCTGTGGATTTTCCGGATGATGTACTGAGCCAGCTTGAGAGAATACCTGAAAGTGTAAGTGAAGAGGAGCTTTCCGGCAGGAGAGATTTCAGAGAGCTTGATACAGTTACTATTGATGGCGAGGACGCAAAGGACCTTGATGACGCGATAACGCTTTCATATAAGGACGGTATATATACTCTTGGCGTTCATATTGCGGATGTATCTAATTATGTCAGAGAGAACAGCCCGCTTGATAAGGAAGCACTGAACAGAGGAACAAGTAACTATCTTATCGATAGCGTGATCCCGATGCTTCCGCACAAGCTTTCAAATGGTATCTGCTCACTTAATGCAGGTGTTGACAGACTGACTCTTTCGTGTGTTATGGATATCGATGAAAAGGGTAAGGTTCTCGGACATGAGATAGTTGAAGGCGTGATAAATGTCAACGAACGCATGAATTATACAGATGTAAATAAGCTTATCACAAGAGCTGAGGATGCACCTGTTGAAAGATACAGAGATCTTATACCTCTTTTTGACAGGATGCAGGAGCTTTCGAGAATTATAAGAGCAAAGAGGCATGAAAGAGGTTCGATAGATTTTGATATGGCCGAGACGGAGATCAAGGTTGATGAGAACCATAAGCCTGTAGAGATCTGTGCTCATGACAGAAATGACGCCACAAAGCTTATAGAGGACTTTATGCTTATGGCAAATGAAGTTATCGCGGAGGATTTCTTCTGGCAGGAGCTTCCATTTGAATATAGAACACATGAGGCGCCTGATCCTGTAAAGGTTGATATATTGGCACAGACCATAAAGAATTTCGGAATATATTTTAAGACAGCTGCACATGATAATATCCATCCTAAGGAGTTTCAGAAGCTTCTCAAGAAGATAGAGGGCGAGCCGTATGAGGCAATGATCTCAAAGCTTACGCTCCGTTCAATGCAGCAGGCAAGATACAGTACTGAATGCACAGGACATTTTGGACTTGCATGCAAATACTATTGTCATTTTACTTCACCGATCAGAAGATATCCGGATCTGCAGATCCACAGGATCATCAAGGAGCAGCTTCACGGAACGCTTGATCAGGAAAGGATCAGACATTACAGCAGGCTTCTTCCTAAGGTAGCTGCAGATAATTCATTTAAGGAAAGACGTGCAGAGGAAGCTGAGAGAGAGGTTACAAGGCTGAAAGAGATCGAATATATGTCTGAAAGGATCGGCAGTGAATATGCAGGCGTTATCTCGGGCTTCAGCCAGCAGAATATATTTGTCGAGCTTGAAAATACTGTAGAAGGAGCCATCAGCGTAGCTGCTTTAGAGGATGACTACTACAGATACGAAGAAGCTGAAATGTGCATGAAGGGTGAGAGAACAGGAAATGAGTTCCACCTCGGAGATAAGCTCTACATAAAGGTCGTAAGAGCCGACAAGATTGAAAGAGTGATAGATTTCAAGCTCCTAAAAAAACTATAAATAAAAAAGTGGTATGACTGCTTATTTTAGCTTTATACCAGCGGTTTATTGACTGGAGGGATGATAAGAGTTATACCATTATAGCAGTGTGAAAAAAATCAGGAGTAAGCAAATGAAGGATAGTAAAGACAGATTAATTGCAAATAACAAAAAGGTCTTTCATGATTATTTTATAGAGGAAGCTTTTGAAGCCGGAATAGAGCTTGTTGGAACCGAAGTTAAGTCCCTGAGGCAGGGCAACTGCAGTATCAAGGAAGCATTTATCGGCGTAGATAATGGTGAGATATTCATTCATCATATGCATATAAATCCTTATGAGAAGGGAAATATATTCAACAGAGATCCGCTCAGGAAGAGAAAGCTGCTTCTTCACAAGAGAGAGATACTTAAGCTCGCTCAGGGAAGAGAAGCGGCCGGCTACACTATCGTTCCGGTAAAGGTGTATTTCAAGAACGGACGTGCCAAGGTTGAAATAGCTCTTGCCCGTGGTAAGAAGCTTTATGACAAGAGGGATGATATAGCCAAGAAGGACGCAAAGCGAGAGGCCGAGAGAGAGTTCAAGATAAGAAACCTTAAGGCGTGAGTCGTAAACCTGCTTTTACTGATTGAATAAATGAAAATAATTGCATCAATGCTGCTTTGGTGGTATTATAGCTGATAGCGGCATACTGATCGGATTTTTAATTTATGATGATAAAGGCAGGGGAGAACAGTATGGCGTGCAGTATTTCTAATAAATGGAGACGGTACGATGAGTCAGGCTAAGGTTGATAAGTATAAAAAAGATAAAAAGAACAGAAAAAAGATAATCAGAAAACAGAAGATAAAAACAGTTCTTGCAATATTTGCGGCAGCTATAGTTCTTGGAGCTCTTATGGGAGTTCCGCTCGGTAAGGCGCTTTATAACAGAAACAAAAAGGCTGAAGAAGAGAAGAAGGCCGAAGCCGAGGTTTATGACAAAAGCTATATAGATATCGACAGCTATAAAGACTGGTTCGATAACTACTATACAACAAATTATTATGATCTCTATGCAGGTATGACCCTCGCAACAGGAGGAGATTCTGCACAGTAAGATCATTAACGGGCCTGTATTGGTTTCGACAGGGATCCGGAAGTTATGACAGCCATCCGTGGTCCGGGACCACGTTAAAACTCGAAAAAAAATAAACGCTGAAGATAATTTAGCACTCGCTGCCTAATGGCAGCTGTCAGCCTTAGGTCATCCGCTGCCTGAGAGTCTGGCACCGAACATGCGGAGCACTTTCCTTCCAAAGCTTTGAGGTCGGGAAAGAAAATATGAAGCTACTGAATCTGCAAATCTGACAGTGGATGTGCAGAGGAGGGAATGTCAAAACACTTGTCTGTGATGGGAGAGGTTGTGATGAAAGGGTTTTTGGACACGGGTTCGACCCCCGTCAGGTCCACTAAAAAAGCACCATTTGAGGTGCTTTTTTTACTGGTGAAGTATCATAGATACCATATATTGAGCAAATGAATCAAGCAGTGCTTTATCGCCAAGAAAATCATCTGAAAGCTCTAAGTAGGGCAGTGACTTGGAAGAGAGAGGGGCTTCGTCAGGGAAGAAGCTCCTTCCTTCAGAAAATTTATATTTTGGAATGAAAAAGCCTTCAAGACGTGTATAGCAGTTCGAAGCCTTTGCCGGCTCGCATATCATTTCTTTATAATTCTCTGCGAGGCTCTTCGGATATGCTGTATCAAGCTCTGGATAATAATTATAATTCTTATAGTCCTTGTAGTAATATTTAAAACAGCCGAAGCTTACCGGAAATGAAAGGTAGGCTTTTTTCTCTTCTGCGGAAATGATAAGAAGAGGAGCTGTTACCGATGATTCACTCATGCTCTTTGTTTTATCTCTGAGAGATGAAGCAAGACTAAGCTTTGGAAAGCAGTCTGGAGCAAGATTGAATTTAATACGGAGGTTGACGCTGCCGCTCATTTCTATAGATGATACTGAGAAGCTGCCTGTATCAAGCTTTTTCAGTGCAAAGATCTCTATCAGATAGAACATTCCCTCCATGTCGTCACGGTTATGCTGGAGAAGAAGAGTACGCAGCTTCTGCGAACGGTCTCCAAGATAATTGAAGTAAACATTTATCAGCTCACCGCCGTTCATCTGATCGATACGGTTGATGCCGACAAAGCGTTCGATGGTTTTCTGTTTAAGGTTGGAGAGCCCAAGGGCAGTCTTGAACGGCCTGATCATTTTATAAAGATCAAGCTTTGTGATCCCTTCTAAATTGTCAGGGATGTTCTTACCAAGACGTCTGTTGATATATTCCAGCCGCTTTTTTACGAAAGGAATATCGAAGGCGTCACCATTAAATTCTATAAGGTTTTTATATTTCGGAAGTATTTCCATGAAATGACCGATGATCTCGGGTTCGCTTCGTCCGTCATCGTTGAAAAGAAGAGTGATATGCCAGTCACCGCAGGTATAATAATTGATTCCGATGATGTAAATGAAAGAGGACGCCGGACTTAGCCCGGTGGTCTCTATATCAAACATAAGAGTCTCTTCGGGAACAAAGAAAAGAGGCGCTTTTTCATATATCGGGTTGTCGTGCGGGACTATTTCATCAAAGATCTGCATGTTGCTTTCCTCACTATATTATTAAAACCGGATCGTAATCCGGTTTTAAGATTAAAGATATTATTTTCGACTATCTTCATAAAGCTTTCTGATAGCATTAAATGTCTCTTCACTGATGATGTGCTCAATCCTGCATGCATCATCCGAGGCAGTCTTATCGGGAACGCCGAGGTCAATCAGCATATTGGTGAAGAACTTATGTCTTTCATATACTGCAGAGGCAATCTCGTGGCCTTTTTCTGTAAGATATATATAACCGGAATCGGTCATTGTTATCAGGTTTTTATTCCTGAGGTTTTTCATAGCTATGCTGACGCTTGATTTCTTGTATCCAAGATCGTTAGAAACATCTACGGAACGAACAACAGGAAGCTTCTCACTAAGCATAAGTATTGATTCAAGATAGTCTTCAGCTGATTCATTTGAACGCATGTTAATACCCCTTCACTCGAAAAATGATTTATAATGATGTATAGATTTTAACACTTATATTTATCATTATCAATATTTTTTTGAATTTGTCTAACAAAAGTTCTTGACAACTTACCGCAGTTAGTGTATGCTAACTTTCGTAAGCTGATTTGTTTACTCCCTTAATAATAGTTGTGCTTACAATATAGTTTTCCTGGAGGATCCGGTTTCCGCATACCGGATCCTTTTTTCATTCTTCATAAACTTGAAAAAACCATGCAATTAGGATATACTCATTTCTATTATGAAGAATGTGCTTAAATATCTAAAACATTATAAACTTCAGACTGTTATGGCGCCTCTTTTCAAAATGCTTGAAGCTACCTTCGAGCTTTTTGTTCCTATTGTTGTGGCAAAAATGATAGATGTCGGTATCTCAGGAGGAGATAAGGGATATATCATGAAAATGGGGGCGCTTCTTATACTTCTTGCCCTGATCGGACTTATATGCTCCGTGACGGCTCAGTATTTTGCTGCAAAAGCGGCTATGGGCTTCGGAAGAGAGCTTAGATCCGATCTTTTCAGGCATATCATGAATCTTTCATACAGCGAGATAGATAAAAACGGAACATCCACGCTTATTACAAGGATGACCAGCGATGTTAATCAGATGCAGACCGGAGTAAATATGGTGCTGAGGCTTTTCCTCAGATCGCCATTTATTGTTTTCGGTGCGGTTATCATGGCCTTTACTGTTGATGCAAAAACAGCAGTGATCTTTGCAATCGTACTGCCGATACTTATAGTGATAGTTTTCGGCATAATCTTTTCAACGATACCTTTATATAAGAGGGTACAGGGAAAGCTTGACAAGGTAACTCTTATTACCAGAGAAAATCTTGTCGGCGCGAGAGTTGTAAGAGCGTTTAATCATGAAGCTCAGGATATAAAGGATTTTGACGAGGCAACGACCGAGCTTAAGAAGAGCCAGCTTTTTGTTGGACATATTTCGGGAGTTCTGAATCCTGTAACATTTGTTGTTATAAATTTCGGAACCATGGCGCTCATTCATAAGGGCGCTGTCAGGGTAGATGCGTTCGGACTTACTCAGGGGCAGGTGGTCGCTCTAGTGAATTATATGTCCCAGATACTTATCGAGCTTATAAAGCTTGCAAATCTTATCGTAACTACTACAAAGGCTATTGCATGCGGTCACAGAGTTGCGGCTGTATTTGCACAGCAGCCTTCGATAACTTACGTCGACGATAAATCAAGTGGAGGAGCAAATGGCGCTTCAGCCGAAGGATTACCAGTCGGAGGAGCAAACAACACTACAGCCGAAGGATTATCAGTCGGAGAAATGTCAGCTCAGAAAAACGGAAGACCGCGTGTTTCCTTCAAAAATGTCAGCTTCAAATATAAGGGCTCTCAGGTTGAGTCTCTTGAAGGACTTTCGCTTGACGCCTACGAAGGTGAGACTATAGGAATAATCGGCGGTACCGGTGCAGGAAAGACAACTCTTGTTAACCTTATTCCGAGATTCTATGAGGTATCTTCGGGCGAGGTTGCCATAGACGGCAAAAATGTTAAGGATTTCAGCAAGAAGACACTTCGCAGCAAGGTTGGAATAGTTCCGCAGAAGGCAGTCCTCTTCAGAGGCACTATAGCTGATAATATAAAATGGGGCAGAAAGGATGCTTCGGAGGGTGATATCGAGGCGGCACTTAAAGCTGCCCAGGCTTATGATTTTGTTATGGAAAAGGATGGCGGAACTTCGTTCTGGCTTAATCAGGGTGCAACTAATCTTTCGGGCGGACAGAAGCAGCGTCTCTGTATTGCGCGTGCTCTTGTCAGAAAGCCGGAGATACTTATACTTGATGACAGCTCTTCGGCGCTGGATTATGCGACTGATGCAAAGCTTCGTGCGTCGATCAGAGACATTTCAAAGGAAATGACTACATTTATCGTTTCCCAGAGAACAGCTTCCATAAGATATGCGGACAAGATTGTTGTTCTTGATGATGGAAAGGTAGCCGGCATAGGAACTCATGACAGCCTTATGGAAGAATGCGAGGTTTACCGGGAAATCTATAATTCACAGAATCATTCAGATGACGCAAAGTCTTCCGAAAATATAACGGGAGGTGGCGCAGATGGACAGTAAGACATATAAGAGGATACTCAGATATCTTAAACCATATATGCCGCTGATAGTGCTTTCGCTTATATCTGCGGCGGCAACAACACTTCTTTCTCTCTATGTTCCGATACTTGCGGGAAATGCCATCGACTATATCATCGGACCGGGAAATGTGGATTTTGACAGTATAGCAGGCGTACTGACTAAAATGGCTGTGGTAATACTGCTTGCGGCATTTTTCCAGTGGATAATGAATGTTATCAATAACCATATAACCTACAGTGTTGTTAAGAATATCAGAAAGAAAGCATTTGATCATATTCAGAGCCTTCCGCTCAGTTATCTTGATACGAAGCAGTATGGAGATTTTGTATCAAGGATAATCGCGGATACAGACCAGTTCAGCGATGGACTTCTGATGGGCTTCTCACAGTTCTTTACAGGTATTGTAATGATAGTGGGAACGCTTATGTTTATGTTCACGCTGAACGTGACCATAACGATAATCGTTGTGGTACTTACGCCGCTTTCGCTTTTTGTTGCGGCATTTATTGCCAAAAAGACCTACAGACTCTTCCTGCTGCAGTCCGAGAAAAGGGCGGCCCTTACCGGAATTGTTGAGGAGATGGTAGGAAATGAGAAGGTTGTTCAGGCATTTTCTTATGAAGATGATGCGGTGGAAAGATTTGATAAGATAAATGATGAGCTTGCGGATACAAGCCTTAAGGCTACATTTTTCTCATCACTTACAAATCCGGGTACAAGATTTATAAACAACCTTGTATATGCGGCAGTCGGTATATTTGGTGCGATATTTGCTGTAAACGGAAGACTGACCGTCGGACAGCTTACATGCTTTTTAAGCTATGCAAATCAGTATACAAAGCCGTTTAATGAAATCTCGGGCGTTCTGACAGAGCTTCAGAATGCAGTGGCATGTGCGGCGAGAGTATTTGCTCTGATAGATGAAAAGCCGGAGGTGCCTGATAAGAAGGATGCTGTAACTCTTAAGGATGTTAAGGGTGAGATTAAGCTTCAGGATGTCAGCTTCTCGTATGTTCCTGACAAAAAGCTGATACAGAACTTAAATCTTCTCGTGCATCCGGGAATGAGAGTTGCCATAGTCGGACCTACAGGCTGCGGAAAAAGTACACTTATCAATCTCCTTATGAGATTTTATGATGTTAACAGCGGTTCTATCAAGGTAGAGGGAAATGATATTCGTGATATCAGAAGAAGCAGTCTGAGAGATAATTACGGAATGGTTCTTCAGGAAACCTGGCTGAAGGCAGCCAGCATTAAGGAGAATATCGCCTACGGACGTAAGGCAACGGACGAAGAGATCATAGTTGCTGCAAAAGCAACACATGCGCACAGCTTTATCAAAAGACTGCCGGAGGGCTATGATACAGTGCTTGGCGAGGACGGCGGAAGCCTTTCGCAGGGACAGAAGCAGCTTCTTTGTATTACAAGAGTCATGCTTGCTGTGCCGCCTATGCTGATACTTGACGAGGCTACGTCTTCGATAGATACAAGAACAGAGCTTCGCGTTCAGAGGGCATTTGCAAAGCTTATGAAGGGAAGGACAAGCTTCATAGTTGCGCACAGACTCTCAACTATCAAGGAAGCGGATATGATCCTTGTCATGAAGGACGGAAATATCATAGAGCAGGGCAACCATGACAGCCTTATGAAACAGGGCGGCTTCTACTGCGAGCTCTATAACAGCCAGTATAAGCAGGTATAAAATAGCCTGAATATATAGTGAATAAAAGTATTTATATAAAAAATCAGATCTGGAGGAAAAGAAATTGGATATTAATGCAGTTATTGCTAAGGAACTTGGGGTTGAAAACTGGCGTGTAGATGCGGCTGTACAGCTTCTTGACGAAGGAAATACAGTACCATTTATCGCAAGATACAGAAAGGAAAAGACCGGAACTCTTACAGATGAGCAGCTTAGAGATCTGGATGAGAGACTTAAATATCTTAGAAATCTCGAAGAGAGAAAGGCTTCAGTTATAGCTTCGATCGAGGAGCAGGGAAAGCTTACAGAGGATTTAAAGAAGAGGATAGAGGCCGCAGAAACACTTGTTGCAGTAGAAGACCTCTATGCACCATATAAGCAGAAGAAGAGAACCAGAGCAATGATCGCAAAGGAGAAGGGACTCCTTCCATTTGCTCAGGAGATAATGATCGCAGGCAATAGTTTTAATCTTTCTAAGGAGGCAGAGAAGTATATTTCCGAAGAGAAGGAGGTACTCACAGCTGAGGATGCTCTTCAAGGCGCTTCAGATATCATTGCAGAGGATATCTCTGATACAGCTGAGTACAGAGCTCATATCAGAAAGCTTACATTTGAGAAGGGCTCACTTACTGCCGCAGCAAAGGATAAGGATGCAGAGTCTGTATATGAGAACTATTATGAATACAGCGAACCGATAGCAAAGGTTGCAGGATATAAGACGCTTGCTCTTAACAGAGGAGAGAAGGAGAAATTCTTAACCGTTAAGGTTGAGGCACCTGCGGATGAGATCCGCAGCTACCTTGAGAAGAATCTGATCCTTTCAGGCAATACAGAAGTAAATGAATTCTTAAAAGCAGCCATTAAGGACAGCTATGACAGACTTCTCGCACCGGCTATCGAGAGAGATATCAGAAATGAGCTTTCTGAAAATGCAGAAGACAGTGCGATCACAGTATTCGGCAAGAATCTTGAGCAGCTTCTGATGCAGCCTCCTGTAGCAGGAAGAAATGTTCTCGGCTGGGATCCGGCCTTCAGAACAGGCTGTAAGCTCGCGGTTGTAGATGCTACCGGAAAGGTGCTTGATACCGCTGTGGTTTATCCGACAGCTCCTACAAATGAAGTAAAGATCAAGGCTGCAAAGGAAAAGGTTAAGCAGCTTATCAGAAAATACAACATTTCCCTTATTTCTATCGGAAATGGTACGGCAAGCCGTGAATCTGAGCAGATAGTTGCTGAGATAATCAGCGAGCTTGAAGGCAAGAAGGTTAGCTATGTTATCACAAATGAGGCCGGAGCTTCAGTATATTCAGCAAGTAAGCTTGCAACTGAGGAATTCCCTGAGTTTGACGTAGGACAGAGAAGTGCGGCGTCGATCGCAAGACGTGTTCAGGATCCGCTTGCAGAGCTTGTTAAGATCGATCCGAAGGCAATCGGTGTTGGTCAGTATCAGCATGATATGAACCAGAAGAAGCTCGGCGAAAGACTCGGCGCAGTTGTTGAAGACTGCGTAAATAACGTCGGCGTTGATCTTAATACTGCATCTGCACCTCTGATGGAATATATTTCCGGCATAAATAAGACCATAGCCAAGAATATAGTTGCATTCAGAGAGAAAAATGGAGCCTTTAAGAACCGTAAAGAGCTCCTTAAGGTTCCAAAGCTCGGACCTAAGGCTTATGAGCAGTGCGCAGGCTTCATGAGGATCGCTAACGGCACTGATCCATTCGACAATACCGGCGTACATCCTGAAAGCTACGAGGCAGCTGAAAAGCTCCTTGCTAAATGCAGCATGTCCCGTGAAGATATCGGCAATAAGGATAAGGTTATCTTCATAAAGGATTATAAGAAGACAGCAGAGGAGATAGGCGTTGGAGAACCGACTCTCCGTGATATCATTAAGGAACTCGAAAGACCGGGCAGAGACCCTAGAGCTGACATGCCGCCGGTAGTTCTTCGCTCAGACGTCCTCGACATGAAGGACCTTAAGGAAGGCATGATCCTTAAAGGAACAGTCAGAAATGTTATCGATTTCGGTGCATTTGTAGATATCGGCGTACATCAGGATGGACTTGTTCACATCTCTCAGCTTACAAACAAGAAGTTCGTTAAGCATCCTCTTGATGTCGTAAAGGTCGGCGACATAGTAGAAGTAAAAGTCCTCTCCGTCGACATGCAGAAGAAGCGAATTGCACTGAGTATGATTTTGTAATATAATATCCAAGAAGTTGCATTGCAGAAAATATATATGCTATGGACTGCTTTATGACTGAGTATATTGTTTTAGCAAATTGCTCGCACGTCGGTGAGAAACATCATGTTTCAATTCCGTCAACTATATAAAAGCATAGGAAGGTGACCAGAATGAACATTAAAGATACAGGCATGAACAAAGCTGAACTTATAGAAACAGCAAAGAAGTATATGAATGAACAATTCCCTCGTTTTGACTTTATCGCTGAAAAAGGCAAGGGAATGTATATTTATGATGAAAATGGCAACGCATATCTTGACTTCCTCGGCGGTATCGCCGTAAATGCTGCAGGACACTGCAACGAGAGGGTTTCAAAGTATATTAAGCAGCAGGTTGATGAGATGGTTCATTCATCAAATTACTGCTATACCATCCCTCAGATAATGCTTGCAAAGCTTATCTGTGAGACCATCGGTATGGAGAAGATCCAGTTCCAGAACAGCGGCGCTGAGGCAAATGAAGCAGCTATCAAGCTTGCACGTAAATACGGCGTAGATAATTTCGGACCGGAAAGGTTTAAGATAGTAACAGCTTTAAACAGCTTCCATGGAAGGACACTCGGTACACTTGCAGCTACAGGCCAGCCGGGCAGTGCGATCCAAAATGGTTACGCACCTCTTGTTGAAGGCTTTAAATATGCAGAGTTCAACAACCTTGAGGCATTTAAGGAAGCAGCTACAGATGATGTTGTTGCTATCATGGTAGAGCCTGTTCAGGGCGAAGGCGGAGTATATCCTGCAGATAAGGAATTCCTTCAGGGACTCAGGAAACTCTGTGATGAGAAGAAAATGCTTCTTATATTTGACGAAGTACAGACCGGATGGGGACGTACAGGAGATATAATGGCTTATATGACATACGGCGTTAAGCCTGATATCGTAACTATGGCTAAGGCTATGGGCGGCGGTATGCCAATCGGTGCTATGTGCTCTTCTGAGAAGATCATGAGTACATTTGGCCCTGGAGCTCATGGAACAACATTTGGCGGAAACCCTGTAAGCTGTGCAGCAGCTTACGCACAGATCGAAGAGCTTCTCGAGAAGAAGCTTCCTGAAAATGCAAAGGAAGTAGGCGCATACCTTAGGGAGAAGGCAAGTACACTTCCTCATGTTAAGGAGGTTCGTGGACTCGGACTTATCACCGGTATTGAATTTGATGTTCCTATCGCAAATGAACTTAAATACACCTGCGCAGAGAAGAAGTATCTTCTTATGACAGCGGTTCGTCCTGCAGTTGTACGTATGGTACCACCGCTTATTGCTTCAAAAGAAGACTGTGATAAAGCTATTGAGATAATGAAGGATACCATAAACGAGATAGCAGGCTGACCTACGGGAAAGTCGGCAGAAATCCAAACGGCAGATGAAAAGTAAGCACTTTATTTATAAACTGAATAGTATCTTACTGGCATGGGCATGTATCATTACATGCCTGTTTGCTGTGCCATTTAAAGGTGATGAGAGAAAGGTGTGGGCGGAGGAAAATCCGGACGATCATTTCATCACTTCAAAATATATTTCCACACTCTTTACCCAGGAGAACGGACTGGGAAGTAATGAAGTAAACTGCGTATACCAGACGGCTTCCGGCTATATATGGGTAGGTACCGATGGCGGCCTTTACAGATATGACGGAAATGAATTTAAGGTATTTAATCTCTGGGATACTGAGAAGGATGATGTTTACTGCGTAAACTCTCTCTTCCAGGACAGCAGCGGAAGACTCTGGATAGCCACGAATAATTACGGACTTTTCTACAAGAAGGGAAATGATATGCATCATTTTTCTTCTGATTACTACAATGGTATCAAGACGATCTATGATGTCTGTGAATCAGATGACGGAACTATATTTGTCGCATCTGCAAATGGACTTTATACGGTTGACGAGTCAACGCTTGTTCTTATAGCGGATGATGATTTTACAGGCGTTGCTATAAATAAGCTTAAAAGCTTTAACAGCAAGATCTGGGGAATATCAGAGAAGAATACCTTATTTAATATCAGCTTTTCTGTTGACGGCTCCAGCATCATCAGATCTGTGACGGCAGAGGAGGCCGGTCTTGATGAACTGTCATGTCTTGAAGCGGATAAGGAGTATATTTATGCAGGCTCCATCAGTGGAAAGATCATTCGTATGGAAAGCCTCAGCAATATAGAGAAGCTTCCTTCCGGCAATTACGGTATAAACGCTCTCTACAAAAATGGTAATACTCTCTATGTATGTACCGATAATGGACTTGGATATATCGGATCGGATGATGCATTTCATAATATCATTGACTTGAAGATCGACAGCTACATCACTTCGATGATGGTTGACTATGAGGGAAGCATCTGGCTTTCTTCCAACAGAAACGGACTTCTTCATCTCGGTATCAGTAAATTCCAGGATTTCACAGCCGGATATCATTTGCCTGAGAATTCGGTAAACTGCGTAAAGGCAGTAAACTCTTATAAATATGTCTGTACAGATGAAGGACTTATCATACTTGATTATAAGGGCAATATGAAGTCTAACAGCCTGACAGAGATACTTACAGGCGTCGGCGTAAATAATGTTATTAAGGACAGCAAGGGAAATGTCTGGGTCAGCACCTTCCGTCGTTTCGGTGTTATCAAATGGAATGGAAACAGTGCACCTAAATATTTCGGCAGGGCTGCAAATCTTCCTTCAAACCAGATAAACAGTATCATTGAGTTAAAGAACGGAGATATAGCGGTTGCTACGAGCGAGGGTATAGGCATCATTTCCGGTGATACGGTGGTTACAACCTATACTCAGGAGAGCGGACTCGCTTATCCTAATATCACATCACTCTGCGAGGATGACAGAGGAAGACTTATCGCCGGATCGGATGGCGGCGGACTGTATGTTATCAGCGGCAATTATATCAAGAATTATACGACTAAGCAGGGACTTACCTCTGATGTTGTAACCTGCATCGAGAAGGGTGAATCAGGTTATTACATCGGTACTGATAACGGTATCTCTTATTTCGGAGATTCGGTAAGAGCACTCAGCAGTATAGATTTCTCAAACAACGTTTATGATGTTGTCATTAAAAATAATGATGTCTGGGTCGTAGGCTCCAAGGGCGTTCTTAGAACAAATGAGGCAGAGCTTCTCGGCGCAAATGGTATATCATCAAGATATCTGGCCAGAGGCGATGGACTTGTTAAGTCAATAACCAATACAGAGGGCTCCCTTCTGGATGATAACGGAATACTGTATATCTGCTGTACCAATGGTATAGAGACTATAGATACAAATAATATTAAGTTAAATGAAGCAGCTCCGAGACTTACTGTTTCCGAGATCGATGTAGACGGCAAGGTTTACTATTTTGACGAGATCGGAGGAAGCCTTACGATACCTGCAAAGACCAACAAGATCACTATCACCTTCGGTGTTATGACCTATGTTAACAGAGAAAACCTTGAGGTAAGCTACATACTTGAGGGATTCGATCCGGAGCGTATCGTTATTTCCGGAAACTCGCCTATGCAGGCAGTTTATACCAACCTTGAGGGCGGGAAGTATAACTTCTCTCTGTTTGCTGTAAATGCTGATGGAACGAAGAGTGACAGTACCATGACATTTACGATTGAAAAGGAATTCGGCTTCTTTGAGAGAAAGGCAGTAAGAATATCGCTTATCGTACTGCTTGGCATACTTTTCCTTCTTGCGGTATTTTTGTTCATTAAATTCCGTAAAGCTCTTCTCGGTAAGAACAGAGAGCTTGCAAGACTTGCCAAGGAGCATGAGGATACTGTCAAATCAAGTACTGCGAAGAACGACTATCTTGCAAATATCAGTAACGAGATCAAGATCCCTATAAATGCCATAGTAAGCATGACCGAAAATATCATCAGCAATGGCACAAGAAGCATTGAGGAGCAGGAAAGCCTTAAGAATATCGTCATTCAGAGTAAAGAGATAATAAATAAGGTTGACGGTATCATTAGACTTGCAAAGCTTGAGTCCGGTAAGGAGACTGCGAATAATTCACCGTACTCAATTACAACTCTTGTATGCGACCTCTCTGACAGTATGATCAATCTGGTGGATAACAGACCTATCAAGTTCTTTGTTGAGCTTGGCAGCGATATTCCTGACATTCTGATAGGTGATTATGAGAAGATACGTTCTGTGCTCATGTTCATACTTGACAATGCACAGAAATATACAAGAGAAGGCTCTATAACACTTACTGTAGACTGCTACGAGTACAGTGATCAGAAGCAGGATAGAATGTTCAATCTTGTGTTTGCGGTGACGGATACAGGTATCGGTATCAGAAAGGACCGCCTCGATCATTTATTCGAGGTTTATAATATCAACAGCAACAAGCAGGAGTCAGGCTATCCGGGAACCGGTATAGGCCTTGCCATCGCAAAGAAGCTTGCAGATGTTGTGGGCGGAGATATCGATGTTGAAAGCACCTATGGTGTAGGTTCTACATTTACATTTTCTCTTCTTCAGAAGAGACCGGAGGGCAGTATTTATCAGTCTCAGGTTGATGCAGACGTTATCGAGCTTGTATCAACAGAAGAGGCAGAGCAGATGTGGGCTCCTGAGGTAAGCGTACTCTTCGTTGATGATGTGGAGCTGAATGCGACTGTAGCGGTTGGCATCATGAACCAGATGGAGATCAAGTGCGATATAGCTTCATCCGGCGTAAATGCTATCGATATGGTCATGAATAATGAATATGACATGGTACTCATGGATATGGTCATGCCGGTTATGAACGGAACGGACACCATGAAGGAGATAAGAGATCTCGGAGACGAGAAATATCTTGAGCTTCCTATCATCGCCATGACAGAAAATGTTATAAATGAAGACCGTGACAAGTTAAGAGAAGAAGGCTTTACAGATGTTATACTTAAGCCTCTCGACAGAAGGACTCTTGCAACTCTTATCATGAATAACGTTGAGAGAAGCAAGGTTAAATATAAGACCTCTGATATGAGTCAGTATATCAAGGAGTCAAGATACAGCGAGGGACTTGAGAAGCTGTCCGAGATCCTTGAGGTTACAAAGATCCTTGAGAAGATCGGCGGAAATATAGACGTTTACAATAAGATGATCACAAGCTTTTACAGCAGAAATAAAAATGTCCGTGAAGAGCTGAGGATCAAATTTGAAGCTGATTATAGAGGCTTCAGAAACAGAATGCATGGTATCAGGACCAGCAGCGGTAATATCGGTGCTGTATCGATAGCGAGTGTTGCTTCTACATTTGAGGCGGCTATAAATATCGGCAACAAGAGCTACGTAAGCGATAATCTTGACGGCTTCCTTGAATCTATGCAGGAGATAGTTGATACGATCGGAGAATATATCTCCTTCGTTGAGACAAGAAAGGGTATCACGGATACGGAATTTGCCGAGAAGAACGGTCCTGCGTACGAAGAGCAGACCGAGGCGGAGAAGCCTGCTGAAGAAGAAAATGCTGCAGTATCAGGAGAGAGTACCGAAGCTTATACTGAGGAAAATGGCATAAGTGATCCTTACGTAGAAGCTGAAGGCGCGGGCACAGAGGCTGAAGGCGATGTGTCAGAGAATGCGTCAGAAGATACGGCCGGTGATGAAATTCCGGAGGAATCATTTGATACTCTGGACATCGATATACTTTTACAGATCAACAGATTTGCTGAAGATAAGGATATAGATAAGGTTGAAGGACTATTCGGAGAGTTATCTGATGGAAAGCATTCCGGAGACGATACAGATTTCCTTGGAGTTCTCAGAGAAAATATCGAAGGAAAGAACTTTGAAGCAATAAGCGAGCTCGTTCATACATATATTGATCTTAAGAGCTGAAGCTTAGACGGTTGATCAATGATTTAAATACTGATACGCAGCGTTTTTTAACAGAGAACGCTACGTATCAGTGTTTTTACTTTGCGCGGTTCTACGAGCGGTGTACAGACAGGACGGAATTGGCTGTTGGGAGCTTGCTCACAAGCAGCCAAATTACGGACTGGATGTATAGCGCGACAGCGCGACATGAGCACGGAGCGAAGCGGAGTGCGAATGGGCACCGCGAGTAAATTAATTATCTACCTCCTACCCGATTTATGGTGATTTATGTATTTTATTTTATACAATTTAATATATTTACAAGTTGTATAAAATATCATATATTGAAGCTGCAAGGATGGTATTCGAAAGAAGCTATACCCGTTAATTTAATAGCTGACATAATAAGGCATACTTTCATTTTATTACTAAACATCTGACCGGATACGGCAGTAAAATGAAAGGTGGTGATGGTATGAGGATTGGATTTATCGGAGCAGGCAAGGTTGGCTGTACTCTTGGTAAGTACCTGAAGACGAATGGAAGAACAGTCTCGGGATACTTCAGCAGAAACAGCGTTCACGCCAGGGAAGCCGCGGAGTTTACTGATACTTTGTACTATGAAAGAATTAATGACCTTATTGATGAAAGTGATGCAGTTATAATTACTGTCAGCGACAATGCAATACCTCTTATCTATGAAAGCCTTGATAAGAACAGGCTTAGAGGTAAGGTCATCGCTCATACCAGCGGGGCCATGTCATCATCAGTTTTTACTGATTCAGAGAATTACGGATTCTATTCTTATTCAATCCATCCTGTATACGCGGTGAATGACAGATTCACGTCGTATGAAAATTTTCAAAATGCATTTATAACAATTGAAGGAAGTGCCGGAAGGCTGGATGAAGTAACAGAGTATTTCAGATCTCTTGGAAATACTGTTGCGAATATTACCTCCGACAATAAAGTAAGATATCATGCAGCGGCTGTTTTTGCGAGCAATCTTGTATGCGGTCTTGTAGGAACTGCTGCAGATATGCTGATAAGCTGCGGATTTAAACCGGAAGACGCTGAAAAGGCTTTAAAGGGACTGTTCTTAGATAATGCGAAGGGCATTTCGGAGAGAGGACCTGCAGCACAGCTCACGGGACCGGTCGAAAGAAATGATACCGAAACCGTCAGAAAGCATCTGGCGAGTCTTACTCCGGAAGAGAAAAAGCTTTATATATCAGCTTCACTGTCTGCGGTTAAGCTGGCAGAGAAAAAGCATCCGGACAGGGACTATGAAGAGTTAAGGAAAATATTAGAAGATCATAGCTAAGCAGTAAGTGATCAGCGAGAGATCATTTGATCAAAACATCTGGTGAGAAACATCTGATTAAAACATGTGGTTAGTGATCGGGGATAGATCGGATAAGGAGGAGAACTATGAAGAATACAGTTGTTACATTTAAGGAAATGAAGAAAAAGGGCGAGAAGATCTCTATGCTCACAGGATATGATTATTCAACAGCCAAGCTTCTTGATGAGGGCGGTATCAACGGAATCCTTGTTGGAGATTCACTCGGAAATGTAATGCTTGGTTATGAAGATACAGTTTCAGTTACAATGGAAGACATGATCCACCACGGCGCAGCAGTTGCAAGAGGAGCAAAAAACGCTCTCGTGGTAATCGATATGCCGTTCATGTCTTATCAGACAAGCGTTTATGACGCAGTAGTAAATGCAGGACGCCTTATGAAGGAAGGACGTGCAAATGCAGTTAAGCTTGAAGGCGGTGAAGAGGTTGCTGACGTTATCAAGGCTATCACAAGAGCCGGCATCCCTGTTATGGCTCATATCGGTCTTACTCCTCAGCATGTAAATGAATTCGGCGGCTACAAGGTTCAGGGTAAGGATGCTGAGACAGCCAAGAAGCTTCTGAAAGACGCCAAGGCAGTTGAGGAAGCAGGCGCATTTGCAGTAACTCTTGAGTGCGTTCCTTCAAAGCTTGCCGAGATCGTTACTAAGGAGCTTTCAATCCCGACCATCGGTATCGGCGCCGGTGCAGGATGCGACGGACAGATCCTTGTATATGCAGATATGCTTGCAATGTTCAGTGATTACAAGCCAAAGTTCGTTAAGCAGTTTGCAAATGTAAGAGAGATCATGGTAGATGCATTTAAGGCTTATGATGCAGAGGTCAAGAACGGTTCTTATCCGGCTCCTGAGCATGGATATGCTATAAGCGACGAAGTGCTTGAAAGACTTTATTAAAATTAAGTGGTTACTTAACTGAAAGTACGATATAATACTTCGGGCGGCATTTATAGCTGCCCGAGGTGATGATAAAAAATAAACGGAAAACTATTAGAAGAAATTATAAATATACTATGGAGGATCATAAAATGGATGTTGTTAAGACAATAGCAGAGGTAAGAGCACATGTTGCAGCATGGAGAAAGCAGGGTAAGTCAGTAGGACTTGTAACCACTATGGGTTATCTTCACGCAGGACACCAGTCACTTATCAAGAAGTCTGTTGAGGAAAATGACAAGACCGTTGTAACAATATTTGTAAATCCAATGCAGTTCGGACCTACAGAAGATCTTGAGAGCTATCCTAGAGATCTTGAGAAGGATACACAGCTTTGTAAGGAAACAGGTGCAAACCTTGTATTTGCACCAGAACCGGAAGAAATGTATGAGAAGGGCTTCGTTTCATACGTAGATATGAACGGACTTACCAATCATCTCTGCGGACTTTCAAGACCTGTTCATTTCAGAGGCGTTTGTACAGTGGTAAATAAATTCTTTAACATTGTTCAGCCTGACCGTGCATATTTCGGACAGAAGGATGCGCAGCAGCTTGCAGTAATCAAGAGAATGGTTAAGGATCTTAACATGAACCTTGAGATCGTAGGATGTCCTATAGTTCGTGAAGAGGATGGACTTGCAATGAGCTCCAGAAATACTTACATGGACGAGAAAGAGCGTAAGGCAGCTCTTATTCTCAGCCGTTCCCTTCTGCTCGGTAAGAAGATTATCAATGACGGCGAGACAAATCCTGCTAAGGTTACAGAGAAGATGAAGGAGCTTATCAATTCAGAGCCTATGGCTGATATCGATTATGTAGAGATCGTAAATAATGAGACGATGGAAGCTGTAGACAAGATCCAGGGCGAGATCCTCTGCGCTATCGCAGTTAAGATCAATAACAAGGTCAGACTCATCGATAACTTTATTATGAATGTAAGATAGTCATAGAAAGAACGAGGTAAAGATTATGCTTCTTAATGTTTTAAAAGGCAAGATCCACAGGGCTACAGTAGTGCAGGCCGAGCTCGATTATGTCGGAAGCATTACTATAGATGAAGAGCTCATGAAGGCAGCCGGAATAATGGAATATGAAAAGGTACAGGTTGTTGACGTGAATAACGGAAACAGACTTACCACCTATGTGATAGCCGGAGAAGCAGGCAGCGGCATGATCTGTCTTAACGGAGCAGCGGCACGCTGTGTATCTGCCGGAGACAAGGTTATCATTATGTGTTATGCGATCATGGATCCTGAAGAGTTTAAGGAGAATCCTCCTAAGGTGGTATTTGTTGATGACGACAACCACATTGTCCGCGTTACACGCTACGAAAAGCACGGACTTCTCACAGATGAAATGATCGAGGATTAAAAAGGAATCCTCATCGGTCAGATGATCTGGGATTAAGAGAGAAATTCTCATCAATCAGGTGATCTGGGATTAAGAGAGAAAGACTCATCGACCAGATGGTCTGAGACTAACTGTGGTTTTTTTATATATAAGGAGAATTGATATGATCAAGGGTAAGAAGATCATCCTCGGCATTTCCGGGGGAATAGCTGCATACAAAATGACAAATGTTGCGAGCATGCTTTATAAGCTTGGCGCTGACGTACATGTCATCATGACTAAGAATGCCTGCCAGTTTATTACACCGAAGACATTTGAGGTTCTTACCAAGAACAAGGTTTATGTGGATACATTTGATGAAACACCGGATGATGCGGTTAATGTTCCGCACATTTCACTCGGTCAGACAGCTGACTGCTTCCTGATAGCACCCGCTACTGCAAATATAATAGCAAAGCTTGCACACGGAATAGCTGACGACATGCTTACAACAACTGTACTTCCTGCAAGATGCCCGATGCTCATCTGCCCGTCAATGAACGGCTATATGCTTGAGAATCAGGTGGTTCAGGAGAATATAGAGATACTTGCGAAGAGAGGCTATAAGATCATTGAATCGGAATACGGAAATCTTGCCTGCGGCTATGAAGGAAAGGGCAAGCTTCCTAAAGAGGAGATCCTTGTAGAGCATATATTAAATGCTGTTGAATATGATCATGATATGGTTGGCAAAAAGGTAATGATCTCTGCCGGACCTACAGAAGAATCTCTTGATCCGGTACGTATACTTACGAATCATTCATCAGGGAAAATGGGCTTTGCACTCGCAAGGGTAGCTGCAAAAAGAGGCGCAGATGTAACACTTGTTACAGGTCCGGTAAATCTTTCAACTCCGCTCGGCGTTGAGAGAGTGGATATCGTATCTGCTGAAGATATGTATAATGAGATCACCAGCAGGGCACCTGAGAAGGATATCATCATTATGGCGGCTGCGATCGCGGATTATACTCCTGTCAGTGTTGCTGATAATAAGATCAAGAAGCAGGACGGTGATATGTCGATTCCTCTTAAGAGAACCAAGGATGTTCTTAAGGGGCTCGGAGAGAACAAAAAGGAAGGACAGTTCATCTGCGGATTCTCTATGGAAACAGAAAATATGCTTGAGAATTCCAAGGCAAAGCTTGTTAAGAAAAATGCCGACATGATCTGCGCAAATAACCTTAAGGTTCCGGGAGCCGGTTACAAGGTTGATACAAATATCATAACAATCATCAAAAAGGACAGTGTGAGAGAGCTTCCTATCATGAGCAAGGATGAAGCGGCTTACGAGATCCTTAGTGAAATTATTGGGTAATTTTGATTGCATTTCTCCTGATAAACCGATATGATGAATACAGACGTTCCTGCGTGCAGGATGAACTTGTGCAAGAAGGTTTCATGCAAGAAAAGCTTGTGCAAGAAGGTCTCATGCAAGAAGAACTTGTGTGAAAAAGACTCATGCAGGAAGGACCTGGGGTATTATTCATTCGGTTACAGGAGGTAGTATTATGGGAGAGATGAATACTAAGGCAATGTATAAATTATCATATGGACTTTTCATATGTACGGCTGTTGATGGGGAGAAGATGAACGGCTGCGTTACAAATACCGCAGTTCAGGTGGCTTCCGATCCGAATCTTATATCTATAGCCATTAACAAGGCGAACTTTACTCATGATATGGTAAAGAAGACCGGAAAGTGCAATGTTTCGGTTATTAGTACAGAAGCGGATTTTGAGCTTTTCAAGCATTTCGGTTTCCAGTCAGGAAGAGATGTTGATAAATTCGCAGATTATCCGAAGTCATCATACGAGATTGCGGAAAACGGCATACCATTTATTACTGCCGGAACTAATGCGTATTTTTCACTGAGCGTTGAAAGCTCTGTAGATCTTGGCTCACATACACTCTTTATCTGTAAGCCGGATTTTATGACTGTATTATCCGATGTGCAGTCATGTACATATGATTATTATCAGAATAACATTAAGCCGAAGCCACAGGCTGTAGGTCAGACACCGAAGGGTGAGACTATATGGCGCTGCACTATCTGCGGATATGAATATGTCGGAGAAGAGCTTCCGGATGATTTTATCTGCCCGATATGCAAGCATGGTTCGGATGATTTTGAGAAGGTTGTGCGTTAAGAAGCAGAACCGGTTATATCTATAAATTGAAAGTTGAGGAATAGTAAAATGGCACAGCTCTGGGGAGGACGTTTCTCCAAGGAAACAGACAAGTTGGTTTACGATTTTAATGCATCGATAAACTATGACAAGAGATTTTTGAAGCAGGATGTAAGAGGAAGCATAGCTCATGTTACAATGCTTAATTCTGTGGATATAATCTCCGATGAAGAGAAGGAGCTTATCATCAAGACATTAAATGAGATAGTTGATGATGTAGAGAGCGGAAAGCTTGAGATCACTTCAAAATACGAGGATGTTCACAGCTTCGTTGAGGCAAATCTCATCGACAGAACAGGTGATACAGGCAAGAAGCTTCACACCGGAAGAAGCAGAAATGATCAGGTTGCTCTTGATATGAGACTTTATATCAGAGATGAGATCACAGAGCTTAAGGGCGATATCGTAACTCTTATGCAGGAGCTGCTTGTTCTTATGAAGGAGAACACAGATACTGTTATGCCGGGCTTCACACATCTCCAGAAGGCACAGCCGGTTACATTTGCTCACCATACAGGAGCATATTTTGAAATGTTTAAGCGTGACCTTGAGCGCCTTTCAGATATTTATGAGAGAATGAATTATTGTCCGCTTGGTGCGGGTGCGCTTGCAGGAACAACCTATCCGCTTGACAGAGAGCTTACTGCAAGACTTCTCGGCTTCAAGGGACCTACACTTAACAGTATGGATTCTGTATCTGACAGAGATTATCTTATCGAGCTTCTGTCAGCACTTTCAACGATAATGATGCATCTTTCAAGATTTTCGGAAGAGATCATTATCTGGAATTCAAATGAATATCAGTTTGTTGAGCTTGATGATGCTTACTCAACAGGAAGCTCCATCATGCCTCAGAAGAAGAACCCTGATATCGCAGAGCTTGTAAGAGGCAAGACAGGCCGTGTTTACGGTGCGCTTATTACCATGCTTACTGTAATGAAGGGTATCCCTCTTGCATACAACAAGGATATTCAGGAAGATAAGGAAATGACATTTGACGCCATTGATACAGTTAAGAACTGTGTGACACTCTTTACCGGAATGATCTCAACCATGAAGATCAACAAGGTAAGGATGAAGAGCAGTGCTTCAGGCGGCTTTACAAATGCTACTGACGCAGCTGATTATCTTGTAAATCATGGCGTGGCATTCAGAGATGCGCATGGAATCATCGGACGTCTTGTTCTTAGATGTCTTGAGCTCGGTGTAAGTCTTGACGAGCTTCCGCTTGAAGAGTATAAGGCAATCTGTCCTGCCTTCGAGGAGGATATATATAAGGCTATAAGCATCGAAGAATGTGTTAACAGACGTAATACCATCGGCGCTCCGGGACCGGAGAGCATGAAGGAAGTTATAGAGAAAAATGAAGCATATCTCAGAGGTATAGTACAATGAACAATACAACAAAGCAGAAATACGAACTTGCTGAAAGAATGCTGAAGGGAAAGATCCCGGCTGAAGAAGTACAGATGATGACCGGACTTGATATGTCAGTTATTAAGAAGATCGAGGAAGAAATCGCACCTATGGTCAGGGATGCAAAGATACTTCAGGGACTTGACAATAAGGAGCTTAATATCGGCGAAATCCTTTTTGATAACAACGGAACAGATGAGGAAGCCGACAAGGATTATTGATAATGATATCAGAAAACATTTCAAATGTCAGAGCAGCGGTAACAAAGCTGATCAGGGATGAAGCTTTGGGTGAACTCCTTCTATACAGCCTTGAGGTTAAAAAATCATGTACGATTGCCATAGAAGGCAGGAAGAACATGGACTTTTATGATACTGATGATGAGACGTGTGATGCTGAAGAATATATCAGGTGGAAGGATGCACGTGATATATTCTTCCAGAGCATCAAGGGAAGCAGACTCCCTCTTGGCTTCAGGATAGTCCTGCTTGCAGGAAAAAAGCTTACCATGAAGGTCATAGCTGAGGCTGATACCGTACTTAAGGCATCAGATGTTGCCTCGCTGGGCATAAATATTTATTATGACAGAAACGGAATGAGAGTAACAGACGGCACCTCCCTTAAGGTTTTTACCATGGATAAAAGCCTTGAGAGAAGCTGGGATGACTATGTAAAGCGTTTGATAAGCGGCTTCGAAGAGGATGCCGGATAATTAAAGCATGAAAAAATTATATGATGAACTTGATAATAAAATGAAGAACAGCAGGCAGAGTAAGGGAATAATCTATATTCTGCTTGCTGCCTTTTTCTTTTCTATAATGACTATCATGGTCAGACTTTCCGGAGACCTTCCGACTATGCAGAAGGCATTTTTCCGGAATTTTGTTGCGGCCATATTCTCAGGAATAGTCCTCTTTCGTACAGAAGAGAAGTTTTATATCAGAAAGGACAGCTGGTTTTCTCTCTTCATGAGAGCAGGCTTTGGTACAGCAGGTCTTATAGCCAATTTCTGGGCAATCGATCGTCTGGGAATTGCGGATGCAAATATGCTGAATAAAATGTCACCTTTCTTCGCGATAATCCTTTCGATATTTGTACTTAAGGAAGTGCCGAAGAGGTTTGAGGTGATCTGCGTAATAGTTGCCTTTATAGGAGCTGCGCTTATCATCAAGCCTACAAAAGGTATAGCGAGCCTTCCTGCACTGGCGGGGCTTTTCGGCGGATTTGGAGCAGGAACTGCATATACATTTGTGCGTAAGCTTGGAAAGCAGGGAGAGAGAGGACCGGTGATAGTAATGTTTTTCTCGGTATTTTCAACACTTGTATGCCTTCCCTGGCTGATCTTTGATTATCATCCAATGACCGGAAAGCAGTTTTTATGTCTTCTCGCTGCGGGTACTGCAGCCTGCATAGCACAGATGTGCATAACAGCGGCTTATACATACGCACCGGCCAAGGAAATATCCGTATATGATTATACGCAGGTTATCTTTGCAACCTTCTGGGGTATGCTGCTTTTCTCGGAGGTTCCGGATTACCTCAGTATTACCGGATATGTTCTGATAATAGGGGTAGCGGTGCTCAAATGGAAATATTCGCGAAGGATAATATGATCAAAAAACAGATTTTTGCAAAAATGTATATATAATAGTATACATTTTTTAAAACATTTGTTATTTTTTACAAAATTTATAATTTGTAAATTTTTTTATGGAAACTTTTATTTTAATAAAGTACAATATATGTGCTTTAATGCGCAAAATTTTTATCAGACGTTTGTCAAAGGAGTCATACAATGGGCGGTTTTTTTGCAGCAGCATCAAAAGAGGATTGTGTATTTGATCTTTTCTTTGGTACAGATTATCATTCACACCTCGGAACAAGAAGAGCAGGTATGGTTGTTTATGGTAAGGATGGTTTCAACAGATCTATTCACAATATAGAGAATTCACCATTCAGAACCAAGTTCGAGAAAGAGATCAATTCCATGAGCGGCAATATGGGTATCGGCTGTATCTCAGATTATGAACCACAGCCACTTATAGTTCGTTCACATCACGGAACTTATTCGATCACAACAGTCGGAAAGATCAATAATACTGATGAGATAGTAGAGAAGATCTTTTCAAACGGCAAGACTCATTTCCTCGAAATGAGCGGCGGTGACATTAATGCTACCGAGCTTGTTGCAGCCATCATCAATCAGAAGGATAATATTGTTGAAGGTATGCAGTATGCGCAGGAGCTTATTGACGGTTCTATGTCAATCATGCTTCTTACTCCGAAGGGAGTTTATATCGCTCGTGATAAGATGGGCAGAACACCTATCATAGTAGGTAAAAAGGACGATGGATACTGCGCTACATTTGAATCATTTGCTTATCTGAATCTTGGATATAAGGATTTCAAGGAACTTGGTCCTGGAGAGATAGATGTCATGACTCCTGAAGGAGTCAGAGTACTTGCCAAGCCGGGCGAGGATATGCGTATATGTACATTCTTATGGGTTTATTACGGATATCCGTCATCAACCTATGAAGGCGTAAATGTAGAACAGATGCGTTATGACTGCGGTAAGCTTATCGCTCGTCGTGATAAGGAAAGCGGAATGGATCAGGGAGTTGATATAGTTGCAGCTATCCCGGATTCAGGAACAGCACACGCAGTCGGATATGCAAATGAATCCGGCATTCCTTTCTCGAGACCATTTGTTAAATATACACCAACCTGGCCGAGAAGCTTTATGCCGACAGTTCAGTCCAAGAGAAATCTTATCGCCAAGATGAAGCTTATTCCTATCCATGAGCTTATCGAGGATAAGAGCCTTCTTATCATCGATGATTCAATCGTAAGAGGAACACAGCTTGGTGAGACTACAGAATTCCTGTATGAGAGCGGAGCTAAGGAGGTTCATATCAGACCGGCCTGCCCACCACTTCTCTTTGGATGTAAATATATTAATTTTTCAAGATCAAATTCTGAGATGGAGCTCATCGCAAGAAGAGTTATCTGTGAAGAAGAGGGCGATAATGTTGAGAGAACAGTTCTTGATGATTATGCAAATCCTGATTCTGACAGATATCACCTTATGCTTGAGAAGATCCGCCAGAAGCTTAACTTCACATCCCTCAGCTTCAACAGACTTGATGATATGATCGAGGCCGTAGGTATCGATAAGAGCAAGCTCTGCACATACTGCTGGGACGGCAGAGAATAATTTCCTATTTTGTATTTATAATGATCATAATATGCTTTCCAAGGTCACATATGGCTTTGGAAAGCTTATTTTATATTATTGACATTTTGTTTATGTTGATGTATAACATTATTAGCACTCGAACGTAATGAGTGCTAATTATATTTATGAAAAGAGGTTTGATCAGCATGGCTACTAAGCAGGGCAGTCTTACAATCAATAGCGAAAACATTTTCCCTATAATCAAGAAATGGTTATATTCAGATCATGATATCTTCATCAGAGAGCTTATCTCAAATGGCGTAGATGCCATTACAAAGGTAAAAAGACTCTCATCAATGGGTGAAGCAGATATTCCATCCGGAGAGACCTACAAGGTTACTGTATATGCAAGTCCTAAGAATAAAACTCTTACATTTGAAGATAACGGAATAGGTATGACGGAAGAAGAGGTTGATAAGTATATCAATCAGATAGCTTTTTCCGGAGCAACGGATTTCCTTGAGAAATATAAGGATAAGGATCAGAACGATCAGATCATCGGACATTTCGGACTTGGTTTTTATTCTGCATTCATGGTAAGTGATAAGGTTACTATCGAGACTCTTTCTTATAAAAATGATGCAAAGCCTGTTTACTGGGAATGTGACGGCGGAACTGATTTTAATATGGGCGAGGGCAGCAAGACTGAAAGAGGTACAAGGATCACACTTTATCTTTCAGAGGACAGCCTTGAGTTTGCAAATGAATACAGAGTTCGTGAGATAATAAATAAGTACTGCTCATTCATGCCTGTTGAGATATATTTCATCAATGTAGATGATGAAGAGAAGAAGGCAGCAGAGAAGGCCAAGAAGGCCGCTGAAAAGGCTGAGAAGAAGGCTAAGAAGGCAGCAGAAAAGGAAGCAAAGAAGGCTGCTAAGCTTAAGGAAGAGGATGATTTCCTTGGCGGACCTTCAGAGAAAAAGGATGACAAGAAGGATCAGGTCGAAGACGCTGATTTCGAGGATGTTGAAGAAGAGGAAGAGGAGGATAAGGGACCTGTACCTCTTAATGACACCAATCCGCTTTGGGTAAGAATGCCTGCAGACTGCAAGGATGAGGATTATAAGGACTTCTATCAGAAGGTATTCCTTGACTTCAAGGAGCCGCTTTTCTGGATACATTTAAATATGGATTATCCGTTCAATCTTAAAGGAATACTGTATTTCCCAAGGATCAATCCAACTGTTGACCAGCTTGACGGAAAGGTTAAGCTCTACAACAATCAGGTATTCGTAGCAGATAATATCAAGGAGGTTATCCCTGAATTCCTTCTTACACTTAAGGGTATCATCGATTGTCCGGATCTTCCTCTTAACGTTTCAAGAAGTGCACTTCAGAACGATGGATTTGTTAAGAAGATCTCTGATTATATTACCAAGAAGGTTGCAGATAAGCTTATCGAGATGTACAAGAAGGATAAAGAGAAGTATGAAAGCCTTTGGGAAGACATTTCTCCATTTATCAAGTTCGGTGCATTAAAGGATGATAAGTTCCAGGATAAGATGAAGGATTATATGATCTTCAAGAATATTGAAGGAAAGTATATCACCCTTCCTGAGTACCTTGAGGCAGCCAAGGAGAAGCATGAGAACAAGGTATTTTATATTACTGACGAGCGTGAGCAGGCTCAGTATATTGAGATGTTCAAGAAGGCCGGAACAGACGCTATCTTCCTTACACACAACATCGACAATCCATATATAACAAATATGGAAATGAAGAATGAAGGCGTAAAATTCCTCAGAATCGATGCTGACGTAAATGAAGGAATAGTAGGAGAAGCCCTGTCAGAGGAGACAGTTAAGGAATATACAGACAAGCTTACAGAGACCTTCAAGAAGGCGCTTAACGTTGAGAAGATAAATGTCAAGGTTGAAAATCTGAAGGATGAAACCATATCTTCAATGCTTACACAGTCAGAGGAACAGAGAAGAATGGCTGAAATGATGAAGGCTTACAGCTTTGGCAACGGAAATAATCCTTTTGGAGATTCAAAGTCAGGCGAGACTCTTGTGCTTAATGCAAACAACAGCCTTGTAAAATATGTGCTTGATAATCCTGAAGGGGAGAATACCGAGACAGTATGCTGCCAGCTTTATGATCTTGCAGTACTTGCAAACAGACCGCTTGACGCTGAGGAGCTTACTAAGTTCGTGGCAAGAAGCAACAAGATACTTTCGATGATAGTTTCATAAAGCAGAAAAAACGTAATAATATAACTGAAGGCTATATTTTTATAGCAGTATGCTGAGAAATACATTTTTTTAAAAAGAAGCGTGGATATCGATATTTTGTATGGACAAAATATTATATATCCGCGCTTTTATATTTTACATTTAATGTTAAATTTGTTAGAATATGTATAAGTATATGCTTTTATATTTTTAGCTGTAGTATGGGGTAAGTTGATATTTAATATTGACCTTTTTAGAACTTATGGGAGGGTTATATGAAACAGTTTCAATTTGAATATCAGAGTAACGAGGAATTTGTAAATTCCATAAAAAGGATAAAACAGTGGTGCAATACCTCGGTTGTTTCAAATGTCCTTTTTCAGATCTATTCAGAGACACTTGATAAAAGTAAGATTCATAATATCTGTGAGGTAATCTGGCAGGAAATGCCGGAAGCTCTTTATATGGGAAGCTCAACCAATGGAAATATCATCAACGGTGAGAAAAGTGATAAGCCGATCACTATTATCTGTACTGTTTATGAGTATCCTTCGACCAAGGTAAAGCTGCTTCAGTATGTTCTTAATGCTGATACTGCGGCAGATGTGGCGGGTGAACTGATAAGGATCACACGCGAGAATCCGTGGGTTAAATCCATTATGACATATACTACTATGAGAGGAATGTCAATGTCGGATTACTGTGATTTTCTGAGTGATCTTCCGAAGAATGTTGTATTCTGCGGTGGAGGGGCATTTTCTGAAGATATAAATGATGACTCAGCTTATGTATTCTCATCAAAGGGACCGATCAGTGATCATGCGGCTGTATTTATCCTTACAGGCGGTGAGGATTATTATGTACGTGCGCTTCATGTTACCGGATGGAAGCCGCTCGGAAGGAATCTCAAGGTTACTAAAGCCAAGGGACCGGTTCTTAAAGAGCTTGATGGCGAACCGGCTTATAAAACATATTTCCGATATCTAAATATCAATAATGACGAGAACTTCTTTACAAATACACTTGAATTTCCGTTCCTTTATGAGCTGTACGGCAACGATATACTGAGAGCTCCGATCGCATGTACAGAGGACGGCTCTCTTGTAATGACTGCTGATATAGCAGAAAATGTAAACGCCAAGATCGCATACGGTGATCCGTGGACCATCCTTGAAAGCGTTGATAATGCAGCTGCTTCATTCAGGGATTTCGTTCCGCAGACCTTTACTGTATTTTCATGTGCCGGCAGAAGGACCTTCTGGGGTGATGATGAGATAAGTACAGAGACAAAACCATTTCAGTCGATCGCACCGACTTCAGGCTTCTATACCTCAGGCGAGTTCCTTAGAAATGGTGATCATGTAATACAGCATAACGTAACTCTTGTTGTAGAGGCGCAGAGAGAAGGACCGATCTCAACCAAGGGAGCTCCGAAGGTGGATGTGAAGCGGTCGGATTTCTCAGGAAAGGTATCGATGATAAACCGTCTGGCTACATTTATCCAGGCTGCGACTGAAGAGCTTGAGGAAGCCAACAGACGTCTTAAGCTGTCTTCTATAACCGATGGACTCACAGGCCTTTATAACCGTACCGAGATTCAGAGAAGGATAAGTGAGAAGGTAAATGAATTTGAGGCTTATTCGGCTCATGGTAAGTCCGGCATAGGCGCGGCGCTTATCATGATGGATATAGATAATTTTAAATCCGTAAATGACAATTATGGCCATAATGAAGGTGACAGAGTCCTGATAGGACTTTCGGATATGATCAGGGAAACACTGATAGAGTTTGCTCCGGAAGCTTCTGCAGGAAGATGGGGCGGAGAAGAATTTATGATACTTTGCCCTGAAATGAACAAAGAAAAAGCGGTTGAACTTGCCGAAATTCTTAGAATGCGTTTTTCAGAGCTGGAATTTCCTTTCGCAGGAAAGCGTACGATGAGTCTTGGCGTTACAGAAATGATCGCCGGCGAGAATTCGGATATATGCTGTGTGAGAGTAGATGATGCTTTGTATGAGGCAAAGAGAACCGGTAAAAATAAGATAGCTATAGGATGATAAAGTATGCTTTTGTGAGCTGATCGAGAGAGCTTTGGTCAGAGATAGGGGGATAAAAATGAAATATTGCATATTTTGCGGTAAGCAGATAAATGATGATAATGCTTTCTGCATATACTGTGGAAATAAGCAGGGCGGACAGCCATCCCGGCCGGCAGACAGTGCACCGGGAAATGCAGGTGGACAACCAATGAACAGTATGCCGGGAAATGCCGGTGGTCGTCCAATGAACAGTATGCCGGGAAATGCCGGTGGTCGTCCAATGAATGGTATGCCGACAAATGCATCAGCAGCTGTTGGCGGTCAGTTTCAATATGTACAACATAATATGATGAATGGGGCGAATAACCCTCAGAATATGTATCAGACTCCTGCAGGAAATGCAGGAGTCTACTCTACGTATGGTCAGCCTGCAATGCAGAACTTTTCAGGACAGCAGGCAGGTGCTTCGTATTCAAGGCCAAAGAATAAGCCGGAGAAGAACAGTAAGCTTCCAATCATAGTTGCAGTTATCGCATCAGCTCTGACTGTACTTGGTCTATGCGTGCTTGGATATTTCCTTTTTATTAAGGATAAAGGCAAAGATGATAAAGATAATGAACCAAGCTCTTCGTATGTAAGCGGAAGTACTACAGAGAGTAATACAGGCGTTTCCGGTGGAGGCATTGCTTCTACAGAAGATAAAACTACAGCGGCTCCGGCTACGGATAAGACGACCGAAGCAACGACCGAAGAGGTTGTAGATAATTCATATCAGGGAATACTCGGCAGGGTAGGAAGCCGTCAGCATGCTGCGATAAATATCATTTCTGCAGATGTTTCGGAATATCCGAATGTTAAGCTTTATATCACTGTTGAAAATGATAACGGTGACAGTCTGGTCCTTAGTGATTCGGATATAGCAGTGGTTGAGACAATCTCGAGTGGTAAGGAGCTTGAATGCAAGGTAAAGTCATTTGAGCAGATAGAGGGCCGCGAAGGCGTAAGATTTGAGCTTATTGCCGATAAGTCGGGAAGTATGAGGGATGCGCTCCCTGAAATGAAGCGTATCATGAAGGAATTTGTCACAGTGCTTGATTACGGTTCAGGTGACAGAGCAGAATTCCTTGCCTTTGATACATATGTAATGTATATGTGTACCGCTACAGATGATCAGTATCTTCTGAGTAACGGTATTGATAATATGTCTACTTATGGTGAGACAGCGCTTTATGATGCACTTTATGAAGGTGTTATAAATGCAGGCTCTGTGAATGGCGCAAAGTGTGTGATCGCATTTACGGATGGAGCTGACAACCAGTCGGTACATACAGCGGAAGAAGTTATAGCAAAGGCACAGGAGCTCACGGTTCCGATATTTATCATAGGAACCTCAGAGGGCAGAAGTGATATCTACGATAAGATCACAAGTAAGACAGGCGGACGTTTCTGGTATATCGGAAATATAAGCGATATGTATTCCGTGCTTACAGAGATTTACGAGATAGAGAAGAATACATATTGTCTTACATACGAGTCTGATGGTAAGGCGGATGCATTTTCGGAGAGAAATATCGGTATCGTAATCGATGACGGAACCTACGGCGGTGAATGTAAGCAGTGGGTTAAGCCGGGCAAGACTATAGAAGTAAAGCTTCATGAAAAAGGCTACGAAGTGATCGCGGCAGACATCTCATGGACAGAGGCAAATGCCGAAGCTATAAGACGCGGCGGACATCTTATCACCATCACTTCACAGGAAGAAATGGATACTGCAGTAAAGCTTGCAGAAGAAAAAAATCTTGAATTTGTATGGATAGGTGGTTATACTTCTGTGAGAAATGGCAGTGCATACGGACACTGGATAACCGGTGAAGATTTCTCATATCAGGCATGGTACAACAAGGAACCGTCCAGAACGGATAAAGACGGTGCAGAAGAAATGTATATCATGCTGTGGAAGATCGGTGATGAATGGTCATGGAACGATCAGAGAAATGATCCGATAAAGGATACAGGACTTGAGTATTTCAAGTCGAAGACCGGTTATATCATAGAATTTGAATAAATTAAGCTTATAAACAGTCTGATAAAAGGACTATTTATAAAGCTTGGAACAGCAGGTAAAAATGAATAAACCAGAAGATGAAAAGAAAGGCAGCAACCCTATAAAGGGAGGTGCTGCACAGTACATGCTTCTTAAGAAGCTGGTAATAATCCTAACAGCTCTTGTAGTGGTACTTCTTATTTCAAATACAGTACTCCTGATAAAGCTTATCTCAAATTCCAATGAGAGAAAGGATGTTGCTCAGAAGGTAAATGGAGAGAATTATCTTGAAAGCAGCATAGCCTCCGGAAGCGGAACTGAGGAGGACCCTCAAGTATCAGGAAATTTAACTGAGGATAATACTGATGATTCAGGAGCTTCCTCTGAAAAGATAACCGATAAAACGGATGATACTTCTTCGGAAGAGATAAGTACTACAGAGACAGCTGTTAAATCGGAGGATGAAGAGCTAGACAGACAGGTTGAGGAAATCCTTAAGGGTATGACTCTTCACGAAAAGATCTGTCAGATGTTTATAGTAACACCGGAGGAACTTACAGGATACGAGACGTGTACCGCCGCGGGTGAAGCAACCAAGGCCTGTCTTAATGATTATCCTGTTGCGGGAATCATTTATTTTGCATCAAATCTCGAAAGCAGAGAGCAGACAACTGAGATGATCAGTAATATGAAGAGCTATGCAAAGGAGATAAACGGACTTCCTTTCTTCGTATCGGTTGATGAAGAGGGAGGAATGGTTGCAAGATGCGCAGATGAGCTGGGAACGACCACCTTCAGCAATATGTATGAATATAAGGATGAAGGAACCGAGACAGCATATAATAATGCAAGGACCATAGCTGAAGATATATCGCAGTTCGGATTCAATCTGGATTTTGCTCCGGTAGCGGATACATGGTCTAACTATGATAATACTGTTATCGGCAAAAGAGCCTACAGTGATGATTTTGAACAGACTGCTGAGCTTGTTGCGGCAGCGGTTAAGGGCTTTAATGACGGCGGTGTTTTATGTTCGCTGAAGCATTTTCCGGGACATGGTGATACGAGTCAGGACAGTCACAGCGGAGCGGCTTATGTAACAAAAGGTATAGAGGAGCTGGAGCAGGAAGAGCTGCTCGCTTTTAAAAGCGGTATCGATGCAGGCGCAGACTTTGTAATGGTTGGTCATCTTACGATGACCGGCGTAGACGGACTGCCGGCTTCATTTTCATATACGATGGTTACAGAAGAGCTTAAAAATAAGCTTGGCTTTAAGGGCGTTGTAATAACCGATGCACTTGAAATGGGTGCTATCGCGAATATTTATTCGAGCGCAGATGCTGCCGTAAACTGTGTTGAGGCAGGAATTGATATAATGCTGATGCCTGCAAACCTTTCAGGAGCTGTCGATGGTATTAAGTCAGCTGTTGAGTCAGGAAGCATCACTGAGGAAAGAATCAATGAAAGCGTCAGAAGGATAATCAAATTAAAGCTTAAGAAGCTTAAGGATAAATAGTAAATTTTTAGGATTATAAAAAGGTCAGGAAAGAAATATGAAGATTTTTAATACTTTAACAAGAAGAAAAGAAGAATTTGTTCCGATAACTCCGGGTAAGGTTGGTATTTATGTATGCGGACCTACAGTTTATGATTATATCCATATCGGAAATGCAAGACCAATGATCGTATTCGATACACTCAGAAGATATCTTGAGTATAAGGGATATGAGGTTAATTATGTTTCAAATTTCACTGATGTGGATGATAAGATCATTAAGCGCGCTATTCAGGATAATGTCGATTCAACCGTCATTTCAGAGAAGTACATCGAAGAATGCAAGAAGGATATGAAGGCTCTTAATGTGCGTCCTGCAACAACCCATCCTCAGGCAACAAAGGAAATTCCTGACATGATCGATATGGTTAATACACTCATCAATAAGGAGCATGCTTACGAGAAGAATGGTACTGTATATTTCAGAACCAGAAGTTTTAAGGATTACGGAAAGCTTTCACATAAGAATATAGATGAACTTGAATCAGGACACAGAGATGATGCGCACCAGCTTAAGGTAAGCGGAGAGGATGAGAAGGAGGATAACCTTGATTTCGTTCTCTGGAAGCCTAAGAAGGAGGGCGAGCCATCATGGAGTTCACCTTGGGGCAATGGCCGTCCGGGCTGGCATCTTGAATGCTCAGTAATGTCCAAGAAATATATCGGAGGAACTATCGATATCCATGCGGGCGGAGAGGATCTTATCTTCCCTCATCATGAGAATGAGATAGCTCAGAGTGAAGCTGCAAATGATGCAGAGTTCGCAAGATACTGGATGCATAACGGATTCCTCAGGATCAATAATGAGAAGATGAGCAAGTCACTCGGAAACTTCTTCACAGTCAGAGAGATCTGCGAGAAATATGATCCTCAGGTCATAAGATTCTTTATGCTTTCAGCTCAGTACAGAAGTCCGCTTAACTTCTCAGAGGATCTTATCATAGCTGCGAAGAACGGACTTGAGAGAATCCTTACATCAGCTGAGAAGCTTAGAGACGTTATTGCAAATGCTGCAGCTCCAGCAGAGCTTCAGGCAGGCGAGCAGGAGGTTATTGATGGAATTAAGCCTTATGTTGAGAAATTCGAGGCTGCCATGGATGACGATCTTAATACAGCTGATGCAGTTTCAGTCATTTTTGAATATGTTAAGTATGTAAATACAAATGTAAATTCAGCTTCTTCAAAGGCGCTTGCAGAGGCACTTTATAAGGAGTTATCCGTACTTGCAGAGGTTCTCGGAATCATACTCGAGAAGAAGGATGATGATCTTGACAGCGAGGTAGAAGCACTTATCGCCGAGAGACAGCAGGCAAGAAAGGATAAGAATTTTGCAAAGGCTGATGAGATCCGTGACAAGCTTCTTGCTATGGGTATCGAGCTTAAGGATACCAGAGAAGGAGTAAAATGGAAGAGAATATGATGATATTCTCCGACGCTGAGTCAGGAGACGCCGTAGTTAGGAAGTATTCCGGACTTGCGCTGGCATACATCGGCGACAGTATATTTGATCTTCTCATTAAGGACTATTTTGTCAGAAGATCAAATATGTCAACGGAAAAATATCATAAGGTGGTCAGTGGAATAGTTAAGGCTGTCAATCAGGCGGCTCTCATTGACGAGATGTCTGAAGAAGGCGTTCTTACCGAGACAGAGTCGGATGTCTACAGAAGAGGCCGTAATTCCGCAATCCATACAAAAGCAAAAAATGCAACTATGGGAGAATATAAGAAAGCTACCGGTTTTGAGGCTGTCCTTGGTTATCTTTATCTTAAGGGTGATATGGACAGATTAAGATACTTTGCTGACAGAGCTTTGGAAAAGGCGGGTTTTTCTAAAAATGAAATATAACGATAAGAAATTCAGCGGTAAGAACGGCGCTGACAGAAAATACAGTGATAATAAATTTGCCGGTAAAAAATACGGCGATAAGGGCGGCAGAAGAAAGGACAGAGACGGCTTTTCGGAAAGGTCTGACGATGATCTTAAGGATAAGGCGGCAGACAGTGAAAGAGACGGTGAGGAGACAGCTGAGTCTTCTGACAGCAGTCTTGCAGAAGGAAGAAATGCCGTAACAGAAGCTCTTCGTTCGGGAAGAACGGTTGAGAAGATATTTATCCAGGAAGGGATCTCAGACGGCTCGATCTCGACTATCATCAGAGAGGCAAAGAAAAAGAATATTATTTATTCTTTTGTATCAAAGCAGAGACTTGATCAGATGTCCGAGTCCGGAAGGCACCAGGGAGTTATCGCGTATTGTTCTGAATATACATATGCCGAGATAGACGATATCTTTAAGAAGGCGGCTGATAAGGGCGAGGATCCGTTCATAATCCTGCTCGATGAGATAGAGGATCCGCACAATCTCGGTGCGATCATAAGAACTGCAAATCTTGCGGGTGCTCACGGGGTTATAATTCCGAAGCACAGAGCTGCAGGACTTACCTCAACAGCTGTCAGAGCGTCTGCCGGTGCGGTATATCATACACCGGTTGTTAAGGTAACTAATATATCAAAGACAATCGATGAGCTTAAGGAAAAGGGATTGTGGTTCGCCTGCGCTGATATGGGCGGCGAATCTATGTATAAATGTAATCTCAAAGGACCGCTTGGCCTTGTTGTTGGAAATGAGGGCAGCGGTGTTTCAAGACTTGTGAAGGAAAAGTGTGATTTTATCGTATCAATACCAATGAAGGGAGATATTGATTCGCTTAACGCTTCAGTTGCGGCAGGGGTGCTCGCATTTGAAGTTGTAAGACAAAGGACGGGGGCATAAAATGAAAGATTATTCCGCTATGACTGATGCGGAGCTTGTTACAGCCGCAAAGGATGATGCCGATGCGGAGGGCTATCTGCTTAAAAAGTACAGCAGACTTGTCAGAAAGGAGATCAGATTTCTTTTTATCGTAGGCGCTGACAGTGACGACCTTCTTCAGGAGGGAATGATCGGACTTGTCAAAGCTATAAGAGGCTATGAGCCTGAAAAATATGCTGTTTTCAGTACGTTTGCTACCATTTGCGTAAGGCGTCAGGTGAGAACTGCGATAACATCATATAACAGAAAGAAGCATACACCGCTTAATTCGTATGTTTCATTTTATTCTGAGGACGGATCGGGAGAAATTTCCGATATTGCCGGAGATTCGGACTTTGATAATCCGGAGAATATAGTTCTTGCCGAGGAGAAGAGAGATGAGATCTTCCGTGAGATAGAAGAGAAGCTGAGTTCATTCGAGAAGAAGATACTTGAACTGTATCTGAATGGACTCTCATATTCCGAGATATCTCAGGAAACTGGCAAAAATGAAAAATCAGTAAATAATGCTTTGGTGCGTATCAGATCAAAGCTTAAAGTATTAAATGAAAAAGGAGAGTAGAGAAAATGAGTAAATGTATTTACTGTGGTACAGAACTTGAAGAAGGGGCAAAATTCTGTGCTGCCTGCGGTAAGAAGCAGGAACCGGTTCAGCAGCCCCAGGGAGCGGGTCAGGCTGCAAACGCCGGAATGCAGCAAAGCTATGACCAGCAAGCAAATTATGCGCAGCAGGCTTACAGCCAGCCGCAGCAGAGCTACAGTAGTCAGGGCGTTCCTGCATCTCAGATGGGATACGGACAGCAGCAGTATCAGGCATCTCAGCAGCAGTATCAGGCATCTCAGCAGCAGTATAGTCAGCAGGCTTACGGACAGCAGGGATACCAGCAGGTGCAGGGCTATAATGCACAGCAGTATGGACAGGCACAGGGCTATGGATATAACCAGCAGGGGTATCCTGGTTATGGTTACGGCGGAAGCGGTAAGGCAAAGAAGGCTGTAGCCGGTGTTGTAAACGCAAAGCTCAGCTTTAAGCAGATACTCTGTATAATAGCTGCGATGTTTATCATTTTTTCACCATTTTTAAATTTTGCATCCATTCATGCTAAGGTTGGTACAAGTTTTGTAGGCAACAAGGGACTGACAGCAGGAAATAACAACGGAAATAATGGTAACGTAAACATTTATAATCTTGATTTTGATGATATCTTTGATGATGACAATCTTGTAAATGATATTAAGCTTAAGGCAACTGTTGGCTTTAACCTTTTTGAACTGAGCAAGCTCAGCGGATCGGTTAGATCGGTTATCAATTCACAGAATGCTGTAAGTATTGATCTTGTAAAGAGTCTGTATGATCAGGCTGATGCAATGAGAGATAATATCAAGAGTACTATAAACAGTCGTGTGTCAGGTATGGGATATTTTAATGACGGCGTTATTGATGAAGCTTTTGGTACAGCTCATCTTATCATCTGGGGAAGATTTCCACTGCTTGTACTTCCTTATGTGATCATGCTCGGCGGTATAGCACTTATTGCAGGTACATATCTCAGAAAGAAGATAGTAAGCTACATCGGCTGCGGTGCAGTTCTTGTTTCACTTTTCTGGCTGATGCTGGTTTCAGGACATTTCTTCAGCATGGCAGGTATAGGAGTGCTTGTAATGCTTGCAGGTTCAGTTACAGGTATCGTTGCTACAGTACTTGACAAATAAGTCTTTGAACGGATGTCATCCGGATGACTGTATTTGCTTGATGATATTTGTTTAACGAAATTTGGTTGACAAATTTGTTGACAAAGAAGAAAAGATTTATTATTATTGAGAAGTTGAATTTGCTGTTATAGCTCAGTAGGTAGAGCGCAACATCGGTAATGTTGAGGTCACGGGTTCGATTCCCGTTAGCAGCTTATCATTTCTCGGCGGGATCTTACGATCCCGCTTTTTTTATTCTAAATAAGCACACATAATACTAATGGTACACATAATATCAACATAATATTACTTTTTTTCGGCTATTTTGTGTATTTTCCGGCCAGAAACACATTTTACATACTAAATTTAATAAAAAATCAATTATTTTATGTTAATCATATATTGAGTAATGAAAAATTTTGTGATAACATTAGCTTAACTATTGTTATTTAGCATGGATAAGTGTTTGTTGAAATATATAGTTTATTATGAGGAAAGGAAAATAAATGAAAAGACGTAAAACCGGTCGGAGAGGCTTTGCAGTAATGATGGCGTTATGCTTTATGCTTACTGCTGTATTCGGACAGAACAGGATCAGGGCTTCATTTGCGGTAAATGATAAGACCTATGATCTGACAGATTTTGAAGATTATATGGATAGCGAAGGCTTTCCGGAAAGCTATAAACCTTACCTTAGAAATATGCATGAGGCGCATCCGGAATGGGTTTTCAAGGCTGTTCACACAGGGATTTCCTGGGACGAGCTTATTGAAAATGAACGAAACAAGCCCGGAGATGTAAAGAATCTGATATACGGATCATATTATTATCCTCATTATAATTGGAGATCGACAGAGGTTGGTTATGACTGGGAGACTGATACATATTATTCATACGACGGTTATGTATGGTATGCAGCCTCGGATGAGATTCTTGCATATTACATGGATCCGAGAACCTACCTTTACGAAGAGTATGTATTTGCCTTTGAGGCACTTTCATATCAGGAGGGCTTCCAGAATATAAACGGTATTGAGGCGATACTTAACGGAACGTTTATGTATAAGACCAACGCCGTAGGAAGCAAGAAGAATTATTCATCGATAATGCTTGCGGCAGCTAAAAAATACGGCGTAAGTGCTTATCACATTGCGTCAAGGATCAGGCAGGAGATGGGAACAGAGCCGGGAGTTGCAGCTCTTGGTAATTCATCATCATATCCTGGAATATTTAACTATTACAATATAGGCGCTTATGATTCGCCTGACGGAAATGCTATCCTTAACGGACTGAGATATGCGGCGGGCTCCGGCTCATACGGAAGACCATGGAATACGGTTTCAAAATCCATCATGGGCGGAACAGAGTATATCGCGGGCTCATTCATCGGTGAGGGGCAGGATACCATATATACGCAGAAGTTTAATGTAACCAATCAGTCATGCCTTTATTACAATCAGTACATGAGTAATATTCAGGCACCTGCGAGTGAAGCAAATTCACAGTACTGGGCATATGCAGACAATGATCTCTTAGATTCATCAATAGTCTTCAAGATCCCTGTATATAAGAATATGCCTTCTGAGGCAGTAGAGAAGCCGGATGACAGCGGAAGCCCGAATAACTGGCTGAGCAGCCTTTCGGTCAAGAAAAATGAGGATACTGAAAAGACATATAAGCTTAGTTCAGAGTTCTCCGGAGACGTTAAATCATATTCGGTAACGGTTCCAAAGAGTCTGGATAAGGTATATATCAGTACATCTACAGTTAATGAGAATGCTTCGGTCAGCGGAGACGGATGGGTAAGTATTCCGGATTCCACGAATAATATAAAGATTGTTGTTACTGCGCAAAATGGCAACAAGAGAGTATACAAGCTTAAGATCACGAAGAAGACTACTACAGAGGAGCCGACAGAAGAACCGACTGATCAGCCGACAGATGAGCCGACGGAGGAACCTACAGATGAACCGTCAACTGATGAGCCGACAGAGGAACCAACGGAAGAACCGACAGAGGAGCCTGTCATCATACATAAGGGCGACCTTTCAGGAGACGGCAAGATCAATGCGCTGGATATAATCTTAGTGCAGAGACTTATAGTAGGACTTGATAATCTTACAGATGAGAAAAAGCTTCTGGCTGATATAAATGGAGATGACAAGGTAAATGCGCTGGACATCATTTTCATACAGAGGCATATAGTAGGTCTTCAGGAAATTATTTGGGATTAAGAAAAAATAGATAACAGAGGGAAAAAGTAAAAATGAACAACAGATTAAAAAGGGTAATGTCACTTGTAATATCATTTTTCATGATGACTGCGGTGCTTTTCGGAGTAGGCGGAAAAAAGGCTGATGCGGCGGAGATATATCTTTCGATGTCAGTTTCTTCTTCATCAGTGGATATAGGTGATCTTGTGACTGTAACTGTAAGTGCATATAGTGATGAATATTTCTCATGCGATATTGTTGTAAATTATGACAGCAGTATTCTTGAGTTTTATTCAAACAGCTTCGGAAGCGGAAATACTATCAATATTTCCGGATCCGGAAGTGCCGAGATAACCTTCAAGGCTATCGCAAGCGGCATAGCCTACGTTTCTACATCATCAGAGGCATATAACATTAACGGCGAGCAGGTTTATCCGGCAGAGCAGGGTGTAAATATTGAGGTAACAGATCCGAATACAACAGAGGAAACTACAGAGGAAACTACAGAGGAGACAACAGAGGCAACAACAGAAGAGACCACTACTGAAGAAGAAAGCTCTGAGACCACAGAGGAAACAACTGAGGATGAGAAGCTTTCAAAGGATTGCAGCCTTATGAGCCTCAGAGTTGGAAGCGGAACACTTTCTCCTGAATTTTCAGCTGATCAGACAAGCTACAATCTTACACTTCCTGAGAATACAACAAAGCTTGATGTAGAGGCTGTTCCTTCTGATGACAGAGCACAGTATTACATCAGCGGAAATGATGATCTTAAGAACGGACAGAATACTGTAACCATAGTTGTAACTGCAGAAAACGGAGCTTACAGAACATATACTATCTATGTTACCGTAGGTGAGGCAGAGGAAGAGCTTAAGTTCGAGCTTGACGGCAAGAAGTACGATCTTATAGAGGAAAGCATTAATATTGATGTTCCTGAAGGATTTACTGCTTCAACAGTTACATATAAGAAGCATAATATCAAATGTTATACATCAGCAAACAAGCTGATCAACATTATCTGTCTTGAGGATGAGGATTATGCACAGGCATGGTTCCTGGTTGATACATCAAATGATACATTCAGAAAATATGAGGAATTAAAGAGTGACTTTGCAAGATATGTACTTATTACAAAGCCTGCAACAGAGAAGGTTCCTGAAGGATTTAAGCCTGCAAAGTTAAAGCTTGGTGACGAAGAGATTGATGCATACGTATCTGAGAAGGATGGAAGCTACTATCTTATCTACGCAGCTGCTGTTGAAGGAGTTGGCGGATGGTATCTCTATGATACTAAGGATAAGAGCTTTATGAGATATGCAGATCTTACTCCTGAGAAGGAAGAGGAGATCACAACCGAGCAGCCTACAGAGGAAGTAACAACTGAAGAAGTAAAGACAATAGTTGTTGAGAAGCTTGTTCCTATGGAGGACAAGGGTATATTCACCAAGAAGAATCTGAAGCTTATGCTTATCGGTCTTGCAGCTATGTTTATCGCTGTATGTATCGCAGCTATCGTTCTTCTTGTTAAGGTAAGCTCACTCTCTAAGAAGGTTTCATCAAATATGAGAAAGAGAAGTGTGGCTGAAGAGCTTGCTCAGGAGGAAGAGCTTGAGGAAGGCTCAGAAGAGGATTATTACAATAATCCTGAAAATGAAGAGGATTACGTTTCGGGAGAGACTGAACAGTACAGTGAAGAGTGTAATGAGTCTTATGAAGAGACTGCCGGAGAAGACGGCGAGGTTTATGATGAGGCATCTTCAGAAGAGGCAGATCAGGAATATGCATCAGACGATACTGAGACTGAAATGATAGCTGATGAAGCATCAGACGAAACAGCAACAGAGATCATTTCAGAAGAGGCGGCAGAGCTTGCTGAAGAGACTGCAGATGATGTATATGATAATGAGACAGCAACCGAGATCATAGCTGATGAAACAGCAGCTGAGACAGTAGTGGCTGATGCTGATACGGTTGTTCTTCCGGATATTAATGCTGAAACATCTTCAGAGGATGCAGCTGCAGAAAGCTCACAGGAAGAGCCTGCTTCAAATTCATTCAGCAGATTTGAGCAGAGTGAAGAGCCTAAGAAGAAGACAGAGGATACGATCGGAATCCAGCTTGAGGATGCAATCGATAATAACAGCAATGTAAATGTTCCTCCTGTAGATGAGATATCCAAGAAGGAAGAGGCTATGAGATCAAGACCTTACGGAATTGATTCTGCATTTGATATAGTTGATGAGAATGACTATAAGAAAATGACTGAGGAACAGGGCGTTGATCCTGAGCTTGAGACTACTGATATTTCAGAGGTTGTATCACAGTTAAATGACAAGAACAGCGCTCTTAATGCGGCTGCAGCGGCATTTGCAAATATCAAAAAGAGTCTTGAGGAGTCAGAGACCGAAACTAAGAATTTGACAATTTCCAATGATAAAGATATAGTATTCCCTACAAAGGATTCTGACGAATAGATGGAGGACATGATGGAAGAAGCTGTAATCTCAAAAAATTTTATTGAGCAGATAATAGATAAGGATTTGGAGGAGGGCAAGGTCACTAAGATCGTGACCAGATTCCCTCCGGAACCAAACGGATATTTACATATAGGACATGCAAAGTCCATACTTCTTAACTATGGTCTTGCAGAGAAATACAATGGAAGATTCAATCTCAGATTTGATGACACCAACCCTACAAAGGAAAAGACTGAATTCGTTGATTCTATAGTTAAGGATGTTGAGTGGCTCGGAGCTGATTTTAGGGGAGAGATATTCTTCGCTTCCAATTATTTTGAGCAGATGTATGAAGGTGCTGTAAAGCTTATCAAGAAGGGCAAGGCTTATGTCTGCGACCTTTCTGCAGATGAGATCAGAGAGTACAGAGGTACTCTTACTGAACCGGGTAAGGACAGCCCTTACAGAAATAGAAGTATTGAAGAGAATCTCGAGCTTTTCGAGGCTATGAAGAATGGTGAGTTCCCTGACGGATCAAAGGTGCTTCGTGCAAAGATCGATATGAGTTCGCCTAATATCAATATGCGTGACCCTGTTATCTACAGAATTGCAAGGATGACACATCATAATACAGGAGATAAATGGTGCATTTACCCGATGTACGATTTTGCTCATCCTATCGAGGACGCTATCGAGGGAGTTACACATTCTATCTGTACGCTTGAATTTGAGGATCACAGACCTCTCTATGACTGGGTCGTAAGAGAGCTCGAGTATGAGAATCCTCCTAAGCAGATCGAGTTTGCAAAGCTTTATCTTACAAATGTTATCACCGGTAAGAGATACATCAAGCAGCTTGTTGAGAAGGGCATAGTTGACGGATGGGATGATCCTAGACTTGTTACTATCGCAGCTCTCAGAAGAAGAGGCTTCACTCCTGAAGCGCTTAAGAAATTCATGGAGCTTATCGGCGTAAGTAAGAGCCAGGCTTCAGTTGATTATGCTTATCTTGAATATGTTATCAGAGAGGACCTTAAGACTAAGGTTCCTAGAGTGATGGCTGTTCTTGACCCTGTAAAGCTTGTTATCGATAATTATCCTGAAGGAGAGACAGAGTATTTCGATATTGAGAATAATCCTGATACTGAGGATGCCGGAACACGTAAGGTATCATTCAGCAGAGAGCTTTATATCGAGAGAGAGGATTTCATGGAGGAGCCGCCTAAGAAGTATTTCAGACTCTTCCCTGGAAATGAGGTTCGTCTTAAGGGGGCATATTTTGTTAAGTGTACCGGCTTTGAGAAGGATGAGAACGGTAATGTTACAGTTATCCACTGTACATACGATCCTGAGACAAGATCAGGAAGCGGCTTTGAAGGAAGAAAGGTAAAGGGAACCATTCACTGGGTAAATGCTGCTGACGCTTATAACTGCACAGTAAGACTTTATGAGAACCTTGTTGACGAAGAGAAGGGTAAGCTGAATGAAGACGGAAGCATCAACTTCAATCCGAATTCTCTGACTGTCATTGATAATGCAAAGGTTGAGGCCGGACTTAAAGAGGCAAAGCCGGGTGAATCATTCCAGTTTATCAGAAATGGTTACTTCACTGTTGACAGCAAGGATTCTTCGGAAGGTAACCCTGTATTTAACAGGATCGTATCACTGAAGAGCTCATATAAGCCGGGTGTATAAATAAAAAAACAAAAAAATATTTGATTTTTTATAGATTTAGAATATATAATTTTTTTTGTTAACATTTTTTTATTGTTCAGTGCGTTTCGTGTGATGAGAGGTTTATATTCATTTTATGAGTAGTAAAAAGAAAGTTAAAGATCACAAAGATAAGAAAGTCAAAAAAGATAAAAGAGATAAAAAAGAGAAAAAATACGTTTATATTCTTCTTACAAAAACTGAGACTGTTCCTTCGAAGGTTATTCATTTCTTCAAGAGAATGCCGTATGTGCATGTTTCCATAGCTCTTGATGAGGAGCTTGATGAGCTGTACAGCTTTGCGAGAAAGAAGATCAACAATCCTTTCCGCTGCGGTTTTATCGATGAAGATATCACAACAGGAATATTCGGAAGAGACACAGAAACTAAATGCAAGGTCATGCGTCTTAGGATGACTGATGAGCAGTATCAGGAGCTTAAGGCTTCCATAGAAGTATTTAAGGAAAACAGGGAAAAGTATAAATATAATTATCTTGGCGTGCTTCTTATCTATTTCCACCGTGGATTTGAGCGAAAGTATAAATGCTTCTGCTCAGAATTCGTTGATAAGGTGCTTAAGATGAGCGGAATCGATCTTTTTAACAAGAAGTCAGAGAGAGTAATACCTGATGATTTCAGGACCTGTGACAAGCTTGAGACCACCTATGAGGGTAAGCTTACCTCATACAGGGACTATCTTCACAGAAATGTAATACTGGCAGATAATTTATCAAAATGAGTATGAATATTTATCAGGAAGGAAGCGACCTTGTCGTTTCCGGTATAGAAAGCTTTAACTTAAGAGAATGTTTGGAATGCGGTCAGTGCTTTAATTTCGTCAGATTGGATCAAAGCACTGACGATTCTTTTTGTGCATACAGGATCATTGCCGGCGGCAGGGTCCTTTTTGTATGCGAAAAATCCGGCAAGGAATCCGGGGAGGAATATAAGCTTATATTCAAAAATACTGAAATGTCAGATTATTATGATTACTGGGAGAATTTTTTTGATCTAAGGACTGACTACAGCAATATTAAAAAAAGCATCATTAAAGGTTCACCTGAGCTTTCTAAGGTGATTGAAGAAAACTCCGGTATAAGGCTTCTTAATCAGGATTTCTTTGAAACGCTTATATCATTCATCATTTCCCAGAATAAGCAGATCCCGCAGATCAAGGCGGTTGTAAGGAATATATCAGAAATGGCCGGGGATAAGGCTGCAGAAAATGCTGCCAATGCATGTGATGAAGAAATCTGTAAAATGACCGGCTGTAAGGCGGCTGAGCTTCCGGGTGAGGCGTATCTCTTCCCGACGGTTGAGCAGCTGATGAAGCTTTCAGAGGATGATATCAGAGTCTGCAAGGCGGGCTTTAGAGCGCCGTATATAAGAGATGCTGTGGAAAAGGTCTACAGCGGCGATATAAGCTATGAAAAGCTTATGAAAATGTCTACTGATGAAGCAAGAGAATCACTTATGACCATTAAGGGCGTGGGAGAGAAGGTGGCTAACTGCGTTCTTCTCTACAGCCTTGGAAGAAGAGAAGCTTTCCCTGTGGATGTATGGATGAAACGTATCATGGAGCATCTGTATTTTCATCAGGATACAGACAAGAAGATCATAGAAAAATACGCTTATGACAAGTTCGGAGAGCTGGCCGGTTATGCCCAGCAGTATCTTTTTATCTATGGAAAAGATAATTTGAAGAAATAAACGGCAAAAAATAACAAATATTTCACTTTTTAGGGTTGATTTTTAATAATAATAAGTTATAATGAATAATGTGTTAGCACTCAAAGCAAGTGAGTGCTAAAAATAAAATCAATAGGAGGAATATGAAAATGAAGATTTCACCACTTGGAGACAGAGTAGTACTTAAGTCAGCAGAAGTAGAAGAGACAACAAAGTCAGGTATCATACTTACAGGAAATTCAAAAGAGAAGCCTGTTTATTCAGAGGTAGTTGCTGTAGGCCCTGGAGCTGTTGTAGACGGCAAGAAGGTTCCTATGGAAGTTAAAGTAGGACAGAAGGTAATCTATTCAAAGTATGCCGGAACAGAAGTTAAGTTTGGCGATGATGAGTTTACTATCGTAAAGCAGGGAGACATCCTCGCTGTAGTTGAATAGTAAGAATTACCGGTTTTAATAAAACTTATGATGCCGGAAGGTGTCATTTATAAAGACGAAAAAGTAACGATCCATAAGAATTATCTATGGTCGTAAGGAGGATAAATTAAAATGGCAAAGGAAATCAAATACGGAGCTGAAGCAAGAAAGGCACTTGAAGCTGGTGTTAATCAGCTTGCAGATACAGTAAGAGTAACACTTGGACCAAAAGGAAGAAATGTAGTTCTTGATAAGTCATACGGCGCACCGCTCATCACAAATGATGGTGTTACAATCGCTAAGGAGATCACTCTTGATGACCCATTTGAGAATATGGGTGCTCAGGTAGTTAAGGAAGTAGCTACAAAGACAAATGATGTTGCAGGTGATGGTACAACAACAGCAACTGTACTTGCTCAGGCAATGATCAATGAAGGTATGAAGAACCTTGCAGCAGGAGCAAATCCTATTGTTCTTCGTAAGGGAATGAAGAAGGCTGCTGAAGAGGCTGTTAAGGCTATCACAGCTATGTCTAAGAAGGTTACAGGCAAGGATCAGATCGCTAAGGTAGCTGCTATTTCAGCTGGTGACGAAGAGGTTGGACAGCTTGTAGCAGATGCTATGGATAAGGTTTCCAAGGATGGTGTTATCACTGTTGAGGAATCAAAGACAATGCAGACTGAGCTTGATCTTGTTGAAGGTATGCAGTTTGACAGAGGATATGTATCAGCTTATATGGCAACTGATATGGAGAAAATGGTTGCTGAGCTTGATGATCCATATATCCTTATTACAGATAAGAAGATTTCAAATATTCAGGATATCCTTCCACTTCTTGAGCAGATCGTTCAGAGCGGAAAAAAGCTTCTCATAATCGCAGAGGATATCGAAGGCGAAGCTCTTACAACACTTATTGTTAACAAGCTTCGTGGAACATTCCAGGTTGTTGGTGTAAAGGCTCCTGGCTATGGTGACAGACGTAAGGATATGCTTCAGGATATCGCAGTTCTTACAGGCGGTACAGTAATCTCTTCTGAGCTTGGATTCGAGCTTAAGGATACTACAATGGATCAGCTCGGACGCGCTAAGTCTGTTAAGGTTACCAAGGAGAATACAACTATCGTTGATGGTCTTGGCAAGAAGGCAGCTATCAAGGACAGAGTTGCACTTATCAAGCAGCAGATCACAACAACAACTTCTGACTTCGACAGAGAGAAGCTTCAGGAAAGACTTGCCAAGATGGCAGGCGGTGTTGCAGTAGTACGTGTTGGTGCTGCTACAGAGACAGAGATGAAGGAAGCTAAGCTCAGGCTTGAGGATGCTCTCAATGCTACAAGAGCAGCAGTTGAAGAAGGTATCGTTTCAGGTGGTGGAGCAGCTTATGTTCACGCTATCAAGAAGGTTGAGAAGCTTGCAGCTGCACTTGAGGGAGATGAGAAGACCGGTGCTAACATCATTATCAAGGCACTTGAGGCACCTCTTTTCCACATTGTTGCAAATGCAGGTCTTGAAGGCGCAGTTATCGTAAATAAGGTTAAGGAAGAGAAGGATGCTATCGGTTTCGATGCTTACAAGGAAGAGTTTGTAAACATGGTTGAGGCCGGAATCATCGATCCTGTTAAGGTAACAAGATCAGCTCTTCAGAATGCTACATCAATCGCATCAACACTCCTTACAACAGAGTCAGTTGTAGCTGATATCAAGGAAGATGCACCAGCTATGCCAGCCGGTGGAATGGGTGGCATGGGCGGAATGATGTAATCATTTCCTGAACTATCTTAAGAAATTTAAACAGAGATTATCCACATTTACTGCTTGAATTATCTTGTTTCTTAATGTATTATATTTGACGAACAAATCCTTTTCCTGAAATGAGGTGAATATAGTGGGAGATGTAAAGGATAACGATGAGAAGATAGAAGAAGCAATTCTTGAAGAAGATAGAAAGAAGCCGGTTTCCAAGGATATGAATATCCAGTATATACTTAAGCTTCACCCTGAAAGTTCAGTCATTCTTATGAGCATAGGAATGGGCTGTATTACCTGCTTTGCCGCTGAGTTTGAATCATTGGCAGAGGCTTGTGCAGTACATGGACTTGATCCGGATGATGTTACTGAGTATTTGAATGGAGAACTTGGACTGCTTCCTGTTGAAGAATAGTTTTATCATTTAAGCGAGGCGGCTTAAGTCGTCTCGCTTTTGTGATTTTAGAGTTATGCGGGAAAGGAGCAAAAAATGATCAAAACAGTAGTTGGAATTGAAGGAATGATGTGCGGAATGTGTGAAGCACATGTAAATGATGCGATAAGAAGAGGTCTTAACGTTAAGAAGGTATCCGCTTCCCATAAGAAAAATGAAGCTGAGATCATTTCAGAAGAGGCTATCTCTCCTGAAGAGATTAAAAAAGTGCTTGCTCCGACAGGATACACTGTAACATCGATAAACAGTGAAGAATATACTAAAAAAGGATTTTTCTCAAAATGAAGATAGGAATTATGGATTCGGGTATCGGAGGTCTTTCCGTGCTTCATGAAGCGCTTCATCTGCTTCCTGAAGCAGAGTATCTGTTTTACGCGGATGTAGATCATGTGCCTTATGGTCTTAAGACACCGAGTCAGATTCTCGGGTATGTAACTGAAATAACTGAATTTTTGATCGATAAGAAATGTGACATCATCGTTGTTGCATGTAATACGGCAACCGCTGTTGCGATAGAGAATCTGAGAAGCAGATTTGATATTCCGATAGTAGGTATGGAGCCGGCTGTTAAGCCTGCCGTACTTCACAGTAATGATAAGAGAGTCATGGTCATGGCAACTCCTGTAACGATCAGGGAGAATAAGCTTAAGATGCTTATAGCCAGGGTGGACGAAGAGCATAAATGCGATCTCCTTCCGATGCCGAGATTGGTTAATTTCGCTGAGATGGAGATGTTCGAGGAGCCTGAGGTTTATGATTATGTGAAGTCAGAATTAAATGCGTATAAGCTTTCGGATTATTCAGAGCTTGTGCTTGGTTGTACGCATTTTAATTACTTTAAGCCATGCTTCAGGTCATTTTTTGGACCTGATATTGAGCTTATAGACGGCAACAGAGGAACCGTTAAGCATCTTGCCGATGTGCTCGGTATGGATGTATGTACGGAAGAAAAGAAGATAATTTACGATAAACCGTTTGATCTTATATATAATTCCGGAGTGGTATATTATGCTTCCGGAAGAGTTATAAATGATGAAAATATGCTTACACATATTATGAGGCTTCATAACAGACTTGAAGAAGTCAGAGGCATTTAGATAAAGGAGGATGAAGATTTGTACAGCTGGGAGAAAAATATAAGGACTGTTGAACCGTATGTACCGGGTGAACAGCCAAAGGAAACAAATATCATCAAACTGAATACAAATGAGAATCCGTACGGACCTTCACCAAGGATCGCTTCTATGAAGCTTGATACAGATTTCCTTAGAAAATATCCTGATCCGAGGGCCGGAATGCTTGTAGATAAGCTTGCAGAGTATCATGGCCTTTCAAGTGAACAGGTATTTGTCGGAGTTGGTTCTGATGACGTGCTTGCTATGTCATTTATGACATTTTTCAATTCTGACAAGCCGATACTCTTTCCGGATATAACATATTCATTTTATGATGTATGGGCTGAAATGCTGCGTATACCGTACGAGAAGCAGCCGCTTGACGAGAACTTCAATATCGTTAAGGAGGACTATATGAAGGAGAACGGAGGAATCATCTTCCCTAATCCTAACGCTCCGACAGGTATACTTGTAGATACTGATTTTATTGAGGATATTGTGAAGAATAATCCGTCTTCAATCGTAATAATCGATGAGGCATATATTGATTTTGGAGGAACCACGGCGCTTCCTCTTATCGATAAGTACGATAACCTTATCGTGGTAAGAACTTTCTCAAAGTCACGTTCAATGGCGGGACTCAGAATCGGTTATGCTATGGCAAATCCTGTGCTTATAAAGTATCTAAATGATGTTAAATACTCTTATAATTCATATACCATGAATACGCCTTCTCTTATCCTCGGATCAGAGATAATTGATGATGAGGAGTATTTCAGAAGCGTTACAGGCAAGGTTATAAATACCAGAGAGAGATTTACAAAGGCTATTAAGAAGATGGGCTTTACAGTCCTTCCGTCAAAGGCAAACTTTGTATTTGCTAGCCACAGCACGGTTCCTGCCAAGGAGATCCTTGAGAAAATGAAGAGCCAGGGCGTTTACTTCAGATACTTTAATGCTCCGAGGATCGATAACTATCTGAGGATCACGATAGGTACCGATGAAGAGATGGATAAGGTGGTTGGGCTTTTGTCTAAGATTTGTTGCGCAACAAATTAGCGTTTTATATCATTTGACAAAAGCATTTAACATTAAATATAATATGAGTGTTCAAGACTGATTAAGCATTATATGTTTTGATCAGTCTTTTTTTCTTTCATGATCTGTTATTCCACGTAATCGCTTACGCACAGAGCTATTACATTCGGATATGTATCATAAGGCACCGTGCCTTGTAACATAATTTGAAAGATAACAGGAGATAAATATGGAAAATATAAATTATTACGAAACAATCTGTAATTTAATTAGTGAAAAGCTTAAGGGCAAATATAACCTTGAGAGTGTTTCTATTCATGAAAGCCAGAAGAATAATGATATAAAGATGATAGGCTTTGTGTTCAGGATGAGTGACATGGAGATTATGCCGTGCATTTATCCGGGAAGGATCTTCAAGAGAGAAGACTTTGCGGAGATATATGATGAGCAGACTGTTGCCGATAAGGTGGCAGAAAGCTTCATAGAGAGCATGAAGAATATCGGCAGCATAGAGAGAAAGAGAAGCTTTACGCTTGAGGAGAATAAGGATAAGATCATTTATTCACTTATAAGTCTTGAGAGAAATGAAAATCTACTCAAGAAATGTCCTCATATCGTTTTTAACGATCTGGCGATAGTTTTCAGAGTCTATTACAGAATGAACGATAATAATGCCAGCGTGCTGATAGATAATGGCATAGCGGCGCTATGGAGGGTAAATACGGAGAACCTCTGGAATCTTGCCATAGAGAATATGACAAGGGATTATCCGCCGGTATTTGACAGGCTGGATAATGTGATCAATCTATTCATGAAACGCGACGATACAGAAGAGGAGAAAATTCCGGACGACGAGGAGACATGCCAGAGAGGATTCCCGATGTATATACTTACAAATAACAAGGGATACTTCGGGGCCGGAACCATACTCTATAAGGAACTGGCATATTCGCTGTATGAGAAGATGGGGTGTGATTTCTACATACTTCCATCAAGCGTAAATGAGATAATAATAATTCCTCAGAATGAAATGGAAGATGTTGATTATTTAAGATCAATCGTTAAAGACGTCAATGAATCTGTCGTTTCTAAGACCGATTATCTGTCTGATTCTGTGTATATTTATGACCATGAGTCTGACAGTATTGCTGTAGTATGACATGCTGACAGCGTGTGTTTCTACAAAAAAATTAAGAATTTGTTGTCTTGACGGTTATATTTTCTTGTGCTACCATACATTTATTCAAAATTAGGTTCCACAATATATATTTTTCGGAGGAAAAAGGAAATGGCTAAAGGTACAGTTAAATGGTTTAATAACCAGAAAGGTTACGGATTTATTACTGACGAAGAGGGAAAGGATGTATTCGTACATTTCTCAGGACTCAACATGGAAGGTTTTAAGACACTTGAAGAGAATCAGGCGGTTGAGTTTGAGGTATCTGAAGGTGCTAAGGGTCCACAGGCTACTAATGTTACAGTAATAAAGTAAGTAACGTACCTGAGCATTAAGGATAAAAAAGAACCGCAATTTGAGGTGACCCCTCAAAGTTAGACTTTTTTACGAGACGACTTTGGTCGTCTCGTTTTCTTTATGCAGCTAAAAGATGGAGCCTGTATTGAACAGGGCTCATCCACCCTAGTTTCTCTTTGATTCT